>Ga0209581_1000073_pt1 | contig 336211 bp, 278 predicted proteins | sample Coa_R2_FD_187160 | JGI IMG/M metagenome (GOLD analysis project Ga0209581, IMG submission 187160) | Surface soil microbial communities from Centralia Pennsylvania, which are recovering from an underground coalmine fire - Coalmine... | ecosystem: Environmental > Terrestrial > Soil > Unclassified...
GCATGCTGCCCAGCACCACCGCGGCCATGCCGCCGCGCTGGTGCAGCCAGGCGAAGACCACGTCCCAGAGCCATTCCCAGGCAAACCAAGGCTGCCCGGTCATGCTGAAGGAGAAAATGTCCCGGTGGGGCGCCTGCCCGTGGCGCAGAATCCACTCGCCGGTGCGCACGTGCCAGCCCGTATCGCCGTCTCCCAGCAGTCCGCGCGCGCCGTTCATTTTCCCGAACACGAACAAAATCGGAACCACAAACGCGACGTCGGCCAGTGAGGGCAGGGCGTGCAGGAGACGGGATGGCGCAGGGCGTGGCATCACTCTCACTACGGTTTCACTGGGCCGGCGTATCTACCGGCAAGCCCTCCAGGGCCAGCAGCCGGGGCGGCGCGGCCCCGATCTCCCGAAAATCCATGAAGTTCACCCGTAAGGCCACGAGATGTGCCCCCGGTTGGCCAGGCGTCACTCGCAACACGGTGGTCTGGCAATGCATGCAGCGCGGGCGGAAGGCATGGTGGCGGGGCAGTTCGATCTCCACGGTCACCCGGTCGCCGACGCGCGGCAGCGTGGCGGGCGCTCCGGCCCAACGTAGAAGAATGCCGTCCCGGCTGATGTCCTGGGTGCGCATCCAGCCGAGCGGAGGTCTTCCGGCTACCGCCACATGGCACCGCAAGTTCACCTGCAACCGCCTGCTGGTCCGCCTGTCGATCTGCATAGCGCCTCGTCACAAGCAGACTGTAAGGGGAACGCGTGCCGGATACAAGAATGCTTTTGGTGCATAGCCGGCTGCTGCCCATCGGCCACGGGGATTTCGCTTAGACAGGGTGTTTTTTCGCCTTAGAATCTTAGCCTGCAGTAACGTGTGCGTGCCGCGGCACCGATTCTCCGGTTGAGACAGCAGCCACACAGGGCAGGAACCAGATGATGCGCATCCTGTTGCATAGCGATCAGCCCATTCTGGCCGTCGGGCTGGAATGCCTGCTCTCCGCGACGGCAGGGCTCGAGATGGCCGGGACCTGCTTCGGGATTGCGCAGGCGGAGGCGCAGATCGCGACGCTGGACCCCGACATTCTGCTGCTGGACCTCAGCCCCGAAGTGAATTTCGAAGTATTGCGCGAACTGCGAAATATCCGGTCGGAGTGTCCGGTGGTTCTTTGGGTGGACGAGATCTCGACGGAACTGGCCTTTCAGGCGCTCGGAATGGGCGTGCGCGGCATCCTACGGAAGAATCTGTCGCCGGAAGGTATCGTGGAGTGCCTGAGAAAAGTGCATGCCGGGGAATTATGGTACGAGAAAGATCTCACCGATCGCTTTTTCGCCGCCCGGCGGGTGGTGCTGACCCCGCGGGAAGGGCAACTGGTGAGCCTGATTTCGCGGGGGTTGAAGAACAAAGAGATCGCCACCGCTTTAGAGATTGCGGAAGGGACAGTCAAGGTTTACCTGGGGCGGCTGTTCCAGAAACTCGGGGTGAAGGATCGTTTTGAGCTGGCCCTGTTCGGCCTGAAGAACCTGAGCTCGGGTCGCGGGCGCAGCGTGGAAGGCTGTGCGGCGGGGCAAGCAACGGACGCGCAGGGACTGCGCTCGCTGCTGATCCCCCGCGAACCACGGGGGCCGGCTGGCGGTGCGGCGCGGGCTCAATCCTGGAGGAGCCTGTCCGGAAGCAGAGGTCTGCCCGCCAACGAGGTGTGAAAACCGTAGCCGGCGATAGCGATCACGATCAGCAGGGCAAACAGGGATGGACCGATGTACCAGGCCGAGAGATTGGTGGTTACCGGAAACATGAGCAGGAAATCGACCACCATAGAGGCGACGATCACGGGCACCAGGCCGAACCGCAACAGGAAGATGACATAAAGCAGAAACACGAGGGCATAGAACGGAGCCTCGACCAGCGGAAAATCGCTTCGCATCGCCCGCGTCACGGCGAACAGGAGGATGAAGACAGCCGCCGCCAGCCACTCTTTGCGCAGCCCGATGCGCAGCAGGAAGAGGAAGAAAAAGCCGAACAACGCCATTCCGATGGAGGCGGAAAGATGGCCCAGCAGGTTGGCGACGATGTAACGCCAGCCGAGCAGGGATTGGAGGGAGGTGTCGATCGGCGGCGCGCCCAGCTTTTCGAAGACGATCACGGAGGTGGCGAAGAGAAGTCCCCAGATGAGGGCGAAGAAGACGCCCAGGAGCACATCGCCGCCGACCACCGGGTCGCGCAGCTTGCCGGACAGCACGCGGCTCCACGAAATCAGGGTCTGGGGCCAGCGGCGGCGGACGTAAGGTTCAAGCGCCATATAGGCCAGCCAGAAGAGCACGGCGACCAGCAACGACTGGCCGGAAATCCTGGCCAGGGTCTGAAACTCGGCCGCTTCGGGCACGTGGCTGGCCTGACAGAGCTTGACGGCCAGGTTGACGCACAACGTAAAGGCGGCCAGTCGAGCGGCGCCGCGGCGGTCGCCGCGATTCAATTTCCAATTCCGCCGGGCCAGGACACAGGCTCCGGCCACCAGCAACAAAAACACGGTCAGGAAAGCAAGTTGCTGGGCGTGCTCGCTGGGCGGATGGTGTTGTTCCATATGTTCCGGCCGGCTCCAGGGGGCCACGACGCGAAAACAGACGGGATGTCCGCGCCAGGCGGCGGCTTCGACGCGCAGCGGAATTTCCGGAGCGCCGGGATAGACACCGGACCAGGCTGCTCTCTGATCAAACGCCATGGGCGGGGTCCATTTCGGTTCCGTGGGTGTGAACCGGGCCGCGTCGAGTCCGGCGGCGGAGAGCAGCGCCTTGAGGTCCGCGGGATGCGTGGATGCAGGGCCTTCTTCCACTTGCAGGGGCAGGGCTTCCAGAAACAGCAAGCGCCCCTGGGGGTCCAGCATCAGCCTCAGTTCACCAGACTGGGTGAGCGGTGGAACGTTCATGGTGACCGCGCCGCTGGTTTCGAGGCTGTCGGTCCTCAAGAAGCGGGGACTCTGCCGGTACCAGAAGGCGACCAACGAAGGTTGTCCGAGGGTGAGTAGCCGGTGCAGCCGGGAATCGGAGCGGTGCTCGGTCAAGTATTGCAGGAAGTCCTCATCGTAGTGAAAGCCGAAGGTGGAGTCCTCCGGCGTTGCGGAATAGCCCCAGGTTTGCACCAAATCGCGCGCCCGGGCGGCCAGCACATCGGGTGGGCTGTCGAAGGGCACCTGATTCACCATGTGGACGCGATTGCTGAGGAAGGTGATGGCAAGCAGCAGGAGCACGACGGCGGCCATGCAGGCAGTTGCGGCGCGGACCGAAAGGCCCTCGGTCTGGCCGGCCGCGGCGACTATGTCCGGGGAAGGGGTCTCGCCGGCGGCCAGGGCGGCGGCCAAGGGGTCGCCGCCGGGGAGCGCGGCCGCCACTGCCAGGGCGGAGGAGGGCCGGTTCCGAGGGTCGGGATCGAGGCACCGCAAAACCACGCGTTCGACGGCCGGGTCCAAATCCCGCACCAGGGAGGCCAGGCTGACGGGCGTGGACTGCTCCTGGAGGCGCATCAGTTCGGCGAGGGAGTTGGCTTCGAAGGCGCGCCGGCCGCTGAAGATCTCGTACAGTACCAGGCCGAGGGCGTAGAGGTCGCTTTTGATGGTGACTTCCCTGCCGGCGAGTTGCTCGGGAGCCATATAGGCAGGGGTGCCACTGCGGATCTCGTGCCCTTCGACCTGGCCGGAGAGCCCGGCCAGACCGAAATCGGTGATGCGCACTTCGCCGCGGCTGTTGATCATGATGTTGGCTGGCTTCAGGTCACGGTGCAGGACGCCTTTTTCGTGGGCCGCGGCCAAACCGGCACACAACTGCCGCGCGATTTCGATGGCCCGGTCCGGGGGAAATCGCCCGATGCGGCGCAGCAGCGAGCCCAGGTCTTCGCCGTCCACATACTCCATGGACAGAAACGTGAGCCCCTCGAATTCGCCGATGTCATAGACACGGCAGACGTTGGAATGGGAGACCTGAAGGGCAATGCGGACCTCGTTAAGGAAGCGCGCGAGCGCGCGTTCGTCGCGGGCGGCGCCTTCCGGCAGGAACTTCAGCGCGACAGGCTGGCCGAGCTTGAGATCGTTGGCGCGGTAGACTTCGCCCATGCCGCCGCGCCCCACCAGGCCCACGATGCGGTAGCGGTCGGCCAGCAAGGTGCCGGGCGGGAAGCGGCCTTCATCGACGGCTTCAGAGGAAATGCGGGACGTGCCGGAGCTTGGGGGGCGGGGGGAAGCGCCGCGGGGCGAAACGGGTGTCGGCCGCGGCGGAACCGCAATGGTCGGCACCTCGGAAGGAGGAGTGGCGAGCGCGAGCGGCGTCCCGCAGGATCCGCAATACCGGCCCGTATCCGGATTCTGAGAGCCGCAGGATCGGCACTGGGGCATAGGCGTGTGCAGGACCGAAAAAACTCGGGCCGCCTGTCCAAATGTAGCATTCCGCAGCGCGCGGGTTGGATTCCCGGGATCCGGGCAGACTGCCGCGCGGCAGACGCTCCTATTTCTTCATCTCTGCGCGGCGCTTCTTGACGTAGGCGTCGTAGTCGGCCTGGAGTTCGGGGCTGAGCGCGGACGTATAAATCTGGCTGGATTTGTACTTGCCGGTCAGGAGCTTCATCTTGGTCCACTCGTCGTGAATGTGCGTGAGATCCGCGGCATCAACGATTTCCTGGACCAGGTGGGGCGGAATGAAGATGACGCCTTCGCGGTCACCGAGCACCACATCGCCCGGCATGACGATGGCATGGCCGACTTTGACCGGAATGTTGATGCCGATGACTACCACCTCGCCGACCGGGGTAGGGTTCGCCTGGCGGAAATAGAGCTGGCTGGGCAGTTCGAAGATGCCATCGAGATCGCGGATGGTGCCGTCGATGACGGCGCCGGTATGCGTGGCGGCCCAAACAGCGGTTTGGAGGTTATCGCCGCCGTAGTTGTGACCGGGCGCCACGCCCATCAGGTCTATGACCGGCACATCGTCCAACTGCAACTGGTCGATGGTTTTCTGGTTGGTGCTGGAGGGCAGACCCTGCGCCTTGGCGTCTTCGGCCAGCGCCTCGGCCAGATCGGGGCGCATGGGCAGGTACTGAGCCGTGAAGGCCCGGCCTACCAACTTCTGGCCCGGGTGCAGGATCTCGAGGTCATTGACGTACTGATGGTGGTAGCCCTTGCTTTGGAGAATTCCCCAGGCTTCTTCGAGCGACATGTCCTTGACTTTGGCCAACAACGAGGCGGGCACTTTGGGCCGCCCGTCAGGAAAGCGCTCGAACGGGTTTTTCGTGGTGTAGCGGATCATTTGTTCGCGGTTGAGCCGGAAAAGCTGGCCACAGGCGGGCAGGCTCAGCACCGCAGTGAGGAGAAGGACAGAGACGTATCGCATAGCTCCACGAGTGGACTCGGGCAATGAGCATACTACAAAAGCATGTGGCGGGGATATACTAGCCGGCATGCTGATCATCGACTGCCACGCCCACATCTACTCGCCGGATGAAAAGCGATATCAGCCCAAGGACCACCCGCTGCGGCCGCCGGTACGCAAAGGTTCCGCGGTGGATCTGCGCCGCGAGAGCCTGGCCAACGGGGTAAGCGCGGTGCGCGGAGTGCAGACCCTTACGTTCTATGGCTTCGACAACCGCTACCTCTGCGACAGCGCCAAGGCCAACCAGGGCTGGATGGCGGGCGTGTGCACGCTCGACCCGGACGACCCGCACAGTCCGGGATTGTTGCAGCAGTTCGCGCGGGAATACGGAGTGCGCTCGTTGCGGAGCATCCCTTCGCCGGCGCGCAAGACCTTCGATGATGCGGGTGTGCGGGCACTCTGGAAGATGGCGATGGACGAGGGCGTTACGGTGGACATTTTCCTGATGCGCCTCGACATGGTTCCGAGCGCGGAGAAGCTACTGCACGAATTTCCGCGCCTGACCGTAGGCTTTTGCCATTGCATGGACATGAAGCCCGGGCCCCTGCTCGCGCCGTCCCTGGCCGAGGTGCGGCGGCTGGCGCGATACAAAAATCTTCACCCCAAGCTGGACTTCATCGGCACCGGAACGCGGATGAAATATCCGTGCAGCGACCTGCACGATACGTGCCTGAAAGTCATCGATGCCTACGGGCCGGAGCGCTGTGTCTGGGGAAGCTGTTTCCCCTGCGAGCTATGGACGCCGAACGTCAGCTATGCGGAGCACCTGCGCATCTTCACGGAAGCGCTGCCGCTCACCGAACAGGCGCGGCGGCAGATTCTGGGAGAGACGGCGCGGCGGCTGTGGTTTCCGGATTTGCGGGTGGGATAGCGGCGGAACGCACCTGCGCCAGGTCCCGGACCGCGCCGCGTGAAGCGCTGGTGGCCAGTGCGGCGTAGGCCTGGAGCGCTCGCGACACGCGGCGCCGGCGGACTGCAGGCCGCCACTCGGTTTTCGCCCGGCGGCGCGCGGCGAGCTCGGTTTCGGGGATGGCGAGCTGCAGGGAGCGCCGCGGGATGTCGATCTCGATGCGGTCCCCTTCCTCCACCAGGGCAATCGCGCCGCCCTCGGCGGCTTCGGGGGAAATGTGGCCGATGGAGAGGCCGGAACTGCCGCCTGAGAATCGCCCGTCCGTGATCAAGGCGCACAGCTTCCCCAGCCCTTTGGACTTGAGATAGCTGGTGGGGTACAGCATCTCCTGCATCCCGGGACCACCCTTGGGTCCTTCGTAGCGGATGACGACCACGTCGCCGGGCAGCACGCGGCCACCCAGGATGCCGGCGACAGCGTCATCCTGGCTCTCGAAGATGCGGGCGGGGCCGGCAAAGACCAGATTCGACGGGTCTACGCCGGCGGTTTTGACGATGCAGCCGTCCTCGGCGAGGTTGCCGTAGAGCACCGCCAGCCCTCCATCCGGGCTAAAGGCATGCGCGCCGCCGCGGATGGCGCCGCAGACGCGGTCGGTATCTAGGCTGGGGTAGCGCGCGCTCTGACTGAACGGTTCGGTGGTGCGGATGCCGCCGGGCGCCGCCCGATAGAATTCGTGCACCGCCGGATCCTGGGTGCGGCGCACATCCCAGTGATCGATGGCCTCCCCGAGGCTGGCAGAGTGCACGGTGGAAACCTCGCTGTGGATCAGGCCCAGCCGGTCCAGCTCGCCCAGGATGGCGAAGATTCCTCCGGCGCGATGGACGTCCTCCAGGTGAACATCCGGCGAGGAGGGGGCGATCTTGGAGAGATGCGGCACGCCCCGCGAGAGGCGGTCGATATCCAGCATCGTGAAGGGCACTTCGGCTTCTTGAGCGGCGGCCAGCAGGTGCAGCACGGTATTGGTCGAGCCGCCCATGGCGATATCCAGCGTCATGGCGTTTTCAAACGCCGCGAAGCTGGCGATGGAGCGCGGCAGCACGGAGACCTCTTCGCGCTCGTACCAGCGGCGGGCCAGGTCCACGATGCGCCAACCGGCCTCCAGGAAGAGCTTCCGGCGATCCGCATGCGTGGCCAGAACGGTGCCGTTGCCGGGAAGCGCCAATCCCAGCGCCTCGGTGAGACAGTTCATGGAATTGGCGGTGAACATGCCGGAGCAGGAGCCGCAGGTGGGACAAGCGGAGCGCTCGTACTCGGCGGTTTCGGCGTCGCTGACCCGCGGGTCTGCTGCCACGATCATGGCATCCACCAGGTCCACGGCTCGCACCACATCGCCGTGGCGCACCTTGCCGGCTTCCATGGGCCCGCCGGAAACAAAGATGGTGGGAACGTTCAGGCGCAGGGCGGCCATCAGCATTCCGGGGGTGATCTTGTCGCAGTTGGAGATGCACACGAGCGCATCGGCGCAGTGCGCGTTCACCATGTACTCCACGCTGTCGGCGATCAATTCGCGTGAGGGCAGGCTATAGAGCATGCCGTCGTGTCCCATGGCGATGCCGTCATCCACGGCGATGGTGTTGAACTCCTTGGCCACCCCGCCGGCGCGTTCCACTTCGCGGGCAACCAGTTGGCCGAGGTCCTTGAGGTGTACGTGGCCGGGGACGAATTGGGTGAAGGAATTGGCGATGGCGATGATCGGCTTGCCGAAATCGCCGTCCTGCATTCCGGTAGCGCGCCAGAGGCTGCGAGCGCCGGCCATGTTGCGGCCGTGCGTAGTGGTTCGAGAACGATAGGCAGGCATGAGAAAGCGGTAGTTTTTCATTATCTCAGACGGCGCCAGGCGAAATCGCCCGCCCGGCTGGGTTACGATGGCGACATGAAGATTGCCGCCTGGGTGCTGATGGCCGCCTCGGCCGCGTATGCCGGTGAAACGATCGAGGTGTTCGGGCGCCAGTGGAATGTGCGCGTGGGCTCCGACTGGAAAGTGGACGAAGAGGGCGGGCAGCCCGTGCTGCGCCTGGTGCAGCATCGGGGTCCGCTGCCGGGACCGCGCCGGCCGATCCAGTTCGCTTTATCCGATACGCGCTATGCCGGCGGGGTCACCGTGGAGGCGGCCGTGATGCCGCTGGGCCGGTCGCTGATGATCGTGTTCGCCTACCGGGATGAAGCGCATTTCGACTACGCGCATCTTTCCACCGACACAGGCAGCAAACAGCCCGTGCACAACGGCATCTTCCATGTGTATGGCGGCGAGCGGGTGCGCATCAGTTCGGAGCGCGGTCCGGCAGCTTTTGCGGCCACGGGGAGGTGGTATCACGTGAAGCTGACGCACGATGCCGCAAGCGGTAGCGTCCGCGTGACCGTGAACGGCGAGGCCGTGCCCGCCCTGGAGGCGGTGGACCGCAGCCTCGCCGGGGGCCAGGTGGGCCTGGGCTCGTTTGACGAAACCGCCGTGTTCAAGAATGTGAAAATCGTGGCGAAATGAGCGCCGCTCAAGCGCGGCTTCGCGCCAGGATCTCCTTCAGGCGTTCGGCGATGATCTTCTCTTCGCCGGGTTTCAGGGTGTCGGAAACAATTGAGATCAGGCGGTCGGGCTCGCCGGGGTGGTGCGCTTCCTTGATCGGCGGCGGCTCATCGGCCTTCACCATTTCGCGATATTGCCCGCCCACCACCTCGATCTGCGGTTCGCCCGCCCGCAGCGCATCGACGCACTGCTGACGGGTGAGGCCGAAGGCTTTCTCGTCCCAACTCACGGCGCAGTGCGGCACTTCGTGCCCGATCTGGCGGTAGTAAATCTGGGCGTGCACGCCGAGGATGGCGGAGAGCACGTCCACGATGTGCTGCATGCGCGCTTCCCAGACCTTGCAGTCGGCCTTGTAGTCGCGGCGGGAGGACCATTCGACCGCCGCCAGCGCCCCCACGATCTCCTCCTTGCCGACTTTCATCGGCCGGCAGATGGAGCCTTCATAGGGGGAGCCGTTGCGCAGCGCGGCTTCGATCAGCGGTTTGCGTCCGAAGAGGATGCCGGTGCACTGCGGGCCGAAGAACCCCTTGCCGCCGCTGACACAGAACAGGTCGGGTCCGAGCGATTCCAGGTACCGCAGGCGCTCGAACGGGGGACACATGGAAGCAGCATCCAGCATGAAGGGCACGCCGCGCCGCTTGCAGACGGCGATGGCGTCCTGGAGCTTAACCGGACCGTTGTCCCCATACTCCATTTCCATCATGGCGGTCTTCTCGTTGATCGCGGATTCCAACTCCGCCAGGCTGCGCACGACCACCAGTCTGGCGCCCGCCAACGCGATGCTGCGGTCCCAAACGCTGCGCTGGGTGAGGATCACCTGGTTCTTCATGCCTTCGGTATCGGGGAGGCGCGCAATCTTTTCCGGATCGGTGCCGGCGATGCAGCCCGCGGTCGCCTGGGCGATGCAGGCAGCCGAACCGCTGCACACCATGGCCGCCTCGGCGCCGGCGAACCGCGCGAGGCGTGCTCCCACGGCCTTTTGCAGCTCCACGATTTCGACGAAGTGCTCGGAGGCCCGCTCCATGGCGCGGTGGACTTCGGGCGGGATGAGAGAACTGGAATAGAAGGTGGCGATGCCGCGCCCGTTGATCAGGGTGCGGACCCCAAGCTCGGCGTAGATGCTTTCGGAAGGGAGCTTCTCTTTGCCCGCGGCCAAAGATGGCGGGGCCGCGGCTCCGGTCAACAGTGAACCCATGGCAGCCTCCTGAAGAAAGGTCCGGCGCGATGCAGCCCGGTCTTTGGATTTCATTCGAAACACCTCCCCGTGGGGCGGATTATACAACATATAATGAAGCCCTATGGCCGGAGAAAAAGGCTTGCCGATAATGCTGGCCGCCCTGCTGCTGGGCATCCTGCCCGCCGCGGGGCAGGAACCGGCGGCGCGGCCGTACTGGCGAACGATTGTGCGCGGCACGCACGGCATGGTCGCGGCCGAGCACCCGCTGGAAGCGATGGCCGGGCTGGAGGCGCTGAAGGCGGGGGGCAACGCCATCGACGCCGCGCTGGCGGTCTTCTACATGACCGCCGTGGTGGAACAACACCAGGAGGGGTTGGGCGGCGACTGTTTCGTGCTGGCCTACATCGCCAAGGAAAAGCGGGTGGTGTTCTTCAACGGCACTGGGCCGGCGCCAAAAGGCGCCACGCTGGAGGTCTACCGGAGGCTAGGGGGCATCCCGGTAAACGGGCCATTCGCCGCCTCCGTGCCGGGTGCGGTGGCTGGTTTCGACCTGGCGTGGAAAAAATACGGAACGCTGGGTTACGCCACGCTGCTGAAGCCCGCGATTCAAGCCGCCGCGGAAGGACACGTGCTGTCGGAGTGGTCGGCCTCGAATTACAAGGAGGCGTTCCCGATCCTCTCGAAATACCCCAGTTCCGTGCGCGCCCTTCTGCCCGGCGGGAAGCCGCCACGCGCCGGCGAACTGTTCGTACAGGCAGACCTGGGCGGCACCATCCAGACGATCGCGCGCGAGGGCGCCCAGGCGTTTTACCGCGGCCGTATCGCGCGCCTGACGGCGGACACATATACCCAGGCGGGCGGCGTACTGCGCTACGAGGATCTGGCGGCCTTCCAGGCGGAGCAGGCGGAGCCGATCCACACCAACTACAAGGGCTACGAAGTTTACGAGGCCGCGCCCAATTCCCAGGGCATCGTGCTGCTGATGGCGCTGAACATCGTGGAGGGTTTCGATCTCCAGTCGCTGGGCTACGACTCGCCGGATTACCTGCACGTGCTGACCGAAGCGCTCAAGTTGTCCTTCGCGGACCGCGACCAGTACATCGGCGACCCGCGCGTCGTGAAGGACATCCCAGTAGCCGGCTTGCTCTCGAAGGAATATGCCGCGGCGCGGCGCAAACTGATTCGCATGGACCGGGCGATTCGCGGGATGGCTCCGCCGGGAGACCCGCGCGGGATGCATGCGGTGCTGCCCGGCAGGGAGGTTTCCTACGAAGAGGCGCATCCGGCTATCCACACCGGAAGCTCGGGCGCCGATGGACGAGGCGAGACATCATCTTTCTCCATTGCGGACCGGTTCGGCAACCTGGTGTCGGTAACGCATAGCGTGAACGGGACGTTCGGAAGCGGGATCGTGGTGGACGGCGGAGGCTTCGTGCTGAACAACCGCCTGCCCTGCTTCTACCTGGACGACGGCAACGTGAATCTCCTCCAGCCGGGCAAACGCACGCGGCACACCATCAATCCGGCGCTGGCCCTCAAAGACGGCAAACCGTTTCTGGCGTGGAACACGCCGGGCGGGGACAACCAGCCGCAGGCCATGTTGCAGGCTTTCCTGGGGGTGGTGGAGTTTGGCATGAACATCCAGCAGGCCGTGGAGGCCCCGACGTTCACCAGCACCAGTTTTCACGATTCGGTGTATCCGCACCCGGTGGCCGGCACACTGATCCTGCCCAAGGTGCTGGCGGACCACGTGGGGGCGGCGCTTGCTGCCAAGGGCCACCACGTGGTCGTCACGCCGCTGCAAAAGCCGTATGGACAGCAGCCTTCCGGAGCTGGCGCAGTGAAAATGGTGCGCATCGACCCGCACACCCATGTGTTCGCGGGCGGCGTGAGCCCGGCCAAAGACGATTACGTGATGGGCTGGTAAGGCGGAGAGAGTGATCCAATCGCGCCTGGCAATCCCACTGGCCTTGTTTCCCATGCTGCTTGGAGCCGCTGAACTCACTATCGATCATGCGACTGTTGCCGGAAGGAGCCTCAAGAGCATGCAGGCCAGGCTGGCCGCGGTGGGCATCGCCTCGGAATACGGAGGGCCGCACAGTAATCACGCCACAGAGATGGCCCTCACGAGTTTTCCGGACGGCTCCTATTTGGAACTGATCGCGATTCAGCCCAACGCCGATTCCAAGGCCGTGGCGGCGCATGCCTGGTCCAAACTGATGCAGGGCGACGCCGGCCCGTGCGCCTGGGCGGTGCGGGTGAAGGATGTCGCCGCCGAGGTCGAGCGGCTCAAGGCAGCGGGTGTCCCGGTCGGACAGCCGATGCGCAGCGGCCGCGCGCGGCCCGATGGAGTACGGCTGGATTGGGAGACCGCGCAGGTTGGCCAGGAACCCAACGGCACCTTTTTCCCCTTCCTGATCCGGGACTTCACGCCGCGCAAGCAGCGTGCCTGGCCTGCAGGCAAGCCCAGCACCAAGGACTTCAGCGGCATCACGCGGGTAGTGATTGCCGTCCGCGACCTGGACGAAGCCGTAAAACGCTATCAGCAGGCGTACGGGCTGACGCGGCCGATCAAGCAGGTCGATCGAGCGTTTGGCGCACATCTGGCCGTTGTGGGCGCTGGACCGGTGGTGCTGGCGGCTCCTCTTACGGCCGACTCCTGGATCGCCGCACGAATCGAGCAGTTCGGGGAGGGCCCCTGCGCCTTCGTCCTGGGCGTCAGGAAGGCAGGCCGGTATAAAGCCGCGATGACCACGCGGTGGTTCGGCGCCGATATTTCGTGGTTCGATCCCGAGAAGCTTGGATGGCGCCTGGGCTTTGAGTAAGTTGGACGGGCGCCGAGGCCTGTCGGAGGAGAATTCCCGCCATGCGCTTTGCTTTTGCCGCAATCCTGTTTGTGGCCTTTTGCGGAACTGCCCCAACATCCGGAGCCGGCCGCCAGTGCCCCGGCTGCACGGGGGCCGCCGATCCGGAGGCGACGGCCATCCGGGTGGCCGAAATCGCCGTGCAGGAAGTGCTGCCTCCGGAGAAACCTTCCGCCGCGCCACGGCGCCGGCCGCCGATCAAAGAGCCCGGCACATGGTTCAACGTTCTGGCCGGCGGCGAGTATTGGTATCGCGACCAGGAGAGAGCCTCAGAGCTGATCGATTACCTGAGGCGAGTGCGTCCCGATGTGTTGCATGCCTCGATTTTTGGTCCGGAACTGCTGGGTGCGCTACCTTCGGGCGGCGGGGTGTACGGGGTCACGCCCATGCGCCCCAAGGGCATCACCACGGTGCGCGAATACCTGGCGTGGTGGAAGAAGGTGATCGCCGAAGCGCACCGCCTGGGCATCAAGGTGCAAGCCACTTTCAGCATGACCATGGTTTACGACACCCCGGCACGTGACCGCGGCTTTTTCAAGTACTACAACGAGCGCTGGGAGGCGGACATACTGGGGCCCAAGCCCGTGGCCAACCCGGCAGAACTGCTGCAACGTGATGCCCTCGGCCGGGTGTTGATGGGCCCGCCCGGACAGAATCCGGAGGACTACGCCTATGCCGGCTGTCCGAACAGCCCGCACTGGCGGCAGTTGATGAAGCAAATGGTGAAAGCCGGCATTGAAGCCGGTTTCGATGGCTTCATGGTGCAGTTCAACTACCGCTACGAATGCCTGTGCCCGTATTGCCGCCGCGCCTTCCGCCGTTTCCTGCTGGCCAACCACACTCCCGAGTTTCTGCGCGACCGGTTGGGCATCGCGGACACCGCCGCGTCCCTGCTCGATACCACGCGCGGGCGGGGCCCGGACCTGGTGCCGGCGGGCGTGCAGGCGGATGACCACCCCGGTCCGCTGGAACTGGAAGCCTGGCAGTTCACCAGCCAGTCGCTTAAGAACACCCTGGACGAAGTCTTTCTGGAGTACGGGCGATCGCTCAAGCCGGACCTGATGGTTTCCATCTGGGCGCATCATCGCAGCTTTCTGGTGCCAGGGGTGGACTACTCGAAAGAGGGCATCAATCCCTTCAACGAGCGCATCCTGCTGCCGCCGGACCGCTGGGGACGGGGCGAGGATTACATCTGGGTGTGCCTCGGCCAGATCCGCAGCCGCCTGGCCGAGCACAACGCCGGAGACGCTTCGCTTTCGGCGAAGTTCATCTACAGCCTGAGCGGCGGCAAGCCGTTCGTGATGGCCAAGTACGACGACGCGCGCCCGCGGCTAAACCTGGCGGAAGCGTGGGCGCACCGCGGCATTGGCCTGGCGCTCGACCGGCCGGGCTTTGCCGAGGCGTTGGCGCCCTACTACGCCTTCGTGAAGCGTTACCGCGACCTTTACCATCCAGCGGAGCCATATGCGGACGTGGCCCTCTTGTTTCCGCGGCGCGCCATGTACCGCGACGATGCCGCGTTCCTCACGCCTCTCGACCGCTTCGCCCGGGCCTTGTTCGAAGGGCACACGCTGTTCGATCTGGTGATGGACCAACACCTGCCGCGCACCGACCTGAGCCGGTACCGGGCGGTGCTGCTGCCCACTACGACGTACCTTTCGCCGGCTGACCGGCGGCAGTTGGAAGCCTATCGGAAAGCGGGAGGGGCCATCGTGGTCGCCGGAAGGGCGCCGCCGGCCGGCCAACCGGCGGCGCCGCTCGCGGAGAGGGTGTTCGTCACCCCGGACCTCGCGCGGCCGGACGAACTGGGGACGTTCCTCCGCCAGAGCGCCGGGACACCCATGAGCGGCTGCGAGGCTCCCTGGACGGTGCAGATGACCGCCTGGCAGCAACCGCAGCGGCGGCGTCTCATCGTGCACCTGGTCAATTACGATCGGGACGAGGCCGGTCCAGGGCTGGAGAATCCTCGCGCCACGCGCCCGTTTCGCGTGCGCTTGCGTCTTCCGCAAGGCGCGCGCCTCGGGGCGGTTCGCTTCGCCACGCCGGAGCAGCCCGAACCGGTTCGTTTGCCCGCCACCCTGGAGAACGGCCAGGCGATCTTCGAGGAGCCCGGCTTCCTGGTGTACGGCCTGGCCGTGGTGGAGTACTGAGCCGGCGTCAAAAGTTATATTTCAGCGCCAGTTGGATCTGCCTCTGATCGGCGAAGGTGCTGGTCACACGGCCGAAGGTGCCGGTCCCCAGCGCGCTTCCGGGAGTGTTCAACTGCGGAGTGTTGAAGGCATTGAAGAATTCCGCGCGGAACATCAGTTCGTGCGTTTCGAGACGCGGCATTTTGAAGGCCTTGGAGGCGGAAAGATCGAAAGTGTGGATGCCGGGTCCGACCAGCGGGTTGCGCGGGGAGTTCCCGTAAGCCAGGCTGCTGCGGCTGAAGGCCGCGGTGTTGAACCAGTGTGCCGCATCGCGCTGCCCGGAGGGAAGATTCGGGTCCTGGCCGGTCACCAGGTTGGGCCGCTCCCAAAGGCCATCGACATTCTGGCTGTCGCCGCTCTGCGTGATATTGAACGGGAAGCCGCTTTGCAACGTGACGATGCCGCCGGCCGACCAGCCTTTCAACAGCAGTGCTCCGGGGCCTTTGAGGCTGCGCGCGATGGGCAGTTCCCAGACGTAGCCCACCACCAGGCGATGGCGGTTGTCGAAGATGCTGCTGGCTCGCTCGGCTGCCCCGCGCAAGCGCGGATTCTGGCACTGGCAGGCGCCGCGATTCGTGCTCTGCCCGGCATCGTCGATCATGTGCGACCAGGTGTACGCCGCCGTCAGGCTCAAGCCACGCGAGAAGCGGTGCTCGTAGCGGGTTTGCATGGCGTGGTAAATGCTGTTGCCGTCCGTGGCCAGCAGGCGGATGCGGGCGTAGTCGGGATAGGGCCGGCGAAGTTGGATGGTGCCGGGTCCGGGATCCGGACTATTGAAGTTGTTCACGCTGGTATCCAGGAAGGTGCCCTTTGTGCCCGCCCAGCCGACTTCCAGCACATCGTTTCGGCTGAATTCATGCTCGACTTGCAGGCTGAAATTCTGCACGTAGGCGTTGGTGTGGCGGCGATCCGGCTCAATCGAGACGACGTTGAAGATGGGCTTCACCGGATAGAGTTCGCGGGGCACTGGGTTTTGGATAGTCGCGACCGGGTTGAGGTTGGGGTTGGTGACGGTCAGGCTGCCGGCGCCGGGCGGATTCAATTGCAGGACGTTGATGTTATCGAAGTGTGCGGCGGTGGTGAAAATCCCGTAGCCTCCCCGAACGGCCGTGCTGTTGTTGACTCGCCAGGCAAACCCGAAGCGCGGGGCGATGTGCCAGTACTCGTTGATCCACAGGTCGCCCTGTTTGCCGGGATCCGGATAGAGCGGCGGATTGGTGGGGTTGAGGTCGAACCGCAGCGTACGGCTGATGCCGTTGATTTCGTGCGGCAGGCCGATCAGGTCGTAGCGCACGCCCAGGTTCAATGTGAGGCTCTGACTGATCTTCCAATCGTCCTGGTAGTAAAACGCCGATCGCCACTGCCGGGCGCCGGAGATGGGGACGCCTTCGGGAGTGAGGGTAGTCTTCGGAAAGCCGAGCATGAACGCGGCGGCGGAGAAACCGCTGATATCGTTGGTGAAGCTGATCTGCCCGAACGGCCAGTTGTTGGTGGTAGCGTCGTCGAGCAAACGGCGGACGTCAACCCCCATCTTCATGGAGTGGTGGCCGCGGATGACGCTGAGGTTGTCCACCCACTGATAGCTGCGGCTGTTATCCAGGTTGGAGGATGCCGCGCTGTCGCCCATCCCCAGAAACCCATCGATGCCGATCACGGGGAATCCCGATTCGGCGGCGGTCAGGGGGCGGCCGTCGGGACCGCCGACGTTCATGCCCTGGATGCCGAGCGAGGCGATCCGAAAGTCCGTGTTTTGCCGCGGGCTGAGCAGTTGGATGTTGCCCTTTTGCCAACCGAAGCGCAGTTCGTTGAGCAAGGTGGGGCTAAACGTATGCACCCACTGCGCGGCGAAGCTGGTGTTGGGGAAGGTGGCGTTGTAGTGGAAGTTGGGATTCAGGTCCCAACTGGGGTAGTCCCGGCGCGCGTAGATGTAGTGTACGAAGGCCTGGTCCTTCTCGCTGAAGTAGTGGTCCACGCGGGTGAGCCCCTGGTCGATGTTGATGATCTGGCGCGTCACGCCGGCATAGTTGGTAACGCCGGGGGCATTCGGCAGGGGCATGTACTGAAGCAGGCCGAGGGAAACGGGATTGAGCCGGCTGGCAGGGATCACATTGCCCGGGAACGGAGAGCCGCCGAGCGGATCCAAAATGGGCGTGGCTGTAGCCGAGAAGTCGCCCTGGCGCTGGGCAGGCGTGAACACGATGTTCGCACTGCTGCTCTCCTGCGCCTGGCGCCGGCCTTCGTAGCTCATCAGGAAGAACGTCTTGTCTTTGCGGACCGGACCCGAGAGCACGCCGCCGAACTGGCCGCGGCGCAACACGTCCTTGGGGAGGGGCGCCGGGCGGAAGTAGCCGCGTGCGTCGAGCTGGTTGTTTCGCAGGAACCCGAACCCGGTTCCGTGAAACTTGTTGGCGCCGGAGCGGAGCTGCACGTTGATATTCGCCCCCGCGTTCCCTCCATACTCGGCCGAGTAATTGCCGCTTTGTACCTTAAACTCCTGGATGGCGTCGACCGAAGGATACAGAACCACGAAGTTGTGGCGGTTGTTTACCGCGGTGACACCGTCGAAGGAAATCTGCATGGCGATGTCGCGCACACCATTAGCGATGACGCGCGTCCGCACACTGCTTTCTTCCACCACGCGCACGCCCGGCGTGAGAACGGCGAGCTGCGCGAAATTGCGGCCGTTGAGCGGCAGGTTGACGATGCGCTCTCCGCCGACGACTTCTCCCAGAGTGGCGTTCTCCGTCTGGAGCAGAGAGGCGGACGTGCTGACGCTTACGGTCTCCACCACGTCGCCCACCTGTAGCGCAAAGTCGATGCGCGCCAGTTGCCCGATTTGGATGACAATGCCCGACTGACGCTCCGTGCGAAAACCGGAGGCCTTGGCCTCGACGACATATTCGCCCGGCACCAGGTAGCGGAACTCGTAGCGGCCGCTCGCATCCGTGACCACGGTCTTCACCACCCCGGTGGCGGCCTGGGTCACCGTGACGGTGGCGGCGGTGATCACCGCGCCGCTCGGATCGTTCACGATTCCCAGAATCCCGGTGTCGAGTGTCTGCGCCTGGAGCAGACAGACCCCGAGCAGCGCTGCTGCTAATTTCAACGAGAGGTGGTTCACCTGGCATCCCCTCCTTGGATGAGATTTCGCATAGCATAACACCGGCGGGGAGCGCCTGTGCAGATTTTTTGCAGGTTTTTTGCGAGCGATTTCGCTATTGCAGATACTTGGACGGGATGCGGAAGTGCAGGCCGGCGTAATGGAATTCCTCGGCGGCGCGGTAATTGGTGCCCTGTGCCGCGATGGCCGCGAGGCCTTCCACGTTCTTTTCGACCAGGGCGCTCACGGCGCGGTCATCCAGGGTGTCCAGCAGGGGGAGGCGCCGTCCGGTGGACGTCAACCGGTCCTTCAGCCGGCGGGCCATGCTGTAGTTGACGGTCCGGAGCGCTTCGAGGGCCTTCGTCTTGCGCGGCAGCGTCGCGGCGATGTCCACGATCTTCAATTCCGGAACGAAGGTAGGCGTACTTTCGGCTTCCCGCCGGGCGGGATCGAAGGGCTGCGCGTAATAGTAAAGTTCCGGCGTCTGATGGGGCTTGAGGCCGGCTTCGGCGAAAGCCGGCTGGAAGTTCTCGAAGGCCGCGGAGCGCCAGGCATCTTCCGCCGCCCAACCGGTGTAGTAGCGGTCGAGCACGCGGTCGTAGTGTGTGTAGGGGTTGGGGATGAACAGGACGCGCGGCTTGTAGAGGCGGATGTAGAAGATCAGCCGGTCGCGGATGTCGGTGAATGAGACGTCCGCCAGTTCCGCGGCCCGGTAGCCCAGCGAAATCACTTCTTTGATGCCCAGGATGTGCGCGGCCGCCTCGCTCTCAGCACGTGTCCGGCGGGCGGTCTCCTCCGGCGAAAGATCGTAGGAGTCTTTCTCGTCGTTGGTCACGCGGACGAGGTAAACAACCGCCCCCTGGTCGATCATCCCGGCAATTGTGCCGCCGGCCGACAGCAGATAATCGCTCGCGTCCGCAGTGACCACCAGGACCACGGGCTTTTCGGCGGGGAGGCCCATGGCCGGGAGCAGCATCAGGCAGAGCAGGAGTCGCCGAGCCGCCGTCACTGCTTCTCCACGTTGTGCTTCAGGTAGTCTTTGAGTCCCGGCAAGTAGTCGAACTCGTCCATGAAGTAGTAGTCCTCGGCGTATTTCACGCCCGCCTCACGCCCGCGGACCCGGGAGATCCAGTTCATATACCACTCTTCCATCTCGACAGCGGCCTGCTGGTCGTCGAGGCCCTCCCATGCGGGGATGTACAGGTGCTCCCGGGCGAGGGCGGCTTTCATCGCCCGCGCCGAATCCGGGTGCGCGTAGACGTTGCGATGCGTCTGGTAGGCCTGCTCCTTGCGCCGCACCTGGCTCTCATTCAGTTCCATGGCAATGTTCGAGCGGTGGCCCAACCCCCAGTCCAGGCGGGCCTTCCCAAAATAATAAGAAGCCGCCCAGGGCTTCAGTCCGAGCTTCAGTTGCTCCGGGTTCACATTCGCGTACCCTGCCAGCCAGTAGGCCTCTGCGAGGGCGCGCGATACGTTGCGGTGGTCCGGATTCTTCTGATAGTGCTCCCAGGGATCGTGGCCCAGTACGACGTCGGGCCGGTATTTGCGGATCAGCAGAATCAACTGGGCGCGCAACTCATCGAGCGGGATCGGATTCATGTAGTCGTTGCGCCAGTTGAGGCTGATCACTTTCTTCATCCCCAGGATGCGGGTGGCGGCGATGGACTCGCGCAGATTGATGATGTCGTTCTCCGCGGGGAGGTGATTGCCGTCTTTTTCGTCGTTGGAGGCGCGCACGTAATAGGCGTCGTAGCCCTCGTCGACAAAGCGCGCGATCAACCCGCCCATGCCGTAGTCGGTCGTGTGGTCGTCGTGGTGAGGCTGAATTACCAGCACCGTCTTGCCCGGGGGGATGCGGCCCAGGGGCAGAAGATCCGCTGCCCCGGCCAATCCAGCGCACAACACGAGACCCGCGGCGAGGTGGGAGCTTCGCATGAAGTTCCACATCTTATCACGTGATAGAATGACGAATCTTCCAGGGAGGAATAGTTGGCGATTCGATGGCGCGCGGGCGCGGTTCTGTTGCTGTCTCCGCTGGCGCTGCTCGCTCAGGTGAACAAGAACGTGCTGGTGGTGACTGCCGGCTCGGGCGACTACCTGATGGCCGCTGGAGGCACGCTGGCGGCGCTCGTCGATCAGGGATATAGTGTCCATGTCGTGCAGTTCGCCAACGACGAGAAGAACTCGATCGGGCTAAGTCCCGCCCAGACCCGGCTGGCGAACAATTCCGACGGGCAGCATGCGGCTAAAGTTCTGGGCGTCCAGGACGTCCTTAACCTGGATCAAAAGAGCGGCGAGCTGGGCCAGGTGTCCAGCAACGAAATGCGCAACCAGATCTTCGCGCTGATCCGGTACTATAAGCCGCAGATCATCTTCCACCCCGACCCGTGGATCCACTATGAGCCGGACCGCGACCAGTTCTGGATCGGGCGCGTCGGAGAGGAATCGTCCTACGGCTCGAGCAATTACTTTTTGGCGGAGCTGGGGCGCATGGGGTTTCCGGGTTTCGGGGTACGCGAAACGTATTGGTACGCCACGAACCGGCCTTATCGGCCGGGTGAAGGCGGCGGCCCCTCCGCCCGGTTCCGGCCGGTGGATATCACCGCTACCTTTGACCGCAAGGTGGCGGCCCTGGAGGAACTGCGCACCGCGAACCACGCGTACGCAGTCCACGTCAAAGAGAAATTGGAAATGTTCGGCAAGCCCAGTCCGCTGCTGCGCGAGGTGAACGAGGCGACGACCAAGGCGTTGATCCGCGCCTATGCGGAGGAGCTGGCCGAGACGATCGGCAAGAAACACGGCTTCCGCTACGGAGAAGAATTCAATTACAACGGTGGCGGTAAGCCCATCCCGGACTACATACGGGAGCACGCCAAGCCGGCGCCGTAGTCCGAATCTTCCATTGGAGGGAATCGAAGCATGAGTCTGCGAACCAGGCGATCCAATCCCGGCGTGAGCCGGCGCGACCTTTTCCGTACGGGCGGCCTTGCCGCAGCCGGTCTGGCTAGCCATTCGGCGGCAGTGGCTGCTCCCGCCCGCATGGGCGGCGGCCCCGAGGTGTATACCCGCATTGGTGTGAGACCGTTCATCAACTGCACGGCCACCTATACCATCAACGGCGGCTCCCAGATGCTGCCCGAAGTCATCGAAACCATCGAGCAGGCGTCGCATTACCACGTCAATGTCGACGAACTGATGGAGAAGGTCGGCGAACGGCTGGCGCAGTTGCTGCAGGTGGAGTGGGGCATGGTTTCGGCCGGCACCGCGGCTTCGCTTACGCATGCCACGGCCGCCTGCATCGCCGGTACCGACCCGGAAAAAATGCAGCGGCTGCCGAACCTGGAAGGGCTGAAGAACGAGGTTATCATGCCCAAGGAGTCGCGCAACGTATACGACCACGCGGTGCGCACCCTGGGGGTAAAGATCATCGAAGTCAACTCCACCGAGGAGTTGCAAAACGCCATCAGCCACCGCACGGCCATGATTGAAGTCCTGGGCAACTACTTCGGGACGGAGAAATTCGGGCTCAAGCAGGTGGCCCCCATCGCCAATAAGGCAGGTATCCCCATCCTGATCGATGCCGCGGCCGACTACCTGATCGTGCCCAATCCGTATATCGCCATGGGCGCCGACCTGGTGGGCTACAGCGGCGGCAAAATCATCCGCGGGCCCCAGACTGCCGGGTTGCTGGTAGGGCGCAAGGACCTTGTGAAAGCCGCATGGGCCAACAGCGCCCCGCACCACGCGTTCGGCCGGGCCTTAAAGGTGAGCAAGGAAGAGATCGTGGGCATGCTGCGCGCGGTGGAAATCTGGCGCACGGAGCGGGACCTCCAGGCCGATTTCAAGGAGTGGGAATCCTGGTATGCGCACATCAGCGAGCAGATCACGCGCGTACCCGGCGTGCGCACGCAGGTCAAAGGCCCGGCCCGCGGCGGTCCTTTTCCGACGCTGAACATCGCCTGGGACCCGCGGCAGGTGGGTCTCACAGCCGGCGAGGTAGGCCGCATGCTGCTGGATGGCGAGCCGCGCATCATGACGCACGCGGAAGGCGAAGGCTACTCCTTCGTGCTGCGCCCGGTGGCCATGAAGCCGGGCGAGTACAAAATCGTGGCGCAGCGCCTGTACGACGTGCTGCGCAGCGCCCCCAAGGGCAAGGAAAAGGTGCCTCTGGCGCCTCCGACGGTGGATGTGTCCGGCGGCTGGGAGGTCGAAGTGCAGTACGAAGTCGGCTCGGCCAAGCACAAGATCTTCCTCACCGCCAAGGGGAACAACATCGTCGGCTCGCACACCGGCTGGGCGTTCCAGGGGGACCTCAAGGGCAAGATCGACGGCGACAAAGTCGAGTTGCGCAGCGTGCTGCCTGCGGGAGGCCAGCACCTGAACTATACTTTCCGCGGAACGGTTTCCGGCGACTCGATGTCCGGTCCGCTGGCTCTCGGCGAGTACGGCCACGCGCGCTGGACCGCGAAACGCCACAGCGCGGTCTCCGCATAGCAAGCGCCGCGGGGCCCTCCCCATGCGGAGCTTCCGGCCTGCCTCACCGCGCGTGGAGTTCCTGCTCTCTACGCTGGTGATGGCCTTCGCCGTGTGGACGGCGCACTTTTGGCATTTCCGCCGGTTCGGCCTGTACGAGGACGACTGGGGGTTCATTGGAACTCCTCTGGCCTGGGATTGGCATACGGCGGCGCGCACGATCTTGCAGGACTTCGCAACGTGGCCGCAGGGGCGCCCGATCGGGTTTGCAGGTTCGGCCCTGCTGGCTTTTCTGAGCGTGCGCGTGGGCGGTGTGCCGGGGGCCTATCTTGCCGCATTCCTGCTGCAAACCGCCACTGCGGTGCTCTTCTGGCGGGCCGTGCGCCGCTGTCTTCCGGCGCCGGCCGCTCTCTGCGGAGCGCTGGTTTTTTCCCTGCTCCCTTCGAATACGTCCGCGACCCTGCTGACGAACAGTTTCATGCCTGGCCTGAGCCTGTTTTTTCTGGCGGCCGCCTTGCATCTCTATCTCAGTGGACGACACACCGGGTCTTACTTACTGGCGCTATCCGCGCTCCTGAGCTACGAAAACTGTTTCCTGCCGTTTTTCGCCGTTCCGCTCCTGGAGGCAGCACCATTTTCCGCTTTGCGGCGGCGGCTGGCGCGCCACTGGGCGATTCTGCTGGGTATGGCGGCCGTGGTCTTCGCCGTCCGCGCGCGGATGGGTGAGAGCAAAGTCGCCGCGCTCGCCGGCGGGCTCGCCGAAAGCTTGGCGCGCATCCCGTACGCTCTCTACCTGGGCCCGCGCACCACCCTGCGTGCTTACCTGCTGCGGCCGCTGGAGCTTTGGCGAGCCCGGGACCTGGAACTGACCTGGGTTGCGGTGGGTGCGGCCGCGGTCTTTGCCGCTGTGTTGTGGCGCCTGAATTTCCAGCCGCGGGAGGTGTCCGGAACCGGTGGCGGGTGGTGCCCGGACACCCGCCTGCGAAGCGCGATCGCCGGAGCGGTGATGTTCGTGGCGGCCTACGGCCTGGCGATCACGGCGCCCTACTATCCGCCCCTGGCGATGAACGGGCGCGTCACCGCTCTGCATTTCGGCGCGGCCGTCGGCTGCGGCTTTCTAGGCGCTTCTCTCTATGACACGCTGCGCGGGCTCGCCGGCGGGCGTCTGGCGCGCACCGCGGTGATTGCCGCCGCGGCGGTCTACCTTGCCGTGCTGACCGGTTTTCAGCACCGGGTGCAACTGGATTTCATCCGTGCGTGGGATTTCCAACGAACATTCTGGCAGTCCGTGACCGATCTATGCCCCGACGTCACCGATCGAACGTTGATCGTGTACGAGACCGAATCTCTGCCCCTGGGCTACGTCCTGGCCAACTCCTGGGCCGATCCGACGATCCTCGATCGGATATATTCCTTCCCGCGCGCTTGGAAACAAGCGCCACGGGTGTTCTCCCTGCCGAAGACCTGGAGAGACGACGTGTCGGTCGAAGGCGGCGAACTCACCTGGAGTGTGCCGGTTGGCCTTTGGCCCGCACACCGGGAGATCCTGCCCAGGGCGAACTTGATTCTGCTCACCGGTAGGGCGGGCGATATCCGGCTCGCTCGATCGAGCGGCGTGCTCAGACTCAAGGAGCGCGAATTCCCGCTCAAGCCCCTGGGCGCACCCGCTCTGCGCCTCTATTCGCGGGGCCCGCTATACGACCTGCTGCTCGGGCCGTAGCTACTCGACTTGAATGGTGCCCAGATCGTACCAGCCGTCGGCCTGCCGGCCCTCGATGGCCAGTTGGACAGCCGGTTGCCCGGTACGCGGATCGAGCAGAGCGACGCGCAGGCGGTAACTGCCCGGCGGCAGAGTATCGGGGACGTACAGAGAGCCGTCGTACACCGCGTCTCCCGGCAGCCATTTGCGCACATCCACCGGCACGCGCATGCGGCCCGAGGCGGTGGAAGAACGGAGTTCCAGGGCCAATACGAACGCTTCGTAGGGTGGCGCGGCGCCGGCATTCAGCCACCACTGGTGCACGGGCATCATGGCCCCGGCTTTCACCGCGCGGGGATATTCCAGCCTGCGCAGCACCAGCCGGTAGCCGATCTTCTTCTGGAATTCCTCGAAGCGTGCTTTCCAGTCCGCGGGGATGGCCGTGGACTTTATGTTGATAGACGTAGCATGCCAGCGCAAGGCCTGGTCGAAGATGTACTCCAATTGCGCGTCGCTATAGCCCCATTGCTTCCAGGAACCGGGCGTGCCGCAGGTTTCGAGCGAGACCGGACTGCGCTGCCACACATCCTGGATGCCCGTGCGCACCACCTGCTGCGGGTAGAGGTCCAGCATGTGCATCATGTTTTTGCCGCGGCCGCCCAAATCACCCCAGCAGTCCAATCGCCAGCCCGCCCCGCGGCCGGTGCCATAGGCCAGGGCGTGTGGTTCATCGAAGTTCATGAGCAGGGGCGTGCGATGGAAGGCATCGAAGTACACATCGATGAGGGCCTTCTGGGTTGCCCAGGAGGGCAGATAAGGGCCCCAGCCTTCGCCCCAGTAACCGGCGGTGGAGATATCGACGCTGTTGAGATACGGATGGCCGTCGTAGCGCTCCCCCGCTGCCAGGATCAGCGCGCTCCAGGTCTTGTAGTACAGCGGATCGTCGGCGTCCGGAGACCAGATATCGCCGTCCGGATCTCCTGGACGATTGGCCCGCCGCGCGCCGGAGTTCCGATACCACTCCGGCAGGGGATGGCCTTGGTCGTAAGGCATCAGGCGGATATCCAGGGTCTGATGGTGCGCACGGGCCTGCTCCAAAGCCAGGTCGAGGATCTGCCACTGGTACCGGCCGCGCTCCGGTTCCAGTTGCGACCAGAACCAGCGGAAATACGCCAGCGTGGACGGGGGGAAGTCCGGCTTCACCGGCGTGGCGCCGAGCGGCGCCGTAGGGCCCTGTTCCGACCAGCGCAGGCCCGGATTCAGAGCGTCGCCATGGAAGCGCTGAAAGGTCTGGATGCCCATGCCGGGGTTGATCAAAAGAGCGGAGGTTTCCGTGGGCCGCACTACGACGACGGGGCTCTGTGCCCCAGCCAGGCACAGGCCGCTGCCCAAGGCCAACAGCCACTTGAACATACAGAAGGTCCTTTTTCTCAAGGATATCCGATTGGCAAGGGGCGCGCCGCCGATAAGCACCAGAGAGAGCGCGTAGCAGCCTCTCGGAGAGGCCGGGAAGCGGATACGCGATTTCGAGGAGGCTGAGATGGAAATAGCGTCCGTATCCTCTGTGGACCGGGCGTGGGCCCCGGTTGTGCAGCCGGTTTCGAGCGAACAACTGGCAGAGACCCGCGACCTCGTGGTGGCGCTCAAGGCGGTCAATAAATCCGAGATGTTCGGCCAGGACCAGGAGCTGACCTTCGTGCTGGACCGCCAGACGCAGCGCACCGTCATTCAACTCGTTGACCGGAAGACCCGGGAGGTGGTTCGCCAGATCCCGCCCGAGTACGTGTTGCAAGCGGCGAAGGAGTTGCAGCCGCGGCAGAAGTCGCCGTAGCGCGCGGGCCCTGCGGGCGGACTTGCAACCCGGAAACCACCAGCTTGCTGAGTCCCAGGCCACCCCGCGCAGAGAGTGCCTGGGCGAACTGTTCTTCGGCCAGTTCCATGGCGGAGGAGGAACTCTGATCGTCTCCTGTGCCCAGCCAGCCGGCTGCGCCGCTTTCGCGCGCCAGCTTGAGCATTTGCGAGAGCAGCAGGGCCTCGAATTGTTGCGCGACATCCCGCAGCTTGGCGGGGGTATCGGCACGGGTAGAGGAGGCGCCGTTTTCCGGCCCTTTCGGGGACAGGGTGACGGGAGCAGAAGGCATCGCTCAGATCATCTCCAGGTCTGCCTCGAGGGCGCCGGCATCGCGCAGGTTTTGCAAGATGGCGATCACGTCGCGGGGGGTCGCCCCGATGGAGCCCAGAGCCCGCACCAACTCTTCCACCGTGGCCCCCTGCTTCAGCACCAGGTTGCGGGCTTTTTCCTCCTTGACGCCCACGCCCACTTGCGGCACGACCTGGGTTTGGCCATTCGAGAGTGGCGCCGGCTGGGAGACGACGAAGCTGGTCTGAATCTCCACGGTCAGGTTGCCGTGCATGATGGCCACCGGAGAGATGCGCACTTCTTTGCCCATCACGATGGTGCCGGTGCGTTCATTGACCACGATCTTGGAGGGCCGGTCTGCTTCCACGGAGAGGGTTTCGAGTTCGGCGACGAATTCGGTGGCTCGGGCGGCGTAGGCGCCAGGGATGCCCACCCGGATCAGGGCGGCGTTTTCGGCGCGCGCGATAGGAGATTCCTGGGCCGCAAAGCGTTTGTTGACTGCCTCGGCGATCCGCGCGGCCGTGGTGAAGTCGGCCTGCCGCAACTGCAGGTGCAAAGGCGACGCGAGCGCCGCCGCAGGGGCGGCGCGCTCCACAATGGCGCCGTTCGGCACCCTGCCGACGGTGGGATGATTCACGGTCTGCCGGTTGCCGCCCTGCCCGCCCACGAATCCGCCGGTGATCACTGGCCCCTGTGCCACGGCGTATATCTGCCCGTTCACGCCGCGTAGGCTGGTGAGCAGCAGCAGGCCACCCTGGAGGTTGGAGGCATCCCCGACCGCGGCGGCGGTTGCGTCGATGTGCGCTCCCGGCTGCGCAAACGGCGGTAGCGTAGCGGTGACCATCACAGCGGCGGTGTTCTTGACCTGAATGGCCGCAGCCGGAATCGAGACGCCCATGCGCTCCAGGAGATTGGCCAAGCTCTGGGCCGAGAAGATCGTTTGCCGGCGGTCTCCCGTTCCGGCCAGCCCCACCACCAGGCCGTAACCGATCAATTGGTTGTCGCGCACGCCGGCGATCGAGACCAGTTCTTTGAGCCGGGCCGCGGCGCGCGTTTCCGGCAGCGGCAGCAGGGCCAGCAGCACAATCGCGGATTGCCATTTACGCATAGGAGCTCTTTCAGAACGGAAGCAGACCCAACAGCAGGCGATAGAGGAAGTGCGGGCGCCGGATGGCGTCGCCCACGACGCCCTTGCCGTTGATCCGCACTTCGAGTTGCGCCAGGTGGTCGGAGCGCACCGTATTGCCGGGAGTGAGGTCGACCGAGCGGACTACCCCGCGCACCGTGATCAACTGGCGCTCGCCGTTGATCTCCAACTCCTTGGCTCCTTCCACCACCAGAGAACCGTTCGGCAGAACAAGCGAGACCCGCGCAGCCAGGGTGGTGCTGAGCGTGGCTTGCCGGCTGGTGGTGCCTTGCCCGTCCAGTTGGGTCTGCGTATTGGCGCCAGCCAGGTTGGCCCACGGCCCCGTCGCTCGCGTGACGCCCGCCATGGCGGTGACGCTGCTTTTCGCGCTGGACTGCCGCGCCGTTTTGGTCGTACCGGCGGAGACCGCGGAGGCCTGCTCGGCCACCACGATGGTGACCACATCATCCAGTTGGCTGGCGCGCAGATCGCTCCCCAGGTCTGCCAGCCTGGAAAAGGGGGACCAGGTCGAGCCGGTTGCGGACTCCGCCGCATTCGGAGTGGAACGGCTGGTGGCTTCTTGGATGTAGCGATCGAGCGGCGAGGGTTCGGACGGCTTAGTTTTGCGGGCGGCAGCCGCCGGCAGGCCCAGCGCTAGCAACGCTGCGGCTGCGAATATTCTATGCACAACGGGCATCATGGATGAGTACCTCGGAGGCCTGGGACGATCACTGCTACCCGGTCTTTGTCCTCCACACGGGCGCTAAAGGTTCTGCCGCTCGACAGATTCCGGACCGAAATGCGGTCGCCGCGGCGCCCGGACGATTCCGCGCGGCCGCTGATAGACAAACGCGCGGCTCCCGTTTCCACCCGGACTTCCACCGGATCGCCGCGCCGGACCTCGGGGGCTTCTTCGAGCAGGAACAACGGTACCGGCGCGCCGGCAGCAATGGCGCGGCGCGGCAGGCGGTCCGCCACCTGCGCCAGGGACCGGGCAAAGGGTTGCAACAGCGGAAATCCATCCCGCGTTTCCACGCGAAGCTGAGCCATCCGGATCGGTTTGCCCGCGGGCAGGTTCTCGATGGCCACCACTTGCGCAATCGGAGCCGAGATCCGCACGCGGGCCCAAACCGCGAAGCGCCGCCGGCCTTGATAGCGCACGGATCCCTTCCACAGGACCGCCGTGCCCGCCGACGGCGACGCCGGCCGGGCCAAACCGGAGAGCGGGAAATCCAGTTCGCCGCGCGGCGCCGGAAAGCGGCTGAATTCCAGGATCCCCACCTGCGCTTCCGGCAGATCCAGAGCGGCCCGCATGGCTGCAAGCAGCCGGGCGCGCGTGAGCGGCTCCATGGCATGCCCCACGCAGAGGGGAGAGCCCGGCGGCGCAATCTGGTACCGCGCGGCCAGCCGCGCGAGATCGGACCCCCGGAACACCCGCCGGGTGCCTGGAGCGGGCATGTAACCGAGAGCGGCATCGCCGGGGAGGCTCCGCAGAGCGGGCCACGCTGGCGCCAGGTCTCTGGCCAGAATCTGATCGCCCGTCGGCGCAAGCTCCAGACACGCGGAGGCGCCAGCCAGCGTCACCGTGCCTGGTGCCGCCGCGAGCAGCAGGATGATCCGGATCATCGTGGCAAATTGTTTACCTGCTGGTACATGTCGTCGGCGGCCTTTACCACCTTGGAGTTGGCCTCATAGGCGCGCTGGCTCACGATCAGGTTGATAAACTCCTCGACTACCGACACGTTGGACTGTTCGACGTATCCTTGAAGCAGGGTTCCGAGCCCTTCCTGGCCGCCCGGGTTGGCCACCGTGGGATCTCCGGAGGAGTCCGTGGCCATGTATAGATTCCGGCCAATGCTGTTCAGCCCGGCCGGGTTCTGGAAATTGGCCAGTTGGATCTGCCCGGCTTGCTGCGCCGTGGTCTGCCCCGGCAGGAGATAGCTGACCGTCCCGTCGGGAGCAATGGTGACGGACTGCGCTTCAGCTGGAATCGTGATCTGCGGCTCCAGCGGATCGCCGTCGGAGGTAACCAGGTTGCCGTCCCGGTCCACGTGGAGAGAGCCTGCACGGGTGTACGCAATGTCCCCCGTCGGCAGCCGTACCTGGAAGAAACCGCGCCCCTGGATCACCACGTCGAGCGGATTCTCCGTGGAGGCGAAGTTTCCCTGCGTGAAAATGATCTCGTTGGAGGCCGCCCTGGTGCCCAGGCCCAGTTGCAGCCCGGTCGGAACCAGCGTCTGCTGGCCTGCCGAAGCGCCCGGCTGCACGAGGTTCTGGTACAGCAGGTCCTGAAACTGCGCGCGGCGCAGTTTGTAGCCGGCTGTATTCGCGTTGGCCAGATTGTTGGCGATGTTGTCCACATTCAACTGCTGCGCGGTCATGCCGCTGGCCGCGCTGTAAAGTGCGCGGATCATCCTTTGACCTCTCCAGTGAGTTCCTGCTGGATCAGGCGGTCCACGTAGGACTGCGGGTACCCGTGCGAGAACAGTCCCACAAACTCGCCGGCATTAAACACCCGGCCATTCGGCAGTTGTACCATTTCATTGGGCTGTGCCTGCACCAGCGGGCCGGACGGGCAGAATTGATTCTGCTCGACGACCGTCCCACCCACCATTTGGGCGACCGTTTCCGCTGTTTGGCGGGTCGCGAAGTAGAGCGGATTGTATGACCAGGTCTGGCCGTTGGGGCCATACCCGGTGGGATTCGTCTGCCAGGGATTTGGGCCGAATAGGCCTTCCACGGTGGGCACCGATTGCGGTCCGGCCGTTTGCGCCGGGTTTTGCGAGACGGTGTTGGAAGGCGTCTGAGAACCGGCGGTGGTGGGCCGTTCCCAGTTCTTGGGGTCGAACATCTCGTAAAAGCGGTTGACTTCGGGTGGATCAGCCGAAGCGGTGGCCTGCTCCGCGGTGGCGTGGGCCGCCGGCCGGGCCGGCTGCTCGGCCGCCACGGCGGGTGTGTGTTCTAACTGCAAGCGTATGGTCATGAGTCGATTTCCTCCCTCCTTCAGGAGCTACTGGCCCACATGGGCAACTTCCTCGATCGCCTTGCGGTTCATGTCTGCGCCGAGTGTGATGGCTTTCTGCAGCATCTCGAACTGGCGCATGATTCCGATCAGCCGCACGGCCGCTTCGGCAGTGTTCACGTTGGAACTTTCCAGATGTCCTTGCCGCACTTCTACGGCCGCCGGCGTGGGCGCCTGCGCCGGATCGGGATTGCGGAAATAGCTGTTCCCGGCTTTGGCCAGGCTGGCGGGACTGCGGAATTCTACCAGTTCGAGCTGGCCGATGAGCTGGCCACGCTGGCGCAGCGTCCCGTCTGGAGACACCTCCGGCGGTTCCGAAGAGACCAGCCGCAGCCCAGCTCCGCCGCGGGCTCGCACGCGGTATCCTTCGGGGGTGGTAAGCTGCCCGTCCGGCGCCAGGCGAAAGCTGCCGTTGCGCGTGTACATCAGCCCGGAAGGGCCGTTGACCGCGAAGAAGCCCCTTCCCGAGAGGGCCAGGTCCAGCGGATTCCCGGTGGGCCTGAGCACGCCTTGTGCAAAATCCGTCCAATGTCTTTCGACCACCGGGGCGACAGTCGGCAAGGATCCATTGGCCGCATCTGCTGCCGCTTCCGGAGACAGATAAAGACCGTAGCCTTCCCGGTCTACCTTAAACCCGTCCGTGGCGGCATTGGCCAGGTTGTTCGCCAGCATCTCCAGCGAATCCATCCTGGAGCGCAACCCGCTGGCCGCCGCGATACTAAGCGCGTCCATAACGAACCCGGCGGTGCTCTTGCAGTTCCGGGTCCCAATTTCCAAGGATCCGGCTGGATGCGCATAAGTTGTTGCAAGGACGCAAAATCCCATGGAGAATCCCGCGAGCGGGAAAGTGTCAGAGTCTTGACGCTTAGCGCATAGCGTCAGGGAATTGGCGCCCGGCGCGGTTGCTAAGCATATGAAAATGGGCCCCTCGGTTTTGGCGGACCGCCTGCACCTCCGCCTGTGTGTCGATACTCTGCGCCACTCTGCCGTGCGAGACCGCGCCACTCGCGGAGAGTCCCGGCAGGCGCGGGCCGGATGCGAGCCCCCGGGCATCCTTTTCTGAAGAGCTCGCCAGCGCGACTCCCGAGGAGCCGGCGGAGCAGCCGTCAGCCGCTAGGGAAGAAGCGGCCGGGAACACACCCCCACGAACTGGCTCTGCCGCCTCTTCCCGCGGGAAGCGCAAAGGCAAGCCCTCCGGCAAGCAGATCCAAGAGTCACCTGACCGGCAGAAGCATCCGCACGCCGTCGGCCTTGCAGTCACGCCGGTGTTCGCGGAGTTGCTGCCGCCGCCGGGTGGCGACGGCGACGCGGGGGACGCTTCCGCCGGCGGGGCCGGAGGTCCTCCGGGGTCCACGCGGAACGCAGCCGGAGATGGCGTGGAGGCAGAGCATCGAGGCACAGACGCGCGCGCCGCGGCTCCCCACACGCCGCTGGCCTTCGCGGCGCGGCTCTCCCCCAACACCGCCGGAGGAGCGACCGATGCCGGTCCGACTCAGGAAGCGCCAGCGGCTGTAGCGGATAGCGCCGCTCGTTCCACCCCGCAGCCGGCTGGACAGCCGTTGGATGCTCTTGCTGAAGTGCCGGGTGCCGTCAGGGAGCGGCGTGAAGCGGCTCCTCTCCCGGCGGGGCCTCAGGATCTACCGGGAGACGCTCGCGCCCTGTTTGCTGTGCCGCCCGCACCCCGCGAGGTGGCGCCGCAGCCGTCTGTCAAACCGGAAGCCAAGCCCGCGCCGCCTCTTGAGCCGGCGGCAGAAGCGGATCGGGCGCCGGCGCCGCGCGCCGATGCGGTGCGGGACGTTTCGCTGCGCGTCAACCCGGCGGGCCAGGAGCGAGTCGAGGTGCGCCTGGTAGAGCGAGATGGAGAAGTACGTGTGGCGGTACACGCCGCTGACGCCGATCTGCGCCGCGGTCTGAACGCCGGACTGACAGACTTGATGGGCCTGTTGGAAGGCAGCGGCTACCGCGCCGAAACGTGGCGTCCGCCGGAGGCCGGATTCGAGCAGCAGCATTCCTCCGGACAGCGGCAGGCACCGCAGGATGGGTCCGCCGGCGAACAGGGGCACGGCCGGCGGCATCAGCAGCACTCCCAGTCGCGGCCCGAATGGATCGACGAAATGGAAAACGGATTCCGCGCCGCGGGATCTGATTCGGAAAGGAGCATCTCATGGCTTCCGCAGTCTCTGCGGTGACCTCCGGCGCAGCACCGACTCCCGGCGCCGCGTCGCCGCTGGACAATTTGGCGAACAGCGAAACGTTTCTGAAACTGCTGGTGGCACAGATCCAGAACCAGAATCCCCTGGATCCCACCGACAGTGTCCAGTTTGTCACGCAACTGGCGCAGTTCAGCCAGCTTGAGCAAACCATCGGGATTCGTAGCGACGTGGCGGATCTGCGCCAGCACGCCGACGCCGGCGCCAGCGGCGCAGCGAATCCGTAGACTCCGCAGGAGGATCGACGACTATGTACACAGCTTTTTCCACGGCCCTCTCGGCCCTGAACGCCACCTCCGTCGGCGTGGACACGGTGGGCAACAACTTGGCCAACCTGAACACACCCGGATACAAAGCGAACACGGTTTCGTTCTACGACATGGTGGCGGCCTCCATGGGTGTGGATTCCGCGGCTAACCCGACCGGCATCGGAGTGGGGCGTCCCCTGACAGTCCGCCAATTTACGCAGGGCACCGTGCAGACCACCAGCGGGCGGCTGGACGCGGCCATCCAGGGCGACGGGTTCTTTATCGTGCGGGACGGCGCGGGGCAAACGCTCTACACGCGCGCCGGCAACTTCCACGTGGACGCGCAAGGACACCTGCTGACCGCTACCGGTGAGCGGGTGCAGGGCTGGCAAGCCGTCAACGGAGTGCTGGACCCCTCGGCGGCCGTACTGGGCGATCTGACCCTGCCTTCCAGCGCGCAGTTCGCCCCCCAAGCCACGACGCAGATGTCCATCGACATGAACCTGAACGCCAGTGCCGTGACCGGCCAGACGGGGGACACCTTTTCGACGCCGGTACAGGTGTTCGATTCGGAGGGCAGCACGCACGTCCTGACGGCCACCTTCACCAAGACCGACGCGAATACCTGGGACTTCCAAATCACCATCCCTGGTGAGGACGTGACGGCTGGCACGGCAGGGACACCCTACGCCATTCCGGGCGCCAGCGGCACCTTGACGTTCGATGCGCAGGGGCATCTCAGCGATCCTCCGGCTGACAGCGGCACCGTGCCGATCACGATTGCCGGCCTGACCACGGGCGCGGCCGACCTCAACATCGACTGGTCGTTGTACAACGCCGACCTGACTCCGCGTGTGACCCAGTATGCCGAAGCCTCGACCGGCGAGAGCAGCCAGAACGGGGCAGCCACGGCACATCTGACGGAAGTCAAGCTGGCCGACGGCGGCACCCTGCTGGCGCACTACTCCAATGGCCAGGATGAGGCGGTCGGCCAATTGGCCCTGGCAACTTTCCGCAATCCGGAATCCATGACGGCGGTGGGCAACAACAATCTGCAAGTTACCTATGACACCGCCACGGCGGCCGTCGGCCCGCCCAACACGGCGGGGCGCGGCCAGATCATGGGCGGCGCTCTGGAATCCTCCACCGTAGATATAGCCCGCGAGTTCACCAACCTGATCGTGATGCAGCGCAGCTACCAGGCCAACGCGCGGGTGGTCACCACGGCGGACGAACTCAGCCAGGAAACCTTGAACCTCAAACGGTAAAGCAGGAGCACGATTGTGCCGATGGAGGCTTTGGAACAGATCAGCCGGCTGGCGGACGTGCCGCTTCGCCTGGAGGTGGAAGTGGACCGGCGCGCGATGCCCGTCAGCGAAATTCTGGATTGGAAGGTGGGCAGCTTGATTGTCATGAAAAGGTCAGCGGGCGAGAACGTGGACATTTACGTGGCCGGCGTGAGGATTGGTGCGGGAGAGATCCTGATCGTGGACAACACCATGGCCGTCCGCATCACCAACCTGGAAGACCGTAGCTGAGGAGAGCGCCGGCCATGCAGGTCATACAATCTCTCGCCGCAGTCTTCAGCGTGCTTCTGTTGCTGGCCCTGGCCCTGTGGTGGCTCCGGCGGCGCGGCCTGGCGCAGTTCGGCTCGCCCGGCGCCCGGACGATGCACCGCCTGCAGTTGCTGGAACGCCTCTCTCTGACGCCACAGCACTCCCTACTCCTGGTTCGGGTGGACGGGAAGACGGTACTGATCGCCCTGTCTCCGTCCGGCTGCTGCCTCCTCGAGCCGGCCTGGTCTCACGGGCCGGCGGAAGTCGCGCGATGAGGCGCCTGCTGCGAAGTCTGCCGGCCGTGCTCCTGCCGGTGGCGGCCGCGGCCGCGCCCTCGCCCGATCTCGCGGCGGGCTGGCTGGGTGCGGCCGCCGGCAGTGGCAGGGCCGCGCTGGGTGTGCCCATCCAGATCATCATTCTTTTGACACTGCTGACCCTGCTCCCGGCCATGGTCATGTGTGTCACGCCTTTTCTGCGAATTACTGTGGTGCTGCACTTCCTGCGGCAGGCGTTGGGCACGCAGTCAACCCCCTCCAATCAGGTCCTGCTGGGACTGGCTCTGTTTCTGACCATCGCCATCATGCAGCCGGTCGCCATGGAGATGTACCAGAAGGGCTGGGTGCCGCTCGAGCGAAACGAGTTGAGTGCCGGCCAGGCCTTCGAGGCGGGTACGCTGCCGCTGCGCCAGTTCCTGATCCGCTTCACAAGAGAAAAGGATGTGAAGCTTTTCCTGGAAATCTCACACGCCCCGGCGCCCCGCACTCCGGCAGATCTGGACCTGAAAGTCCTAATCCCAGCCTACATCCTTTCGGAACTGAAGGCCGGCTTTCAAATTGGGGCGGTATTGTTCCTGCCTTTCCTGGTCATCGACCTGGTGGTGGCTTCGGTGACCCTGTCGATCGGGATGATCCAGTTGCCCCCGGTCATGATCTCGGCGCCGTTCAAGATTCTGCTGTTCGTGCTGGTGGACGGCTGGAACCTGGTTGTGGGTTCCCTCATGAAGAGCTTGGTGTGAAGACATCATGACACCGGAACTGGTGGTGCAAATCGTGCGGCAGGCCCTGCTGGCGACATTCTGGATCAGCGCGCCGCTACTGATCATCGGCCTGGCGGCCGGCATTCTGGTCAGCCTGGTGCAGATCGTGACCTCCATCCAGGACACCGGATTCAGCACCATCCCGCGCCTGGGGGCTTTTCTGGCAGGCCTGCTGCTATTGATGCCCTGGATGCTCGAAAAGATCGTGAGTTACACCACGCTGTTGCTGCGAGACCTGGGACGCTATGCCCACTGAACCGCTGCTGTCGCTCTCTACCGTGTGCGGATTTTTGTGTGTGCTGGCGCGTGTGACCGGCGCCTTCATCTGGATCCCTCTCCCCGGGATCCGCAGCGGCTTTGAGACGCCCAGGATTTTCCTTTCGCTGGCGGTCACCCTGTCGCTGTTTCCCGAATGGCCGGCGGTGGACGCTTCCGAGGCCGAACTCGGGCGGCTGGCGGTCTGGATGCTAGGTGAGGCCGCGCTCGGGATCACGATCGGTTTGGCCGTTGCTTTTATGCTGGAAGCCTTTGTGCTAGGCGCACAGGTCACGGGCCTGCAGGCGGGCTACGCCTACGCCTCCACCATCGACCCCGATACGCAGGCTGATTCCGGCATCTTGCTGGTCTTGGCCCAACTCAGCGCTGGCCTGCTGTTCTTCACGCTGGGCCTGGATCGCGAGATTGTACGTGCCCTGGCCGCTAGTCTGCAGGCGCATCCGCCGGGGAGGTTTGCCCTCTCGCGGCCCCTGACGGAGCAGGTATGGCGCCTGGGAGGGGAGATGTTCGGCACGGGTTTGCGGCTGGCTATGCCCGCGCTGGGGTTGCTCATGCTGGTGGATGTCGCGCTGGCCTTGTTCGGCCGCGTTCACGCACAGTTGCAGTTGCTGAGCATGGCCTTCCCGGTGAAGATGCTCGGCGCCCTGGCGCTGCTGGCAACCACCGCGCCCCTGTTTCCCACGGTCCTGCGGGGCTCGGCCAGAGGGATGGAGGGTATCCTGCGCCTGCTGCTGGAGCATTAGGCTATGCCCGATAAGAGCCAGAAGACCGAGCAGCCCACACCCAAGCGCCTGGAGAAAGCTCGCAAGGAAGGCCAATTTCCATCCGCCCGGCACTTCGTCAGCGCCGTCCAGTTGCTGGCCAGCGTGGGTGTCATCACGGCGTGGGGAAAAACCTGGGTTGCCTCCATGCAGGTGAACCTGCGGGAGATGATCGGCGCCGCCTTCCGCAAAGATCTGGCCGGGCCGGACGCGGTCGGTCTCTCCGCGGATCTGATCGAACGCAGCTTTCGGCCCTTGCTGCTGGCCGGCGGCGGGGTAGTTCTGATCACTCTGGCTCTGCAACTGGCCAGCACGCGCCTGGGCGTGAGTCTGAAGAAGTTGGCGCCCGATGCCGGGCGTCTCAACCCGCTGACCAAGCTCCGGCAACTCCCGCGACAGAATCTTCCGGCCATGTTGCAGGCTGTGCTGCTGCTGCCGGTTTTCGGAGCGGCGCTCTGGTTCCTGGTGCGGGACAACCTGGCGGCGTATCTAACCCTTCCGCTGGAGAGCGCGGCCGCCGGTGCCCACCGGGTAAGCGGCTCGCTCGAACAATTGCTCTGGAAAGCCACCCTGGCGCTTCTGGTCTTCGGATGCGTCGACTTGATCCGCCAGCGCCGGATCTACGCCCAGGATCTGCGCATGAGCAAACAGGAGATCCGCGACGAGTTGAAGGAAGTGGAGGGCAATCCGCAGATGAAAGCGCACATCCGCCGCCTGCGGCGCGATGTGCTCCGCCGCCGCATGATGCAGCAGGTGCCGCGCGCCACGGCGGTGGTCGTCAACCCCACGCATTTTGCGGTTGCCCTGCGGTACGAAATCTCGTCCATGGCGGCTCCGGTGGTGGTCGCCAAGGGCAAGAACTACCTGGCTCTGCGGATCCGCGCGAAGGCCATCGAGCACCAGGTGCCGCTGGTGGAAAACCCCCCGCTGGCGCAGGCTTTGTACCGCTCCGCGGAAGTGGGGCAGGAGATTCCGGCGCATCTCTACCGCGCCGTGGCGGAGATTCTGGCTTATATCTTCCGCCTGATGCCCGGCCGGATGCCCGCCGGGACGGGGAGGGCGTGAATTTTGGCACAAGCGAAGGCGATTCCGGCTGCCGGCTCCTGGAAATTCCCAGGTGTCCTGCAGGTGGACCTGCGGGAGTTGGGCGTACCCCTGGCGGTGCTGGCCATCCTGATTGCCCTGATCACGCCGCTGCCCAGCTTTCTGCTGGACCTGTTGATTGTCACCGACATCATGCTTTCGGTGGTCGTCATGATGGCGGCGTTGTTCATCCTGCGGCCCGTGGAGTTCAGCGTTTTTCCCACCACCCTTCTTCTGCTGACCCTCTTCCGCCTGGCGCTGAACATTTCTTCCACGCGCCTGATCCTCATGAATGGCAACACCGGCACAGCGGCGGCCGGAGAGGTGATCCAGGCTTTCGGGCAGTTTGTGGTCGGCGGCAACTACATCATCGGGGCGGTGATTTTCCTGGTACTGATCGCTATCCAATACGTGGTCATCAACCACGGAGCCGTGCGCATCTCCGAGGTCACCGCGCGCTTCACCCTCGACGCCATGCCCGGCAAGCAAATGTCCATCGACTCGGACCTCAATGCCGGCCTGATCGACGAGGGGGAGGCGCGTACGCGCCGCAAACAGCTGGCGAGCGAGGCCGAATTCTACGGCGCCATGGACGGCGCCTCCCGATTTACCCAGCGCGACGCGGTAGCCAGCATCCTGATCACCGGCATCAACATCATCGCGGGGTTTCTGATCGGCGTGCTGCAGCATGGCATGGACCTGCGCCGGGCGCTGGAAACATACACGGTGCTAACCATCGGCGATGGGTTGGTGACCGTGATTCCCGCGCTCATGATCTCGATTTCCGGAGGCTTGATCGTAACGCGCGCCAGTTCCGATGCGCGTCTCGGAGTCGATTTTCACAAGCAGTTGTTCGGAAACTCCCAGCCGCTGCTGCTGGCCAGCGGCGTGCTTGTGGCCCTGGCTACGTTTCCGGGTCTGCCCACGCTTCCGTTTCTGTTGCTGGGCGGGGGATTGGGGACGGTGTCCTGGCGCATGCGGCGCGCCACTCAGGAGCGGGAAAAAGCCGAGGCAGCCACGCGGCCCGCGGCACCTCGCGAAAACCTCGAAGTTTTGTTGAAGGTAGAGCCCCTGGCGGTAGAAGTCGGATTGGGGCTGGTGAGTCTGGTGGAGGGCGAGCAGAACTCCCCCCTGCTGCGGCGCATCGCCAGTATCCGCCGCCAACTGGCCGGCGACTTAGGCTATCTGCTGCCGCCCGTGCGCGTAACCGACAATCTGGCGTTGCGTGCCCGGGAATACGTCGTATCGGTAAAAGGCGCCGCCGTGGCGCGCTATGAGCTGCCGCAAGGGTGTGAACTGGCCATCCCGGTGGGCGCGGCCGATCCACCCCCGGCAGGCCAGCAGACCCGCGAACCTGCCTTCGGTATGACGGGCTGGTGGATTCCCGCAGTCCAGGCGGAGAAGGCACGCCAGGCTGGCTTTACGGTGGTGGACCCGGTCAGCGTGCTGGGAACCCACCTGGCGGAGTTGATTCGGCGGTACGCGCACGAGCTGTTTTCCCGGCAGGATGCCAAGAAGCTATTGGACCGTGTGGCGCTGGACCATCCCAAGGTGGTCGAAGACCTGGTGCCGAAGTTGCTTCCGCTGGCGACGGTACAACGCGTTCTGCAAAACCTGCTGCGTGAGCGGGTCTCGATCCGCGACAGCGTCTCCATCCTGGAGGCTTTGGGAGAAGCCGCTTCCACCACGCGCAATCCCATCCTGTTGACGGAGTACGTGCGCCAGGCCATCCGCCGGACGGTGGTCCGTCCGTACCTCAACCCTGGTGGTGACTTGCCCGCGTACCTGCTGGATCCGGCACTGGAAACCATGGTGGAATCCGCCGTCGAGCACGGCGAGCAGACCAGCCACCTGACGCTCTCGCCGCAGGGCATCCGCGACTTGCTGAACCGCCTGGAGCAGAAGGCTGGCACGCCCGCCGCGCCGGTGGCCGTGGTGACCGTCTCGGCAGCGCGTTCCTTCCTCCGGCAGATCGTAGAGCCCACGCTCGGAAACCTCTATTTCCTCTCGCACAACGAGATACCACCCGAAGTGCGGATCCTCTCGCTGGGCATTATTCAATGACGGCGGACGACGAAAATGACGATGACGAACACACCGGACACATCGCAGGGATTGGCGATCAAGGCGTATTTCGCCGGCTCGGTAGAAGCGGCCATGGATCAGGCGCTGCGTGAGTTGGGCCCGGAAGCCCTGCTGGTGAATTCGCGCCGCGCTCCGCAGGAGGCCCGGCATCTCGGAGAATACGAAGTGGTCTTCGCGACCAGCCCGGCCCCGGCCGCGGCGGAACTTCGCGTGGATGGCGCCGGCAACGCAGCGGAGGAGGCCTGGGAATCTGTGTCCCGGGAATTGCGGGACCTGAGAGAACAGCTGCGTCGCATGCGTGACGCCATGGCGGGGATGCGCGGCCCGCACCGGAAGGCGGAACTGGACGAATGGCTTCAGGTGTTGACCGGTGCGGACGTCGAGCCGGAACTGGCGCGCGAGATCGTAGAAGGCGTTTGGACGGCTTTTCCGGCAAAAGCGGCGGTAGAAATCCGCTCTGGCAGCATAACATCCTGTCGAGATGCGGAAGGGGGCGGGGAAGAAGTCCACCAACTACTTGCGGCGGAACTGGAAAGGCGTTTGGCGGTTGCGCCGGAGCTGAAGCCGGAAGAAGACCGCACCCGAGTGGCTGCGCTGGTGGGGCCACCGGGTGCAGGCAAGACCACCACTCTGGTGAAACTGGCTGTGAATTACGGTCTCACCGCGCACCGTCCAGTGCACCTGATCTCGATGGACGGTTGGCGAGTCGGCGGCGCCGAGCAGTTGCGATCCTACGCCGCCATCCTGGGAGTGGGATTTCAGGCCGTCGAAACCACCCGCAGCCTGGAGCAGTCTTTGGCCGAACACCGGGGAAAAGGCCTAATCCTGATCGATACTCCCGGGTTCAGCCCGTCCACGATGCCAGAGGCCAAGGATTTGGCTCGTGGACTCTGCCAGCGTGCGGACATCGACACGCACCTGGTGCTGCCGGCATCCATGCGCTACCGCGACATGCTCCGAGCGCTCCACGAATTCGAGGTATTTCGCCCAGCCAAGCTGTTGTTCACGCGTTTGGACGAGACGGATGCCTGGGGTGCGGTGTTCTGCGCCGCTGTCCGCAGTGGGAAGCCGCTGTCATTCTTGGCCTGTGGCCCGATAATCCCGGAAGATATCGAGCCGGCCAGCAAGAGCCGCGTCGCGGCGGAGATTCTGCGGCAGCCGAAGTGCCGCGCCGGGTGCGCCGTATGAATCCTGGGCGTTGCGCGGGGCCTGCCGGGGGGCGCCTCGGCAGCGACAAGGGAAGGGCAACATGTATTCCTATCAGAGCGAACGAATGGGAGCGACGGAACGGGAGCGCCTGATCCTGGAGCATCTTCCCCAGGTGCGGCTGATCGCCAGGCGTATTCATGCGCGCCTGCCTGAAACAGTTAGCCTCGAGGACTTAATCTCGACGGGAATCGTGGGCTTGATCGCTGCCGTCGACCATTTCGACCCACAGCGCAACGTCAAACTAAAGACGTACGCCGAGCACAAGATTCGCGGCGCGATTCTGGACAGCTTGCGCGATCTGGATTGGGCGCCCCGCGCCCGCCGCAAACAGGCGCGGCAGATCGAGGCTGCTATGCTGGCCGCCGGCCAGCGCCACCACCGGGAGCCCACCGAGGAGGAGATTGCCGGGGAACTGGGCATTCCTCTCGCTGAGTATCAGAGATGGCTCGGTGAGGCGCAGGGATTGGATCTGGAGAGTCTGGAGTACGGGGAGCAGGGACAGGAGTTGTTGCAGTTTATCTCCGACAGCGAGGAGAAATCTCCCGCACGCCTGCTGGAGCGCTCCGAACTCGAGCGCCTGCTGGCCGAGGCCATCCGCGGCATTCCGCAGGTGGAACAGACTGTGCTTAGCCTCTATTACCAGGAAGATCTCAGCCTGCGGGAAATCACGCAGGTGATGGACCTCCCGCTTTCGCGTGTCGCGCAATTGAAGACCCAGGCAGTCCTGCGCCTGCGTAGCTATCTGGAGAGGCGCTGGAGTCTGCCCGCCGAGGCCTCCGTGGGGGAGGATCGGCCCGCCGGCACGTACGTCTGATGCCCGGATCGGAAAAAAACTGCGTTGGGGGAAGCCCGCGCGGTGAGGACAGGTGACATATGAATGAAACGCAGGTCTTGGGACAACCCGCGGCGGAACGAACGAGCGAAGGAGCGTTTTCACCGACGTTGTGGCGGCTATTGGACATGGATCTGCCGGTCAGCATTTCGCTCGGCCAGGCCGAGCTGCCGCTGCAGGATGTGTTGCGGTTGACCACGGGGTCCATCATCGAGCTAAACCGGTCGGTGGGCGACCCGGTGGACATCGTGGTGAATGATCGCGTGGTGGCCCGCGGCGAGGTAGTGGTGGTCAACGGAAACTACGGAGTTCGCGTGCAGCAGTTGGTTGCCTCCCAGTCCGCGCGGGCTTTGGACACGCTCGGCCCAGCCAGGCATCCGGCGGGAGCGGAGACCGTGGGAACCGGCGGAGCGGAGGAGTAGGCACCATGCCCGTTTTCTGGATTTCGCAACTGCTTCTAGCGTACAGCTTGCTGGCGGCCGGATTAGGCTGTGCTTTGTACCTCTTTTGCAGTATCAAGCGGGAGCAGTGCACGGAGCGCCGGCGTTCTGCGGCCCGGATGGATGTGCTGGAATCCGCACTGCGGGGGGCTTGCAGCCGGCTGGAGGAACTGCGGGCGGAGGTCCGGGAAGCGCAGCCCGGCCAAAGTGCCGGAGTGGTCCTGCATGGGGGCCTGAATTTGAACAGGCGCGCCCAGGTCCTGCGCCTGTACCGCCGGGGAGAAGCGGTTCCCACCATCGCGGCGGCGCTGGCTGTTCCTCAAAGAGAAGTCGAGCTGCTCCTGAAAGTCCAACGGTTGGTGTTGAAACAGTCCTGAGCCGCGGCCTGCTGCGGCGCCGTCCTGACGCTGGGGTGTTGTGTCGCGGCCCGGCGGCGCCGGACCGGTGAGTTGGCCAGCCCCGGGGAGAAACCGCGAAGATCACGCCCGCTGAGGCTATGCAATTTCGCCAGCAGTGTGGTGCGCCTCAGACCGAGCAGTTCGGCCGCCAGCGTTTTGTTGCCGCCTGCTTGTGCGAGCGCCTGTGCGATCATCTCTGCCTCGAATGCTCGCACGGTGCCTTCCAGGTCCATGCCTCCGCCAGGCAAGGCTGCCGGGAGACCGCTCGCCGGAGAGACAGCCAGGCGCGGCCTCCCTAACGGGAAGTCCGCCGGGTAGAGAACTAGGCGGTCTCCACTCATGGCGATGGCTCTCTCGACCGCGTTTTCCAATTCGCGAACGTTGCCGGGCCAAGCGTAGCCGCTCAGCCGGTCCAGGGCTTCCGGGGTCACGCGGCGGCTCGCCAAGCCGTCCGCTTCGCAAATCTTGGCCAGGAAGTGGTGGACCAGCAGGGGGACATCCCCGCAGCGCTCCCGCAAAGGCGGCAGGTGCACGGGCACTACGTTCAACCGATAATACAGATCCTCGCGGAATCTGCCCTGCCGGACTAGTTCAGGCAGATCCGCATTGGAGGCAGCGATGACCCGTACGTCCACGCGAACTGTTTCCGAGCTTCCCAAGCGCTCGAACGCGCGCTCTTGCAGCACGCGGAGTAGCTTCACCTGAAGTTCCAGCGGGATTTCCCCGACTTCATCCAAAAACAGGGTGCTCCCCCGAGCTTGTTCGAACCGCCCTACGCGGTGCTGGATAGCTCCGGTGAATGCACCGCGGACATGCCCGAACAGTTCTGCTTCGAGGAGTTGCGGGGGCAAGGCCCCGCAGTTCACCGAGACCATGGGCTGGCGGGATCGCGGGCTGGCCGTGTGCAGCGCGCGCGCCAGCATCTCTTTACCCGTGCCGGTCTCGCCGGTGATCAGCACGGTGCAACGCCGTGGGCCCACCAGGCCCACGATCTGTTCCAATTCCCGAATCGCCCGGCTCTCGCCCACCAGAAAGCGCTTCCAGGATTCTCCCTGGGTGCATGGGCGGCGCAGGGAGAGCTCTCGGAGGCGTTTCTCTGCCGCAGCGTCCTCGGCGAGTTGCTCCCAGTCGGCTGGCTCCACGTGATCGTCGACGCACTGCCAGGCGCCTAGATGGACCAGGCGGGCCGTCTCGGTCGGAGATAGCCGCGGTTGGTGGAATACCACCGGGACCAGCGGATCGACGCTTTGGATGGCCTCCAGCAACTGGTCGGGGGGCCAGTCCGGAATCGGCAAATGAGCCAATACCGCGTCCGCTGGCACGGCCGCCAGCCGGTTCAGGCCCTCTGCCACGCCGGCCTCTTCGACGGCGAACCCGGGCGCCTCCTTCCAACACCCCGGCCTGGCGGGGTAGGAAGAATCGGCGGCGATGGCCAAGAGTCGCTTTAAAGTCCGTGCCACTTTGGCTTCATCGGCCGTCTGGCACGGTAAGATTAGCGGCCGCGGCGGATTTTTGAGAGAAATTCTTTGTTTGCGCCTAGTCCGATGGTCCCTGGCTGCCGATAAGAACCCTGAGGAAGACCGCGAGGCTTCCCGGAGAGCAGGTTTCCAGTGGAACCAACAAAAGTACAGAACCATCTGCCCGCGGAGGCCACTGCCGCCCGCGCAGACCGTGCCCCGGCGACCCAGGGATCCGAACGCGGTGGCGCCGGGTCCATCCAGTCCTCGCGGCCCTGGAATAGCGGGGATCAGATTGAGCTTTCGTCCCTGGCGGGCCGGATTGTGCAAGTGGAGGGGGCTCACTCGGCGGAACGTGCCAGCCGGGTGCAGGATCTCGCGAGGCTGTACGCCGAGGGCCGCTATCAGGTAGAGCCCGGCCCGTTGAGCCAACGCATTGTGGCGGAATGGGTAGCCAACGGGGCGGGAGCGAAGATCCAGTAAACATGGCCGGCCAGCGTCAAACAGCGTCCAACGCACCCCTGGCGGCCGTGCAGGACTGCCTATGTAGGGCACGCCTGCATCTGGTGCAGCCCGATGCCCGGCATCTGGAAAGCGGCAGGGCCCTGTTGGAAGAAGCCGCCGGCTTACTCCAGGCGGTGCCTGGCACCTGGGCCGCCGCCGGTCCGCAAAACCTCCAGGAGCGGCGCCTGGCGATCGCCAGCGTACGGCGGGATTTGGTGCAATTGCGTTCACTGCTGGATGCCGCGGCCTCTTTTTACCTGGGCTGGGGCGGCCTCCGGTCTAGCCTGGGCGCGGGGTATACCCCCCGGGGTATCGCTGCGGATTTCCCCATAAGTTACCGACTCTCTCTGGCAGGATGAAACATGGCCAACCTCTTCGCCTCGCTGAACGTTGCCTCCAGCGCCCTGAATGTTTTCGACCAGGCTCTCGAAGTCACGAGTAACAACGTGACCAACGCCTCCACGCCGGGTTACGCCCGGCAACGCGCCAGTTTCGAGGCCCTCCCTTTCGATCCGGCGCAGGGGAACGTGGGTGGGGTAACAGCCGGGGAAGTACAAAGCGCGCGCGATGAATACGCCGAGTCTCAGGTCCGCAGCCAGGTACAGGCATGGGGGGGAAGTGATCAAGAGGCGACCAGCCTGGCCGCCCTCGAGGCCGTCTTCCCGGTTGCGGACAACAGCGGAATCGCTAGTGCGCTCAACGACTTATACAGCAGCCTGTCGCAATGGAGCACGGACCCGAATGACGCGAGTGCACGCCAGTCGGTGCTGGCTAGTGCGGATGGTGTAGCCCGGGGCTTCCGGCAGGCGGCTGCGGACCTGGCCCAAACCCAGTCTGACGTGGAAGCGCAGATCCGCGCGGCGGTGAACCAAATCAATACGCTCGGCAGCCAGCTCCAGCAGATCAACCAGGAGCGCTTGCGCAGTGGACATCCCGATGCGGGGCTGGATGCCAGACTACATTCCACGCTGGAGAATCTGGCGGAGTGGGTGGACTTCACGGCGAGTGTGCAGCCGGACGGCTCGGTGACGGTTTTGCTCGGCGGCCAGACGCCGCTGGTGATCGGGGGCCGCAGCTATACTCTCTCGACCTCGGCTGGAAGCGATGCCCGACCGGCAGGCTCCGCACCGCCAGCGGTGACCGTTCGCAGCGCGGACGGCGCGGACATCACCGCGCAGATTTCGAGCGGCCGCCTGGGCGGGCTGCTGGACGTGCGTAACCGTGTGTTGCCATCGTACCTGGGGGACGCCAACCAACCCGGAGACTTGAACCGCCTGGCCAAGGGTCTTGCCGACCAGATGAACCAGATCCTGGAGGCCGGCTGGGCCTCCGATGGCCCGCCGCCGGTGCCGGGAACACCGTTGTTCTCTTATGACACCAGCAGCGATGCCGCCGTGGCCCAGACCGTGAGCGTGAATTCCGACTTGAGCGCGGACCAACTTGCCGCCATCGATCCGGGACCGCCCTACAGCAGCAACGGCACAGCCCTGAAACTGGCGGATCTGGCGACACAGAGTGGTCAGATTGACGGCCAGAGTTTCACGGGTTTCTACGGCGAGTTATCAGCCCGGGCCGGCCGCGAAGTTGCGGCAGCGCGGGAGAGCCGGGACGCACAGCAGCAACTGGTGGCCCAGGCACGCAGCCTCCGGGATGAGATTTCCGGGGTGTCGCTCGATGAGGAGGCCGCTTGCCTGATGCAATTCCAGCGTTCTTATCAGGCGGTGGCCAAGATGGTTTCCGTTTTGGACGACTTGACCCAAACCACCATCAATATGGCGAGCGCAACATGAGGCAACAATGATTCGCGGCCTAAACGGAGGGACCGATCAATTTCTTGCGGACCTGGAGCGCATCCAGCGCACCACTGAACAGGCACAGCGGCAGCTGTCGTCCGGTCTGCGCGTTCAGCAGCCTTCGGATGCTCCGGACGAGGTCAGCCAGATTCTCCAGGTGCGGGCGGCGCTGGCGCAGACCGTACAGCGGCAGCAGAACCTCTCGCAAGTGAAGACAGAGGTAGACACTTCCGAACAGGCTTTGCAGGCCGCCGTGCAAGTCGTCGAACGCGCATCTGTTTTGGCGGCCCAGGGAGCCACCAGCACGGCAGACGCGGACGCCCGAAAGAATCTAGCCCAGGAGGTGCAGAGCCTCGAACAGGAACTGGTCGGATTGAGCCGCACCGAGGTTTCCGGCCGGTTCGTCTTCAGTGGCGATCTGGATCGCTCTCCCGCCTACACCTGGGATGGCGGGCAGCCCAACGGCGTGGATCGTCTGCAGGCGGCGCCGGCTACCCGTCAGATCGAAGATGCCAGCGGCACGTTGTTCACGGTCTCCCATACTGCCCAGGAGATTTTCGACCACCGCAATGCGGACAACACCCTGGCGCAGGACAACGTCTTCGCCGCCGTCCATAGTCTCACCGCAGCCCTGAATAACAATGACCAGGCGGCCATCCGGACTTGCATGGACGCGCTCGACAAGGCCGGGGCGTACTTGAATCAGCAACTCACGTTCTACGGCACCGTCCAGGATCGGGTGGCTGCCGCCACCAATCAAGCGAGCCAGATCCAGTTGCAGCAGCAAAGCCAGCTCAGCGCGCTGCAGGACGCCGATCTCACCGCGGCCATTCTGGAATTGAACCAGGGTAACACGCAGCAGCAGGCCGCCTTGACGGCGCGGGCACAAATGCCGCGCACCAGCCTTTTCGATTTCTTACAGTAAGACGGGTTCCGGTGTCTAAAGCACCCTGCGCCTTCGGCCGATGAAAGGTTGCAGAGGACGATCGCCTCCGTCATGTCTCTCAACCTGCTGATCGTTGACGACTCCGCCGCGATTCGCAAGATTCTGCGGCGAGTGCTTCTGCAGGCCGACGTCCCTGTCGGTACTGTCTACGAGGCCGGAGACGGCCAGGAAGCTCTGGCCAGACTCCGGGAAAACCAGATCGGGTTAATCCTGACGGACATCAATATGCCGAAAATGGACGGTCTCCACCTGCTGAAGTGCCTCAAATCCAACGATCTCTGGAAAGACTTGCCGGTGGTGATGATCACCACGGAAGGCAGCCCCGCAAAGGTACTGGAAGCCGTCCAGTTAGGGGCTAGTGGCTACGTTCGCAAGCCATTCACGCCGGAGCAGATACAGGAAAAGCTGGGCAGCTTTTTCGACGCCAGGAGGTGAGCGCTTGAGCGAGGTGGACCAGAGACGGGTTGTCCGCGCCCTCTCCGGCGCCACCCGGGAGGTTTTTTCGACCATGCTGGGAGTGACTCCGGAACCTGGAGAAGCATTCACAGAGCGGGATAATGCCAGCCAGGTCGACGGGGTGGTCTCCCTGATCGGGATGGCGGGCCGGTGGGTGGGGACCGGGAGTCTGTCGTGCAGCGCCGAGACCGCTTGCGACCTGTCCTCGCGGCTGCTGATGAATGAGTGTCGCACGGTCGGTGAAGAGGTCCTGGACGCGTTTGGAGAGCTTACAAACATGGTCTTGGGAGGATTCAAGAACAGCATTGAAGAGTGTCTTGGTCCGATGGGCCTAACCATCCCAACGGTAATCTGCGGTACGCAGTTCCGGGCACATAGCACCTCCGGGCAGGAATGGACCGTGGTGCCCTTTCGGGTGGCGGGACAGCGCCTGGACGTAAAGGTCTGTTTGACGCCGAATCCCCGCCAGGCAGGCGGCACGCCGTGCCTGGACCAGCCGGAGACCGCGGCTTCGGAGGGCCGAGGTTAACGCCCTCCGCTGTGGCAGCGGGCGTGCCCCTTTCCCATCCGGCAGCGAGGGCGCGGGCGGATCCCTGCCGGGGCCAGCGTGGAACGGAAGGAGTGTTGCATTGAACCGCCAGTTATCGCAACAGGAGATTGACGCGGTCTTTCAGAACCTGCAGGTGCAGACCGGGTCCAAAGGGGGGAGCAGCCGGGCAGTCCCTTTCGATTTCAAGCGGGCCGACCGGATCGCCAAGTCGCAGCTACGCACCATCCACTTCCTGCACGAGACTTTCGTGCGCAACCTGATCTCCAACCTTTCGGCCTATCTGCGCTCGTATCTTTCGGGGAATCTGGTGACCGTCGAGCAGTTACCCTACGCCGAATTCCTGGAAGCCCTTCCGTCACCCACCTGCATGGTCTCGCTCAGCCTACGGCCGTACCATGGGAATGCGGTGCTGGAGCTGAATCCGCCCCTGGTTTTTTCCATTCTGGAACTGCTGCTTGGCGGAAAAGCCAAGTCCCCGGCGGCCATCCAGCGCGAAGTCACCGAAATCGAGCAGAACCTGCTGGACCGTTTGTTTCGGATCATCGTGCATGAGCTTGCTGAGACCTGGAAGGCCATTGCCACTATCGAATTTCAGATTGAGTCCCTCGAGACCGAGCCGCAATTCCTGCAAATCATTACGCCCAGCGAGGCAGTGGTGGCGATCGGCATCGAACTGCACATCGGCGAGACCGTTGGCACCATGAATCTGGCGATCCCCTCCATCACCATTAAGATGATGCGCCAGAAATTCGATCAGCAGTGGACCGCGCGCAAGCTGGAACAGGGCGGTGCCACGCAAGCGCGGATACTCCGCCTGCTGCGACAGGCGAGGCTGCATTTCGACGCCCGGCTCCAGGGGGCCGTCGGGGTGCAGCAACTCACCGAACTGAAGCCAGGCGATGTCGTCTCCTTCGACTCAGCCGCCGGCGGACAATTGGAGGGGACAGTCAACGGGCGGCCCAAGTTCAAAGGCCGGATTGTGGCGAACAACCACAAGCTGGGGTTTCAGATCGAGGAACACATCGAGGCAGGCAGCAAACCGGGCCTGCCTCCGGAGGGCTGACGGCCGCACCGGTGGTGCCTGCCCGGTGTCTGAGGCCGGGGGAAGCTGGGGTTTGGGTGGCGGCGGACCGCGAGGTGCTGCAAAAGATTCAGGCAAACTTGCTGGGAATCCTCGGTTCCGGTGAGAGGGCCGGACTTCGGGCCAAGATCATCCCGCAGCCGGTCGGCTACCCCTGCCAGAAGCTCCCGACGCTCGGTTTCGAGGGTAGTGCTGGCGGGCCGGGCGCAGGAATCGGCCGCCCGCTCGAGGGCGCTCTCCAATTGGTGGAGGTCCCCGGTGTTCCAGGCAATCAGAATGAAGCTGGCCCAACGGGCGGCGTCGGAAGTGGCTGACGGATCTGGCATGTGGCTCCTACCCGTCTCATCGGCAGGGTACGCGGTTTGTTTCCCCTAAGCGAACGGTTCCCCGGTTCTGGACGATATGTACTTCGGGGATTATGATCCACCTGACCCGGCTCAACCATCTGCCGATGGTGCTGAACTCGGACCTGATCCAGCACATTGAGGCGACCCCGGACACGGTCATCACCCTGACGAGCGACGAGAAAATCATGGTGCGGGAATCGGTCGATGAAGTGGTGGCCCGCATCATCAGCTTCCGGAGGGCGGTCTTCCGTGGCCTGTGCGCGGTGCTGGCCCACGCGGAGGTGCAAGAGGCTCCCCAGACGGCCGAAAGGAGCACGGGTCCCTCAGCGTAAGGGCCCGCGGCCGACCATGAGCGCGAGAGGCATTGGCAGCCGACCTGACTTGGCAAGCGTGGCCGGGCTGGTGCTGGCAGTCGGGGGCATTTTGGGCGGCCTGATCCTGGAGGGTGGCCGGATTCAGGATGTCCAACAGGTGACCGCTGCCATGATTGTGCTCGGGGGCACTATCGGCGCCGTGATGGTGACGACCCCTCCGAAAACCCTGAAGCGCGCCATCGGCCGCCTGCCGCAGGTCTTCCTGGAGAAAGCCATGGATCCGGAGGGCGCCATCGAGAACATCCTGGCGTTCGCGACCAAGGCGCGCCGGGAGGGTATTGTTTCCCTGGAACAGGACGCGGAAGCGATTGGGGATCCCTTCCTGCGCAAGGCTCTCAACCTGGCGGTGGACGGCACCGACCTGCAACAGCTCCGCCGCATGATGGAACTGGAGATCGGCCTGATCGAGCAGCGCGGCGAGGCTGAAGCGAAGGTTTTCGAATCGGCCGGGGGCTATGCCCCGACCATCGGGATCATTGGCGCGGTCCTGGGGCTGATGCAGGTAATGAAGAACCTCTCGAATATCGAGGAAGTAGGCCGCGGTATCGCGGTGGCGTTTGTGGCTACGGTCTACGGGGTGGGCTCCGCCAACCTGTTCTTCCTGCCGGCCGCCAACAAGCTAAGAGCCCGGCTGCATCAGGAAGTTCAGATGCGGGAACTTTCGCTCGAAGGCGTGGTGGGTATCGTGGAGGGGCTGAATCCGAAGCTGATTCGCCTCAAGCTGGAGGGCTACGGTCCGGCCCCCGCTGCCGGAGACCACAAGTCGGCGCGCACCCCGAAGCCCGTCGAAGCGCGCGCCGCAGGATAACCATGCCCGGCCGCAAGCGCCACGCCGCGCACGAAAATCATGAACGCTGGCTGGTATCTTATGCGGACTTCATCACGTTGCTGTTCGCCTTCTTCGTGGTGATGTTTGCCAGCGCGCAGACCGACAAGGCGAAGACGCAGCGGGTGTCCGAATCCGTGCGCCAGGCGCTGGACACGGGAGGTGTCCTGACCGCGATGCAGGGAGTCCTGGGTGGAGCCGATCCGGGAACCAGCCGAGCCGCCGGGAGCCCACCGGCTACTCCACCCAAGAGCCAGCGGGCCGATCCCGGAACAGTCGAATTGCTCCCCTCTTTGCACTACCTGAGCCGGGAACTGGAAAAGGAAATCCAGGCCGGCAAGCTGCAAGTTCGGCTGGAGTCCCGCGGGCTGGTCATCAGCCTGCGAGAAGCCGCGTTTTTCCCTTCCGGGGAAGACAACATCGACTCGTCCACGTTCCCCACGATCGAAAAAATCGCCGTCACCCTGCGGTCGCTGCCCAACCCCGTCCGGCTGGAAGGCCACACGGACTCAGTCCCGATCCACACAGCGCGCTTTCGCAGCAATTGGCAGCTCTCGGCGGCGCGCAGCATCGCCATGCTGGAGGTACTGACGCGCCGGTTCCAGATCCCGGAAAGCCGCCTGGCGATTGCTGGATATGCCGATACCGCGCCGCTGGATTCCAACGATTCGGCCGCCGGCCGCGCCCGCAACCGCCGGGTGGACCTGGTGATTTTGAACCAGCAGGCCGTGGCCGCCGAGCCTCTTACAAGCAGTGAGCCAGCCAGTGACCCGGTGGGCCGGTCTGCGTCTGCCAGGGCTAAGGGTGCGGCCGGAAGGTGACCACCGTCGATTTTTTGACGGCGTGCCGGTGGGGTTGTCCGGCGCTAACCTGTTTGCCTGCAGCACCTCAGCAGCGGCAGAGTGCTTGCACGAGAGGAACTCGGCAACCGGCCGATGAGAACAGAGAGGATTGAATCGTATGGGCACGAGCCTCACGCCACTGACCTTCACCGGCGTCAGCCAGTTCTCCAACGACTTCCAGACCATTCTAAGCCGCGCAGTTTCGATTGCCAGCCTGCCGGTACAGAGCCTGCAGAACCAACAGGCGGATATTCTCCAGAAGAAACAGCTGACGACCGATCTTGGCGTCGCGTTTCGCAGTCTCACAGACAGCGTGACGGCGCTGGCCAACCTGGGGGCGAACGGGGCGCTGTCGGCTGTCAGTTCGGACCCGAGTAAAGTCTCCGTGATCAGCACGACGACCGCGACGGGCAGCAACTACGACATCAGCGACATCACGTCGATAGCCAAAGCGGCCGCCGAATGCTCGCTCTCCGGCTACACCAGCCCCGATGCGACGGCGGTTTCGAGCACGGGCACGTTGGAACTCATCGCCGGCACCCAGAAGTACGAGATCGCTCTGGGCTCCAACAACAACACTCTGGCAGGGCTGCGGGATGCTATCAATCAGCTTGGAGCGGGCGTCACCGCCTCCATCCTGGCCACCGGCACGGGCGACCAGCCGTATTACCTTTCCGTCACCGCCGACCAGACCGGGGCAACCACCCTGCGCCTCGTGGATGATCCCAACGGCTCTCCCAAGGAACTGCTCACCAGCCAGAACCAGGGGTCTGACGCTGCCTTCCTGCTGAACGGAGTCGCCGTCGATCAGCCCAGCAACCTGATTCAAAGCGTGGTGCCCGGGCTGTCGTTTGAGATTCTTGGTACTACTTCTTCGGACCAGACCGTAACTCTGTCGATGTCTCCCGACCGAAGCAAGATCGCCGCGGCGCTCCAGGATCTGGTCACTCAATACAACAACGTCGCCGGCAAAGTGAACGCGCAGATCGGTCCCAACGCCGGACTGTTGAGCGGTAGTTCGCTGGTTCGCGACGTGCAGAACAGTCTACGGCAGCTGACGCAGTATCATGGGAGCGGATCTGGCGACATACAGAGTTTCGCCGACCTGGGCATCGAACTCAGCGACTCGGGCCAGATGTCGTTTAACGCCGACAAGCTGAATGCCCTCTCGGACAGCGACTTGTCGGCTGCGATCTCATTTCTGGGCACACCGGGGAACGGCTTAAGCGCCCTGGCGAGCAGTTTTAACCAGATCACCGACCCGGTGTCCGGTGAGATCAAACTGCAGCAGGACGAATACGACACCACCGACCAGCAGATCACCAGCCAGGTCAATGTCCTGACCGAACGGATCAACAACATGCAAGCGTCGCTGTCCTCCAAGCTCCAGGCAGCCGACGCTCAGTTGGCGCAGTTGGAGTCCCAGCAGACCATGCTGCAAGCCAGCATTCAGTCGCTGAACTACACTCTTTACGGGCAGCAGCAGCAGAACACGCAGCAGTGAGCCGTGGCCACGGACTGGGAGAACCTCATCGCGGATCTGGAACGGGCGACCGCCCGTCTGTTGGCGGTCGACCTCGGGGATACCCCGGCTATACAGGACGCCCTGGATACGCGCGCTCGCGTCATCGCCGTGTTGCAAGCGGAACTCGGCCGGGGGGCTCTGCCGCCAGGCTTGTGCGCAAGGCTGGAGAGCGCCTGTGCCAAAGGCGGGGCTGCTTGCCTGCGTCTGGCCATTCATCGGGCGTCCTTGCGAGCCGAGTGGAGCGAACGCAAACGGGAAGTCCGCTGGCTCCAGCAGGTCGGCGGCGACCGTCAACCTCCGAACTCGATCGACTGCACCGGCTGACCGACTGACTGGAAGGTTCCGCGCCGGTCTGCTTCGCAAGAGCCAAGATCCCGTCATGCGGCAAGAATTTGACGGCTCCTTTCCTGCCAGCAGGACGTTCTTTCAGGCATTTAGATCTGGATACCGCGTTGCAGGAAGGGTGGCTGATGCTGGATCGAATCGCGGGCGCCTTAGAGTGTTACATGGATCTGCTCAGCCTCCGGCAGAGGCTCACCACAGCCAATATCGCGAATGCGGATACACCGGGATATAAGACCGTAGATCTGGACTTTGCCAGCGAATTTCGCCGGGCGCTCGAAGGGGTTCCGCCGCGCCCCGTCGAGGTTCCCGGCCTCACCACGCGAAACGACGGCAATAATGTCAGCTTGGACCGCGAGTCGCGCCAGTTGGCGGAAAACGCCATGCGCTTCAGCGCGGCCTCCAACTTGCTCCGATCGCAGATTCGCATGGTCCGGAGTGCGATTGAGGAAGGGAAAAACGGATGAGCCTGTTTACTGCATTAGCGGTAAGCGCCTCTGGGATGGCTGCCCAGCGTACGCGGGCTGAACTGTTGGTCGAGAATCTGGCCAACGCGGAAACCACACGCACTCCCGAAGGTGGGCCGTACCGCCGCAAGGACGCGGTTTTCGAAAGCCAGCCAGTGGCCGGATCGTTCGCTTCTCTGCTCGAGGCCCAGACGCAGCCGGAAGCTACCGGCGTCCAGGTGGCGGAGATCGTCGTGGACGGGCGGCCTCCGGAACAGCGCTATCTGCCCGGCCATCCGGACGCGGACGCGAGCGGTTATGTCGCTTTCCCGCGGGTCAACCCCGCCGAGGACATGGTAGACCTGATGGCCGCCTCGCGCGGCTACGAGGCCAACGTGGCTGCCATTTCGGCCGTCAAGGACATGATCCAGCGCTCCATTGATCTGCTGCGCTGAATGCGAGAGAAGCTATGTCGCTGTCTATCCCTGCCCTCAGCAGCCTGCCGCTCACGGCGGCTTCGAGTCCGGCTGTCTCACAAGGCAAACCCGGCGAATTTCAGAGCATCCTCGAAGGCGCCATCCAAGGGGTAGAAAACCTGCGCACGGATGCCGCCAGAGCGGTCGAGAGCTTTCTGTCCGGCGAGACCGAGGAGTTGCACACGGCGGCTCTGGCCACGCAGCGCGCTGAACTAGCCCTGGAACTCGGCCTGCAAGTACGCAACAAGGTGGTACAGGCGTATCAGGAGATCATGCGCATGCCCATGTGACCGGGCGTCGCTGATTGCCCATGGACCAACTCAAAAAGCTGTTTCAAAGCCTGTCGCCCCGGCAACGCCTGGCCATCCTGGCGGCGGTTGTCGTGTGCGCGGGGGCCATCTGGACGCTGACGGACTGGAGGCGCGCCGGTGATTTCAAGCCGCTCTACACCTCCATGGCGCCCGAGGATGCCGGCGCGGTCGTACAGAAGTTGAAGGAGAGCGGTGTGGCCTACCGTCTGGGAGATGGCGGGGGCACGGTCCTGGTGCCCTCCGCCAAGGTGGCCGAAGCCCGTCTGGAACTGGCGGCGGCAGGCCTCCCGAAGAGCGGCCGCATGGGATTTGAGCTGTTCGACAAGACCAACTTCGGCGCTACCGAGTTTGTGGAGCACATCAACTATCAACGGGCCCTCGAAGGCGAGCTGGAGCGTTCCATGATGGCTCTGGCGGAGGTGGAACAGGCGCGTGTACACCTCACCTTCGCCAAGGAATCCGTGTTCCTGGAGTCCGCGCAGCCTGCCAAGGCCAGCGTCATGCTGCGCCTGCGCCCCGGAGCCCGCCTTCAGCCGCAAAATGTCCTGGCGATCTCCCACCTGGTCGCGAGCGCGGTGGAAGGACTGGCCCCGGAGGCTGTCGCGGTCCTCGATATGCATGGCAACCTGCTCAGCAGCCAGCGGAAAGCGGCCTCCGAGCCCGGCCAGCCGTCAGCCGAATTTCTGGAACTCGAGCGCCGCATGGAGCGCGACCTGGTCTCCAAAATCAACGCTACCCTGGCGCCGCTGCTGGGGGCGGAGCGGTTTCGGGTAGCCGCTGCGGTCGAGTGCGATTGGAACAGCGCGGAGCAGAGTGAGGAGACCTACGATCCGGCCCGGGAAGCGGTTCTGAGCTCCCAGAAATCGGAAGAGAATGCCGCCGGAGGCAATTCCGCCGGCGTGCCGGGGACGGCCTCCAACCTTCCCCGCCCGACCTCCCGCCCCCTGGCTAGCGCTTCCGGGCTCACGCGGCGCACGGAAAACGTCACCTATCAGCCCAGCCGGCTGGTGAAGAAAACCCGGCTGGCACAAGGCAATATCAAGCGCTTGTCGGTTTCCGTGCTCGTGGATCAGGAAATGCACTGGGAGGGGCAGGGCCGGTCGGCGCGGCGCGTACTCGCCCCGCCTGCTCCGGAGACGTTGAAGGTCATCCGCGACGTGGTGGCTGGCGCGACCGGTCTCAACCCCGCGCGCGGCGATCAGTTGATTGTCGAATCGCTGCCGTTTGAGTCGACCCTGCACGCCGATCGGCCGGAGACCCCTGTTCCGCCCTCTCCCGCTCCGTGGTGGAACCGGAACCCACGCATTCTCATCTTGTCCGGCATGGCCGGGGCCGCGCTCCTGGCGTTGCTCGGCGGCGGAGCGTTTCTGTTGCGGCGCCGGCACCCGCCGCGGCATGGCGTGGAAACGCGAGGCGCCCTGGCAGCCGGCGAAGCCACAACGGTTGAGCAACTCACGGATTCTTCCACCGCCTCGCGCCGCACCGAAACACTCGCCGGGCCCAAGAGCCGGCAGCAATTGGGAGCCGCTATTTCCGGGAGCGCGGTTTTGCCAAGAGTGCAGACCAGCCGGGCGGAAGCCTTGAAACAAAACCTTATCGAAACGATTCACAAGGAGCCCGAACTAGCGGCTAAGTCGCTACGCACGTGGTTGGAGGAGTGAACCGTCACATGGCCAACACCGAAACCGAGCCGCGAACCGAGCCGCAGGAGCAAGCCCCACCGGCGCCCCACTCACCGGCCAGCCTGCCGGGCGTGCGCAAGGCGGCGATTCTTCTGGTCACGCTCGGCGAGCAGGCCAGCGCCGAGATCATCCGTCATCTCACCGAGGACGAGGTGCAAAAGGTCAGTCGCGAAGTGGCCCGCATCAGTTCGATTTCCACCGAGAACGCCGAGTCTGTTTTAGAAGAGTATTACCACATCACTCTGGCCGGGCAATACGTCATTAAGGGGGGACTGGACTATGCCCGGAAAATGCTGCAGGGGGCCTTCGACACGGATACCGCGAAGCGGCTGCTGGAACGCCTGGGCAAGGCCATGACCGCGGAGGCCGCCAGCTTCGATGCTCTGCAAAAAGCCGATCCCCAGCAACTGGCCAAATTTGTCCATAAAGAGCACCCCCAGACGATTGCCCTGATTCTTTCACACCTCGTGCCGTCTCAGGCGGCCTCGCTGCTGGGTTCACTGCCCTTGAATCTGCGTTCCGACGTGGTACGCCGCATGGCCAGCCTGGAGCAGATTTCGCCCGAAATTGTGAGCCGGATTGCGGGCATCATCGGCCAGAAGCTGAAGGACCTGGGCGAGTTCAGCCGTGAATCCTACGGCGGCGTGCGCGCCGTGGCGGAAATGTTGAATCGCCTGGATTCCACCGCGTGCGACGAAATTCTGGCCGATATCGAAAAAGATGATGCCGCGCTGGCCGAGACCATCCGTCAGCTCCGTTTTGTGTTCGAGGATTTCCTGATGGTGGACGCCAACAGCATGAAAGCGCTCCTGGCGCAGACGGACCGCAAGGCTCTGACGGTCGCGCTGAAAGGTGTCAGTCCGGAATTGAAGCGTCAGTTTATGCAGGCCATGTCCCAACGCGGCGCCGAGATGCTCAATGAGGACATCGAAGCGCTGGGGCCCGTGCGCATCAAGGAAGTGGAGGCAGCCCAACAACAGATCATCGCGATTGCCCGCCGGCTGCAGGCCGAGGGCCAGTTCAGCCTAAGAGGCTCTGGCGGCGATCAATATGTCGTGTAGGATTGTACGAGATCCGGCGGCGGTGCGGCCGCTGGCCTGGCGGCCCGGGCCTGGCGGCGAGGACCGGCAGGATGCGGCTGCTGAGCCAGACCCCGCCGCACAGGAACTGAAACTCGCGCAGCAACGCTTGTCGCAATTGCAGCAGTCGATGGAACAACGTCTGCGGGAGTCCTTCGAAGCCGGGCGGCGCGAAGGAGAGCAACTCGCTCACAAACAAGCGGCCGCCCAGATCGAGGGGCTCCAGGCTCAAGTCGCCCGGGTGATCACCGAATTGGCGCAGGCCCGCAGCCGGCTATTCCGCCAGACCGAACAAGACATGCTCAAGCTTTCCCTGGAAATCGCCCGCCGCATTGTGCACCGCGAACTGCGCTCCGATCCGGAGGCTGTGGACGCGCTGATCCGGCATGCTCTGGAAAAAGCGCAAGCTCAAGAAATCCACCGCGTTCGGGTCCACCCGGCGCAGGAGGGCTGGATACGGGATGCCCTCAAGCGGCTCGGCGAGGCCCGCGTGGAAGTCGTCGCGGACGCCTCGCTCGAACCCGGCGGCCTGCTGTTCGAGGCGGCCTGCGGCATTCTGGATGCTTCGGTGCAAACCCAGTTCCGTGAAATCGAAGAAGGTCTGGCTGACCGCCTGGGAAGGCAGGGCCGCGCGTGACCGGCGCGATTGACCTGGCCCCCTACATCCGTGATGTGCGGGCATGCGAGTTGTTCCCTTGGACCGGCGCGGTAACCCAACTGGTCGGCCTGCTGGTGGAATCCCGGGGTCCCGCCGTGGCGGTGGGGGACTTCTGCGAAATCCGCACTGCGGGTGGCCGGCGCGTGCGCACCCAGGTGATCGGCTTCCGCGACGGCCGCGTGCTGTCCATGCCGCTCGAAGAGTTGGATGGAGTGCGGCTCGGCGACGCGGTAGTGGCGCGCCGCGAACAGGCGCGGGTGCCGGTTGGCCCGGACCTCCTGGGCCGGGTCCTGGACGGGTTTGGCCGGCCCATGGACGGAGGGCCGGACCTTCGCGCCGCGGACGCCTATGAGCTTTTCAAAGAGCCGCCCAGCCCGCTGGAACGGGAGCACATCGTCGAGCCCCTAGCCACCGGCATTCGCGTGATTGACGGCCTGTTGACCTGTGGGCTGGGCCAGCGCATTGGCATCTTCGGAGGCAGTGGCGTGGGCAAAAGCACGTTGCTGGGCGCCATGGTGCGGCACAACGCGGCGGACGTCAGTGTGGTGGCCCTGGTGGGCGAGCGCAACCGCGAGGTGCGCGCCTTCCTGGAACACGAATTGGGAGAGGCGGGCAGGCGCCGTTCCGTGCTCGTGGTTTCGACTTCCGACCGGCCAGCGCCGCTGCGCGTGCGCGCCTGTTTCGTTGCGCTGGCGGTGGCCGAGTACTTCCGGGATCAGGGTGCCAACGTGCTCCTGGTGATGGACTCCGTGACGCGCCTGGCGCTGGCCCAGAGGGAAATCGGTCTGGCCGCGGGAGAGCCCCCCAGCCAGAAGGGCTATACGCCCTCGGTTTTCCACCTGCTGCCGCGAGTATTTGAACGCGCTGGCCGTTTCCAGCGTGGCTCGATCACCGGCTTCTTCACGGTGCTGGTGGAAGGCGATGACTTCAACGAGCCCATCAGCGATGCGGTGCGTTCGATTCTGGACGGTCATATTGTGCTCTCTCGAGGATTAGCGGCCTCCGGCCATTACCCGGCCATCGATGTGCTCCATTCGTTGAGCCGCCTGGGTTCCTCGCTGGCCGCTCCCGCACAGCGCGAGGCCGCACGCAGGCTCCGCGATGCTCTGGCAGCCTACGAACAATCCCGCGACCTGATCGAACTGGGAGCCTACGTTGCCGGCTCCAACCCGCGGCTGGACGCCAGCATCCGGGCCCAGGCCCAAATCCAGGACTTCCTGCGGCAGGAGCCCGGCGTGAAGACCCCGCTGGCGGAGACCCAGGGCCGCCTGGCCGCTGTGGCGGCACAGTTGAGCTGAGGGCCCGGTGGAACCGTTCCGTTTCCGGCTGGAGAAGGTGCTCAGCTGGCAGCGCACGCAAACCGACCTGGAAGAAAACCGCACCAAGCAGATGAGCGCCGCGCTGGCGCAGACCCGTGCCGCCCTGGTGGAGGTGGAGAGCAGCCGCGCCGGCGCCGGCCGCGAAACCGTCCAGGCAGCCACTCTGCATCCACGCGACCTGGCCGCTCTGGCCGGCTATCGCCGCCATCTGGCGTTGCGCGAAGCGGCGCTCCGGCGTCAGGAGCAGGAATGCGAACAACGGCTCGCCGATCAACGCCGGCGCTGGGTCGAAGCCCGCCGCCGCTGCCGCCTGCTCGAGAAGCTCAAGGAGCGGCGCCTGGCCGAATACACCCTGCAACTCGGCCGGGAATTCGACGCGCAGGCCAGCGAGATGTTCCTCAGCCGCTGGCGCCGTTAGGCCTCTCGCTTGCCGGGGACGAGCGGAGGCGATAGAATTTTCTCAGACTTAGCATTCCATTAGGAGGGCCCGATGTTTCGTCTGGATGCCGACCGGCCGGTGGGGTTCTGCGATGGCCTGCGGCGGCGCGATTTTCTGCACGCGGGGTCGCTCTCATTTTTGGGTTTGAGTCTCCCGCAACTGTTCGGACTCAAGGCTCTAGGCGCCGTGGACCGCGCCAGGAAAGACAAGAACTGCATCATGCTGTTCCTGGTGGGCGGTCCATCGCAATTGGACACCTGGGACATGAAACCGAACGCGCCGGTGGAGATCCGCGGCCCCTACAAGCCGATCAAGACCAACGTTCCGGGGATCGAGATCTCCGAAAACTTCCCGCGCATGGCCAAGCATGCCGACAAGTACGCGCTGATCCGCAGCGTGTATCACACGGCGGCGGCTGTGCACGACACCGGCCACCAGATGATGCAGACTGGCCGGCTCTTCCAGGGGGGCGTGGAGTACCCGCACATCGGCTGCGTGCTGGCGAAGTACAAGGGACCGAACGGGGATGTTCCGCCGCACGTGCTGCTGCCCCGACCCATCGGAAACACGGGCGGGAACATGCCGCACGGGCAGTCCGCGGGTTTTCTGGGTAAGACCTATGATCCGTTCGTGCTGAATGCGGACCCGTCGGACCCGAACTTCAAGGTGCCCGACATGCTTCCCCCGGACTATCTTTCGGCGCTGCGGGTGGACCGCCGGAGGAACTGGCGGGAGATGATCGACAAGAGCGTCAGTAAGTTCGAAACCTCACAGGATGCGCGGCTTCTGGACACCACCTTCCACCAGGCCTACACCCTGATGTCCTCGCAGAAAGCGCGGGAGGCCTTCGAACTGCACAAAGAGCCGGACCAGGTTCGGGAAAAGTACGGTTTGAACCGCTTTGGGCAGAGCTGCCTGCTGGCGCGGCGGCTGATCGAAGCCGGCGTGCGATTTTGCACCGTCAACATGTTCGAGACCGTGTTCGACGAAATCACCTGGGACATTCACGGATCGAAACCGTTCAGCCCGATCAGTTGCTACCGCGACCTGGTGGGTCCCATGTTTGACATGGCGTTCAGTTCGCTCCTGGAGGACCTGGAGCAGCGCGGCATGCTGCAGAACACCATGGTGCTGGCCATGGGTGAGTTCGGACGCACGCCGAAGGTAAACCCGGCGGGCGGGCGCGATCACTGGCCGCAGTGTTGGACGATTCTCATGGGGGGCGGCGGGTTCAAAGGCGGGCAGGTCATCGGGGCTTCCGACGATATCGGGGCGACTCCCAAGGACCGCCCGACCACGCCTGCCGAGGTGGCAGCGACGATTTACAGGGGGCTTGGGATTTCACTCGACCTCGAGCTGCCGGGGGCGCAGGGACGGCCTATCCCGCTGGTGGAACGCGGCGTAGAGCCGATCAAAGAACTGTTCGCGTAGGGAAGCGGCGCGAGCGGACATGAATCAAAGCAAATGAAAATAAGGTTGTTTTTGTTGGCCCTCGGAGCCGGCAGTCTTTGGGCTGCTCCGGAACTGAGGGTCTTGCCGAATGCGATTCAGTTGCGGGGACCGGAGGCCCGGCATCAGTTGCTGGCCGAGGCCACCTCGGGAGGCCATGCCGAGGACTGGACCCGCACGGCGCACTGGAGCTCGTCGAATCCGAAGGTCGCCACGGTCGATCAGACGGGCATGGTCACTCCTGTGGCGGACGGCACGGCGACGATCACAGCGAGCGCGCAGGGGCGCTCGGCTTCGGCCGCCGTACAGGTCACGGCCATGCAAGTCCCTTTCACGTGGAACTTCCGCAATCACGTGATCCCGGTACTGAGCAAGGTGGGATGCAATTCGGGGGCCTGCCACGGGGCGCTGGCGGGCAAGAATGGCTTCAAGCTGACTCTGCGCGGATACGATCCTGTGATCGACTACGATACCTTGACGCGGCAATCCCTGGGCCGCCGCGTAGATCTTTCCGAGCCGGCTAAGAGCCTCATGCTGCTCAAGCCCACCATGGCCGTGCCGCACGGCGGCGGAAAGCGGTTCCCGGTGGGTTCGCTGGAATACCGCATCATTTCGGAATGGATCGCCGCAGGAGCAGCGCCGCCGACGGATAAGGATCCGAGGGTGGTGGGCCTCCAGGTATATCCAGCTTCGGCCACCTTGAAGCCTTCTGCCGAGCAGCAACTGGTAGTGGAAGCCAAGTTCTCCGACGGCGACGTACGGGATGTGACGCACTGGGTGAAGTTCAGCTCGAGCGACGAAGGCGTGGCCACGGTGGACGACGAAGGCCGCGTGAAGATGAACGGCAGCGGAGAGGCCGCCATCACGCTGTGGTATTCGAGCCTGGTGCTGTACTCGCGGCTGAGTGTTCCCTATCCCAACCAGGTGGATCCCAGTATCTACACCCGGTTCGAACGGCACAACTTCGTCGACGACCTGGTGCTGGCGAAGTGGAAGGCCTTGAACATCGCGCCGTCGAAGCCCTGCGATGACTCGACCTTCATCCGCCGCGCGTACCTGGATGCCGCCGGCATTCTGCCCACGGCGGAAGAGGTGGAGGAATTCCTGGCGGACCGGTCGCCGGACAAGCGGACGAAACTGATCGACCGGTTGCTGGAGCGCGAAGAGTTCGTGGACTACTGGGCGTACAAGTGGTCCGACCTCCTGCTGGTGTCCAGCCGGAAACTGCGGTCCAAGGCGATGTGGTCCTTCTACGACTGGATCCGCGACAGCGTGAAAGAGAACAAGCCCTGGGACAAGTTTGCCTACGAGATTTTCACCTCCTCGGGGGATACGCGGGAAAACGGCGCCCTGAACTATTTCGTGCTGCACAAGGATCCGATTGACATCGCCGAGAACGCCACGGCGGCGTTCATGGGAAACCGCATCACCTGCGCGCGTTGCCATAACCACCCGCTGGAGAAATGGACCCAGACCCAGTACTACGCGTTTGTGAATCAATTCGCCCGTATCGGGCTGAAGAACGGGAATTCGCCGGGCGATACGGTGGTGTTTGTCAAGGCCCTGGGGGACGTGAACCATCCGCGGCTGCTGAAGCCCCTCCCGCCGACCCCGCTGGACGGCAACCCCATGCCTCTCAACTCCACGGCGGACCGGCGGGTGCCCTTTGCCCGATGGCTGACCAGCCCGAACAACCAGTATTTCTCCCGGTCGCTGGTGAACCGCGTATGGGCCAACTTCATGGGGCGCGGCCTGGTGGACCCCGTGGATGACGTGCGGGCCACCAACCCGGCCTCGAACGAGGAACTGTTCGCGGCGCTGAGCAAGGACTTCGTGGAGCACGGCTTCGACGTGAAGCGGTTGATCCGCGAAATCATGAATTCCGGGACGTATCAGCTTTCTTCCGAGGCCAACGCGACCAACCAGAACGACACCAAGTATTACTCGAAGTACATCATCAAGCGGCTGCCCGCGGAGGTGTTGCTGGACGCGATGTCGCAAGTGACCGGCGTGCCTACCCGCTTTGCCGGCTACCCGCCCGGTACCCGCGCGCTACAGTTGCCGGACACGCAGGTGAAATCGGAATTTCTCGCTTCCTTCGGGCGGCCGAAGCGGGTGATTTGTGACGCCGCGGAGCGTTCGAGCGACCCGAGCATCGCGCAGGCGCTGCACGTAATCAACGGGGACACGCTGAACAAGAAACTAAGCGCTCCGGATGGGTACGCCGCGCTGGCATTGAAGCTGGGGCTCTCGGACGCCGACATTCTGGACCATCTGTATCTTTCGGCGTATGCGCGGTATCCGTCCCCGAACGAGAAGCCGCCGATGCTGTCTGCGCTGCGGAAGGCGCGACTCACCACGGGCTCGGCGGAAGTGCAGCGCCAGGCGCACCAGCAGGCCCTCGAAGACATGATGTGGGCCGTGCTGACCAGCAAGGAATTTCTGTTCAACTATTGAAAGCCATGAGAATCGCAGCTTTGGCGATCGGAGCGCTCCTGCCGCTGGCGGCACGCGCGCAGCAGGCGCCTTCTTTTGCGAGGGACGTGCTGCCGATCTTCGAGTCCAATTGCTCGGGTTGCCATGCCTCCAATGTGAAGATGGGCAGCCTGGATCTGGATACGTTCGAAGGGCTCATGAAGGGCGGCAACAATGGGACCGTGATCGTGCCGGGCAAGAGCGCTGAGAGCCGGCTGTATCTGATGGTCACGGGTCAGGCGGCGCCGGCCATGCCGCTGAGCGGCAAGAAACTGGCGCAGGGTGAGATCGAAACCATCCGAAAGTGGATCGATGCCGGGGCCAGGCCGCCCGCGCCCGGTGAGGTGGCGGCGAAACACGTGCCGGCCATCCCGGATATCAAGCCGCGGGTGCCGGTCAAGCCGGAAATCGGTTCCCTGGCGTGGCGTCCGGACGGAAAACTGTTGGCCCTGGGCGCCTATAGGGAGGTGCGGCTGGTGAACCCGGAAACCCGCCAAACCGTGGCCACGCTGGGCGGGCATGCGCAGGAGGTGCGCTCGGTGGCGTTTTCCCCGGACGGGAAACTGCTGGCGGCGGCCGGAGGTCTGCCGGCGCGCAACGGCGAAGTGAAGATCTGGGACGTGGAAAAGCGCGCGGAGTTGCGGACCATCCATGGCCATGCGGATTGTATCTACTCGGTGGCTTTTTCGCCGGACGGCAAGTCGGTTGCCACCTCGAGCTATGACAAGCTCATCAAGCTCTGGGATGTGGCCACGGGCCAGGAGATCCGGACACTGAAGGACCACATCGATTCGGTCTTCGCGCTGGCGTTTACGCCGGATGGCAAGCGGCTGGTTTCAGCCGCGGCGGACCGGTCCGTCAAGGTTTGGGACGTGGCCAGCGGGGAGCGGCTGTACACGCTGAGCGACGCGCAGGACGGACTGAACTGCGTGGCCCTGGACCCGGCGGGGAAACGCGTGGCGGCGGGTGGGCTCGACAAAACCATCCGGGTATGGAGTCTGGGGGAGAAGGGCGGCAAGCTGCTGAATTCCCTCATTGCGCATGAGGACGCAATTCTGCAAATCGCCTGGTCGCCGGATGGGAAGTACCTGGCGTCGAGCGCCGCCGACCGCACCATAAAGGTTTTTCAGGCGGATGACCTGACGGAAGTCCGCACGCTGGGGGATCAGCCGGATTGGGTGATGGCGCTGGAGTTCGCTCCGGACGGCAAGAGCGTCGCCGCGGGACGCTTTGACGGGTCGCTGACGATCTATCCCGCGGCCGATTGGGGCCGGCGCCCTGTGGCGCATGTGGCCCAGCGGTAAAGGATAAGGGCAGGCGTACAAACCTGCCGGCTTGAGGTGGTGATATGAGAACGCTCCTGGTCTTTGCGTGTGCGTGTTTTGTATACGGCGCGGAAACGACGGACTGGCCCACAGGGAATCGCACCACGCCTCCGACCATCAACGCGGTTTCGCCGCTGGGGGTGGCGCGCGGGGCGACGGTGGAAATGACCGTCGAGGGCCTAAACCTGGCTAAGACCAGCGCGATTTATTTCAGCCGCCCCGGAGTCAAGGCGCGGATTCTGCGGATAAAGGAACTGCCGGACCTGCCGGACATCCGGCTGGGCTCGAACGGAACGCCCTCGACAGTGGACCTTGGTCCGCTGCCGCCGCGGAACCAGGTGACGGTGGAGTTGGACGTCAGTCCGGAGGCGGAGGTCGGCCCGATTGGTTTCCGGCTCCAGACACCACTCGGCACCAGCCCGGAGGCGCAGTTCCTGATCGAGCCGTATTACGGTGAGAGTCCCGACCGGGAGCCCAACGACGCACCGGAGGACGCCTTCGAGACGTACACGCCGACTATCCTGGTGGGCACGATCTCCAGGCCCGGGGACGTGGACTACTTCAAGTTCGAAGCCAAGGCCGGAGAGGAACTGGTTTTCGCCAACAATGCTTTTCTGCTAGGCTCGCGGCTCCAGCCGATCGTCTCGCTGTATGACGGTGACCAGACGCTGTTGAAAGAGTTTGGGCGGGACGGGGATACCGACAGCAAGTGGTTTTCGTGGAAGTTCGCCAAGACCGGGCCTTACTTCGTGAAGATCTCGGACTATGAAAACAGCGGCAGTCCGCGGCATTTTTATCGCATCCTGATGGGCAGATTTCCACTGGTGACCTCGGCGTTTCCGTTGGGGGTCCGTAAGGGCGCCACCACGGCGGTCACGTTGAACGGCTACAACCTGGGTGCGGCGAAAGTGGAGGTGCGGGGCGAGCCTTCGCCGCGGGATGAGCGGGGCGTGTTTTTGCGCCCGAAGGTGCCGGCTGGAGTGGCCTTCAACGAGATCCGGCTGGCCTTGGGTAACGAGCCGGAGATGGGGTCCGCCGGGACCAACACTTCCGTGACCGGCGCCCAGCGCATCCCCTTGCCGGTGACGATCAACGGCAAACTGCTGGCAGCGGAGAACGATTTCCGGTTCCAGGCGCGCAAGGGACAGAAACTGGTGTTTGACGTGAACGCGGCGCGGCTGGGCTCGAAGCTGGATTCCCTGCTGGAGGTTCTGGAGGCGAACGGCAAGCCGGTGGAGCGTGCCACGGTGCGGTGCCTGCTCGAAACATCCACCACGCTCAGCGATCGGGATTCGATCTCGCCCGGGCTGCGGATCCTTTCCCCCACGGGACTCGCCGTGGGCGACTACCTGATGGTGGGCGGCGAAATCATAGAGGTGGACGCCATGCCGCGCGGGCCCGATGATGATATGCGTTTTACTTCGTTCGGCGGCCGGCGGTTGGCGTTGCTGGATACCACGCCCGAGGACCACGCGGTCGATACGCCGGTCTACAAGGTGAAGATCTATCCGCCGGGGACGAAGTTCACACCCAACGGGCTGCCGGTCGTGCACCTGATGTACCGTAACGATGACGGCGGGCCGGGGTACGGGAAGGATTCGCGCTTGCACTTCACCGCGCCGGAGGACGGAGAGTATATCCTGCGCATCAGCGACGTGCGGGGGCTCAAGGGGGAGGACTACGCCTACCGGTTGACGGCGCGGGAGCCGGAACCCGATTTCCTGTTAAGTGTGAGCCCGCGCAATCCGAATGTGCCGGAGGGAGGGCGTATCCCCATCACGGTGACGGCCCTGCGCCTGGACGATTTTGAAGGACCGATTGCCGTCTCGCTCGAAGGACTTCCGGCAGGGTTGCATGCCACAAGTAGCACCATCGCCGCCGGTCAGGTGAGCACCACGCTGCTGCTCAGCGCCGACGAGCACGCGCGAATGGCGCAGGCCGCGCCGCTGAAGGTCTCCGGACGGGCAAAGATCGCCGGGCGCACCGTGGCGCACTTGGCCGATCCGGACGATGGGCTGAAGCTGGTGGCCTTGATGCCCAAGCCTGATATCCTGATGACCGCCAAGGCCAAGGAAGTGGTGCTGGAACCCGGTGGGAAAGTCGAGGTGCAGGTGGCCATCCAGCGGAACAACGATTTCGGCGGACGCGTGCCGGTGGAGGTGCGCAACCTGCCCCCGGGTGTGCTGGTCGAGGACGTGGGGTTGAACGGCGTGCTGATCAACGAGAATGAGAGCACCCGCAGCTTCGTCCTGGAGGCGCTGCCGTCGGCGCCGCCCATCGAGCAGTCCATCGTGCTATCTGGTAAGATCGAGACGCGTGCCGACGCCCAGCAGACCTCGTACGCTTCCGAGCCGGTGTTGCTCCGCGTGAAGCCCAGAACCGAGGCCGCTGGCACGGTGATCCGTTCGGCTTTGGAAGGATCATCGGCGAAGAAATAAATCCATGTCCGATCTTTCGCTAGTTCAAGAAGCTCTCCAGGCAGGCGAGGGCGTCGTCAGACTTGCGCCTTGCTGGGTGCCGCGCTCATTCCTGATGCCCGGCGGCCGACTCAAACTGGATCCTCGAGACTTGTACGCCCTGGGCGCGCACCGGGGCGGAATCGACGAGCGCTGGTTCTCTTCCACCACGAATGCGGACAACGGTCCAGGCACTCCGGCCGACGAGGGGTTGAGCTACATCGACATCCAGGGCAAGCGGGTGCTGCTCAAAACGGCCATTGAGCAAGTCGGCGATGACTTTCTGGGCGCGGAGGTGATGCGCCAGCACGGCGGCTGGAACGTGCTGTGCAAATTCTTCGACAACCTGGGGCCGATTCCGCACCACATGCACCAGATGGAGGAGCACGCCCGGCGCGTGGGGCGTAAAGGCAAGCCGGAGGCCTATTACTTTCCGCCGCAGTACAACTTCAAGGGGAACAACTTCCCGTACACCTTCATGGGCCTGGAGCCGGGAACCACGCCGGACGACGTGCGCCAGTGCCTGGAGCGGTGGAACCAGGGCGACAACGGCATCCTCTACCATGCCAAGGCATACAAGCTGCAGCCGGGCACCGGATGGCAAATCGATGCCGGCATTCTGCACGCGCCGGGGTCGCTGGTGACCTATGAGCCGCAGGTGAATTCCGACGTGTTCGGGATGTTCCAGTCGATGGTGGAGGGCCGGGCGGTGCCTTGGGACCTGTTGGTGAAGGACGTCCCTCCTGAACATCACCACGACCTGGATTACATCGTGGGCATGCTGGATTGGGAGGCGAATGTGGACCCGGAGTTCGCCAAACATCGCCTGTTCCAGCCCAAGCCGGTGCGCGATGAGGCGGAAATGGCCGATGCCGGGTACTCGGAAAAGTGGGTTGCCTATTCGACACCGCACTATTCGGCCAAGGAACTGACCGTATTTCCGGGGCGCACGGCGGTGATTCGCGACGCGGCGGCCTACGGCGCAATCGTGGTGCAGGGCTGGGGATCGGTGGGCAAACTGGAAGCCGAGACGCCTGCGCTGATCCGCTACGGCCAGATGACCAAGGACGAGTTCTTCGTCACGGCGGAGACCGCCCGGCGGGGCCTGGCCATCGCCAACCGCAGCGACAAAGAGGACCTGGTGATGCTGAAGCATTTCGGGCCGGACAATCCGGACGCGCGCGGAGTGACGAAATGAAGTTCGGCGTCAACACCTTCATCTGGACAGCGAACTTTGACCGCTCGAACCTGCCCATGCTGCCGCGCATCAAGGCGGCGGGATTCGACGGCGTTGAGGTGCCGCTCTTCCAACCGGGACAGTTCGCCGCCGCCGATATCCGGCGCGGCCTGGAAGAGAACGGCCTCGAGTGCACCATCTGCTCCGTGCTGACGGGCGGGATGAACATGATCTCGCCGGATGCGGCCGTGCGGCGGAAGACGCGGGTTCACATGGAGGAGTGTATTCAGGCGGCTGCGGAGGTGGGTGCCAGGATCATCGCTGGTCCGCTGTATTCGCCTGTGGGGTTGATGACGGGCACGCGCCGCACCGCCGATGAGTGGCACTGGGCAGTGGAGTGCTACCAGTCGCTCGGTCCGGCGCTGGAGCGCCACGGGGTGACGATCGCCATCGAGCCCCTGAACCGCTTCGAAACTTATTTTCTGAACACCGCGGCGGATGCCGTGGCCCTGTGCGAACAGATCGGGCATCCGAACGTGGGGGTCCTGTTCGATACCTTTCACGCCAATATCGAAGAGAAGAACATTGGGGCCGCATACCGGACGGTGGGCAAGTATCTGAAGCACGTCCATACCTGCGAAAACGACCGCGGAATTCCGGGTTCGGGCCACGTGGAGTGGCCGGACGTGTTCCAGGCGCTGCGCGACGTGCGGTACGATGGCTGGTTGACCATCGAGAGCTTCGGATTCTCCCTGGGAGAACTATCGGCGGCGGCCTCCATCTGGCGGGACATCGCGCCCACGCCAGAGGCCATTGCATTCGAAGGCGTCAAATTCCTGAAGAAGAATATGGCTTAGTCCACAATCCGCCCGTCGCGCATGTGCACAGTGCGGTGGGCAAAGGCGGCGGCTTCGGGATTGTGGGTGATCATCAGGATCGTCTGTCCGAGCCGTTCATTCAGGTCGCGTAAGACTCCCAGCACGACGCGGGAATTTTCGCTATCCAGGTTTCCGGTGGGCTCGTCGGCCAGCAGGATGGCGGGGTGAGTCACGATGGCGCGAGCGATCGCCACGCGCTGCTGCTCGCCGCCGGAAAGCGCCGCGGGCTTGTGGTCGAGGCGATTCGCGATGCCCAGCAATGCGAGCACCTCCTCGAACTTCGGGTCCGGATCGTGATTCAGGCCGGCGATATGCCGCGCAATGGCGATGTTATCGCGCGCGCTGAGATTGGGCAGCAGGTTGAACTTCTGGAAGACGAAGCTGACGCAGGTCTTGCGCAGATTGGTGCGGCCGGCGTCAGTCATGGCCGCCACATCCTGGTCTTGAACGCGGACGGTGCCGGAACTAGGCGGCGTGAGGCCTCCGACGATGTGAAAGAGCGTGGACTTACCCGAGCCCGAGGGGCCCACGATAGCCAGAAACTCGCCTGGGGGAACGTCCAGATCGACGCCGCGCAGGGCCGGCACCTCTACCTTTCCGACTCGATAGACTTTGCGCAGCCCGCGGATCTCGATGATCGGGCGGTCACTCATAGGCGAGCGCCTCGATGGGATCCTGGCGCGCGGCGCTGAGTCCTGGATACATGGCGCCCAGCGTCACACCCGCCAGCGTGACGCCTCCGGCGATGGGCCACCAGGCCGGCACGATGGCTTCGGAGAGCGAGGCGGGGTAGAGAGTCATGATCAGCCAGCGCGCCCCGAAGCTGAACAGGATCCCCAGGATCGTCCCGCAGAAACCCATGACGATGGCTTCGATCAAGATGGTGCGAAGAATGAACCAGCGCGAGGCGCCGAGAGACTTCAGGATGCCGATCTCGCGGGTGCGCTGTAGCACGGCCATGTACATGGAGAGGAGTACCACCGCGAAGCCGATCACCACGCCGATGGAAACCATCACATTGATGAAGTTGCGGAGCATGCCGCCCTGCACGTTATTGACGGTCAAAAGGGACGTAAATTCGGCCACCGAGTAGATCTGGTAGTCCGGCATTGTCTCCTTCAGCTCTCTGATGACCGCGCCGGTGTTGGCGGGGTCATCCAGCTTGAGGAAGATCTGGCTGATTTTGCCGGTGTTGCCGGAAAGACTTTGCACCACTGGCATGGGCAGGAAGATGTGCGAGAGTTTGCCGGGCTCGACCACGCCGGCCACCGTCCATTCGTGGTTCAGCAGGTTGATCTTGTCCCCGGCATGCACCTTGTTTTGCCGGGCATAAGGCTGATCGAGGATCACATCATCGGGCTTGCGGAAAGGGCCGCCCTCCAGGTACTTAAACCCCCCGCTCATGCGGTTGAAGCTATCCATATCGATGCCGGCCACAAATGTTGTGCTGGAGATGGGATGGTTGATCATGCCGGCGGCCGCGGCCACGTGGGGGTTGCGGGCCAGCACCTCCACCATCTTTTCGGGAAGTGGTGCGCCGCTCAACGTGAGGACGGAACTGCCGGGGGGACGGACCCAGATATCAGCGCCGACGCCCCGGGCGCGGCGCGCGGAATCGGCCAGCAACCCTTCGCTGAGTCCCACCAGGGTGAGGATCAGCGTGACGGGGATGGCGATGAGAAAGACACTCAGCGCGCTCCGCACAGGCCGGTGCTTCAGATTTTCCAATACGAGCTTGACAGTCACTTTCTGCCTTTTCTTCCCTTCGGCTTTAGGGCGGGCGGCGGAGAAGGCGGCTGCGCAGCAGTGGGAGCCTTTTCTCCCAGGACCTGCAACACGGTTCCCTCGGGTTGGTTCAGAACGAACTTGTCGTTCGACACGCCCTTGTTCATATCCATCTTAACGATTGTGAGGACCACCGCGTACTCGTCCTGGGGCCGGTTGATCTCGATGTGCTTGGGGAATGGCACGCCGTCATAGGACTGCCACTGGGTGTAGCGCGCGTCGGTCAGGATGTTTCCCAAAGGATCAAACACTAGTTGCCTTACAAGGGTCAGGCTCAGACGGTCAAACCAGACCTGGCGGTCCAGCCGCAACGGACCATCCGGTGATTCCCGGAGGAAATGTACGATGTAGACGGCATTGTCCTCGTCCGTGAAGTTTTCGAGCACTGGTTTTTCGTGTGAGGCGTCGAGCGGCGGGATGAGCATCGCCTCCAGGAAATGCCGCGGCCGGAGATTCTCGATCTTGTTGGGCGAGGAGGTGGCCAGATCGTTCTTGCCGACCACGAACCGGTTCTTGCCGGGGATATAAAGGCGGAAGTCGGTGCCGTTAGAGACCATGTCGAAGGCTGTGGTCCGGACGACGGGATAGAGTCCGATGATGCGAATATCAGCCGGCTGGCGGAAGAGAATGTATCCGCGGACGTCCTTGTATTCGGTAATTCTGCTCTTCTCGGTGCTGCCCAGGGCGGGGACCATGTCCACGGTGGCGCTGAAATCCCGAACCCGCTCGAACTGTTGCGCGATGCGGCGGAGCAGTCCCTGAATGTCGGCGGTGGCCAGGGGTTGGGAGGCCGCGTGTCCGTTGCGGGTGATCAGGCGGCGCCGGGCAAGACAGGATGTGAGCCCCAACAAGATCAGGAAGCACAACGACATCCGGGCCGCGAGGGGCCTGAAGCGCATCGTTTCATTGTAGTCAGCCGGGGAAGGAGAGTGTCAAACTCGCGGCCCACCGTGTTATATTAGGGAAGACCTCGCCGAGTGGGCCTGTGGCGCAGTTGGGAGCGCGCTTCCATGGCATGGAAGAGGTCGTGAGTTCGAATCTCACCAGGTCCACCAAAACAAAGCCCAATAAAACATAGAGATACGAAAACGCTTGCGCTCTTCCACGTCGCGGAAGAGGTCACGCGGAGTCCATTTGGAGTCCAAAACGGTGAAAACTTGGACTCCAGCCGGCCAGCCTGAGCGCGATGAGCGATCCCCTGAGCCGCCGCAGGAAAAAAACATTCTTTTTCGATGCACTAGGCTGAGATCTCTATCCCGCCAAGGAAGCTTAACAATCCTGCTGAGATTGTCCAGGTGAGTTGTCCTCAGACTCTGCAGCTTTGATCTTCTCGGCGACGCCCTTCATCCATTCTTCCTTGTATTCAATTTTCAAGTACTGCTCGTCGAAAAGGTCCTCTAGCGGTTCGAAACCATGCGTAAGCGTGGCACTCGAGGAGCGCCGAACTGCCCAGGACAAAACATCAGCGGCCTGAAGAACGGTTAGGTTGTCGTCAGACTCGAAGCAGATTTTTGAGACTCGCGGAAACGCTTTGAGGATGACCGGCTTGCTTTCAACCACCTGCTGTTTGTACGTGTTGCCGTCGTCGAGCGTGAATGACAGCGGCCAACGATGCTGGCTGTATTTGTCCAGGCCGATACCGCAGAACAAGGCCACATTGCAGAAGCAAGCGGCATACATACTCAATTTCGTGATGCCCTTGAACGTCTTGCGGTATTGGTCCGCCGTCAGAGTGCCAGCCACGCTCATAAGCTTGTTGTCGTTTATGGCCTTGACCAAATCGGCGAACAGCGCCCGGCGCGCGTCATGAGTCAGATCCTTAAAACGCCCGTGTGGCCCGAACTCCCGCATGTGAATGGGACCGGGGATGTGGTGCCGGGCGAGGATTTTCTCCCATTCCTGGCCAAGCCAGAAGAAACCCTTGCCGTCCAGGAGCAAACCAGCGACTACTGCGATAGGAAGATTGCTGTCGGTTGCGCTCTCGTCGATGTAGCAGCCCGTCATTCCAAGAACGTACCATAGCGAAAAGCGGTCCGGCCTCGAACGCACTACGCGCTTAGAAACACATTCAAGCCCGAACAGCTCCGTTTCGATGAAGGCGGCGCTTCGGTTCAAACCCAAGCCCAGATCGGGGTGCGATCGAGATGCACCACGCTAAACGGAGCAATGGCCGTTCCGTCCTCCGTCCATCGGCCCAGACATTGAACCCATCGTGATGCTCCTCGGCCTCGCTACCCGGGACCGGCGCTCGCCTTGAAAGGGTGACACTGCTTTTCCAGGAACGAGCGAACCTCCTTTACGCCCGTCGCGGGGGCCTGAGCACTAGCGCGGTCTATGCCGAACGCCGGATCGGTATAAAACGAATCTCGACCCGCTGATTCAGCGCGCCCGCTATCCTGCGCAACATCGCCAGGGAGTGGCCCTCATAATCGGCGTCCTCAAGGCGGCAGATGACCGATGCCGTGGTGCCTATGAGCTTGGCAAGCTGAGTTTGTGTGAGTGCCGCCGCTGCCCTCAGTTCTTGGATTTTGCGGGCGATCTCCTCATTCGCGCGAGCCTCTTCCAGGTTCTTCAGCCGGGCCGGCCTGCCTTCGTAGGACCGGCGGTGAAGGATCTCCACCGCGTCGCTGGTCGGCTTCCGCGTCTTTGCTTTGTTGTTTGGCATGGTCAAGCCTCCTCGTAAGTGTGCTTCGCCGGATTCGCCTCAAACCGCTTCTTACGTTCGACGGCCCGATCGATCTCTTTCGGCGGGACCACCCGCTCTTTCGCAAGACCGTGAGAGACCACGGCCGCCACAGTCCCGTGGAAGAAGTACAGGATCCGGTAGTGAACGCCTCCCAGGCTGACGCGCAGTTCGTAGATACCGTCGCGCAGGAAGTCCGCTTCGGGCCGACGCAGTTCATGGCCCATCTCGCGCAGGCGCTCCAACCGGAGGTAGCACTTGTCCTGTACTTTCGCTGGTAACTTGTCGAACCACTCGATGAACGGGCATGATCCGTCTTCCTCCCGGTAGAGGGCGACTCTGATCTTGGGCACTCGATTCCAGCTTATTCGCAATATTGCGAATAAGCAAGTTTGCTTGCGAAGCCGCGAAGCGCTCACCGCTCCACGTGGGCATCATCCTTATCGGGAAATCAATTGTTGTCTCCTTCGGAAGACAACAATCACTGCAGCCTGCAACCGCGCGGGAAAGCACGCCACGGGCCAGTCCGGTGCAGAGGAGCCCCGTGGCGTCCACCGGAGTCCACGCCGTCTCTTCCTAAGTATTCTGTTTTGCGCCAAACCGTCTGCAAGCGATTGATATTTCTTACATGGCATGGAAGAGGTCGTGAGTTCGAATCTCACCAGGTCCACCAATCCCGGTTCCGCAGGCCCGACGCCAATAGCGGCAGCCTGTACGCCAAAGGCGGGCAATCCCCGTCCCAGAACCTGTCAAGCATAGAGCCTCTGTAGTGGCGGACGATAGGGTTTGTTCACCTCAAGCGGAGCTTTCCAAGCAGACTCAGCCCGAGCAGCGCTCCGATTGTGAGCACGGAAGTGGAAGGTTCCGGGATGCCGGTAGTGCCCAGCGAGACGGTCATGGCTCCCCCAGCCAAGCTGCTGAAGGTCAGCAGTCCCCCGGTGGTGGCCACCGAGTTGAACTGCGTCTGGCCGGCGTGTGAAAACAGGCCGAATCCATAAGGCCCGCCGGGCGAAATCAGATCTGCCGGTCCGGTGCCCTCGAAAAGACTGCCCTTTGCTGATGAGTTCAGCGTGAACAAGCCATTCACGTACACGCTCATCGTGTCGGAAAAGTCCGCTGTAGGAAACCCGTCCACTCCAACCGTCGCGGCCGTCGCGGTGAGTTGATAGGCCGGACCGCTTCCCGTCCGTGCACCAGTGTCACCAGTGAGGACGATGGTGAAGGGCGTAGTGTTGAGCGGCGTGCCGTTGTAGTCGCCGGTTGCCGACCCGGTAAAGGTGTAATAGATCGTGCCTGCGTAGCCCGCAGAACACCAGCAGGAAACGACACTGACAACTAGAGTCGCAGCCTTCATGCGGAAAGTATAGCCAAGCCTAGTTGAAAATTGCAATTCGAACCTGTTGGTATGTTTTACAGCCTCACCGAGAGCCGCTGTCAGCTCCGGCAGGCCTGGCAAAAACCTGTCTCATGCAGTATCACAGAGCACAAAGGTGTAGTAAACTCCGAAACAGGAGAGGCGTGAAAGTTTTGCGCCGGCGCCGCACGAGGCCACGTCCATCCTGCGGACGCGCGGTCCCGCGCCAGAAATCATGAGCGAGCAGCGGGCACACAAGGTCGTGCCGATTTCCGATCCGCAGGCGAGCGGAGGGGCGAGCGGCCGGCTGGACTCCTGGAAGGAGATCGCGGCCTACCTTAAGCGCGGTGCGCGGACCGTCCAGCGATGGGAGCGCGAGGAGCACTTGCCTGTCCACCGCTTGCAGCATGAGAGGCTGGGTTCGGTCTATGCCTATCGTTCAGAACTGGATGCCTGGTGGGCAGCCAGGGAAACAGAACTTCCGCCTGACCGTGGCGCCGAAGCCGTCGCTAGTCCCTCAGTCGCCGTGCTTCCCTTTGTGGACATGAGCCGGGAGCAGGACCAGGCCTATTTCTGCGAGGGAATAGCGGAGGAGATCATCAACACATTGAGCCGCATCCGGGGGCTGCGCGTGGTGTCCCGGACCTCGTCCTTTCAGTTCCGGACGGGGAGCGCCGACAGTCGTGAGATCGCTGGCAAACTGGGAGTGGACGCGCTGCTCGAAGGCAGCGTTCGCCGGTCCGGGCGGCGCCTCCGTGTTTCCGCACAACTGGCGGATGCCAGAAGCGGATTTGAGCTTTGGGCTGGCCAGTATGATCGCGAGGTCAGTGATATCTTCGCGATTCAGGAAGAAATTGCCCGAAGTATCGCAGGTGCGCTCGAGGTGAGGCTGAGCGCCAAGGAGAATGTCGCGCTCCAGACGCCGGCGACCACCAGTCTGCTGGCTTACGAGTGTTATCTACGCGGTCGCAAGTACTACTACCAGTACAGTCCACGAGACATGGAGTTTGCGCTGCAATTGTTTTCCCGTGCTCTGGATCTGGACCCGGAGTATGCGCAGGCTTGCGCTGGAGTAGCGGATTGCTGGTCGTATCTTTATCTGTACTCCAACCGAACGGAAGCGGTCCGTGAGCGCGCCGAGCAGGCCAGCCTCAAAGCTGTCGAGATGGATGCCGCGTCAGCTCAGGCGCAGGCCTCGCGAGGCTTCTCGCTGTCCCTGAACGGCCGCAATCAGGAAGCCGAAGACGCATTTGAAACTGCCGTCCGGCTGGACCCCGGGCTTTTTGAAGCTCACTACTTTTACGCGCGGCATTGTTTCGTGGCAGGTCAGCCGGCAAAGGCCGCGGCCCTGTACCGGGAAGCCATGCGGGTGCGCCCGGAGGACTTCCAGTCTCCGCTGCTGGTGGCTCAGATCTACGGCGACCTGGGACTTGGCGCAGATGCGCGGTCGGTGCGCAAGCGCGGAGTGGAGTTGGCAGAGCGGCACCTGCAACTGAACCCGGACGACGCCCGGGCGCTTTATATGGCCGCCAACGGACTGGTCGCGCTGGGAGAGCGCGAGCAAGGCCGCCGATGGGCCCAGCGGGCTTTGGACTTGCGCCCGGATGACCCCATGACCCTCTACAACGTAGGCTGTATCTTCTCCATGCTCGACCTGGTCGAGCCGGCGCTGGACTGCCTGGAGAAAGCCGCCGCGAGCGGCCTCACCCAGAAAGGTTGGTATTTGCACGACAGCAACCTCGATGCTCTTCGGGCACATCCGCGCTTTCAGGAGTTGCTGCGCCGCTTGAACCACCCTGGATAGCCTTTTCATCAGGGGAGGTAGCCGGCCCTCGCCGGCTACCTGGTCACAGAAGCAAGAACCGTCGCTCGAGCAGGGGTGCGCGTCAGAGACTCCCTCTCCGCGCGAGACCTCGAAAAGCGCGCGCCCACATGGCGGGTTTGGATCTCTTTGAGAAAGTAGCGTTCGCCGATCTGCTGAAACACCAGAACACCCGGAGAATCCGCTTCTCGCGGGATCGTCGGCAGGTACAGGACGGTGAGCGGTGCGCCCGCGCCCCGGCAGCCGATTCGAAGCACACCGAACGAACGCTCCTGCACAAAGATACATTCGCCGGCCGGCAGGCGGTGCTCCCCCACCATGAACTCGAACGGCACATTCGCCTTCAGCACGACTGCGTTTGCCGGTAGTGCGCCGGCGGTCAAAACGGCAGCGATTGCGGCTGCCATCCAGAGAGTTTTGATGGTCATTTTGTCCTCCAACTGGCGTCTTCCGCCATCCCAAAGGTAAGCGAAAAACCAGCCGAGGGCCCCCTGACAAAGCTCGCCAGTGCGTGGACGGCGTGGTCTGGCGAACAATGGCGCGGTCCGCCGCGCGGGATCCGGTCCTCAGGAAACGAAATCGCGGCTTAGAATGCCCGTAGACCTTTCGGCGCGGGGGCGATCCTGGGCCGCACGATGCGGAGTTCCCTCAGGGACACGGGATTAGCCTCCGATTCGGACTTCAGGTGGATCTCCCGGATCGCCTTGCCGAAGCGTGGGTTCCTCCATTCGAAGGCGAAATCCGATTTGCCGCCGGAGCGGCGCACGATCTGCGCCTCGTAGGCGAGGTTGCCGGAGCCTGGGGATTCCGGCCAGCTTTCCTCCAGAATATTTACGCCGTAGCGGATCGGGATGGTCTCGATGAGCCCGTCCTGATACACCACTTCGTACCATCCCAGCAGTTCCGCCGTGTCCGCATAGTTCCAGGTCGCGCGGTAGGCCGGGGCGTTGCGCCCCCGCGTGCGGCAGGCATGCACGAAGATCAGGCTGCTGACATCCTCGCCAACGGGGATCGGTTTGCCGGCTCGGGCGTCCACCGGCAGCGGCGCCGCCGGACCGTCGAGGCTCGGCAGCGGCTGGGCGCTCAGGCTGGCGCGGATCTCCGGCAGCCGCTCTTGCACGATCACGGCCAGCCGCCGCATGTCCGGCCGCTCTACCGACCAGAGCAGGTTGGCGCAGCCCAGGAAATCGAACATGAGGTCCTTGCCAAAGTTCCCTTCGTTCGTTGCGGCCCAGGAGGAAGGTGCTCCGCCCAGGATCCCCGGCCGTGCCGCGCGCCGGCCGAAGTTCGCGATGTGCGGCTGGAAATTGCCGAAGACCTGGCGAAAACCCCACTCTGACAAGGCCACCTCGTTCGGTTCCCCCAGGCCGTGCTCCAGGCCCTCGCCCTTCGCGTTGTCCCAGAACCAATTGAAGATCAGAATGTCTTTCGGGATGAGGCGCCGTACCTGGTCTGGGGACAAGGCTCCCGGCATGTCGTACGGGGTGCCTTGCGGATTGGCTACGTGCCTGGTCTTCTCCCCCCGCAACGGTGCGATCAGATGGTCGCCCCACATGGCCGTGCCGATTCCCTTCGCGCGCAAGTGGCCGTAGATGCGGTTCAGATCCGCGGCGAACAGTTCGGTGGGATCCTTTCCCCGGCAGCGCCGGCAAACACCCAGCGGCATCCGCCACTCGTCGTGCCCAACGTGAACCATGGAGGGGCGCATCACGTCGATGTATTCGTCCATCACATCGAACAACAGGCCGTAGACTTTGGGCTCGGAAGGGCAGTAGGTGTCCGGCCATTCGGCATCCTGAACCTCCGCCAGTTCCCGATGCCTCGTCAGCAGGTAGTAACTGTGCGTCAGCGACGGGATCTCCGGAATCACCTCGATGTGATTCTCCCGGGCGTAGCGGACCAACTCGGCGACCTCCTCCTTGTCGAGCACGCCGCCATCGGCCGTATCGGCGTTGGCCGAATCCTGAAACTGGCGCCCCGGTCCCCAGGCGCGCTCGCGGCGCGTGTAGGCGAGGTCTTTGGCCAACTCGATCCAGCCGGTATTCAACTCCGGATGCCGGTCGAGACGCATCGCCGCGTTCACTTCCAGGATCAGTTGGTTGTACTTGTACAGAGCCATCACATCGCGCACGAAGCGCTTGAAATACCCGATGTTTTCCCGCCCCGGCAGGTACATCTTGATTCCCCGGAAGGGCAGAAACGGCCAGTCGCGGATGCGCACGCCTGGCAGGCGAACGCCGCCGTCATCGCGTTTCATCAACTGCCGCAGCGACTGCAAACCATAAAACGCGCCGGCCTCGTCGCGGCCGGCCACCACCGCGATGCCGCCCCCCACTTTCAGTGCGTAGCCTTCCTTCTCGGCGGGTGGCACCCCGTGCCGATGGGAATATTGTTCCACCAGTGGGTTGGCCATCGATCCGATCAGCACGTAGCGGCCACTCTCGGGCAGCTTGGCCACGTTCTGCGTGTGCAGCGCCAGGCCGTAGCGGTCGCTCAGTTCGGCGGTCAGAAAACGTGCCAGGAACAGATCCCCGGCCGACGGCTGCTGGGGCAGCAGAATCGGGATGGATTCCTCCAGCTTCAAGCCTTCCGCGCGGACCTCGATCTGGCGCGGCACCGGAAACACCGGCGGATCGGAAGCGCCCGGCAAGGCGGCCTCAGCGAGCGCAGCCATCCACAGCAGAACAATCGGTCGAATCGGCGCTCCGCGGCTCATGGATACACACGTCCCAAAATCAGGTTGGGCAGACCCAGTTGGAAGCGGCCCCGATCTACCAACTGCGCGGCGCGCGCGAATTCGGGGATATCGAACTCCCAGAGCCCGCACGGCGGAGCATCCACGCCCGAAGCCGCCAGGATCGCGTTGGTGGCCCGCCGCGCCGCCTCGTTGGCCGCTTCCATGGTAGCCAGGTCCGTATACGTGCGCACGTAATCGGAGGCCAGAAACAGGTTGCCGATCTCCGTGTGCGCCTCCGGGCGGAATGCCAGCGATCCAGCGTGGTTGATCAACAGCGGCTCCAGGTTCGTTACACCGTTAGGATTCGGTAGTTGAATATCCGGATCTAGGAACCAATCGATCAGGTTCTCGTCCTCGATCTGCTGGAGACCGGCGACGTTCAGCGAGGCCTTAAGCTGGGCCCACACTTCGTCCTTGACCTCCTCGCGCGAAACGCACTCCATGGCAGGCTTGCCGTTGAAATTGCCGGGCGAAGTCCAGTTGGAGATGTCTACCGAAAGGATACCGCCCGTCCGTCCGTTGCCGTACTGCGCAAGGTCGTACGTCCGCCAAAACTGATGCTGCGAGATGGAGGTCAGCGCCCAGTTGGAATCCAGGTAGATGGCGTGGCCGTTGGCCAGCGGTTCGTCCGTGTGGAGGTAGAACTGGATCCCGTTCATCCACGCCGTGCAGAGTTCTCCGATCCTTGAGAGCGAAGGGGCAGCCTTCTTCAGTTCCTCGGTAGCCAGTCCCTGCATGATCTCCACCGGCACTGCGGCCACGTAGTAGTCCGCCGTGACCTCGGTGGCCTGCCCGCCCTGTTCGATCGTTACGCTACGCAGCCTGCCGCCTGCCAGGTTCAACGCCCGAACCTCGGCGCTAGGCTGCAAGGCCACGCCCAAGCGGTCCGTCAAGTGGCGCCGCCAGGGGTCGATCCATACGTCGTTTGTGGGTCCGTTGAGCAGGCGGTCCATCACGCGTCCAGGAACCAGGAGGCTATAGAAGAGCTGCAGCAGAATGCGCCCCACTGTGCGTGTACTGCTCTCTTCCGCGCGCATCGCGACCAGCGATCGGGTGAGCCCCTGCCCCAGGTACTTCTGATAGTTCACCGACCGGGTGGGAGCCCCGATGAAATCCCAAAACGCGATGGTCTCGAACTCGGCCAGGTAACGCTCGTCGCAGCTCGTGGCCAAGCCCAGCAGTTGCCGCACGAAATACTTGGTTTCTTCGAACGGGATTTCGAGGTTCGTGAACAGTTCGAGGAAGGCCGTTTCAAAGTCGGCTGGTGTTTGCGGCGGACGCGCCACCCAGAAGGTTTCTGCTTTGCCCGCGCGCGCCAGAAGGATGCGCGTGGCCACGGTGAGATTGTCGTAGCAACTGGCGCCTCGGTCCCCGAAGGGGATCCGCTTCATCGTGTCGGTAACGTGCTTGTAGAAACCGGGGAAAAACCGGAACCCATGCTCACCCGGAAGGTCTTTCCGCCCGTCCGCTCCCGAGCCCCGAACCGGGATGCTGCGCGCCTTTCCGCCAAACGTGTCCCGGCGCTCGTAGATGGTGACTGCGAAGCCCCGCTCCGCTAGTTCGTGGGCGGCGCTCAGGCCACCCACTCCCCCGCCCAATACTGCGACCGTATGCCTGATTGCCACCGGCCCTCCTCGCTCCACATGACGTGGGTGAACCCGGCAAGTGTAGCACTCCCTGCCGGGTACCGGCGGCACACTCTACTGGATTGGTTGAAGGAAACTTGACCGCGCTACTTCTTCATGCCCGGGGCGCCTTCGAGCGAGTGATTGTGGTCTTTGTAGTATTTGCCCGTATCATTCAGGTCCTTGGATCCCGCCTTCACATGGCAGAGCGTGCAGGGCTTCTTCTCTTTTTTGGAGTACTCGGGCTTGGCGAAAGTAAGAGAGGTTGTGGAAACCAGCAGACCCATCGTGAAAATGCCCGCCGGGATGACGACTTTCAATGTACGCACGGTCTTCTCTCCTCGTTAGACGAAAGTGACTACCAACCTTCCAACCTATCAACTTCGACGGCGGTTTTCCACATTCTGTTGCGGAAAATCAGATTAAAAGCTCTTCATTCCTTTTTACGGCTTAGCTGCGGCAGCATCTCGAGTACGTCTTTCGCATCGATCTTCCGATACTGCATGGGAAAGCTTTCCCCGTTGTAGTAGCGCCTCCATTCGTCCCGGTAGTGCGGCGAGAGGATCTGGCCGGACTGGCCGATGGGAATGCTGAGCAGAGACCGGTCCCAGTCGCCGAGGTCGGCATCCATGCGCATGGAAGGCCCCAAACGGGTGGTCGTCTGCTTTACCGAGGTCGTGGATCCGCTCATGGGGACCGGACCGATATCGAAGTAGCTCCCGATGAGGGGCATTTGGTGCAGCACCGGATTGCGGATGGTCAGCAGCAGATAGGAGCCCCAGCGCCAGCGCGCCACCTTGCGTCCATAGACGCGCTTGCCCTCCTCGACGCCGTCGGAAAGGCAGCGCAGCAGTGTTTGGTCGTAATCCGTGAACCAGCCGGAAGGGCGCGTGCGCAGCAATTCTTCGATCACGGACGCGCTGAGTGGGTAGTCGTAGATCAATCCCTTGCCGGGAGCCGCGCTGTCGGCGACGGCCCGGCGCAAGTGCTGGTAGGTGAGCGTGACGATCAGCGGAGCGGCCTGTGTCTTTTCCATCTGGCCGTTCCAGGAGCGCAGCAGCGCGATGGCCTCTTCAAGCGAGGGATTGTGTGCCTTGCGCCGTTCGTAGGCGGCCACCAGGGCGCGAGCCAGGAAAAGGCTGAAACCCGAATAGACGTCTTTCTGGACCGCTAGCAGGTCCTCCGCTCGCCAGTTTTGGCGCGAGGCCAGCAGATCGCGAATCTGCCGGGCGCGGTAGGGCGCGGCGAAACGCCCGTAGGCCGGGTAGGGAAAATGGGCCGGAAAGACATTCTGGTTGGCGGTTACCAGGATTCCGGATGGAGGGTTAAATGCTGAAGGCAGATCGTTGAAGGGAATGAAACCGTCCCACTCAAAATTGCCGGAGGCGCCATCCAGCGGCACATCGCCCGAAAACCCGCGCCGGATGGGTAGATTGCCCGCGGCGCGGTAGCCGATGTTGCCGTCCACGTCGGCATAAACGAAGTTCTGAGCCGGGCCCCGGAACCGCGTGAGCGCTGCGGTGAACTCCTGCCAGTTGCTAGCCTTGTCGATCCCGAGGAAAGGGAAGTCGACGGTGCCGGGTTCGGAGGCCGCCCAGCGGAGCGCCATGCGGTCTTTGCCTTCGGCCACCAGCACCGGGCCGTGGCGCGTCACCCAGGTGAACAATTCGGTGGGGCTCGTTCCCTTGACGCGGATGATTTCCCGCTCACCCCGCGCCTGCTCCACCTGGCCGCGGAAGCGGTAACGGCCGGTGCGATCGTCGAGTTGCTCCAGGTACAGATCCTGGACGTCGTATTCCAGGTTGGTGACGCCCCAGGCGATCCGCTGGTTGTGACCCACGATCACGGCGGGCACGCCGGGCAGGGAGACGCCCGCCACATCCAGGCCAGGCGCCTGAAGATGCACCATGTACCACACGCTGGGAAGAGACCACTCGAGATGCATGTCGTTGGAGAGCAGCGGCTTGCCCGAGGCGGTGTGGGCTCCGGAAAGCACCCAGTTGTTGGAACCCGGCTGCACATCCCCGCCGGCGCGGGGCGAGAACAGGTAGTTCACTTTAGCAGCGTCTCCGGCGGCCAGCATGCTACGCTTCTCCAGATCCAGGCGCCAGGATGAGGTGAGGGTCCGGAACATGTGTAGCCCGATGAGGATCGAGTCCACTACGCTCCAGGGCTGCGGGTCGTAGCGCAGCAGGGTGAACTCCAGGGGCAGCCTGTTGAGATGGGTTTGGAGGAAGGCATTGACGCCGCGTGCGTACGCCGCCATGACGGCCCGGTCGCGGCGATCCATGGAAATATAGGCCGCCTCGGCAATCCGCCGCAGACGCAGGCGGCGAGAGTCCTCATCCAGGGAGAGGCCCGCCGGCCCGACCACTTCGGAGAGGGTGCCGCCGGCCAGGCGGCGCAGGCTGTCCATCTGGAATAGGCGGTCCTGCGCGGTCACGTAGCCCTGCGCAAAAAGAGCGTCCTCCTCGCTCGATGCGCGGATGTGCGGAACCCCGAGGGTGTCGCGCCTCACCTCCACGCGCTCGTGGATGAACGCCCGGATCGTGCCCGAAGTCTGCGGCAGCGGACGCCAGGCGTAGCGGTAAGCCGCGACAAGAAACAACAGCAGGCATATTGCGATCGCGCCATTGACCCAGCGGACGAGGCGGTTGATCTGGAATCGTTCCATGGCCCCTCAGGCGGGATTCTGCTCTCCGGGAAAACCGGCAGGCATCATTTGTTTGTGCGGCCTTCGTTGGACCGGCGAGGCGTTAAGATCCATGGTTATAATCGTAACGTGAGAAATGTCGCACTTCTCCTGACACTCCTCGCGGCACTTGGCTGCAATCGGGGTATCGACAGCAAGGAAGCCGTCCGGCAAGGCGTCCTGGACTACCTGTCTGGCCGCACGAACCTGAATGTCTCCTCGATGAAGGTGGAAGTCACGTCCGTAATGTTCCGGGACAACGAAGCGGACGCGGTTGTCTCGTTTGCGCCTAAGGGGGCGACGAGTCCCAGCCAGGGAATGGAGATGCGCTACACGCTGGAGCGGAAGGGCAACCGCTGGGTCGTGAAGAGCCGCGCGGACTCCGGCAAGAGTCCGCATGGCGCAGGGGGCATGAGCCCGCACGGCGGGGCGGCCGGCGATATGCCGATGCCCGGGAGCGCGGCGCCTTCGGGCACGCAATTGCCCCCTGGCCATCCTTCGGTGCCGGGCACTCCGGAAAAGAAATGAAGCGCGTGGCTGTGCTGGGAGGGGGCCCGGCGGGCGCGTTCGCCGCCGCGGAACTGGCTTCCGCAGGAATCCGCACGGTGGTCTTCGATGAGAAGCTGGCCTGGGAGAAACCCTGCGGCGGCGGTCTCACCTATAAGGCCTATCATCAATACCCTTTCCTGATCGAGAACGACACGCCGAAGAAGCTGATCACCGAGAGCGTCCTGGCGGCGCCGCGGGCCGGCGAAGTCAACCTGCGCCTGCGGGAGCCGCTGTTGATCTACTCGCGCCTGGACCTGAACCGCATGCTGCTCCAGCGCGCGGAACGCGCCGGCGCTTGGATCGAGAAGGCCCGCGTCCTGGAGATGAACCGCGCCGGCAGCGGCTGGAAATTGCGCACCAGCACGGGCATCCTGGACGCCGATTTTTGCGTGGTGGCGACCGGGGCGCGCAATCCCCTGCGGGAGGTGGGCACTCAGTTGCGGCCGGAAGACACCATGTCCGCCCTGGGTTATTACATTCCCGGAAATCAGGAGCGCATCGACATCCAGTTTCTTCCGCGGCTGGAAGGCTACATCTGGGTGTTCCCGCGGTGCGGACATCTCTCGATCGGCATCTGTGGCAAAGGGGAACCCGCCGGTTCCCTGCGCAAGCGCCTGGAAACGTATATGACCGAGAAAGGCATTGCGTGGAAAGGCGCTCCGTTCTACAGCCACTTGCTGCCGTCGCTGGAACCGTCGGGCTGGAAGTGCAACCGCGTCGCAGGTGATGGCTGGCTGGCAGTGGGGGACGCCGCCGGCCTGGTGGATCCGATCACGGGCGAAGGGCTGTATTACGCCATCCGCTCAGCGGACCTCGCAGCCAAGGCCCTGCTCTCCGAGTTAGGTTGCTTCGCGGAGAAGGTGCAAGCCTACCGGCGGATGCTGCGGCGGGATTTCGCTGTGGACCTGGAATTCGGTTCCCGCCTGGCGAAGCGTGTCTTCCTGGGGCGATTCCTGTTCGGAACGGTGCCGGCGCGCATGGTGCAGTTCACGCGCCGCAGTCCGCGCTTCTGTGCCGTGATGCAGGACCTGTTCGCGGGCACGCAACCCTATTTGGGTTTGAGACGCCGCTTGATGCGCAACCTCAACGGCAGCCTGTACGAGATCGCCATGAACCTGGGGTTGGGACGGCTGGTGCCGGGTAAGGTCGGAGGATAACAGCCGGCGGTGCGCCGGTCCCTCATCATGAACCACGTCAAATCCGAAGCGATTTTTGAGAAAGCGCAGAAATTGATTCCTGGCGGCGTCAATTCGCCGGTGCGTGCTTACCGCAGCGTAGGCGGGAACCCGCCGTTCATCTCTCGCGGCAACGGCTCGCGAATCTGGGACATCGACGGCAACGAATACGTCGACTACGTAGGCTCCTGGGGGCCTCTGCTGCTGGGACACCGGCATCCGGATATCCTCCGGGCGCTAGCCGGAGCGCTCGAAATCGGCACCAGCTTCGGCGCGCCCACCGAGCAGGAAGTCGAACTGGCCGAGGCGATCTGCGACGCGCTGCCCTCGGTGGAGATGGTGCGCCTGGTGAACTCCGGCACCGAAGCCACCATGGCGGCCATCCGGCTGGCGCGGGGTTTTACCGGGCGGGACCTCGCCGTGAAATTCGAGGGCTGCTATCACGGGCACGTGGATTCGCTGCTGGTGAAGGCCGGCTCGGGTATCGCCACGCTGGGAATCCCCGATACGCAGGGAGTGCCAAAGAGCTTTTCGGATACCACCATCGCGCTGCCGTTCAACTCCGTGGATGCCGTGGATGCGGCCTTCCGCGCGCACGGAGAACGCATCGCGGCGGTGATCGTTGAGCCGGTGGTCGGCAACATGGGTTGCGTGCCGCCGGCCCCCGGATTCCTGGAGGCGCTTCGCGAGATCACTGCGCGGCACGGTAGCCTGCTGATCTTCGATGAAGTGATGACCGGGTTTCGGGTAGCGTTCGGCGGAGCACAGAAACGCTACGGCATCCGCCCGGACCTCACGACCCTGGGCAAGGTGATCGGAGGCGGCCTTCCGGTGGGCGCCTACGGCGGCCGGGCGGATATCCTGCGCAAGGTGGCGCCCGCCGGTCCGGTTTACCAGGCGGGAACGCTTTCGGGAAATCCGCTGGCGGTAGCGGCAGGGTTGGCGATGCTGCGCCACCTGAAGGCGCATCCGGAGATCTACACGCAACTCGAGGAGCGCGGTGCGGCCCTCCAGGCGGCGGTGCCCAAGGACATCACCGTGAACCGGGTCGGTTCCATGTTCACCTTTTTCTTCACCGGCGGACCGGTCACGGATTACGAGTCAGCCAAGCGTTCCGACACGGCGCGCTTTGGCAGGTTCTTCCGCAAGATGCTGGAGCGCGGCATTTACCTGCCGCCTTCTCAATTCGAGGCGGCTTTTCTGTCGGCAGCGCACACCGAAGAAGACATCCGCCGCACCGTGGATGCCGCGCGCGAGGCGTTCAGCGCCTGACCGCACGCAGCAGTTTGCGGCCGGACCACAAGACAATCCCGAAGAAGACTACGAAGCTGATGAGGATGACGGCCAACTGCCGCCGGGGCGGCAGCGTTCCGATCTGCGGCATCGCCCGAGAGAAATCCAGGTAAACGCGCAGGTGTACCTTCGCGGGCCGGGGGGCGGGCGCGCGATTGTCCACGATCAGAGCATATTGGCCCGGCAGGTGCACGGGAAAACGCGCGCTGCCCGTGGAACCGAAGCCCGTGGAAGCCACTACGCCGTAGAGATCGCCCTGGCGCATGCGGATCATGTCGGCGCGCGTGAGCAGCGCGACCCGCACCTGCGCGCCGCGGGATTGCACTTCGTAATCGCAGCCTACGGTAACTGGCTGCTGCTTCAGGCTGATCTCGAAATAGCGCCATTCCGCGGCGGGAATCTCGAAGACTTCGTCCACCAGTTCCACGCGGGGGGCCGCGGCAAGTAGCAGAAGCAGGGCGGAGAGGATCATTCCTGGTGCCGGGCAGGAGGCCGCTGGTCCACGGACGGCTGGCCCGCACCGTCCGGCGGAGGGGATAAAATAAGGACCATGAACCACAGTATGGCACAGCCGGAACGCGCGCTGGCTTCGCTTGATCTCCCCGGCTGGAAAACCGCGCTCTGCTGGGTGGCTGCCATCCTGATTTCGCTGGCGTTTCTGATTTCCGGGCTCTGGAAGATTACCGATGCTCCAGGCGCGGCAGTGCGCATGGCGCAGGTGCGCATTCCGGAGACGCTCAGCCTCCCGTCCGCCATCTTTTTCGGAATCGCCGAGACCTTCACCGGCGTGCTGCTGCTGGTCCCTCGGTTCCGCCGCTGGGGCGCCTGGCTGGGCAGCCTGCTCCTGCTGGCCTTCCTCGTGTACTTCGCCATCAACTACAACGCCCTGCGTGGCGCGGAGTGCAGTTGCTTCCCTTGGGTTAAGCGTTTGGTCGGCCCCGGGTTTTTCGTTGGAGACGCCATCATGCTGGTGCTGGCGGTGGTGGCGGGTATCTGGGCGAGGCGTTCCCATAGCCTGCGCAGCGCCGCCCTGGTGCTGGGAGCCGTGGTGGTCTTCGCACTGGTGTCTTACGGCGTGGAAGTGACGCGGCAGACCGGTGTAAAGGCTCCGGACTACGTCACCGTGGACGGCAAGCCGTACTCCTTGCAGTACGGAAAGATTTTCATCTATTACTTCGACCCGGAGTGCCTGCACTGCCTGGATGCCGGCAAGCGCATGGCGAAACTCAACTGGGGGGACACTAAACTGGTAGCGGTGCCCATCGAGCAGGCGCGCTTCGCGCCGGGTTTCATGCAGGATACGGGGTTGAAGGGCGTGATCTCCCCCGATGTGCAGGTCTTGAAGAAGGTGTTTCCGTTCGTGAGCGCGCCGGCAGGTGTGGCGCTGGAGAACGGCCGTGAGAAGATGGCGCTGACGCAGTTCGACGGCGAGGAGCCTGGCGCCACGCTGAAGAAGCTGGGTTTTGTGTATTAATCACAAGGGGGGGCAGGTGCACTCTGTCCCGGAGGGGTCAATTTTGGGTTATCGGTTTGCGCTGCTGGCCGGCATCTGGTTTGCGGGCGCTGCGGTCGTTTCCGCGGCGGATCCGTCATTTGCGGACACTCTCTACCCCGTGCTTGAGAAGCATCACTGCCGTGGCTGCCACAACGAGAACGGCATCGCCTCGGGCACTCGCCTGCACTTCCCCGAGCCCGGAGCCTCGCGGCAGACCATCGAGGACTTCGGCAAGGGTCTGGCGGTGCTCGTGGACCGCGACCACCCGGAGCAGTCGCTGCTGCTGAACAAGCCCACGGCGCGCATCAAGCACACCGGAGGCAAACTGATCTTGCCGGGCAGCGACGAAGAAGCGGTGCTGCGAGCCTGGGTGGACCGACTGGTGAAGCTCTCGCCCGCGGACCTCAAAATGGAGACCACCGCGAGTGCGTCGCCCGCTCCACCGGTGCTGCTGCGCCGGCTGACCCACAGCCAGTACAACCACACGGTGCGGGACCTCCTGGGCGACCAGACCAATCCGGCGGATCAGTTCCCGCAGGAGGACTTTGTCAACGGCTTCAAGAACCAGGTGGAGGCGCAGGGCATCCCCCCGCTGCTGGAAGAATCGTATAGCGCGGCGGCCGAGAAACTGGCCCGAAACGCTTTCCGCATGGGTGACAAAAGCCCGCTGTTAGGCTGCACGCCGCGCTCCGCCGGTGACGCGGATTGCCGCGCCAGGTTTGTGCGGGCCTTCGGCTTACACGCCTTCCGCCGCCCCTTGACGGACGAGGAATTGGCCCGCTACTCCGAACTCTTCCGCGCGGAAGCCAAACGCGCTGGGCGTTTCTCGGTGGGCGCGCAATTGGTGGTCGAGGCCATGCTGCAATCGCCCAAGTTCCTCTTCCGCATCGAAAACACCGCCGATCCGAAGTGGCGCCAATACGAGACCGCCAGCCGGCTCTCCTATCTGCTGTGGGATAGCATGCCGGACGATGCACTCCTGGAGGCGGCGGCGAAAGGGCGCCTGCAGAGCACGGAACAAATCACCACGGCCGCGCGCCGCTTGCTCCAGGACAAGAAGGCACACCAGGCCCTGGACGAATTTGTCACGGAATGGCTGCGCTTCGACCGGTTACTGAACACGGTCAAAGATCGCCGTCTGTTCCCCTCGTACACGCCGGAGTTGGCGATCTCCATGACAGAGGAGACGCGCCGCCTGATTCAGGATGCGGTCTGGAACAGCCGCAATTTCATGCATGTCTTTGACGCCGACTATGCTTTCCTGAGCTCGGACCTGGCGGCGCTGTACAAGCTGCCCGCACCCCCGAGCGAGTTTGCCCGGGTGCAATTGCCGGCGGATTCGGATCGGGCCGGCCTGGTGGGAGAGGCCACCTTCCTGGCGCTGACCTCCAAGCCCGGCGACACATCGCCCACGGCGCGGGGCTTGTTCGTGCGCGAGCAGTTCCTCTGCCAGCACGTGCCGGACCCGCCTCCGGGCGTGAACGCCAACCTCCCGCCAGTGACCGCTGAAAAGCCCATGAGCAACCGCGAGCGTATGGGCGTGCACCTTTCCAAAGAATCGTGTGCCGGCTGCCACAAATTGATGGACCCCATCGGCTTCGGGTTTGAGAAGTTTGACGCCATCGGCGTCCCGCGCGACATGCTGAAAATCACCTTTTTCCCGGGCCATCACGCCAAGAGAGACGAGAAGCCCAAAACTGTGGAAGTGCCGCTGGACACGCACGGCAGCATCGCCGGGATTCCGAACTCCGACTTCAGCACGCCCCGGGAGATCGGGCGGGTGCTGGCGAACAGCCCCGTGTGCGCCGAGTGCATGGTGAAGCAATTCTTCCGATACGCTTACGGGCGGGGTGAGACGCCTGCGGACCGGCCGGTTCTCCAGAACGTGTTGGAAGGCTTCCGGAGTTCAGGCTATCACTACCAGGAACTGATGCTGGGCGTGGCCCAAGCGTACGCCGCAGAACGGCACCGCGAGCCGGTGCTGTTGTCATCTGTGAAAGGATTGAAGTAAAATTCAACACAACGGGATGCCACACCAGAAACTCGCAGTTTCGCGCCGCAAATTATTAACTGGCGCCGCCAAGGGCGTCGCCGTAGTGATCGGACTGCCGCCGCTCGAGGCCATGTTCAACCCGAACGGTACGCTTTACGCCGAGCCGCTTCCGGCTGCGGCAAGCAGGCTGCCGGAAGCCGGCACGCCTCCCGAGACACGCTTCGTGATCTGGTTCAACGGCAATGGGATCACCGAGCGTTACTGGATTCCCAAAGAAACCGGGCCGGACTACGAGATGACGCCGTGCCTCGCCCCGCTGGCGCCCTTCCGTCACGATATCCACGTGATTTCCGGCCTGGACAATCCAGCCGCCCGAATGCCGGGGCCCGGCAACGACCATCACCGTTCCATGAGCGCGCTGATGACGGGCACCTCCTTCACGGGGCACGGCGCGGGTGGGCCGTCCATCGACCAGGTGATTGCGGGCAAGATCGGCGGCGAATCCCGGTTCCGCTCCCTGCAAATCGGCGTCTCGCAGGAGTCCTTCGGCGAAAGCATTCAGCGCAACATGAGCTGGAGCGGCCACGACCGCGCCCTGCCGCCGGAAATGATCCCGCACAAGCTGTTCGACCGGATCTTCGGCGTGAAGGATCAGTCCTGGGTGAACCGCAAGAAGAGCATCCTGGACGCCGTGCAGGACGACGCCGCCGGGTTGAAGAAAATGCTCGGCAAGTCGGATCAGGCCAAGCTCGACGAGCACCTTTCGTCCATCCGGGACATGGAGCGGGCCATCGCCACGCTGCCGCCGGAGTACGCCAAAGTCGAAGAACCGGAGATGGGCGGCGACATGAAGGACTGGCCGCGCATCGCGAAGGTGCAGTCGGATCTTCTGGCCCACGCCCTGATTACCCGGCAGACGCGCGTGGCTTCCTACATGCTGACCAAGTGCCAGGGCCTTTCCCGTTTCCCGTGGCTGGGCTACACGGCAGCGCGGCACCACGACTACACACACCGCGACGGCAAGGCGCCCGGCGCGGACGGACCCGACGGGCAGCGCATCATGCGCGATATCTGCCGCTGGCACGTCGAGGAGTTTGCCTACCTGGTGGCCAAGCTCAAGGCTACTCCGGAGGGCGACGGCAACCTGCTGGACCACACCTGCCTCTTGTTCATCCACGAGCATGCCGAGGCTAATGATCACAAGAACAACGGGCTGGCGGCCCTCGTGGCGGGGCATCCCGGACGGCTGGTGACTAACAGGCATAGCAAGGTGACCGGCACGGTCGGGGACCTTTACATGACTCTGGCGAACGATTTGCTAAAGGCCAACCTCGATCACTTCCCGACGGCGGACCGCAAGATTCCCGGCGTGATTGCGTAAAGCCTCTGTCAGCCCGTGGTGAAACAGGGGCTGACCGGTCAAGTTGTCCGGAAACCGCAAAAGCAATCCTTTAGAATCAGTCACCTGGGAGGAAGCAACCGGTCAACTTGACCGGTTTTGGGATTTGCGCGACGGAGTTGCTAGCGCGCCGCCAGTTGAATCTCGGGCTTGGTGACGGCTGTCTCGGCGAGATCCACGAACCGGAGTTGCGGCATGGATTTGAGTACCGCCAGCACGGTGTCGTCGATTTTCTTGTCTTTGTAGAGCCGGAGCTCCCGCAACTCCTTCAAACCCACAAGATTTTCCAGCCCGCGGGAGGAGACCTGCGTGCGGCCCAGATCGAGCGAGCGGAGCTCGGTCAGGCCCTTGAGCTTCGCCAAACCCAGGTCGCTGATCTTGGTGCCGTCCAGATTGAGCTCCTCCAGATGCGTGAGAGTCGCGACCGCGTCGAGGCCCTGGTCGGTGATGGCGGCAGACCACAATCCCGAGTCTGTTCGCTGCGCGCCGCCCAGATCCAGCCGGGTCAGCCCCGGCAGCGATTTCACGAACTGTAACCCGGAATCGCTGAGCTTGTTTCCTCCAATCGCGAGTTCCTTCAGGTTAGTCAGTCCGGTAAGCAGGTCCAGGCCATTGTTGGTGATCATGGCGTACCCGATATCCAGGGAAGTGAGCGTGGTGAGTCCCGCCAGATGCTCCAATGCCGTGTCGGTGATTTTTGTTCCGCGCAGGTTGAGCCGCTGGAGCTTCTTCCAGCCGCGTAAATGAGCAATGCCCCCGTCGGTGACGTGCTCGCAGTAGTACAGGTTCAGGTCCGTGATGCCCGAAAGCGACTTGAGACGCTCCATGCCGAGGTCGGTGATTTGCGTCTCGGAGAGGTCCAGGCTCCGCAGATAGGGCATGCGGCCGAAGATGTCCAGGTCGGTGTCGGTAATCCAGGTGCCGCGCAGGCTGACGCCCGCCACATGGCCGGCTTTGTCGCGCGTTAGGGTGCCACCCTGCGCGGCCACCCAGGCCGCGGGGTCCTCAGCCGCAGGCGCCCCGGCAGCCAGTCCCAGAGGCGCGAGAATCAGCAGAAAAATGGCTCGGTTCATACGGCTAGCTCCCCCTCCGGTTGGGCAAGCTCGAGTCGCGGTCCCAGATGATGCGACACTGCGGCAGCGCCGTCTTGAGATTCTGGAAGCCGGTTTCCGTCACCAGCGTGTGATACAGGTTCAACAGCTTCAACTGCGTCATGGCTTTCAGTTCGCTGACTCCCGCGTCGGTGATGGTGGCGCTGTCCAGGCGAAGTTCGGTGAGCGCGGGCAGCGATTGGAGGTAGCTGAGGCCCTTGTCGGTGACCGAGGTGTAATCCAGGTTGAGCCGCGTGAGGTGCTTCAGGCGCGCGATGGCTTCCAGGGAGTCATCCGACGTTCGCGTGCGGATCAGGTCCAACTGGGTCAGATTGTTGAGGCCCTCGAGGGCCTGCAGGCCTTTGGCGGTAAAGCGGTCGTAGCTGAGCGAGAGCCATGCCAGGCTCTCGAGGGCGGAGAGGTGCGCCAGACCGGCGTCGCCGATGTCGGTTCCTGCGATGTCCAGGCGCTTCAGCCTGCTGAGGCCCTGCAAACTCGCCAGACCGTCGTCGCTGATGTCCGTGTAGTCCAGCGAGAGGCGCTCCAGGTTCCTTAGCGCAGCCGCCTGCTTGAGTCCCTGGTCGCCCAAGGTGCAGCCGGAGAGATCCAGTTCGGCCAGGTTGGGCAGGCTGGCGAGGTAGCGAAGTCCCTCGCCACGCACCAGGGTATAGTTGAGATCCAGCCGCCGCAGGTTCTTCAATCCGGCGAGGCGCGCCAGGCCCGCGTCGCTCACCGTGGTGTGCCGCAGCACGAGATCGGTAAGCTCCGCGAATCCCCCGATATATTGCAGGCCCACATCGCCGACTTCCGTGGTGTCCAGGCTCAATTTCCGGAGCGCGCTCAGAGACCGCAGGTTTTTCAATTCCGCGTCGGTGATGCCGGAATCGGCGAGTGAAACTTCGGTGACGAGTCCGCCGGCCAGGGTGGTCTTCCCGCCCAGTGACTTCACCCACTGCGCCACGGCCTGTTCACCGGCTCCCGCGGCCAGCGCAGGCTCGGCACGCGAAGGCCGCTCCACCGAGGAATCCAGGAAGGTGACCTCGCACTTGGGAATAGCGGCATTCAGGGACTCGATACCGGCGCGCGTGGCGCGGGTGTAGCGCAGGTCCAGCGACACCAGGTGCTGCATGGATTTCAGGCGCTCGAGCCCCGCGTTGGTAACCTCGGTGCGATAGAGGTTCAGCTCCACCAGGCTGGTCATGCCGCTGAGGTTTTCCAGACCCGCGTCGGTGACCGCCGCGCCCAGCAGGTTCAGTTTGCGCAGCCCCGTGAGCCCCTTGAGATACGCCAGGCCAGAGTCCGTGACGCGGCAGCCATACAGGTCCAGTTCGTCGAGTTCCTTCAGCCCCGCCAGATTTTTGAGGCCTTCATCGCTGACGAAGGTATCGCGCAGGATCAACTTGCGCAGGTGTGTCATGCCCGTCAGGTATTTGGTGCCCTCGTCCCCGAACGGCGTGTAACTCAAATCCAGTTCGCGCAAATTGACGAAGGGCGCCAGGCTGCTGCCTTTGACGCGCGTCTGCGCCAGGCGAAGTTCCTTCAGCCCGGTGAGGTTCGCAATCAAGGCCAGACCTTTGTCCTGGACGTTGATGTTGGTCAGGAAGTGCAGACTGAAGTAAAGCTTCTCCAGGTGCGTCAAGCCTTTCAGGAATTTGAAGGAATCGTTGGCGTCCAGCGTGCTGCCCGCGGCGGGGTTCCATTGCGGCCCGGGGAGATAAAGTTCGCGCAGGTGGTCCAGAGTGCTCAGCCGCTCGAGCGTGGTGGGCTCGGAGAGCGTGCCGACCAGGTCCACTGTCACCAGGCGGAAATCGCCCTTGGGCAGCGCTGCGAGATCGGAGATCGGTTGCGTTTGTCCCTCCACGATCACGCGCCCGCCCTGCCGGAGTACCCACTCGGCCACAGTCCGGTCGGACACCGGAGCGGCCACCACACCGCCGAGACAGGCGCTCAGCAAGATGGCAAATATGGAAATTTCCCTCATGAGCGGTGTCTTCATTATACCCGCGCAGTCAGGCTGACACAGCGAGGCTATAGGGCCTGTCCGCACCGGTACCGGTCCGGCTCACCGGCCACAATTCCTCTTGCTTACGCACCCCTTTTCATGTCATATTCTTCACAATCTCCTGATGTAGGGTCGACCTCTGGAAGTGGGTGGTTCCTGAAAAAAGCAGGTAGTTCAAGGAGGAAGGTTTCGTGAGACCAGGCCGTTGGCGAATTGCTGTCGTACTCTCTCTTTTGCCGGTGAGCGCTCTTCGGGCGGACGTTACCGGGTCCATTCTGGGCACTGTCCGGGATGCCACGTCGGCTGTCATTGCCGGTGTGAAAGTGGTGGCCACCAATCTCGCCACCAATCAGAGCCAGGAGACTTCTTCGAGTTCCCTCGGCGAGTATCGCATCCTGGCGTTGCCCGTGGGGCGGTACAAAGTGGAAGCCTCTGCTCCTGGGTTTCAGAAATTTCTCGTGTCCAACGTCACCCTGGACGTCAACGAGCAGCGGCGTATCGATATCACGCTGGAGGTGGGCAGCGTGGAGGAGCAGGTGGAAGTCAGTGCCACGGCGGTGCAGGTGGAAACCACCAATACGCAGTTAGGGCAGGTGGTCGACGAGAAGAAGGTGCGCGACCTGCCGCTCAACGGGCGTAGCTACATCGATCTGCTGGGATTGCAGGCGGGCGTAACTCCCGTCAGTGCGAACGTGAACCCGAACGACCGGCCCGTGTCGGGCGGTCTGGCATCCGGCATGATTTCAGTGAACGGCCAGAGGGAACAGGCCAACGCCTTCCTGGTGAACGGCGGCGATGTGAGCGAAGGCCGAAACCTGGGCACGGCGGTCATTCCAAACCTGGATTCGGTAGCCGAGTTCCGCCTTCTCACCAACAGTTTCGACGCGGAGTACGGGAAATTTTCGGGCGCCGTGATGAACGCCATCACCAAGTCGGGCACCAACGGGTTCCACGGTACGGCGTTCGAGTTTCTGCGCAACGACAAACTAGATTCCCGGAATTTCTACGATCCGAGCAAGGGGGTATTCAAGCGCAACCAGTTCGGCTACGCTGTGGGGGGCCCGTTTATCCGCAACAAGGTTTTCTGGTTCACGGACTACCAGGGCACACGTGACGTTCGGGGCATCTCGAGCGGCCTGGTGCAGGTGCCGACCGTGGCACAACGGGGAGGTGCTTTCGGCGCCAATAACTTCGTGGACAGCAATGGCGATCCCGCGCTGGTGCAGGGTACCTACTGGGCACAGGTGCTTTCCAAGCGGCTGGGGTACACAGTTTCGAGCGGCGAACCTTATAATGCCGTATTCCCCAACGGCGCGATCCCTCAGCGCGCTTTTTCCGCTCCTTCTGTAGCGTTGATGAAGTATATCCCGGCTCCCAATACGGGAGGCACGTACTACGCCACCAGCGGGTTTGCTCAGCGGATTCGGGACGATAAGGCGGGGCAGCGTGTGGACATCAACAACCAGCTTACCGGGAACTGGTCGGTCTACTACTTCTTCGACGACACTACCCTGATCAAGCCCTTCCCCGGCGGCAACCTCCCGGGCTTCGCCTCGCTGACGCCCACCCGCGCGCAGGAAGCCGTGCTGAGTAATACCAAAATTTTCGGGCCGACAGCAGTGAACGAGTGGCGCGTGACGTTCATGCGCATGTCCACCATCACAGACCAGCCGCAGTCCGGCTTCGGTAAGCTATCCGACCTCGGCTTCCAGACGGGGGCCAACACGCTGGGTATCGTCTACTCCGGCCCCCCCACGCCCAGCTACGAGGGGGTGCCGCCGATCTCCTTCAACAATTTCGGCTTTGGGAATTACACGCTGACCACCGTGCAGCCGGACAACACCTGGCACTTCTCGGATTCCTTTTCGAAGATCGTGGGCCGGCATACCATGAAGTTCGGCGGGGATTTCCGCTATTACCAGGTAAACGAACGCAACATCTGCGCCCCGAACGGAAGCTTCAGCTTCGACGGCTCAGAGACCGGTATCGATTTCGCGGATTACCTGCTGGGAGCCCCGGTCGGCTACACGCAGTGCAGCATGCAGTTCCTGGATTCCCGCACGCGCTATGGGGCCGCTTTCGCCCAGGATGCCTTCCGCATCAAGTCGAACTTCACGCTGAACTACGGCTTGCGATGGGAAGTCAGCATGCCATGGTACGACACGCAAGGCAAGATCGAAACGATCGTGCCGGGCTTGCAATCGGTGGTGTTCCCGACCGCGCCGAAGGGCTGGGTGGTCCCGGGCGACCCGGGTATCCCCCTGACTTTGGCCCCGACGCGATACAACAACTTCGCTCCCCGCGTCGGCCTGGCCTATTCGCCGGGTTTTTCCGAGGGTTTCCTGGGCAAGCTCTTCGGCGGCCCGGGAAAGACCAGTATCCGTGCGGCGTTCGGGATCTACTATACCTCGATGGAGGACTTGAACCTGTTCTACGAGGTTGGCGACGCGCCGTACGGTCTCTACTGGCCGAGCATCCTCCCCCCGATGTTCGAAGAGCCCTTCCGTACGCGCAACGACGGGTCTTCGCAGACGCAGCGCTTCCCCTTTGTATTCCCGATACCCGGCGATCCGGCGAACAAGACCCTGGACTACTCGATCTTCCTCCCCATCCAAGGCTCTCCCGGTTTCGACATACACAATCGACTGCCATATGCCGAGCATTACAACCTGACCATCCAGCGCTCGCTTTCGAAAGATATGGTGATGAGCCTCGCTTACGTCGGCACGCAAGGGCACAAGCTGATGTCGCAGACCGAGTCGAACGCGGGCAATACCGCCCTGTGCTTGAGCCTCCGCGGCAGCGGAGTGCTGGCCGGCACGCCGGAGTGCGGGCCGTTCGGAGAGAATGGTGTCTATACGCGTCCGGACGGCACCATCATCAACTCCACGCGGGGACCGCTGGGACCCGATTTCGGCAGCAACTCTTACACCGCGAACATCGGTAACTCCAACTACAACTCGTTCCAAGCGACGCTGGAGCGCAAGGCTGCCAACTTCACTTTCCTGGCCGCCTATACCTTCGCGAAAGCGATCGACAACGCCTCCGGCTATAACCAGTCGATTAACTTCCTGAACTACCGGCTAAGCCGCGCGCTTTCCTCCTTCGACATCAGGCATAGCTTCGTGGTCAGCTACAACTATGTTGTGCCGTTCGACCGGCTCGCGCCGAGCTGGCCGACGCGTCTGACACAAGGCTGGAGCCTCAACGGGATCACGCGGTTCGCCACAGGCATTCCGATCACGATCGGGCAAAGTGGTGACCGCTCGCTTACCGGCGCCAGCGGTGTGGATGAGCCGAACTTCGTAGGTCCCCTGGTCATCGGAGATCCGCGCAACGGGCCTTACTTCAACAAAAGTGCCTTCACTTCCGAACTGATTGGCCAGGTCGGCAACTCCAACCGCCGGTTCTTCCACGGTCCCGGTTTGAACAACTGGGATATCGGCATCCACAAGGACACCCGGATCCGTGAGAGCATGGCCCTGCAGTTCCGGGCGGAGTTTTTCAACACGTTTAACCACACGCAGTTCAACAACCCGACCGGGAACTACCAGAGTTCTCTCATGGGAATCGTTCGGAGTGCGCGCGATCCGCGCATCGGCCAGATGAGTTTGAAGTTTCTCTGGTAGCCGGCGGCTCAAGGGGCCGGCCGCGCGGCCGGCCCCTACGATACACTGGCAAAGTGGGCGGCGGCTTCCTGATTGTCTTCTGTATTTGGCTCGCGGGAATCGCGCAGGCCCAAAGCCCCGCGGAGGCCCTGCGCCGCGAAGCGCTGGACTTTTCCAGGAATAAACAATGGGATCAGGCCGCCGAGGCTTATCGTAAAGCCATTAGCCTTGAGCCCAATGACCCGGATACCCACTACAATCTCGCCCTGGTTTACAAGTACAAAGGCGATCCGCAAGCCGCACGCGCAGAATTCGAGGCGGCGGTCAAGCTGAAACCGGGCTGGTCCGCGGCGCATTACGGGCTGGGAGCGACCTGGTATTCCCTGGGGGATCAGCCGGCCGCCCTGAAGGAGCTCCGCCTGGCGATCTCGCTCGATCCGGCGAACGCAGCGGCGCATGCCTTCCTGGGCGCGGTGCTCTTCTCCCGGCACGAATTCGCCGAAGCTGAAAACGAGCTGAAGGCCGCGCTGCGCTTGCGTCCCGACCAGGTGGAGGCGCGCGACATGCTCGCCATGGCGTACCTGCAGGATAACAATCCGTCGGGCGCCGCCGAGGAGTTGCGGCAATGCTTGAAGCTGAAGCCTGCCTACGTGGAAGCGCACTTTCATCTGGGCCTGGCCATGGGGCAACTGGGCAATCTGCAAGAAGCCGCCGCGGAGTTCCGGCGGGCCATCCAACTCCAGCCGAACTTCGCCCCGGCGCACGCGCGCCTGGGGATCACCCTGCGCCGCCTGGGCGATGCGTCCGGCGCGCTGGCGGAATTCCGCGAGGCCGCGCGCCTGGCGCCGCGGGATGCCGAAGCACAGTACAACCTGGGCATGGCGCTCAAGAACGCGGATGACCTGGATGGCGCCACGGCCGCCTTCCGCCGGGCGATTGACATCCAGCCGGATTTCGAAAAAGCGCACTACAACCTGGGCCTGGTGCTGAAAGCCAAAGGAGAGCGCGAAGCCTCCGCGCGCGAGTTGGGGCAGTTGAAGGCCTTGCACGACTTTCGCACGCGCCTGGCCGAGTCCAAGAAGCTGATCCTCGACGGCGTGGAACTGCTGAAATCCCAGCAATGGGATGCCGCCCTCGAGAAGTTCCAGCAGGCGGCCGACCGAAGCCCCACGCTGCCGACCCCCTACCAGTACATGGGCGTGGCTTGGGAGAAAAAGGGCGACTCCGGGAAAGCCATGGCTGCCTTCCAGAGGGCCCTGGAACTGAAGCCCGACTACGCGCAGACGCATTCCAGCCTGGGGCTGCTGTACTGGCAGCAGAACGACCGCCGGAAAGGCCTGGAAGAATTCCAGAAGGCCGTCATGTGCGATCCCGACATGCCCGAAGGGCACTACAACCTCGGGCTGGCCCTGGCCACCCTCGGCCGCCTGGACGCGGCGGCGAACGAACTTGCCGAGGCCGTCAGCTTGAATCCCGGATACCTGGATGCCCGCCTGCAACTGGGCCTGGTGTTGAGCCAAAACAACGATCTCAGCGGCGCGGCCAGCGTCTACCGCGAAATCATCCGTCAGAAGCCGGATTTTGCGGAGGCTCGCAACAACCTGGGTCTGGTGCTGCTCCAGGCGCGCGACCTGCAAGCCGCGCAATCCGCATTTGAAGAGGCCCTGCGCCTGAAGCCCGCATATGCAGAGGCGCATTACAACCTTGCGCTGACCCTGAAGCAGGCCGGCAGAGCCTCCGAGGCGCGCAGTGAATTTGAGAAGGCCTACCAGTTGGCCCCGCAACTTCGCAATCTCCCCGATCAGCCATGAAAAAATACCTCGTGTTCGTTTTCCTTTCCGCCGCCGGCCTGATGGCGCAGGAGACCTGCCAGGTAGCGTCTCCCACCGCCGGTTTCACCATCCCGCATGTCAAGAATGCCGCGGCGCTGAGCGCCGATCCGCGGGCGCCCATTTGGAAGAAGGCCGCCTCCGCCTGGATCGTGAAGGACTGCACCAGGACGCTCGAATACCCCGAAACCAAAACGGAAGTGCGCGCCCTCTGGACCGATACGGACCTCTACTTCCTGTTCATCTGCCCCTACCAGGTGCTGAACCTCTGGCTGCCCGCGCAAAACGACCGGCCGCGCGTGAAACTGTGGGATCGCGATGTGGTGGAGATGTTTCTGGGCGACGACTGGACCAACATCCGGCACTACCGGGAGTTCGAGATTGCGCCGACCGGCGACTGGATCGATCTGGCCATTGACCTGGACAAGAAGAGCTACGACCACTCCTGGCGGTCCGGCTGGCAGACCATGGGGCGGATCGACGAGGCGGCTAAGACCTGGTACGCCGCGGCGAAGATCCCGTTGAAATCCGTGAGTGAAGCCGCAGTCCGGCGCGGCACGCGCTGGCGCATGAACCTGTATCGCATCGACGGGCTGGGGCCGGATTCCCAGCGTCACTTCCTGTGCTGGCAGCCGACCTGTGTGGTCAATCGGGACCCCAACCATGTCCCGGAACACTTCGGGACTCTCGTGTTTCGGTAATTTATCGCCGGAGTTTGGCGATCTGCGCCTTGATCCGTTCGGCTTGGGGTGCGTCTGGGTGCCGCCGCAGGAAGTCCTCCAGTTCGTCCGCGGCCGCGGCGCGCTCACCTCTTCGCAGGTGGATCTCCGCCAGCAGTAACTGAGGATGCGAAAAGTGCGCCGGGTCGATTCGTTTGGCTGCGCTGAGATACTTTTCTGCCTGGCCGGTCTTTCCCAGCAGGAGATACGTCATCCCCAGTTGCGAATTCGCCAGCGCGTCGTTGGGACGCGTCAGCACGGCGTGCAGGTTGAAGGGCAGCGCCTCCTCCGCCTTTGCCTCCGTCACCAGCACGCCGCCCAGGTTGACCAGCGGTTCGAAGGCCTCCGGATCGGACGCCAGCGCTTTGCGGAAGTATTCCTCCGCCTGCGGGTACTTCCGGGTCTGGTAGGCAATGGTTCCCAGGTTATTCCAGGCGGCGGAATATTCCGGAGCCAGTTCCACGGCGCGCTGCAAGTGCTCGATGGCGCCGCTGACATCCCGCCGGGCGAGGCGTTTCTGCGCCTCTTCGTATTCGTGCACGGCCTTATCGGGAATGGCCAGTTGCTTGGCTGACACCACGTGTCCGCGGCGCAGCGCATCGCGGCCTTCGAAATGCGAATCTGAGAGCTGCAGGGTGATTGTGACGCGGCCCTTTTGGTCGGCCTGGCTGGGCCCCACCTCGATGGTCCGGCGCGCCTCGCCGCGCCCGGGAACAAGAACGGACACCGTATAGGCGCCCGGTTGCAGCTTGTGGAAGTGGAATCGCCCGCGGGAATCGGTCAGGGTGTGATCTGCGAAAGGGGTGGTCGCGCCGTAGAGGGAAACAGACGCGTGGGACTCCGGAAGAATCTGGCCGCTCAACTCATACTGGAGAGTGGCGGCCAGCCAGAACAAGCCTGCCAGACAACACACCCAGCATTGTAACGCCGGGTGAAATGGAGGGGCCGGGCGTGCCCGACCCCTCCGGTGGAAACATCAGAAGAGGAACTTCAAAGCGAACTGGACCTGCCGCATCGGGGCCGCCAGACTGGTAATCTGGCCTGGCCCCTGGGCCACGATCTGGCTGGGGAACGCTCCCCCTGGCCCGCTCGGCAGGAAGGCCGGTGAGGCGTTCAGCGAGCTGTTCGGCGGATTGAAGTTCGGACTGTTGAACACGTTGAAGAACTCCGCCCGGAACTGCAACTTCATGGATTCGTGGATGGGGAAGTTCTTGAACAGCGAAAAGTCCAGGTTGTGGAACGAGGGCCCCGTCAGGATGCCGTTGCCCGCGTTGCCGTAGTGGCACAGGTTCGCGAGCGCCGTGGACTGGCAGGTGACCACCTGGAAGGCATTCGGGTTAAACCACTGGTTGATGGTCGGATTGGAGAGGGTGCCGGTGGCCAGACGGTCCGGGCGGACCGGGCTGCTGATGGTATTCAGCGTGTTGCCCTGGCTGACCGTGAATGGCAGTCCGGTGTGGATGGTCCAGATGCCGTTGATCTGCCAGCCGCCGAAAACCTGGTATCCGACGCCGTGTTTCAGGCCCGGCGGCGCGGGCAGCGCGTACAGCCAGCTTGCCACCAGGTTGTGGGTCACGTCGAACGGGTACCGGGCTTTGTCCGCGGCGCGGTTCCGCGGGTTCTGATAGGAGCCGTTCTGGGTGAAACCAAAGCCTTCGTTCCGCCCATAGCCTTCACCCTCTGACTTGCTCCAGGTGTACGCCAAGTTGGCTGTTAGTCCGCTGGTGAGGCGCTTCTGCCAGTTGACTTGCAGACCGTTATACCAGGAGTTGGCGCCCGAATCGAGCCAGCGGATACGGGAGAGCGGGCGTACCGGGCCGTTGAACCCGTCGGTGACATACTGCCAGGGCCGGCGCTGCTGCGGGGTGGTGGGCAACGAACTCAGGCCGGGATCGGGATTGTTCAGTTCCACCGTGTTGTCGATATGCGTGCCCTTGCTGCCCACATAGCTCACGTCCAGCACCGACTGCCAGGGCAACTGCCGCTGAACGCCGAAGCTCCACTGGTAAATCTTGGGTTCGAAATTGTTCGGATTCAGGGTGTTGGCGTTGATGGCACTCTTGGAGTTGATGGTCCCAAACGGGTTCGCCAGGGTGTAGGGGTTCTGGTTGACAATCACGCCGTTCGAGGCCGTGTTGGTGAACGGGGTGCTGCCCGAGAGCGGCGGATTCAGGTTCAGAATCGTATAGTTGTTGAGCTGTTGGACGTTGTAGTAGATCCCGGCGCCCGTGCGGATGACGGTCTTCTCTCCCAACCGGTAGGCCAATCCGACACGCGGCGCGAAGTCCTTCGAATCCGGTGAGTAGAAGGAGTAGGGGGTGCGGATGTTGGGTATCAGCGACGGGTAGCCGTTCTGGACCGTGGCGAAACTGAGGCTGCGCCACAACCCGTGCGAATCCACGGCCGTGGTGTTGTACTCATAGCGCAAGCCGAGGTTCAACGTGAGCCGCTGGCTGACTTTCCAGTCATCCTGGAAGTAGGCCCCGTAGCGGTTCTGGCGGGGATAGGTGAGGGGAATGCCCTCGGGCGAGTCCGTCCCGATCGGATAGCCCAGCAAGAAGGACGCCCAACCGCTGTTGGCGATGTTGTCGGTGAAGCTCTCGTCGCCGCGCGGAACGTTGGCCGCGCCGCGGTCCAGCCAGACGCGAGTGGCCGCGAAGCCCATCTTAAAGTTGTGGGCGCCGCGCGTGAGATTCAGGTTGTCGCCGATCTCGTACTGGTTGTTGTAGTCGAACCCGTTGCCGCCATCGCGGTCACCCAGGCCGCCGAAACCGGAGATGCTGAAGTTGGGCAGACCCGCTTCGCGCGGGGTGAACGGCCGGTTGTTGTCGTTGATCACGTGGAAGCCGGTGAACCCTAGCGCATCCATGCTGAAATTGGTGTTACTGCGGGGGTTCAGGGTGTTGTCCGTCGAGCGCATGTAGCCCAGGCGAAACTCGTTGATCACCGTGGGAGTAAAAATGTGGACCCACTGGATCGCGGCGCTCTGGTTGCGGCCCGCCACGAAGTAGGGGAAGTTGGGATTGTCCCCATAGTGCTGCGAGTACGAAATGTCCTCGAAGACGTAGTGGCCGAAGATCCGGTCGTTGTCGTTGATCTGGTGGTCGATGCGCAGAAAGCGCTGGTCGTCGTTGATGCTGGTATCGCCTACGCCGATGTAGTTGAAGCCGCTGATCGGGTCGGGTGTGGCAAATTGCGGCTTCGGCCAGAACTGGAAGAGGCTCTTGGCCGCCGGCGAGATGCGCGAAGCCGGAATCTGGTTGTTGGCGAACGGGATGCCCGTGATCGGGTCGATCACCTGCACGGAGGGCAGCGGGTTGCCGCTCGGCCCGCGCCGGTTGAGCAGAGCGCTCAGATCGCCGTTTTCAAATGCATCCGTGGGGGCATTCTGCTGCCCCACCTGGTTGGGCTGGCGCAGTTTGCGGCCCTCGTAGTCGAACATGAAGAACGTGCGATCCTTCCCGTTATAGACTTTGGGGATGATGAGCGGGCCGCTGAACACTCCGCCGTATTGATTCTGCCGCAGCAGGTTCTTCGGCTTGGCGGGGGCGCCGGGTGCGTTGAAGTAATTCTGGAAGTAATCCGTGGCGTCGAACTTGTCGTTGCGCAGGAACTCGAAGGCGTCGCCGTGGAATTGATTCGTACCGGAGCGCAGGTTCATGACAAGCTGCCCGCCGGAGTTGGTGCCGTACTCGGCCGAGTAGTTGCCGGCCAACACCTTGAACTCGCCGATGGCTTCGGGCGAAGGCGTGAAGGGCATGGTATCGACGCGCGCTTCGGTGACCGCCACGCCGTCGAGCGTGGCGTGAAAGTCCGTGTCCCGCTGGCCGTTGGCGCTGATGGTAATGGCGTCGCCCGGGATGGGCACGCCGCCGCCGCCACCGGCATTGACGTTGGTCAATCCCATACGGCCGCCGTATTGCACGCCCGGTTGCAGAGCCGCCAGGGCCCCGATATTACGGCCGTTCAGCGGCAGTTCCTGCACGCTCTGCTGGTTCATGACCTGGCCCAGAGTGGCCTGATCGGTTTGCAGCAGGGCGCCTTGCGAGGTGACCTCCACGGTTTGTTGTGCGGTACCGACCTCCATGTGCGCGTCAATGCGCGCCTTCAGGTCCAGCTCAAGGTGAATGCCTGTGCGCGTAAAGGTCTTGAAGCCGGGCGCTTCCACCGTAACGGCGTACTCGCCAGGATTGAGCAGCGGAAAGTTGTAGTCGCCGCTACTGGTGGTAACACCGACGCTCTTGATGCCGGTCTGCACGTTCAGCAGTGTGACCCGGGCGCCTACTACGACTGCGCCGCTAGGGTCGGTGACAGTGCCAAGGATCGAGGTAGATGAGGTTTGGGCCCAGAGGAACCCGGAGACACAAAGAGCAAGCAGAATGCTTGCGGTAATAACCCGTTTCACGTTGTCTTGTACTCCCCTTCCAACCCGCGGCCTCGAACGCGTCCCATCCTCTCAAGGCCCCGGGGCTGTAATTTATATGACAATATCCATAGCCGGCGCGCAAAGTCAAGATGCAAACCCCGAACTTTCGAGCGGCTGGTAGTCCTATGCGGGGGAAGTAGTACGTTTCAGCAATCTGCCCAATTCTGATCGGGTTTTAATGTTAACGCTGCTTCAGGAAGGGCAACGGGGGCTGCGGGGCATGCGTTCCCTGGACTGGGAGGTACGAAGATGTCCCGTAGATTGGCAATTCCGGTTGTGGCGAGTTTCCTGTTTCTGACTGCGTGCGGAGGTGGCTATGTGGCAATGCGCGTGCCCCCACCGCCGCCTCCGCCCGTGGTGGTAGGCTATGCGCCTGGGCCGGGCTATGTGTGGTGCGACAATGCCTGGCTCCGTCCGCCGCGTCCGCGAGCCTATTGGGTTACCGGGCGGTGGGCCTGGAACGGAAACCGGTACCACTGGCGGCGAGGGCACTGGGCCTGGTAAAGGCCCAGCGTCCTAGTCCAACTGGTGCTTCACCAGCGACAGGAATTCGTCCCGGCTTTCCTTGCGCTCGCGGAACGCCCCCAACATGGCGCTGGTCATGGCTCCGGAGTGCTGTTTCTCCACGCCGCGCATCATCATGCAGAAATGCCGCGCCTCGCAAATCACTCCCACGCCGAGCGGATTGATGATCTCCTGGATGGTCTGCGCGATTTGCTGCGTCATGCGCTCCTGGATTTGCAGCCGGCGGGCGAACACATCCACGATGCGCGGGATCTTGCTCAGCCCGATCACCTTGTTGCGGGGAATGTAGGCTACGTGCACTTTGCCGAAGAACGGCAGCAGGTGGTGCTCGCACAGGCTGAAAAACTCGATGTCTTTCATCACCACCATTTCGTCGTACTTGACGTCGAACAGGGCCCCGTTAATCACCCTGCGGACATCGGCGTTGTACCCACTGGTCAGGTAACGCAGCGCCTTTTCCACGCGTTCCGGGGTGCGGGACAAACCGTCCCGCTGCGGATCCTCTCCCAGCCGGATCAGAAGTTCCTGAACCAGCGGGGCCAGGGGCTGGCTCTGCTTGGGGGTCAACACTTTCACGGCTGCCGGTTTATTCGATTTCATGTTGGGATACTTCAAAGATGTTGCGCCCGGTTTCGGCGATCCTGATTTTTTCCAGCCTGGGCCACTCGTTCGGAAAGGCCGCCTGCCAGCTCTGCTTCAGCCGCCGGCAGACTTCCACGCCCAGATTCTCCGAAGTCGGCACCAAGTCACGGAACGCCGCCACCTCGGCGTTCAGGTTGCGGTGGTCGAACGCGGCCACCACCTGCTGTTCGACCAGTTGATCCAACCGGCCGATATCCGCCGCCCGGCCGGAACGGGCATCCACAGGGCCCCGGACAGTCACCTCCACCTCGTAATTGTGGCCGTGACCGAACGGGTTATTGCACTTGCCGTAAAGTTCGCGGTTTTCCGTATCGCTCAACTGCGGCGCATGCAGCCGGTGCGAAGCGGAGAAGCGGTAGCGGCGAGTCACCCGGATCATGCCGCGCCCCCGAAATAATCCACGTACAGATCAGGCGTTTCGTAAAGCCGCACGGAATACAGCCGGTGATGCCGGCCCGCGAGGTGCGGTTCGAGGCGCCGCCAGATGTCCATGGCGATGTTTTCAGGCGTCGGAATCACCCGGTCGAAGGGCGCCACCTCCTGGTTCAGGAAACGGTGATCGTAGGGTTCTACCACCTCGCGATTGAGAATCTCCTTCAATCGCTTCAGGTCCAGCACCATGCCGGTAACCGCGTCGGGCTCCCCATCTACGGTCACTTCCAGGACGTAATTGTGGCCGTGGCCGTGCGGATTGGCCGCGGCTCCGAATAGCTCCTCGTTCGCGCGCTGCGAAAGCGCGGGGTTGCGGCAGACGTGCGACGCCGAGAATTCCACTTTTCGGGTAATCAACATGCGGGCAATTCTTCAGATTCCACAGCCGCGACTGTGGGTACAATAAAATTATAGTTGATCGGTTATGGCAAGCAGCAAGACTGACCGGGCCCTGCGGATTCTCATCGGAATCCTGATGGGCGCTTTTGTTTACATCCTATACGCTTCGATGCACGAGCGCGTGATCGGAGTAGGAGACACGGCTCCGGATTTCACCATTACCGCGGATAATGGCCGGCCCATCTCTCCCACCAGCTTCGGCGGCAAGCTGCTGGTGCTGAATTTCTGGGCGACGTGGTGCCCGCCCTGCGTACAGGAAACCCCCTCGCTCGATCAGTTTCAGCGCAGCCTGGCCGGCTCCGGCGTGGTGGTCCTGGGCGTCAGCGTGGACAAGGACGAAAAGGCCTACCGCGCCTTCCTGGACCGCAACCGCGTGTCCTTCCTGACCGCGCGCGACCCGGAAAACAAGATCAACGCGGACTTCGGAACTTTCAAATATCCGGAGACCTACATCATTAATGACAAAGGCAAAGTCGTGCAGAAGATCATCGGGCCGGAGAATTGGACCGACGGCCGCATGCTGGACTACGTCAAGTCGCTCTTGTAACGCCCGTCCGGCTGTACCACACTAAAGACATGCTTCCCGACGAGGCGAAGAAGAAGCTCGCGGCCCTGCTGGGCCCGCGCGGCTACCTGGACCGTCCCGAAGACCTGTCCTTGTACGAATACGACGGCAGCGTGGACAAAGCCCGTCCGGATATCGTGGTCTTCCCGCGCTCGACCGAGGACGTCGTGGCCATCGTCAAGATCGCCAAGGAGCACGGGGTGGTGGTCACCGGCCGCGGCGCGGGCACGGGCCTGAGCGGCGGATCGATCCCCCGCGAAGGCGGCATTTTGGTCGGCTTCGCCAGGATGAAGCGCATCCTTGAAATCGACCTGGAGAATGAACGCGCCGTGGTCGAGCCGGGCGTGGTCAACCTCGACATCACCCTGGCCGTCCAGAACCAGGGCTATTTCTACGCTCCGGATCCCTCCAGCCAGAAGGCCTGCACCATGGGGGGCAACGTGGCCGAAAACGCCGGGGGGCCCCACACTCTGGCTTACGGCGTCACCACCAACCACGTGTTGGGTATCGAGTTCGTGCTGCCCGACGGCACGGTGATCTCGACCGGCGGCAAGGAACTGGATGCCCCGGGTTACGATCTCACCGGCCTGCTCACCGGCTCGGAGGGCACCATGGCCCTGGTCACTAAGGTGGTGGTGCGCCTGATGCGCAAACCGGAACTGGTGAAGACCCTGCTGGCCATCTACGACTCGACAGATGACTGCGGCCAGACCGTGGCCGAGATCACCGCCCGGGCCATCACGCCTGTGGCGGTCGAGATGCTGGACGGCGTCATGCTGCGCATGGTCGAAGAAGCCACCCACGCCGGATTTCCCATGGACGCCGCCGCGGTGCTGCTGATCGAACTTGAGGGTGTGAGGGAGATCGTGGAAGAGCAAGTCGAGCAGGTCCGCGAGGTCTGCCTGGGCTGCCGGGCGCGCGAATTCCGGGTAGCCAAGACCGCGGAAGAGCGCGAGTTGCTCTGGAAAGGCCGCAAGAACGCCTTCGGCGCGGTCGGTCGCGTCAGCCCCACCTACTACGTGCAGGACGGCGTGGTGCCGCGCACGCAGATCGCGCCTACGCTGCGCAAAATCGCCGAGGTGAGCCGCAAGTACGGCCTCACCATCAGCAACATTTTCCACGCCGGGGATGGCAACATGCACCCCATCATCCTGTTCAACCCGCGTCTCCCCGGCGATCTCGAGAAAGCCCGGAGCGCCGGCGAAGAGATCCTGATGTATTGCATCTCCGTGGGCGGCTCGATCACCGGCGAGCACGGCGTGGGTATGGAGAAGAACGAGTTGATGAACAAGCTGTTCAGCGCGGACACCCTCAACCTGATCCGCAATTTTAAACTCCTGTTCGATCCGGACAACCGCCTGAATCCGGGTAAAGTGCTGCCCACGGGCAAGGGCTGCCTGGAAATTCGCCAGCCGGCGCTGAGCGGCGCCAGCCAGATCTACTGAGCCGTATGCTCTCCCGCCGTCACTTCCTGCTCGCGGCCGCGGCCGCGCCTCTGTGCGCGGCGAAGATGACTGCCAAAGAGCGCGTGCGCCGCGCTCTGGAGGGCCGCGATGTCGATCGCGTCCCGTTCAGCTTCTGGCATCATTTCGGGCTCGAAAAATACCCCGGCCAGCGCCACGCGCAAGCTACGCTCGAATTCCACCGCAAGTTTCGTACGGACTTGGTGAAGGTCATGAGCGACTACCCCTACCCCAAGCCCGCCGGCAAATGGTACGAGCTCAAATTCGAGCCGAACCCGTTCCCCGAGCAGATCCGCGCTCTCGAACTGATCAACGCCGGGCTCGCGGGAGAGGCGTACTTCGTCGAAACCCTCTTCAATCCCTGGCAGGTGGCCGGCAAGCTCTCTTCCGAGAAAGAAGTACTCCGGTTGAAGGAGGAAAAGCCGCAGGTCCTGCTGGATGCCCTGGAAGTAATCGCCAGGTCGCAGGCCAGCCATGCGAAGAAAGCCGTAGCTGCCGGCGCTGCGGGCATCTTTCTCTCCATCACCAACGCCAACGAGGGATACCAGACCCGCGCCGAGTACGCCAAGTTCGGGGAACCCTTCGACCGCATGATCTTCGAGGCGGTCTCCGCGGCGCCGCTGAACACGCTGCACCTGCACGGCGACAAGGTCTACCTGGACCTCTTCTACAAAGGCTGGCCCGCGGCGGCCATCAATTATTCGGCCCACGGAACAGGAGTCGGCGTGGCCCAGGTGCGCCGTCATTACGGCGGTCTGCTGATGGCCGGACTGGACGAGCGCAACTATCGCTCGCTCGACGCCGCCGATCTGCGGACCCAGTGGAAGACCGCCCAGCAGGCCGCCGGCAAGAAGTTCGTGCTCACCCCGGGCTGTTCGGTTCCCAACGATTCGACCGACGCGGAACTGATGCGGCTGGTCAACCTACTCGGGGCGTAAGGACCAGTTCTCATCGAACAATCCGGCTGTGGCGACCTCGCCATCCGGCACCCCGATGACAGCGAAATCGCCGAGCCGCGGGAACAGCAGCGCGTTGGTCCCCTCCAGGTCCTTCTGGTGGAAGGTGTGCCCGCTATTGATCACCACGTAGTGTTTCGGGTTGAGCGGATTCGGATAAATCAGCACGGGCATGTGGTCTGCCACGGAGAATTTGCGCCCGCCGACCTCGATGCCGCTGCGCGTCCAGCGCACCGGCAGTTTGCGGATCACGCGCGCCATCACCCGGTTGCTGCCGGGATCTCCGAACAGCACCAGGTTGCGGCCGGCGATATCGGCGTCGCTCACCGCCCGGTCGTCCTTCACCGGAACGTCGCCGCGGAAGAACTTGGCAAACTCCTTCCGGAAGCGCTCGAGCACCCCGAGCGTGTAGTCGTTGACCTTCGCCTGATACGGCTTCCCGGTAGGCCGCACGCACAGAAACGGCTCCAGAAAAGCGTCGTCGATCGGCCCCTGGAGTCCGTGCATCTTGTGCAGCTTCGAGTCTCGGACGGGCCGCCACGCGCCGCCCTGCTTTTCGAAGCTGCCGGCCTCGGGGAACTTCTGCCCGTCGACCCGCACTTCACCCGACCCCGCGACGGTCAGCCGCTGGATGTTCTTCGTGCTGACCTCCGCCGCGCCTCCACTCCGCCGCGCCTCCACTGTCGCGCGCTGGTACTGCTGTTCCAGTTCGTCCACGGTCACCCAGAAGCAGCGGTTGTAGCGCTCCGTGTAGGTGACAAAGCGAATCCGCTCGGGGTCGTGGAGCCCCTCGGCGGCGGCGCGGTCCAGAAATTCGTCGGAAATCTTCTTGGACTCCGGGTGGAAGCGGTGCGGGGTCTGCGGACCCACCAGGAAGATGGCGCGCAAGTCCGTGGCCCGCCAGTTGAGCCCGTCGGGCGTGAAATGATACCCGGCCTGCATCAGCGCCTCGCGGATGCTGGCCGAAGCCACCAACTGCGGATCGATCTCGCCGCCGTAGCCCACCACCGGAAGGTCTACCGCGTCCAGCGCGTAATCCAGCGCGTCGTAAATGGAGAGCGTCGCGTCCTGGTACGGGGGTAAGGCGCCGATTTTGGCATAGCGGTGGGTCTCCACGAATCCAGCGCCCGCTTCCAGCGCCACCCAGCGGTCCGGGTAATGCAGACCGATGTGCCAGACTCCCGCACCGCCCATCGAAAATCCGCGCAGCACAATCCGCCGCGGGTCGATGCGGTAGCGCTTCTGCACCGATTCCAGCGCCTCGAAGACGTCCGTCTCGCCGGCCCATCGGTACCCGTTGTTCGTACGCCCGAACACCTCCAGTTGCAGGTGATCCTGACCGGCGGGCGCCGGCGCCGCCGCATCGTGCGCCGCCAGAAAGCTGACCTCGTTCAACGTGGCGCCCTTGCCGTGCAGGACCACGTCCAGCCGGACGGGCTTCGAGCCGTCATACGATTCGGGGATGATCATCCCATATGGCTGGATGCTGCCGTCTACGCGCGAGCGGTAACCGCGCACCAGCCTGCCCTTCTGTTGGGTCCACGGAGATGCGCCGCGCTCCAACTGATTGGCGCGCTCGATTCCCCGGTCGAGTTCCGCCAGGGCGTTGGCCACGTAAGCCGGGGTGAAGAATTCTTCGGGATAGCGCAGGATCCACTCGGCCGCCTTGGCATACACCGCCACATCGGCGATCAGATCATCCGGCGCGCGGAGTTTCTGAATCTTCCCTTCGAGTTCTCGAAGACGCGCCGCAATCCGGGCCTTTTCCGCCGCGGTGGGCTGGTAGGGCGCCGCCAGTGACAGGGCGGCGGAGAACAGCAAAGCAATGCACGATCTCATGGAATTTGTCCGAACGGCGGTTTCGTCTGCGGTTATTTCATCATGGGAAACAGGCGCCGCAGACCCTGCTCGTCCGGCTGATATCCGTACTCGCAGAGTTCGAACGCCTCGGCATGGCGGACCCGGCTGGCATGTTCCGCGCCGTACCACTTCTCCAGCGCCTTGCGCACCGCCGGCGAGATGCGCTGCCCGCGGCCCGTGGCCAGCCACTTCTTGCGCTCCACGGGATCCTTGGGCACCTGGTCCAACCTGTGGTCCACCCACGGCAGCCACTCGTAGACCTGCGAGACGTGCGCATCCAGCGCATCCACCTTTTTGTCCCAAACGTCGTCGATATCGATGGCCACGTCCGGGCGGAACGGCGCCGGTTTCTGGAAATGGTCCTCGTAATAGAAGAACGCCGGATTGTTGTACAGCGCGGGGGTATCCGGACAGATGTTCGGCACCACGACCATGTAGGCCGCGTCCTGGACGAGCACCCCCGTGTACCGATGATCCGGATGATAATCGTTGGGCCGCGGCGCCAGCACGATATCGGCCTTCCACTGGCGGATGCGCCGGATGATCTGCTCGCGCACCGGGATGGTGGGCAGCAGTTCGCCGTCGTGGTTGTCCAGCACCTCATAGGTGATGCCCAGCCGCCGCGCGGATTCCTCGGCCTCTTTGCGGCGGCGCATGGCCAGCATGCCGCCGCCTTGGCTCTGGTGTCCCGCGTCGCCGTTGGTCACCGCGACAAATTTCACGTGGTGTCCCAGGGCCGCAAACTTGGCCGCCGTGCCCGCCGCCCGGATGTCGCAATCGTCGGGATGCGCCCCGAAGGCGATCACGCGCAGTTTGCCATCCTGCGCCGTGGCCAGTGCCGCGCCCAGTACGAACAACAAAAGGAACTGGAACATGACGGGATTATATCTCTCCGAATTCACCCTTCCAGGTAGCCTCGCGCCCGGTATAGATCGCGGTGCGCCCCAGAATCGCGAACAAGGTGCTGATGGCGGAGCGCTCCGCCACGTTCTCCACCTGCCCGGTCTGAATCCGCGCCAGGAAGCCTTCGATGCCGTCCATGGTGATGTCGCGCTTGCTTTCGATGGTCTCGCTATCCTTGGGCCCGCGGATGTGAACCATGCGCGCCCGCGAGGTCAGGATGACGCCGGTCGTCCCCGTGAATTCCTCACCGACCTTGCTGAAGCCTGACGGGCTGATTTGGTTGGCCTCGAAGTTGACATGCATGCCCTCGGGGAACTCAAAGGAGAGCGTCAGGTGGTCCATGATCTCCATGGAGGTACGGACCTTGGTCCCGCCCATGCCCACGGCCCGGATCGGACGCGCGTTGAGGAACCAGTGCAAGACGTCGAAGTTGTGGCAGTCCTGCTCCACGATGAAGTCGCCCGAGTAGTCCTTGTAGCAGAACCAGTTCCGCAACTTCTCCACCTTCGGATCGGGATAGGGCTTGCGCTTGAAAGGATCGCCGCTGATCCAGAAGCCGCGTGCGTTGGAGAGTCTGCCGATCTGCCCCTCCTGGATGCGCTTGTAGGCCTCCAGGTAGACCGGTCCGTAGCGCTGCTGGAATCCCACCGAGAGACATTTGGACGGATCCGCCTTGCGCCCCGCAGCAATCACACGTTGGGCGCCCGCGAGGTCCACGCCCATGGGCTTCTCGCAGTAGATGTGCTTCCTGGCCTGGACGGCGGCCTCCAGCATACGCGGATGTTCGAACGGCGGCGTGGCGATGATCACCGCGTCCACATCGGAGCCCAGCAGTTTCTCGAAATCCTTGTATACCGCCGGTTTCTGGAGCTTGATCTTCTGGATGCCGGTCTCGATACGGTCGTCGAACAGGTCGCACAGCGCGGTGACGCGCGCCCGCGGGTCCGCCTGAAAAATGCCGGCATCATAGGAGCCACGTCCACCGACGCCGATCAGGCCCACGGTGATCTTCGAATTCGCCTGCGATCCGCGCACCGCGCCTGGCTGCACGATCGTCAGTCCGGCGGCAGCCAACGCCCCGCCCGCCTGAACAAAATCCCGCCGATTCATGATAAGCAGGTCCTCACACCGCATTATAGCCGCCAACGCGGGCGCCGGCCCACGCCCCGCTAGTGGTGTTTGGCGGCGTGCAGGCCTTTGTGCGCCCGGCGCCGGATCTCCTGAATGTCCAGCCCGGTCAGGGTCACGGCCACCGCGCCGCCGATGAGCAGCGGCAGGGTGAGCGCGCCGAACATCATGAAGGCGAAACCGGTGGCCGTGGTCTTGTCCACCCCGAACAACCCCAGCGCCAGCACGCAGGTGGCCTGGTACAGCCCCACGTTGCCCGGCGCGTTCGGCACCACGGTTCCGATGCGCACGATGATCAGCACCGCCGCCGCCGCCCAGATCGAGAGGTCCATCTCGTAGCCGCGCATCAGCGCCCAAACCGGGACGATCTGCAGCACCAGGTAGAGCAGGCTGATCATCAGCGTCCGGGTGAACGTCTGCGCCTTCCCCATGGTGTGCAGGCCCTCGACGACGTGCCGCAGCGTGGCCGCCCAGCGGCTCTCGCGCACCACCGCGTGCGCGTGATGCTTGTGGAAAATGACGAAGGCCAGCAGTGCGCCCGCTGCCGCCAGGAAGCCCGCCAGAACCCTTACTCCGTCCACCAGGTAACCCGGCAGCTTCAGGAAGTTGGCCGTGATCACGAACGCCGCCACCATCCAAAGCCCGTCCAGGATGCGCTCGATTGCGGCCGAAGCGATGATCACCGAAAGATGCAGGTTGTTCCAGTGCGCCAGCAAATAGCAGCGAATCAGCTCGCCGGTGCGCAGCGGGAGAATCTCGTTGGCGAAAAGGCCGATGTAGATCGACTGGACGGTGCGCCAGAGGCCCAACTGCGCCACGGGCGCAAGAAGGGTGTTCCACCGCCAGCCGTGCACCACGTACACCGACAGGTCACACAACACCGCGATGGTGACGTACCGCCAGTCCAGAGACAGAAAATCCGACAGAATCTGCCGGAAGTTCACGCCGTGAAAAACCCAGATCAGCGACGCCAGCGACAGTGTATAGCCCGCGGCTGTCGGCAGCCAGGACGGCACCTTGCGCCGCGGTGGATTGATCTCCTCGCTCGTCAGTGCACCCAATGACTTAGATTGCCAACCAAAACCTTATCATACCGTCCGCAACCCGCGTGCTGCGCGCGCTCCGCGTTTCGCGCTAGACTCGACCGTTGGGACACATCTGATGAAGCCTCTCCGCCGAATCGCCGTGCTGGGCGCTGGAACCATGGGATCGCGCATAGCGGCCCATTTCGCCAACGCCGGATATCCGGCACTCCTTCTGGACGTGGTGCTGCCCAATCAGCCCAATCGCAATGCCGCGGCCCTGAACGGCATTCAGAACGTGCTGAAGCAGAAGCCCAACGGGTTCTTTACACAGGCAGCCACCTCCCTGGTCACTCCCAGCAATTTCGAAGACCACCTCAGGGAACTTCGCGCCTGCGATTGGATCATCGAGGCCGTCGTCGAAGATCTGGAAATCAAGCGCAAGCTGCTCGATAAAGTCGCCGCGGTCCGCGCGCCGGGCACGATCCTCTCCACCAACACCAGCGGCATCCCTCTGGCCAGAATTTCGGAAGGTTTCCCCGCCGAGTTCCGCCAGCACTTCCTGGGAACGCACTTCTTCAACCCGCCGCGCTACCTGCACCTGGTGGAAATGATCCCCGGCGCCGACACGCTTCCCGAAGTGCTGGCTTTCGCCGCCGAGTTTTGCGACCGCCGCCTGGGCAAGGGCGTCGTGCCCTGTAAAGACACGCCCAATTTTATTGCCAACCGCATCGGCAGTTTCCTGGGCGCCACCATCCAGAAACTGACCGTCGAAGATGATTTCACCGTCGAGGAGGTGGATGCGCTGACCGGCCCGCTCATCGGTCTGCCCAAGAGCGCCAGCTATCGCCTCATGGACATTGTCGGCCTGGACGTGTGGGAGCACGTTACGCGCAACCTTCATGAGCTGGTGCCCAACGACCCCTGGCGCGACCGCTTCGTGCTGCCGGCGTTCTTCGAGAAGATGATCGAACGCGGCTGGCTCGGTGAAAAGCGCGGCCAGGGTTTCTACAAACGTGTGGGCAAGGGCGAAGACCGCCAGATCCACGCCATCGACTGGAAGACCCTGGAGTACCACCCGGCGCAGAAGGCTCGTTTTCCCTCCGCCGAAGCCGCGAAAAACATCGAGGACCTTGGCCAGCGCCTGCGCACCCTGATCGCCGCGCCCGATCGCGCCGGCGCGTTTCTGTGGAAGCTCTTCAGCGATGTCTTCCTCTACTCCGCCTCCATGGTGCCGGAAATCTCCAATCGCGTAGTCGAAATCGACCGCGCCATGCGCTGGGGCTACGCCAACCGCCTGGGGCCGTTCGAGCTCTGGGATGCTCTCGGCGTCCGGGAAACTGTCAGCCGCCTGGAAAAAGAGGGTCGCAGCGTGCCGGAGAACGTGCAGAAGATGCTCTACTCCGGGGCGACCTCTTTCTATCGCCGCGCGGATCAGGACGGCACGCCTCATACCGACTACTTCGACCTGATCGGCGCCGGCTACCAGCCTCTCGAGGAGCGCCCCGGCATCCTGGTGCTGAGCGACGTGAAGCGCGCCCGCGGCGTGGTCAAGAAGAATGCCGGTGCTTCCCTGATCGACGTGGGCGACGGCGTCCTCTGCGTGGAGTTCCACAGCAAGATGAACTCTGTGGGGGACGACCTGGCCGCCATGCTGCGCGCGGGCCTCGAAGAGACCGAGCGCAACTTCCAGGCCATGATCATCGCCAACGAAGGCGAGAACTTCAGCGTGGGAGCCAACCTCATGCTGGTCCTGCTGGCCGCGCAGGAAGGCGAATGGGAGGAACTGGCGGGCGCCGTCCGCCGCTTCCAGCAGGTGAACATGGCCTTGAAATACGCCTCCAAACCGGTGGTGGCGGCGGCCTTCGGGTTGACCCTCGGCGGCGGCTGCGAAATCGTTCTGCACGCCGGCCGCGTGCAGGCGTCGGCGGAGACATATATGGGGCAGGTGGAGGGGGGCGTGGGCGTCATTCCCGCGGGCGGCGGCTGCAAAGAGCTCCTCCTGCGCCTGGGCGACGCCAAGAAAGCCTTCGAACTGATCGGATACGCCAAGGTGTCCACCTCCGCGGAAGAGGCCCGCGAACTCGGCTTGCTGCGCCCTCAGGACAGTATCTCCATGAATCCGGAGCGGCTCATCGCCGACGCCAAGGCTCTGGCGCTTTCGCTGGTCCCGAACTGGAAGCCCGGCGTGCCCCGCGCCGATATCCGCGTCGGCGGCGACGCCGACTATGCCCTGCTGAAGACCGGCATCTACCTGGCTCGTGAGGCCGAGTACATCACCGAGTACGATACCGTAATAGGAGAGAAGCTGGCCTACGTGTTGAGCGGCGGCCGGATCACCGGCGAGCAGACCGTCTCGGAACAATACCTGCTCGACCTGGAGCGGGAGGCCTTCCTGAGTCTGTGCGGCCAGCCGAAGACCCAGCAGCGCATGCAGCACATGCTGAAAACCGGAAAGCCCTTGAGGAATTAGCCGAGCCGCGACCGTAGGGGAGCGGACGCAGAGGGGAGCGATGCAAGAAGCCGTAATCATTGACTGTCTGCGGACTGCCGTGGGCAAAGCCCCGCGGGGGACCTTGCGCCACGCCCGGCCCGACGATCTCGCCGCCGCCGTGATCCGCCGTCTCCTGGAGCTGTATCCGCAAGTCCCGCAGGAGGACATCGACGACGTGATCCTTGGCTGCGCCATGCCGGAGGGGGAATCGGGCAACAACATGGCCCGCTGCGCCGCCCTGCGGGCTGGGCTCCCGGACCTGGTGCCCGGCGTCACCATCAACCGCTTCTGTAGTTCCGGCCTGCAATCCATCGCCATGGCCGCGGACCGCATTCGCGCGGGCAGCGCCGAAATCATCCTGGCGGGCGGAGCCGAGTCCATGAGCCTGATTCCGCGCGGCGGCGCCCGTCCCGCGCCCAATCCCTGGTTCGTGGATCACCTGCCGGCCATCTACATGACCATGGGCCTCACCGCGGAACGCGTCCAGCGCAAGTACCGCATTGCGCGGGAAGATGCGGATGCCTTTGCCCTGCGCAGTCATCAGAACGCCCTGCGTGCCCAGGCCGAAGGCAAGTTCGACGAGGAAATCGTCCCGGTGGAAGTTGAAACCGTCACGCCCAACGGCGCTCGTCCCAAGACCGCCAAAACCGTCTTCGCCAAAGACGAAGGCCCGCGTGCCGACACCACGCTCGAAGCGCTCGCCAGGCTGAAGCCCGTGTTCCACGCGCACGGTACAGTTACGGCGGGCAACTCTTCGCAGACCAGCGACGGCGCCGCCGCCGCGCTGGTCATGTCCGAGCGGAAGGCGCGCCAGCTCGGCCTGAAGCCCCGCCTGCGCTACGTCAGCTTCGCGGCCGGCGGTGTGCCGCCGGAGATCATGGGCATCGGCCCCGTGGTGGCCATCCCCAAGGCACTCGCGCTGGCCGGGTTGAAACTCCACGACATCGGCCTCATCGAACTGAATGAAGCCTTCGCCTGCCAGGCGCTGGCCGTAATCCGCCAGGCCGGCCTGGATCAGGAAAAAGTTAATGTGAACGGCGGCGCCGTGGCCCTGGGCCATCCCCTGGGATGCACCGGGGCGAAGCTCACTGCCACCATCCTGCGCGAGATGGAACGCCGCCAGTCCCGCTACGGCATGGTGACCATGTGCGTGGGCGGCGGCCAGGGCGCGGCAGGCATCTTCGAACGAATTTAAGGACGGGCTGTTCCGCCTGTCCGGGAGAATGGCATGGCCACCACAGCGAGCACACTACCGAAAACCCAGGGCGGGGCATTCCTCATAGAGGAACGCCGGCCGAACGAGATTTTCACGCCCGAAGACCTGACCGAAGAGCACCAGGCGATCGCCCGCACCGCGGACGAGTTCTGGAACAACGAGGTCGAGCCGCGGTTGGAGGCTATCCAGCACCAGGAGCCCGGCGTGGCGCTCTCGGTGCTGCGGAAGGCCGCCGAGGTGGGCCTTACCGGCATTACCGTGCCGGAACAGTACGGCGGCATGGAGATGGACCTGGCCTCCGCCATGGTGGTGGCCGAGCACATGGCCCGGGACGGCTCCTTCTCCGGCTGGTACGGCGCACACACCGGCATCGGCACTTTGCCCATCCTGTACTTCGGCACCGAGGACCAAAAGCAGCGCTATCTCCCCAGGCTGGCGAAGGTCGAGATGCTGGCCGCCTACGCGCTGACGGAGCCGCACGCCGGTTCCGACGCGCTGGCCGCCCGCACCCGCGCCGACCTCAACCCCGAAGGCACCCACTACATTCTGAACGGCCAGAAGATGTGGATCACCAACGGCGGCTATGCCGGCCTCTTCACCGTTTTCGCCAAGATCGGCGGCGACAAATTCACCGCCTTCCTCGTCGAGCGCGGCTTCCCCGGCGTCTCCAGCGGCGCCGAAGAGAAGAAGATGGGCATCAAGGGCAGTTCCACCACGGCGGTCTATTTCGATAACGTGCCCGTGCCTGTCTCCAACGTGCTGGGCGAAATCGGGCGCGGCCACATTATCGCCTTCAATATCCTGAATGTCGGCCGCCTCAAACTCGGCCCCTTCGCTGTCGGCGGCTCCAAGAACTGCCTGGCTGCCTGCCTGAAGTACGCCAAGGAGCGCAAAGCCTTTGGCTCTTCGATTTCCCAGTTCGGCGTGATCCAACACAAGCTCGCCGAGATGGCCATTCGCACCTACGCCGCCGAGTCGCTCACCTACCGCACTGTCGGCTTGATCGAATCGCTGCTGGAGGGCTTTTCCTGGAGCCAGCCCAACGCCTCCCAGACCATGCTGAAGGCCATCGAGGAGTTCGCCCCGGAGTGCTCCATCGTGAAGGTCTATGCCTCCGAGGTGCTGGACTACGTCACCGACGAAGGCGTGCAGATTCACGGCGGCTACGGTTATCACATGGACTATGCCGTGGAGCGCGCCTACCGCGATTCGCGCATCAATCGCATCTTCGAGGGCACCAACGAGATCAACCGCCTGCTGACCACCGGCATGCTGCTGAAGCGCGCCGCGCGCGGCCAGTTAGGCCTGTTGCAGGCCGTGCAAGGCGTTCTGGCGGAAATACTGGGTGGCCCGGCGGGCTCCGACGGCGCCGCCTCCGAGGAGGCCCGGCTGGTCGAGAACGCCAAGAAGATTGCGCTCATGCTCATGGGAGTGGCTTTCCAGCGCTACATGATGGAACTGGAAAAGCAGCAGGAGATTCTGTCCGGCATCACCGATGTGGTCATGGACACTTACGCCATGGAGTCCGCCTGGCTGCGTGCCCAGCGGCTGGCTGAATCGGGCAAGGGAGCCAACGCCGCCGACATGTGTGCCGTCTTCCTGCGCGACGCCATGGCCCGCATTGAAGTCGCTGCCCGCACGGTGATCGCGGGTTGCTCCGAGGGCGACACGCTGCGCGCCAACCTCGCCGTGCTGCGCCGGTTTGCCCGCTACGAACCTGTGGATGCGATCGCCCTGCGCCGCAAGATCGCCGGCCGGCTGCTGGACGCCGGCAGGTACGTGGTGTAACAGCGGCGTATTCTACCGAATCTGCACTAGGTGGTAGTTCTTCTTCCCCGCCCGCAGCAGGATCGCGCCCGGCCACTGCAGGTCCTCTGCCGACACCACCCGCTGCGGATGGCTCTGCCGTTCGTTGTTGAGATACACGCCGCCGCCCTCGATCAACTTCCGCGCCGCGCCCTTGCTCTCGGCCAAGTTCGTCCGCACCAGCAGGTCCACCAGCCCGACCTTCGCGTCCAGCTCCGCGCGCGCCATCTCCGTGACCGGCACCTCCCGCGCCAGCAGTTCCACGGTCTCCGCCGCGGGGACCTCCCGGGATGCTGAGAACAGAATCCGGCTGGCCGCTTCTACGGCCCGCACCGTATCTGCTCCGTGCACGATGCCCGTGCACTCCGCCGCCAGCATGCGCTGGGCCTCGCGCTTCTCCGGCCGCGCGGCGACCTCCTGCTCCAACGCCACAATCTGCTCTTCGGCCAGGAACGTGAACAGCCGCAGATGCTGCACCACGTCCGCGTCCGCCGTTTGCAGCCAGTATTGATACATCTGGTACGGGCTTGTGCGCCGCGCGTCCAGCCACACCGCGCCTTCCTCGGTCTTGCCGAACTTCTTCCCGTTGGAAGTCGTCAGCAGCGGGAAGGTGATTCCTTCGCCGCGCCGGCCCAGCACGCGCCGGATCAGTTCCTTGCCCGAAAGGATATTGCCCCATTGGTCCCGGCCGCCCATCTGGATGGTGCAGTCGTGGTGCTGGCAGAGATAGAGGAAATCGTAGGCCTGCAGCAGCATATAGCTGAACTCGGTGTACGAAATGCCCTGGTCGCGCTCCTCCAGCCGCATGCGTACCGAATCGCGCTTGACCATTTCGTTGACCGAAAAGTGCTTGCCGATGTCGCGCAGAAACTCGAGCAGGTTGAGCCGCGCGAGCCACTCCGCGTTATTCAGCATCAGCCCGCGTTCCTCGGAGGAGAGATCGAAGAATTTGCTCAACTGCGCTCGAATCGCGGCGGCATTCTCTTCGGTTTTCTCCTTGGTCAGCAGCATCCTCTCGGAGGTCTTACCGCTCGGATCTCCGATCAGACCGGTCCCCCCGCCGACCAGCACCAGGGGCCGGTGGCCGTGCCGCTGGGCGTGCGCCAGAGCCATCACCGGAACCAGGCTGCCGAGATGCAGGCTGTCCGCTGTCGGATCAAAGCCCACGTACAGCGTGCGCCGGCCCTCCGCAAGATAGGTGTCCAGGTCGTCGCTCGTAGTGGCTTCCAGGAAGCCGCGCCAGCGGAGTTCTTCGAGGAACCTGCTTTTGCACAAAGTCGTCATTCGTTTCGGAAATATGCGCCCTTATTCCACTTCGAAGCGGATTTCTTCTTTCACCGGTACGGAGACCACGGCTATCGCAAGATCCACGGTCCTCTCCGGCGCGTTGGCGTAAGGATTGAAGGGAAAAACCGGCCACCGCAGGGATGCCGCGGGGTCCACTTTCAGTTTCCAGCCATGATGGCGGATCCATCCGCCCAACTCCGCGGGTTCCATCTCGATGGGCTCGGTCCCCACCGTGAGCCGGCGTCCCGCGCCGGTCTCCAGCGTCTCGCCGGTTTTCAGGCAAAGCTGCAGGTTCATGCGCGCCTCGGCGCGCCGCCCACGCGACGTGATCGCAGTGCTGAGGACCACGGAGCGCTCCTCCGGAATCTCCACCCGCATCACGCCGTAAAATGTGTTGAACGCCAGAGCCAGCCGGTCCTCCCGCTCTCCGGTATCCAGCCGGCTGCTCATGGGCAGCGCGAAAATCTGCTCCCCGATCTTCTCGCGGAACGTGGCAAGTTCCGGCTGGCGCTTGGAGCCGCCGCCGGTCACGATCAAGCCGTACTTCTCGTGAAAGATACTCACGCTACCCTGGCGGTCCAGGTAGAACTGGCTCACTGGCGCCTGGGTGTCGATGATGCCCGAGAGGCAAACGATCCACGGCCCGGCTTTGCGGATCTCCGCCGGCGCCCGCATGCGGTAGTGGAACCGCTGCTCGTCCAGCGGAATCTTCGCGGTGGCGCCTTCGTGATAGTACAGCGCGTCCTGCGCAATGCGGCCCAGGCCTTCGAGCGAGATCGGCTCCGCCGGATAGCGCTCAGTCAAAAACTCTGCCAGCCGCCGCCCATCGGCGAAGTGCGAAAAGCCGAAGTGGCCCCAGGTCGAGATGAACCAGTGCCGGTTGCGGTCGTTGATCGTCTCTACCGGCATGCCGTCCGGATAGGTGAAGTACTTGTGAAAATCCGTGGAGCGCCGCAGCGCCTCGAGCGCCGCCGGGTCATGGCTGAATTCTTCGTAGAGCGCCACGCCCGTCTCGGTCAGGTAGTCGTAGCCGGTTGTGGGACCCCGCCGCGAGTGCTCGCCCCAGAAGCCGTCCGGCGTCTGCTCCTCCGCCGCGAAGCGGTGCATCACTGCCGCGCCCAGCTTTTCCCATCCGGCGTTGTGAAACACCTTGCCCGCCAGGAACACCGTCGAACTCCACAGCGAGTAGTGGTTTGGCGAAGTCCCGAGATAGGGCGACTGGTACCACGGAGCATCCTGGCGTTTCGCCACGTCCGCCGCCAGGGGCTCCAGGTTTTCGAACAGCGCCTTCTTCCAGCGGGCCGCGCGCTCCGGATCCAGTTTCGGCTCCAGCAGGCGATACGCGTCCAGCCACATGTACGTATCCCGATGATGATCCAGACGCGTATTGTATCGGCCCTTCTCCTGCTCGCTTACCAGCAGATCGCCCACCCGTAGCGCCAGCGCCAGCATCGCGGGATCGCCGTACCGCCGATTCTCCGGATGCCTGTGCGCGTACAGGACTGCCGCTACCAGTACCGCCGAAGGAAAGTGCTTCCAGGGCGCGGTCGCCTCCAGCTTTTCCAGGTCTGCGCCCGGCTCCACTGCCAGCCGCGCCTGGATCTCCTTCACGCCCGCGTCCATCAGGCGGTAGTAGCGCCCCGGCAGTTCCGCCGCCGGGGCGGCGCCTGCCGCCAAAGCCAGCACCCAAACTGCCGCCGTCTTACGCAATTTTCTGCCCCTTCGTTTCCCGCGCAAAGTACAGTATCCCAATCCCCAGCAAATAGATCACCGCTACGGAACTGGCCGCGCGCGCAAAGGTCCCCAGCCGTGTCACCAGGTAGCCGGTCAAAAAGGGACCGGCCGCCGCCAGCACCCGCCCCACGTTGAAGCAAAACCCGCCGCCCGTCGCCCGGATCCGTGTGGGGAAAATCTCCGGCAGATAGATGGGGAAGCCGCTGAAGATGCCGTTGGAAAAGAAGCCCAGAAGCGGCAACAGCAGCATGGACCCAAGGTACGAGGACGGAGCCAGAAAGGTCAGCGGCAGCGTTACCGCCGAGCCCAGCATCATGATCAGGAACGCCCCTCGCCGCCCGAAGTGTTCCGCCAGGGGCGCGAAAGCCAGGTATCCCACGATAGCGCCGGCGTTGAGGCTCATCACGGCGTAACTCACCACGCGCGCCGTCGCAGCCGCGTCCAGTCCGCGTGGCCGCAGCAATTCCGTGATCAGCGTGGGAGTCCAGTTCGTCGCGCCCCATAGTCCGAACACGGCCACGAACGCCAGCGCTGCGCCCACCACCGTATCCCGCCGCTGCCCGGGGGCGAATAACTCCGCCAGTGTGAGCCGGCCGGATTTGGCCGGCGCGCGACGTGCTGCCACCCATTTCTCGGGTTCGTGCACCTTCAGCCGGACGAGCACTGCCACGGCGGCGGGAGCCATGCCTACAAAAAACATCACCCGCCAGCCTGCCGCCGAGAGGAGCAGGTACAATCCCGCGCCCAGGAAATACCCCGCGCCCCAGGCCGATTGCAGCAGCCCAGCGCCCTTCACCCGCAGCGATTCCGGCCACACCTCCGCAACCAGCGTAGCCCCCGACGCCCATTCGCCTCCGATCCCCAGGGCGGTCAGAAACCGGTAGATTGCCAGCTCCCACCAGTGGTGCGCGAGTCCCGCCATGCCCGTGAACACGGCGTAGATCAGAATGGTGATAACCAGGGTGCGAGCCCGCCCCAGGTAGTCGGCCAGAATGCCGAACACCACGCCCCCCAGCGCCCATCCCACCAGGAACGTCGAGAAAACGATCCCCCCGTACCAACCGATATTCTCCTGTGTTCCCCGCGGGCCCAGCAGTTCACGCAACGCCGGCGTCATCACCAGGGCGTAGATCGTGGCGTCCATCGAGTCGAAGATCCACCCCAGCCAGGCGGTAATCAGAACCAGGTGCTGGTAACGGGACAGGCCGCGCCACGGCGAGGCAGCCTCACTCACACCCCGCGGATTCATTCCCCTTGAGAATACCGCAGAGCTGACCGGCCTCAGCGCCGGGGCCGTCAAGTTAGCTGTGGTTGCCTCTGAGCCCCAGGAGGTCGGCGCTGTCCTGCATGGCCTTCACACAGAAAGCGATATGCTCGTCCAGGTCCACGCCCAGTTGCTGCGCCCCCGCGACGATATCTCCGCGGTTCACCGACCGCGCGAAGGCCTTGTCCTTCATCTTCTTGCGCACCGAGGGCACGTCCACTTCAAAAACGCTGCGGTGCGGTTTTACGTAGGAAATCGCGGTGATGAAGCCTGCCAGCTCATCGCAGGCATAGAGTGTCTTCTCGAGCAAAGACTCCCGCGGAACGCCGCTGTAATTGGCGTGGGAGAGAATGGCGCGGCGGATCTCCTCGCTGACTCCCCGCTCCGCCAGAATCGGTTCGCCCTTCATGGGATGGTCCGGGGCCTGCGGGTGGACCTCCCAGTCGAAATCGTGCAGCAGCGCCGTCACGCGCCACTTGGCTTCATCCTCGGCGAACTTCTGCGCGTACGCTGCCAGGCACGCCTCCACCGCCAGCGCGTGCTTGCGCAGCCCATCGGATTTGGTGAATTCGCAGGTAATCGCGAACGCCTGCTCTCGGTCCATCATCCCTGCCGGACAGGCGGGTCGCCTGTCGCCGGCCCTCAATTCATGCCGCACATCGCCGGATTGCTGCACCGCCCGCTGGGGCACACCGGCGCCTCCGCCGCTTTGCCGTTCGCGCTCGAGGGCGCGGCGAACACGGAGAGTTCCTGCCGCAGATGTCTCTGCCCGCATGACGGGCACTCCAACTCGCCCGCTCCCGCGTCCGCGGTCCGCCGCACCAGCTTCTCGAACTTGCTCCCGCAATCTTCACAACGATATTCGTAGATGGGCATAGTTACTCCAGCATCAATATACAAATTCTATCAATCACTCCGCGGATCTCGGAAGAGGCTCCCTGGTAGTTGTTCGCCAGGATCGAGAAGGCCAGCACCCGGCCGTCCTTGCGCTCCGCATAACCGGAAAGCGCGCTCACGTGCGTGAGCGTGCCGGTCTTCGCATGAATGCTGCCCCCCGCCGCCGCGAGGTCTCCAAAGCGCGCGCTTAACGTGCCGTCCTGACCCCCTACCGGCAGCAGGCTCATCCAGGCTTCCCGCTGCGGCGAGCCGTACATCGCCCGCAGCAGTTTGACCACTGCGGACGGCGTCACCAGGTTCAGCCGTGTCAACCCCGAGCCGTCATGCAGGCTATACGCGTTCCCCTCCACGCCGATCGTATGCAGAAAGGCCTTCATCTCCTCCAGGCCGGCTTCCCGGCTGCCGATCCGTCGCGACGCCCGGCCCACCGCGCGCAGGGCCAGTTCCGCATGCAGGTTCTGGCTCACCTTGTCGGTGATCCGCAGGTCTTCCACCAGCGGCGCTGAAGTACGACGCGCCAGCACTACGCCGTCGGTCTGTGGGGGGGCCGGGCCGCGCTGGAGATCCGCCACTTCGTTCGGATACAGGTGCCGCACCGCCGTCCGCCCCGTCACACTCACGCCCCGCCGGACCAGCGCATTGAGCAGCGCCCGGGCCGCATACAGCGCCGGGTCGTCGATCGCCAGCAACTGCGTTTCGCCCGCGTCCCGCAGGGGAATGGTGCCCCAGACACGCAGTTGGCGCGATCCCGCTTCCCGGTCGATCTGGATCTTCCGTTCCACCCCGGCTGCCGTGCGCACCCGGTTGTCGATTTCGTAATATTCGACCGGCGGCTGGAGCGTCACGTGCGCCGGTTCGCCTTCGCGTTCTCCTGGCCGTACCGTGAGCGAAAACGCGTTGTCGTTGATGGTCAGGGCGCTCACCGGAGCGCCGTAATCCCAGATCGCATCGTCGGCCGCCCAACCTTCCGGATACGGCGCCCAGACATAGGCGGTGTCGTCCCCAATGATGTCGCCTTCCACCCGCCGGACGCCACGTTCCATCAATTGCCGTGCCAGGTCCTCCACCGCCTGCAAGGGATCGCCGGCTGCCGGGCCCATGTGATACGGGATGGCGCGTGCCGAAAGGTTCGGATCTCCGCCTCCCACCAGGCGGAGAGACCCTACTTTGCCCGCCTCATCCGGCGCCCGCTCCGCCACCACCGTTGTCTCAAACCGGTAATCCGCGCCCAGGCGGGTCAGCGCCAGCGCGGTCGTGAACAGCTTGGTGTTGGAGGCGGGAACAAAGAGGTGGTCGGCATTTTCATCCACCAGGATCTGTCCGCTTTCGAGATCCACCACCTGGACTCCCCAGAAAGCCTGCCGGGCGGCCGGTGACGCGGCCATCGCTTCGCGCACCCGGCTTCCCAGGTCTCGCCCGAACACCGCCGACGCCAGTACCAGCAGCACTGCCGTCCCACTTCCAAATCTCCTCATCTGCCCGTCACCTTTGCTTCCAGCCAGATCAGCAGCAGCAGGACGCACACCAGGCAGGTGCCTGCCAGGGGCAGGGCCATGACCGCGCCGATATCCCAGACCACCGCCAGGTAACCCAGCGTCGCTGGGGCCAGCATCCCGCCCAGCATCCCGAACGAAAAGATGCCATTAAAAAAACCCGGATGGTAATACGGAAATCTTCTGCCGATGCGCTCCGCCACCAGGGGGTAGATGCTGGCGAAACCACAGCCCACGAACAGGGCCCCCATGCCGGCGCCAAAGACATTATTGGTCGAGTACAAGAGCAGGCATCCGAACAGTGCCGCCAACACACTGCCGCCTAGCAGCCGGCCATGCCGTACTCGCGGCACGATCGCTACGGCCCCCACTCGTCCAACCAGCAGGGCCAGCCAGTAAAGTGCCAGCAACAGCAGGGCCGTGCTCGGGCTGGCTCCCAGCCGCCGGATCAGAAACAGGGGCAGCCAGCCGGCGATCGACCATTCGTTTCCAAACTGAAAAAACAGCAGCATGGCGAACATCACTGCGCCGGGGCTGCGGAAGTCCAGGAGCGCCTGGCGCAGGCTCGGCTGCCCCGCCGCAACCACCGCCGGAAACGAAGATTTGGCAAAAATGCCTGCGAAATACGCCGGTACCGTAGCCATCAGAACCAGAATGCTGGGCACCGTGTATGCATAAAACGTGCCGGCCACCAGCAGCGTCACCGCCAGGCATCCCAGGCCGAAAAAGATCCCGCCCCGGTTCAACGTTCCCACCGGGTCTCGTTCGTACCGTCCCGTGATAGCGTGGAACAACGCCGGATGAAGCAGTCCCGTATCGAACCCGATCAGCGCCAGGCCGGCGATCCGCCACAGCGGCGAGGCCGGAGGCGTCACCAGCGCCAGGTAGAGCAGCGTGCCGCACGCCAGCGCCGCCGCCAGCACCAGCAGGAACCGGATGCCACGCCGTGGCAGCAAGCTCTGCGTTACCCGAGTGGCCGCGAGCATGCCCAGGTTCAGGCTCAGAAAGTAGTGCCCGATGGTCGCAAACTCCGGGGGATCGCGGTGATAGCCCCACGCCGGCAGGATGGCACCCAGAAGCGCGAACAAAAAACCGGAGAGCAGGAAGCCCGCCAGGGCGCTGGTCGGAGCAGGCTTTTCCGCCCGGTTCGTCCGCGCAACGGTAGGCGCCGAAGGACTCACCTGCCGATTGTATCGTTTACCCCGGCCCTTCCGCAGGCCCCGCAGCGCCAACTCTGGAAATGCGTAGGATCATTCTCCCGGACTCTACGGAAATCCGTAGCCCCGCCAATGCATGGGTCATATTTCCAAAGGGTTAGGTGTGGTCAGCGACTTGCAGTCCCGACGCTGGGGTTTTGCAGAGGTTCCTTTCCGCTTTGGTGCGTTGCCTCTCTGGGCTGTTCCGCAACCCCGCCCGGCCGCAGGGGCCGCGGCGGGGATTTTTTCTTTTGCTAAACTGGTGATTCCTTGCCAATTTCAGCATGGGAATCTACGCACGCTGGATGGACGCGTGGGAACGAAAGCTTGCCTCCCGCGACACCAACCGAAAAATCCGCAATTTTGAATGGGGCGTCGATTGGCTGCTCAGCACCCCCGCCAACGGCGATTCCGGCCGACTCCTGGATGAGTACGTAACCGCTGCGGTGCAGGATTCCGACTGCTTCTTCGCCTATCGCACCCCGGAGGACTACCGCCTGAACGGCGGGGTCCTGACGTTTTCCAGTCCGATTGCCTCCCCATACCCCGAGAACAATACGGTCTACGCAAACTTCTTCCCGGCGAGCCGCGGTCCGCGCCGCGCTGTGGTGGTTTTGCCGCAGTGGAATTCCGGGGCCGATGGCCACTTGGGACTCTGTAAGCTGTTGAATAGATTTGGTATTTCCGCCTTGCGCATGAGTCTGGCGTACCACGACCGCCGGATGCCGCCGGAACTCGAGCGGGCCGATTACCACTGCTCCAGCAACATCGGCCGCACCATCCACGCCAACCGCCAATCGGTCACGGACACGCGGGCTTGTCTGGACTGGCTTGCATTCCAAGGCTACGAACGGCTTGGCATCCTGGGTACCAGCCTCGGATCCTGCGTGGCATTCATCACTCTGGCCCACGACACCCGCATCCGCGCCGGCGTCTTCAACCACGTCTCCATGTATTTCTCCGATGTGGTCTGGACCGGTTTGTCTACGCAGCACATCCGCAAGGGGTTCGGGAGCGACGTGACTCAGGACCAATTGCGCTCCTACTGGCGCGTGATCAGCCCCGCTGCCTATCTGCACCGCCTCGCTGGACACCCCAGCCGCAACCTGCTGATCTGGGCGCGGCACGACTCCACTTTCCTGCCGGTGTACTCCCGCCAGGTGCTGGAATATTTCCGCAGCCACGACCTCCCCCACGAGGTGTTCACCCTGCCATGTGGACATTACACCACCGGCCAGTTCCCGTTCAGCCTGATCGACGGTCTGGCGATGTGTCGATTTTTGTCACGCAACCTGTAGGCGCTCAATCTGAAATCACCCTGCTAATTGGGTGACAGTGGAAATTCGTTGACAAGCCATTCCGCTGGAGCTACCATTAAGCCATCACTGGAAAGGAGGTGGTCCAGAAATAATGAACGACAGTAGACCGCGCGAGGTGGCCGACTGCTAAAGTCGAGCCTCTAACGTTGTCGATCCTGTTCAGTGACAGGGTCAAGTTCCTGTGGACCGGCTACCTCTCGCGTAAGCCCAAGCCTCAGGTTTTTTAAGGCTACCTGGCCCCCGTGCATTCGTGAGAATCCACGGGGGTTTGTATTTTCTGGTATACTCGGAAAAATGAAAGCTGGAATTCATCCCGCCTACAACGAAATCAACGTCGTTTGCGCCTGCGGGCATACCTTCAAGACCCGGTCCACTCACAAGGGTGATATCCGGGTGGAAATCTGCTCGCACTGCCACCCGTTCTTTACCGGACGTCAGAAATTGGTGGATACGGCGGGACGGGTAGATCGTTTTGAAAAGAAGTACAAGGCAACTCGTGGGAAAAAGGCTCAGCCCGTAGCCTAACTCACTGCCGCACAGGCAGTTCCTCGATTACTTCTCCTGATTTTTCCTGGCCGCCTCTTGTTGCCGGCGTTTCTCTCGCTCGGCAATGATCCGTTCGTACTCGGCCCTCTGGCTGTCTGTCAGCATCGCCCGTACCTCTTGACGGTGCTCCGTCTGAATCTGCTTCTCCGCGGCCTTGATGGCGTCCAGTTGGGGCTTGGTCCGTTCGTGTAGTTCGCGGAAGTGTTCGCGCGTGTTGTCCATGATTTGCACGAGCTGCGCGACCTGAGCGTCCGTCAGCTTCAGGCGGGTGTGCATCTCATCGATGTACCGCTTGCGGTAATCCTCAGGCTTCGGTTTGCTGATGGTGCTGGCACTCACCGACTTCATGGTGTAGAGGTAATGTCCGAACCCCCCCACCAGCGCGCCGCTGAGGAAAACCAGCGCGAGATAGAGTCCGGCTGAGAAGTTCGTCCGCCGCATCACATTTCATCCGGCTCCGGAAACAGATCGGCATGAAGTTGATCCGCGTCCAGGTTGTGGCCGCCCGACAACGCCTCTACATAGCTCTCATTGAACAGGGCCGAGCTGTGCCGCGGGACCGAAAGATAGACCGCCATCCCCAGGCAGATAGCCACAGCGGCCGTGACGATTCCTTTGGCCAAGCGTCCAAAGAAGAAAGAGTAGTTTTGCCGCGCTTCGATTCGCTGCCAGAGCAGCGGCATGAAGTTGGGGCTGGGTTCGGGGGCCTGACAGGCATCCCGGTAGGCCTGGAACAGCGCATCCAGGCTCCTTTCGTCACCGCCGCGATATGACGAGGACATACGCTTAAACTTCGGCCTTCGCCGAATCCTTCCCCCTGGGGTCCTGTGCTCCAAAGGCCTTGAGAACCCGCTGGCGGGCCCGGAAGAGCCGCACCTTAAGAGCATTTTCATTGACCCGGTAAATCTTTTCAAGTTCTTTCAGAGACAGCCCCTCCACCTCTTTCAAGGTGAGCAGCAGCCGGTCTGCTTCGGAAACCGTTCCCAACAGCGAATCTACCATCTCGCGGATGCGTTTCTGCTCCTGCTGTTCCTGATCGATTTTGCCGCCCGCCTGCGCATCCGCCATCACCACCTGCTGTTCGGACAGGTCCGACATGCGCGATTCCATGCGCCGACGCTGCTTTCGCAGGTAATCGTACGCCGCGTTCACGGTCAGGCGATGCAGCCAAGGCTCAAATACCTCGGGCGTCCGAAGCTGGTCCAGCGAGAAGTACAGACGGAGGAAGACTTCTTGCCCCACGTCTTCTACATCCTCCGGTCGCGCAATCAGACGCGCGATCGTACCCAAAATCCGCTTCCGATATGCCAGCACGATTTCGTTGAAGGCAACACCGTCTCCGTTCTGCGCGCACTTGATGAGCTCGAAATCGACCAGCATGCCGCACTGACTGGGCCGGCCTCGGAAAGCGCCATCACTTCGTTCAGGAAGGCGTACCGGCAACTCTCTAGGTTACAAAGGTTTGCTGGTGAAGAAAAGCCGGGCTGGCAGAAGCCTGTTAGAGTGGAAGGATGCCCCCGCGTGCGCTGATCACCGGCATCACCGGCCAGGATGGCTCCTACCTCGCAGAGCTATTGCTTTCAAAGGGTTACGAGGTGCATGGGATCGTCCGCCGGGTGGCCCTGGAAGACGCGGAACACCGCTTGTCGCGCATCCAGGCGATCCGCTCCCGGCTGGTCTTGCACGCCGCCTCGCTCGAAAGCTACGCCAGCCTGCACCAGGTGGTAGCCGAAACCGCTCCCGACGAATGCTACCACCTGGCTGCACAGAGTTTCGTCAGCTACTCCTTCGATGACGAGTTTTCCACGCTCAACGCTAACGTCAACGGCACACACTACCTGCTGGCCACGCTGAAGAACCTGGTGCCGCGCTGCCGCTTTTACTTCGCCGGCTCCAGCGAAATGTTTGGGAACGCGCGGGAAGTGCCGCAGCATGAAGGGGTTGCCTTTCATCCGCGTTCGCCCTACGGGATCAGCAAGGTGGCCGGCTTCCACCTGACCCGCAACTACCGCGAAGTCTATGGATTGAAGGCCTCCAGCGGAATTCTGTTCAACCACGAGTCCCCGCGGCGGGGTTTCGAGTTCGTCACCCACAAGATCACCGCCGGCGTCGCACGGATTCTGGCCGGCCAGTCCGACGAATTGCTCCTGGGCAATCTGGAAGCCAAGCGCGATTGGGGGCATGCGCGGGAGTACGTGGAGGCCATGTGGCTCATGTTGCAGCAGCCGGAGCCGGACGACTACGTGGTGGCCACCGGGGAAACTCACAGTGTGCGGGAATTTGCAGAACTGGCCTTTGCCTATGCGGGACTGGACTACCGCCGCTATGTGCGCGCCGACCCGAACCTCTATCGTCCGGCCGAAGTGAATGTCCTGCAAGGTGACCCCTCAAAGGCGCGCGCCCGTCTGGGCTGGGCGGCGCGCATCCGCTTCCCGGAACTGGTCCGCGAAATGCTTGAAGCCGATTGCCGCTCTTTGCAGGTCCGCCTGCCCTCCAAAACAGCCGCCCTCCTTTGATACAATGCGCCGGAGCGGGGGAGGCGGGGTCCGCCTGCCCAGGCCGAGGAGGGAATCACCGTGAGAAAATTGGCTGCCGCGTTTCTTGCGATTGCGGCCCCGTTGCTCTGCGCCCAGAAAAAGATCGTGGTTATCGGCATGGATGACGGCGCCATCCGGGAATTTCAAAGCGTCAGCCCCGAAGCCAAGGTCGAAGCTGGTGATAAGACCAGGCTGCTCGAACAGGTGGCCGACGCCGACGCCATTTTCGGGACCATCAACCCGCAACTTTTTCACGCTGCCAGGAAGTTGCAGTGGGTGCAGGTGTACTCCGCCGGTGTGGAGACCTACCGCTTTCCCGAATTCCTGCAGAGCGACGTCATCCTGACCAACTGCAAGGTCATTCAGGGGCCGGAGATTGCAGACCACGCCATGTCCCTGCTGCTGGCTCTCACCCGCGACCTCTATCAGGTCATTCCCCGCCGCACGGAGGAGCGTTGGCGGCGCGGGGAGTACCATCCCCTGGAGTTGCGCGGCAAGACGGCCGTGGTCATCGGAGTGGGAGGCATCGGCTCGCAAATCGCCCAACGCGCGCACGCCTTCGGCATGCGGGTGATCGGCGTCGATCCCAAGGAGATGCCCTTCAACGATTACGTCAGCAAAATGGTTTTTCCGGACCAGTTGGACAGCGTGATTCCGGAAGCCGACGTGGTCTTCATTTCCGCGCCGCTGACCCCAAAGAGCCGGGGCATGATGGGCGCCCGCGAGTTCTCGCTCATGAAAAAAGGCTCTTACTTCATCGCCGTCTCGCGCGGCGGGCTGTACGACACCGATGCCCTGGTCAAAGCTCTGGATGAGCGCCGCCTGGCCGGCGCGGGCATGGACGTCACCAATCCCGAACCGCTTCCCCAAGGGCACCCGCTCTGGAAGTTTGAAAACGTGATCATCACTCCGCACATCGCGGGCCAGTCCGACGGCATTCAGGCCCGGCGCATTGCGCTGATCAAGGAGAACATCGCCCGCTTCGTGAAAGGCGAGACGCTGATCAACGTGGTGGACAAGCAAAAAGGGTATTGAGGGCCGGCCAGGGCTCTCAGCCGGCCCGCCACTCCATCTGCAAGTGCACCCCGTCGTCGCCGGTCACCTGAAATCCCAGCCGCCGGTACAGGCGCGCCGCGGGGTTGTGCTTCCAGACCCGGAGACGCACCGGCCGGCCGGAAAGCGCCGCCTCCGCCAACACTTCGCAGATAATCTGGCTGCCGATTCCCCGATTTCGCGCGCCGGGCATCAACGCAATGTCGATGATCCGGATTTCCTCGTCTGTTCGGTCAGTCAAAAGCCGTCCAGCGGGTTGGCCCTCGTCGAGCACAATCAGATGCTGGGCGTTGGGGAACTGCGCCTGGTAATGCAGCCTCTGGGCTCGAAACTGCAAGCGCAGCAGCGTTGCGCGCTCCTCTGCGCCGCCGGGCAGCGCCTCCAGTTCCGGCGCCCGCGTGCTGCAATACAGCGCAAACAGAAACTCTTCGTCTTCCGCGGCTGCGGGGCGGAAGATGGGTGCGGGACTCACCTGCGACCTCCGTTACGACGCATGGGGAAACTGAAACCTCACTTATTTTCCAACACCCGCGGCTGGCGTGCAGCGAATCTCCGGATTTTTCCCTACTGTTTCCGGAAAATGGTACCGGCGCGGATCAACAAATTCATCAATCCGCGGGAATTTTCTGATACTCTGAATCCCAGGCTTCGAAATCCCAGAGGTTCTGGAGGGCACGATGAGTCGCGGCTTATGGCTGTGCGTTCTGACCACCACTTTGCTGGCATTGCCCGCCGCCTCCCCGTTGGTGGCCAGTCCTCTTTCCTTCTCGTATACCGGCCTCTTCACGCAGGACGACAACATTCAGTTGTTTAGCTTCGCCATTGGCGCAACCGCAGCCGTGACGATCCAGACCTGGTCCTTCGCGGGAGGCACCAACGCGGCCTCCACAGTGATCCCCGCGGGCGGCTTCGCTCCGGTGCTTTCTCTATTCGATGGAACCGGCAACGTGCTGGCTACCGACAAGAACGATAACAGCGGCACGTGTGGGCCAAGGAACGTCGATCCGGCCTCGGGTTTTTGCTGGGATGCCTATCTGAATCCTACGCTGAGCGCCGGCAAGTACACGGTTGCGCTGACCGAGGATGACAACGTGCCCATCGGGCCCACGTTTGGCGACGGGTTTAGCGAGCAGGGCAACGGGAACTTCACGGGCCCGCTGTTTTTGGGCCCCGTGGGCGATGGGAAGTCCTTCATTCTGGCGGACGGCGAGCAGCGAACGCCGGGTTGGGCGGTGGATATCGTGGGGGTGGATACGGCGAGTCAGATTCCGGAGCCGGCGCCCGCCTGGTTGTGCGCCGCCGGCCTGGTCGTGGCGCTGGCCCTGCGGCGCCTGACGTGGCGGCGAGATTAGCGCGGTCCTTGCCCCATACAGCGGTTTCTTTGGAGGAATGCAAATGATGACTCGATCGTGGTGGTCCCGCGGCTGTCTTCCGGCTCTGGCGGCGCTGTTTCTGCCGGCCGCCGGGTGGGCCCAGGTGGCGCCGCTGGTGGCGGACACGTATCTCAACAGTACCAATCCGACGGTCAATTTCGGCACAGTGGCGAATCTCAATGTGGGGAACGGCAGCCGGGCGCTGCTGCAGTTCGACCTATCCAGCTTGCCGCCGGGCACCACGGCCGCGCAAGTTAGCCGGGCCACTCTGGTGCTCTACGTGAACCGGCTGGGCGTAAGCGGGGCGGTGGATATCTCTCAGGTGACCAGTTCCTGGGGGGAGTTGACCGCGACATTCAACAGTCCTCCCACGATCAGCGCCGGGGTAGAAGCGACCGTGGCGGTCACCCAGGCGGCCGTTTACGTTACCGCGGATCTGACAACGCTGGTGCAATCCTGGATCACCAATTCCGGGACCAACAACGGGATCAGCGTGGCCGCCTCCGCGGGCGCTCCGTCCACGGTGGTGTTCTTCGACAGCAAGGAGAACACCAGCACGAGCCATCCGGCCGTGCTGCAGGTTACGCTGGCGAACTCAGGGCCGCAAGGTCCGACGGGGCCCACGGGACCGACCGGAGCGACCGGGCCGACGGGGCAGGGGTTGACCGGTGCCACCGGTCCGACCGGACCAACGGGGCCGGCCGGAGTGGGGCTGACGGGTGCCACCGGACCGACCGGACCCACAGGCCCGACGGGAGCGACAGGTACGGCCGGACCCGCCACGATTTTCGGGACCAATATGACGATTAGCGGCAGTCAAACCGTCTACGCATCTCCCAACGGCACCAACAGCCAAGGTACAACTGCGTCTTCCGGCGATGTCATTATGCCGGCGTCGTGTACCTTCGATGTTCTGGAGGGGTTCCTGAACCTGACGTCCGGCAGCGGCACGGCGACATTCACTCTGTTTGTAAACGACAGCCAGCCCGGCTCGACACTCACCTGTTCAGTCAGCGGAAACATTGGCGGGAACACCTCGTGCGAGGACACAAGCCATAGCGTTTCGGTCAGCCGGGGGCAACTGGTATCGATGCAGATACACTGGGCTAGCACCCCGACGCCCGTGGGACGTGTGGGCTTTTCCCTGCACTGTCAATAAGCAACCAACCATTCACACATCTCGCGCAGAAAAGGAGACTACACGGCACATGTCAGAACCATTTCTCGGTGAAATCAGGATGTTCGGCGGAAACTTCGCCCCCACGGGGTGGGCGTTGTGCAACGGACAGCTCCTGCCGATCTCGCAGAACACCGCGCTGTTTTCCATCCTTGGCACCACCTTCGGGGGCGATGGGATTAGCACGTTTGCCCTTCCCGACCTCCGGGGGCGCGTGACGGTGCATCAAGGCCAGGGCCCGGGGCTCAGCCCCTACACCATAGGCCAGTCGGCGGGGACGGAAAATGTCACGCTCCTGAGCAGCCAGATGCCGGCGCACAATCACGTCATCAACGCCACGGAGTCGGCCACCACCAGCGACCCGGCCGGCGCCGTGCCCGCCAATGAGGCCGCCAACCGCACGATGATCTACGGCGCGACGCCCGACGGCACGGTCATGAATGCCGCCATGTGCGGGAATGCGGGAGGCAGCCAGCCGCACTCCAACATCCAGCCGTATCTCTGTGTGACCTTTATCATCGCCTTGCAAGGCATCTTCCCCAGCCGCAACTGACGTTTGTCGCGGACCGTGGATCTTGCCTGGCGCCGGGGTGGGTTTCCTGCCCGCCCCGGTTCGACCCCCGTGATAGCCTGAAAGTATGGCGCTCTCCGAGTCGTGGATCGCGGGCAAGTTCGGCATCACTCCTCAGGATCTGGAAAGCTATCTGGGTGAAGCGTTGTCGCGGGGGGGCGACTACGCCGACCTGTATTTCGAATACCAGGCCACCAGCCTGATCAGTCTGGACGAGGGGATCGTCAAAAGCGCCTCGCAGGGGGTTTCTTTGGGCGTCGGTGTGCGCGTGATTGCCGGCGAACGCACCGGCTACGCGTACAGCGACGATCTGAGCCCGGAAAGAATCCGCAAAGCTGCCCGGGTGGCCGCCTGTATCGCCGCCGGTCCGGCGCAGGTGGAGAAGGTCCCGCTCCTGGAGGGGGCGAAACGCGATTTGTATCCGGTCGTGACGGCTCCCACGGAAACCGCCTTTGCCGAGCGCGTGGAACTGGTGAAGCGCGCGGACCGGGCGGCGCGGGCCTACAACCGGAGCATCTTTCAGGTGCAGGCTACCTATGCCGACAACCTCCGCCACGTGCTGATCGCCACCAGCGACGGCGTGTTGAGCTTTGACCGGCAGCCGCTGGCCCGCCTGTCGGTCTCGGCGCTGGCGCGGCAGAGCGGGGGAACCCCGCAGCGCGGCCACGCCGGCGGCGGAGGCCGGGTCGAACTGCGCTATTTCCTCGAAGAAAAGACCCCGGAGCACTTCGCCACCGAAGCAGCGCGCGAGGCGGTGGTGATGCTGGATGCCGTCGAGGCTCCCGCCGGAGAGATGACCGTGGTGCTGGGCCCCGGATGGCCCGGAATCCTGCTGCATGAGGCGGTGGGGCATGGCCTCGAAGCTGACTTCAACCGCAAGAAGATTTCCGCCTTTACCGACCGAATCGGACAGAAGGTGGCCAGTCCGCTCTGCACGGTGGTCGATGACGGCACCATCGCGGGCCGGCGCGGCTCGCTGAATGTGGATGATGAGGGGCACCCTACCGAGCGCAATGTGTTGATCGAAAACGGCGTCCTGCGCGGCTACCTGCAAGACCGGCTTTCCAGCCGCCTGATGCGGGCGGCTTCCACCGGCAGCGGCCGCCGGGAGAGCTATGCCCACATCCCCATGCCGCGCATGACCAACACGTTCATGCTGGCCGGCGACAGCGACCCCGAGGAGATTCTGCGCTCCGTGCCGCAAGGCCTCTACTGCGTGAACTTCGGCGGCGGCCAGGTGGATATCACCAACGGGAATTTCGTCTTCTCGGCGTCGGAAAGCTACCTGATCGAGGGCGGCCGGGTCACCCGGCCGGTGCGCAATGCCACGCTCATCGGCAATGGTCCGGAGGCGCTGCGGTACGTCAGCATGGTGGGTCATGATCTGAAACTCGACGAGGGCATCGGGATCTGCGGCAAGGAAGGCCAGAGCGTCCCGGTGGGCGTGGGCATCCCCACCATCAGGATCGATCGCATGACCGTGGGAGGCACGGCGTGAGCGGCAGCGGCAACCTGCTGGAAATGGCCAACGATGTGGTGCGGCAAGCTCTGGCCGCGGGCGCCAGCGACGCCGAATGCACCATTGCGGAGGGGGAAGAATTTTCCGTCAACGTGCGCTTGCGCGAGGTAGAGACTCTCAAGGAGGCCGGATCGCGCGGCGCCGGACTGCGCATCCTGGTGGGGCGGAACACCGGCTCCTCGTACACCTCGGATCTCACGCCCGAGGGCATTGCGCACCTGGTGCGGTCCGCCCTGGAACTGGCCCGGGTGACCACCGAGGACCCGCACGCGGGGATGCCGGATCCCAAAGAGTTGGGCGCCATCCCCGGCGATCTGGCGCTCTACTGCCCGGATTTCGCGCAACTGGAGACGCCCCAGAAGATGGAACTGGCGCGCCGCGCCGAGGATGCCGCCCTGTCCGCCGATCCGCGCATCAGCAACTCCGAAGGCGCCTCTTTCGATTCGCACCTGGGCCGTCACGTGTTCGCCAACTCGCGGGGCTTCTCCGGTGAGTACCGCAGCAGCTATTGTTCCCTGAGCACCGTGCCCGTGGCGCGGCAGGGTGAGAGCATGGAGCGGGACTACTGGTTTTCCCTCGCCCGCGGTCTGGCCGGCCTCGAGCCGCCCGAGCAGATCGGACGCATCGCCGCGGCCCGCGCCCTGCGCCGGCTGGGCGCCGTGAAAGTCGAGACCCAGAAGGTTCCGGTGGTGTTTGAGCCGCGCACCGCGCGCTCTCTGCTGGATCACATCTTCGAGGCCGTGCACGGCGTAGCCGTCTACCGCCAGGAGTCGTTCCTGGCCGGGAGGCTGGGCGAGAAAGTAGCCTCCGAGAACCTCACGGTGATCGACGATGGGACTATCCCGGGCCGCTTCGGCACCTCGCCTTTCGATGATGAAGGCGTGCCCACCCGGCGCACGGTGGTTATCGAGCGCGGAGTGCTGAAGAGCTACCTGCTGAACACCTATACCGCACGCAAGCTGGGGCTAAAGACCACCGGCAACGCCTCGCGCGGGCTGGCCGGCAACGCCGGTATCGGCCACGGGAACTTTTATGCGGAGCAGGGCGTCGAACCCCCCGAGGGTATCCTCGCCGGAATCCGCAACGGCTTCTATGTCACCGAGCTGATGGGGTTCGGTGTTAACATCGTCACCGGGGATTATTCCCGCGGCGCGGCAGGTATGTGGATCCGCGACGGCGAACTGGCCTTTCCGGTCTCGGAGGTGACCATCGCGGGCAACCTCCGGGAGATGTTCCAGGGCTTGGCGGCGGTGGGTTCGGACCTGGAATTCCGAGGTTCTTCGGCAGCGCCTACACTACTGATAGCGGAGATGACGGTCGGTGGTCGATAACAAGACAGCCGCGGCGAAAAGCGGCTTCCCGGTGCCGGTGGTGGTGGTCTCGCTGGTTCTGCTGCTGGGTATGGCCGGCTTTGTGTTGCTGGAGCGGGCCGCCCGCAAGGGCCCACCCCCGCCTCCGCCGCTGACCGGGGAGGCCAAGGCCTACGTGCACAACCTGCAATTGTTCGACGTGGCCATGCAGGCGCACGAGAGCTACCTGAAACAGTCGGTAGTGGAAATAACCGGCAAGATCGGCAACAACGGCAGTCAGACTCTCAAGCACATCGAGATCAACTGCGTCTTCTACGACGCCTACGGCCAGGTGGTCCTGCGCGAGCGGGTGCCCATCGTCAGCGACCGGATGGGGGGCCTCTCCCCCGGAGAAATCAAGAGCTTCCGGCTGGCCTTCGACAACATTCCGGAGAGCTGGAACCAGGCGATGCCTCAACTGGTCATCGCGTCGATTCTCTTCGGATAGCCAGCCGGGCGGGGAACCGGGAGTCGAGTCCTATTTCAGAGAGTGTACGTATGCCGCGACGTCGTCGATCTGCTTGGCCGACAGACCGCTGATCGGCCTCATTTTGTTTTTGCCCTTGGTGACGGCGTTCTTGACGTCGGCTTCGGCAGTTCCACCGATCGGTTTCACTCCCATGGCCTTTACCATTCCCGGATTGCCTTTGCCATCCGCACCGTGACACATTTTGCACTTGCCGTCGAAAACCGCTTTCCCCTCGGCAGCGCCGGCCCAAGCGGAGCCAATCCCGAGCGATACCAGAGCCAGAGTAGCGAGAAACAATTTCATCGATGGATCTTCCTCCTTGTGCACCAGTATATATGAGCGCCGAGGGTTTCGTGGCGATCGCCAGGTTCTACACGTCGCACAGGCGGACGGCTTCTTCGAGCGAGGTCAGCGGATCGCGCCGGGGAACGAACTCGTGCGCGAAGTAGCCGGTGTAGCCCAGGTCCACGATGGCCTCAGCGATGGGGCGGTAGTCCAATTCCTGTGTGTTGTCGAGTTCGTGGCGCCCGGGAACACCTCCGGTGTGAAAGTGGCCGATGTAGCGGATGTTTTCCCGGATGGTGCGGATAATGTCGCCCTCCATGATTTGCATGTGATAGATGTCGTACAACAGGCGGACGCGCGGCGAGTCCACGCGCCGGATCACCTCCACGCCCCACGCCGTGTGGTCGCACTGGTAGTCCTTGTGATCCACCTTACTGTTGAGCAGTTCCAGGCAGATGGTGACGCCCTTGTCCTCGGCCACCTTTTTGACGCGGTTGAGACCGATGACGCAGTTTTCCAGGCCCAGGTCGTCAGGCAGCCCGCGCCGGTTGCCGGAGAAGGTGATGACGTTGGGTACGCCGGCAGCCGCGGCGCGGGTGATGTTCTCGCGCAACTCTCGCTCGATCTTGTCGTGGTTCTCCTTGCGGTTGAGCCCGTCGGGGATGGTGCCTCCGCCCGGAGTCATGGCCGGAACCAGGCCGTACTTCTGCGCTACGGGCCACTCCTCGGAATTGATCAGGTCGATGCCTTTGAGCCCCATGCGCTCGGCGGCCCGGGCCAGGTCTTCCAGCGGGATCTTGTTGTAGCACCAGCGGGCCACGGATTGCTTCAGCCGGCCTTTCAACGGCGCGGGCTGCGCATGCGCCGCGGGCAGCGCGGCGCCGGCGGCGAGCAGAGTTCTACGAGTCATCTTGTTACAATCATAAAAGCACACCGCCTTCGCTATGACAATCGCTGAAGAGCGCCGCCAGGCGCTCGCCGACGCACTTGCCCGCCGTGTTTTGGTCATCGACGGGGCCATGGGAACAATGCTGCAACAGCAGCACCTCACGGCCGCGGACTTCGGCGGCCCGGCGCTGGAAGGCTGCAACGAATACCTGGTGAAGACGCGGCCGGACGTGGTGCTGGGAATTCACCGGGCGTACCTGGAGGCGGGCGCCGATATCATCGAAACGAACACTTTCGGCGGCACGAAAATCGTGCTGGGCGAATACCACGTCGAAGAACAGGCGCCCGAACTGAACTTGGCGGCGGCGCGCCTGGCGCGCCAGGCGGCGGACGAGTTTTCGACGCCGGTCAAGCCGCGCTTCGTGGCGGGCTCGATGGGGCCCACCACGCGCGCCATCACGGTGACCGGCGGGGTTACCTTCGCGCAACTCAAGCAGAACTTCTACGAACAGGCCCAGGCCCTGGTGGAGGGCGGCGCGGACATCCTGCTGCTCGAAACCTGCCAGGACACGCGCAACGTGAAGGCCGGCCTGCTGGGTATCCAACAGCTCATGAGAGAGTTGGGGCGCCGCATTCCGGTGATGGTCTCGGGCACCATCGAGCCCATGGGCACGATGCTTGCCGGGCAAACTGCGGACGCGCTCTACGCCTCCATCTCGCACGTGGACCTGCTTTCGGTGGGGCTCAACTGCGCGACCGGCCCGGAGTTCATGACGGACCACATCCGCACCCTCGCGGAACTGGCTGCCACGCGCATTTCGTGTTATCCCAACGCCGGGCTGCCGAACGAAGAGGGCCGGTACCTGGAGACTCCGCAGTCGCTGGCCGCGCAGTTGGAGCGCTTCATCGACCACGGCTGGCTGAACATCGTGGGCGGGTGCTGCGGCACCACGGCGGCGCACATCCGGGCCATCGCGGAGATGACGCAGGGCAAACAGCCGCGCGCGGTGAAGCCGCCCTCGCGCCGCGCCTTGTATTCAGGCATTGACCTGGTGGAGGCGGAAGAGAGCAACCGGCCCCTGATTGTCGGCGAGCGCACCAACGTGATCGGCTCGCGCCTGTTCAAGAATCTGGTGGCCGAAGAGAAGTGGGAGGAGGCCACCGAGATCGCCCGGCGGCAGGTGAAAAACGGCGCGCACATCGTGGACGTATGCCTGCAAAGCACCGACCGCGACGAGATCCGGGACATCCCGCCGTTCTATGAGAAGCTCATCCGCAAGGTCAAGGCCCCGCTGATGATCGACACCACCGACGCCCGCGCGGTGGAACTGGCGCTCACCTACTGCCAGGGCAAGAGCATCATCAATTCCATCAACCTGGAAGACGGCGACGAAAAGTTCGAACGCACCTGCCCGATCGCCAGGGCGTACGGGGCGGCGCTGGTGGTGGGCTGCATCGACGAGGACAAAGTGCAGGCGCAGGCCTTCACCCGCGAGCGCAAGCTGGCCGTGGCGGAACGGTCCGTGCGGCTGCTGACGGAGAAATACGGCATCGCGCCGGAAGACATCGTCATCGACCCCCTGGTGTTCCCCTGCGCCACCGGTGACGCCAACTACATCGGCGGAGCGGTGGAAACCATCGAAGCCATCCGGCTGATCAAGGCGCGGATTCCACACATCAAGACGGTGCTGGGCATCTCGAACGTTTCCTTTGGCCTGCCGCCCGCGGCGCGCGAAGTGGTGAACTCGGTCTTTCTGTATTACTGCACCAAGGCGGGTCTGGACCTGGCCATCGTCAACGCGGAGAAACTGGAGCGGTTCGCTTCCATTCCCGAACAGGAGCGCCGCCTGGCTGAGCACCTGCTGTTCAATGCACCGCCGGCGGAAGGGCCGGAAGAACTGCGGCTGGCTCCCGAGGACTGGAGGAACCAGACCCCCGAGCAGAAAGTGGCCATCAACCAGCTCCACATTGCGGCCATCACCGAGCATTTCCGGCAGGCGGGCAAAAAACAGAAGATCAAGGCTGAGGACCTGCCGCTCGATCAGCGGCTGGCGAATTACATCATCGAAGGCACGAAAGACGGCCTGATCGCGGACCTGGACCGCAAACTGGCCGAGGGTGCGGCGCCGCTCGATATCATTAACGGGCCGCTGATGGACGGCATGGCCGAGGTGGGCCGCCTGTTCAACAACAACGAGCTGATCGTGGCCGAGGTGCTGCAATCCGCCGAGGCCATGAAGGCGGCGGTGAACCACCTGGAGCAGTTCATGGAGAGGGCCGCCTCGGCCAGCCGGGGCCGGATTATCCTGGCCACGGTGAAGGGCGACGTGCACGACATCGGCAAGAACCTCGTGGACATCATCCTTTCCAACAACGGCTACCAGGTGATCAACCTGGGTATCAAAATCCCGCCCGAGGCGCTGATCCGCGCCTACGTGGAACACGCCCCGGACGCCATCGGGCTCTCGGGCCTGCTGGTGAAGAGCGCGCAGCAGATGGTGGTGACGGCCGGGGACCTGCGCGATGCCGGCATCCGCGTCCCGCTGCTGGTGGGCGGTGCGGCCCTTTCCCGCAAGTTCACCGAGACGCGCATCGCGCCCGCCTACGGCGAGGCGGTGTGCTACGCCAAGGACGCCATGACCGGGTTGGACCTGATGAACCAGTTGATGGATCCCAACCGGCGCGCAGCGGCGATCGAAGCGCATACCTGGACGGAGGCGGCGCCAGCGGCAGCGCCGGTAGAAGAAGTGGTAGCGCCTGCGGGCGAGGCGCGCAGTCCCAAGGTGCATGCGGACCTTCCCGTGCCTCCCGCGCCGTACGTGGACCGGAAACTGCGCGACGTGCCGCACTTGGCCGAGGTATGGAGCTACATCAATCCCTACATGCTCTACGGACGGCACCTGGGCTTCAAGGGCAACTTCGAAAAGCTACTGGCCGAGCACGACCCCAAGGCGCTGGAGTTGTTCCACAACGTGGAGGAACTGAAGCGCGAGGCCGCCAGGTTCATGCGCGTGAAAGCCGTGTGGCAGTTTTTCGAGGCGGAGCGGCGCGGCAATGCCATCCATCTGTTCACGCCCGGCGGCGCGAGCCCGGTTCACACGTTCCATTTCGGGCGCCAACGGAAAGAGGACGGGTTGTGCCTCAGCGACTACATCCTGGACCGGGAGGACGGCCGGCGGGACCACCTGGCGATGTTCGTGGTGACGGCCGGCGCCGGCGTTCGGGAGAAATCCGAAGAGTGGAAGCAGCGGGGCGAATACTTCAAGGCGCACGCCTTGCAGGCGCTGGCGATCGAGACGGCGGAAGGCTGCGCGGAGTGGCTGCACCGGCGCATTCGCGAGGACTGGGGCTTCCCGGATCCGCCGGGCATGACCATGCACGACCGTTTCACTTCGCGCTATCGCGGCAAGCGCTACAGCTTCGGCTATCCGGCGTGTCCCAACCTGGACGATCAGCAGGGCATCTGGAAACTGCTCCGTCCGGAAGAGATCGGCGTGCGGCTGACCGAAGGCATGATGATGGAGCCGGAGGCCAGCGTGAGCGCCCTGGTGTTCCATCACCCCGACTGCGCCTATTTCACGGCCGAAGAGACCGAAGTTGTGGTCGCGTGACAGCCGCGCACGCGGCTAAAACGTGAAGCTTTTCCGCACCACGGTGGCGTCCGGCCAGAAAGGCGCGGGCATGGCGTCCGGCGGCCGGGGAAATTGGGCGGGGATGCCGTAGGAAAGATCCATGGCCGTGAGTTTTGCCGGCGTTCCGGCTTTGACCTTGAGCAGGAGTTCGACGCCCCCCGGCGGCAGGGCGGAATAGCGCAGCGCCCAGCGGCGGCCAGGCCGGATGAGGGCGCGCTGCGCGGGCTTGAGCCGGACTTTCGATTTTTCAATCGGCCGGCTGTTCACGGCGGCTGCCAGGATCTTCAGGCGCGGGTCCGCAAATACGAAGAGTACCGGCGCCGAGCGGGGCGAGCGCATGCGCAGCCGCAGCGTGCGGTAGCCACCGCCTGTCTCTTCCCGGATCAATTCCAGCACCGGCGGGACCATTCCGATCAGGGCTGCGGGAGCGGTAAGCGCCTCGCGGCTGAGAAACGGCTGGTACTCGGGCAGCCGCTCGCGGGCGGGATGCGGGCCGAGGTAGCGTCCGGTCCAGGAATCCGGCTGCGGATCCCAACTGAACCAGGCGGCGCTACCTGCATCCGAGTCGAGGCCATACCAAATGCTGTCCGGGCGGGGATGCTCGCGATCGAAGCCGTTCGAAAAGCTGCCGGCCGCGAAGCAAACGAGGCTTGCCAGGGCGGCCCCGGCGGGCAGCCATCCGCGGAATACTCCCGCGATCGGCAGGAGCAAGACTGTCAGCAGCGCAACGACCAGGGCCGCCACGGCAGCGAAGCGCAGCGTCAGTCCCACGAACAGCAGTTGGATGACGGGCGTCAGAAGCGCCACACCGGGAACCGCCGCCAGCCAGAACGTCGGGGAAGCCAGTTCGCGATCCTGCCGGAGAAACCCCCACAGCACCGCGAGCAGAACGAAGAGCAGCGGCCAGACGAAGAGATAACTCACGCCCGGCAGGGCGAAGCTCGTTGCCAGCGAGAGCGCCAGCCAGAGGAGCAGCGCGGCGACGGTCGCATTCGCCATCCCGTACCTCTTCTTCAGCCAGAAGCAGACCGCCGAGGTCACCGACACGGCGAGCGCCACGAAGGCGGTGCGGTACACCGCCGGGTTGTAGGGTTCGCCCTGGGCCAGGAAGGCGTAGCCCGGGTGGAGCTTGCGGACGCCGTACCAGACCAGCGCGGCTGCCGCCGCCGCCGTGGCGATGCCCGCCAGGCAGCCCAGCAAAGCCAGGGCGGCGGCCCGAAGCTCCAGGTATCGCTTACGCCTGCCGGCCCACACGATGGCGGCAAAGAGCCCCACCGGCAGGAGCGCCACCGGGAATGCCCAGGCTGCCGGATAGCCGATCAGGCCTAGCGGCGGCTGATACCAATAGACCGCGTCTCCGCCGCGCAAGGCGGAAAGGTTCAGGTTGCCGAAGTGGCGCGCCAGTGAAAGCGCGTAGTCGCCCTCATGCTGGAGGCTGGGCGGGTCAAGGTGCGCGACATTGTCCAGGGATGTGTGATAGTAGACCACATCGCCGATGTAGGCAAAGTTCAGGCCCGGTGCGCCGGCTTCCTTGAACAGGGTCAGATCGGTGTCGTTGGGAAGATACTGATAGGCGGTGTCGCTCAGAGAGGTGGCGGCAGGCCGGGGCGCCGCATGGGCGAACTCACGCACCAGCGCTCCATTGCCGCGGCTGGTTTCAAACAGGTAGGCCGGGCCGCTGGTGCCGCGCGCCTCGAAATTCAGGGCCAGCCCAACATCCCGCGCCCAAGGGTGTTGCTCCAGGAAGGCGGCGGCGCCCAGCAGGCCGGCCTCCTCCCCGTCGGTAAGCAGGAAAATGACGTCGCGTGCCAGCGGTGGGCCGGCCTTCAGCGCGCGTAGAGTCTCGAGCAGAACGGCCGCCGAATGACCGTCGTCGCTGGCGCCGGGCGAGACCGGCGCGGAGTCATAGTGTCCGCCCAGCAGCAGGGCTTTCCCGCCGCCCGAGCCCCGCAAGCGCGCGACCACGTTTTGCACGGTGGCCGCGGCATAGGGCGGTCCCCAGCGGGTGACCACGGCGGTGGCAGTCTGCACCTGGGGTTCGACGCCCAGCGCGGTGAACTGCCGGAGCAGGTAATCCCGCACGGCGGCGTGCGCGGCCGAGCCCAGCGGATGCGGCTCGCGGGCGATGATCCACAGGTGAGCGAGAGCACGTTCGGCGGAAAACTCCGTGGCCGGCGCGCCGACCGGCACTGCTGCCGGAGGCCGCAATGCCGCCCCGCCCAGCCAGATGGCGAGGCTCAGCAGAACGGCCACCGCGCCGGCGCGCATGGATCAGGTTCGGGCGAACTGGCTTTCGCGGGGCGCCTGGTATCGCACGTTCAGATGCGGGGTCTCCAGGCGCTGGTGATTCTGCACCTTCGAGGTGAGGCAGGCTTCCAGGGCCCCGCTGACGATCAACGTGCGTTCCACCGGGTAGGGAGCCTTGCCCGTGGCAAACATCTCCTCGATCTTGCTGACCAGGCAGGCGGAGTAGGTCACATTGGGTGTGGGCGTCAGCAGGAACTGGTTGGAGACCAGACCCAAGCCCTTGACGCGCGCGGCGAAGTTGTAATCACGCAGCGCGCCGTTGAGCATCAGCAGGGTGGCTTTGAGACCATCGTTGTACTCGATGAAGTAAGCCGCCGGGTCTTTCACCAGGATGGGAAGCTGGCCGTTGTGCACCAGGTCCTGCGTGCGGCCGTCCTTGACTGTCAGGCCCAGCGGCGTGTCGCTGCGCGACAGCGCGGCGGTGAGCAACTCCTTGGACCAGCGGCCCTCGTCTCCGGCTTTCCAGACGGCATCGCCTTCGATCAACTGCACTGCCTTGACGCCGGTCTCGCCGCCCTTGCGGCGCTCCACCATGCACTGCATGGCTTCCAGAGCATGGTAATCCATGGGATCGGAACCGCCCACACCCACCATCAGGGCGCCCTCGATCTCGCAACCGAGCGGCAGTTCGAGTTGCGGCAGTCGCCAGGTCACGGGCAGAGACGAGCCGGCCAGCATAGGGAACTTCAGGCGCTTGGAGCTATCCACCATCCACTTGGCCTTCTCGAAACTGTAGGATAGGTGCTTGTCGTTATAGACCGGCACTACGCGCCCGTCTTTTTCGAAGACATCCACGCACTGCTTGAAGAACTCGTAGCGCGGGTAGAGGATCTGGCCCTTCTCGTTCTTGGGATAGTTGCCGTGCTCGCCGATGATCAGGACGGCATCCACGGCCAGTTTGTCGCCGCCGCAGCGCAGGGCTTCGGCGATGGTGGGGTACACCTGAAACCCGAACTCTTTGGCGCGTGCCTCGCTCAGATCGCCCTCCGGCTTCTGGTCCACGTAGAGCGAGACGATCCTCATGTCCGGGCGATGCCATCTCCCGTTGATGGGATAGCCGACCAGAAAGCGGTCAGCCTCGTGCTGCGCGTGGGAAAGATAGCGGTAAATGGTGGTGACAACCGCGATTCGCTTGGGCATGACGGATTATGTTCTCCAGAAGGTGGACTCTTTGGTGGGCTGATAGGAAATCGCCAGGTGCGGCGTCTGGTAGCGCTCCTGCTTGCGGTAGAGGCTCTCGACGCCTGCGGCGGTCAGGCCCGTAGTGAGCAGAGTCCGCTCCAGCGGATAGGCATTCTTGCCGGTGAGAAACATCTTTTCCATGTTGTTCACCAGCGGGCTGAAGAAGTTGGCGAGCGTGGTGCGCCCGTCGGGCATGGGCAGGTACATCTGGGTGGAGAAAGGATCGCGATGGCCTTCCAACTGCGCGGCAAAGTTGAAGTCTCGCACCAGGCCGTTCATGAGCATCATCGTGCATCTGACGCCGTCGTGATGCTCGTAGTGATAGGCCACGGGGTTCTTGACCAGGCGGCGCATGTCGTCGGGAGTGGGAAACACATCATTGAAGCCTTCGCGTGCGGGCGTCAGCGTGTGGCTGCGGCACAATGCGGATTCCATCAATTCGTGCGACCAGACTTTGTCCTCGTACGCTTTCCAGAAATTGTCGCCGCGATAGGCTTGCAGCCATTTGACGCCGCTCTCGCCGCCCTGCCGCCGCTCCACCATGCACTGGATGGTCTCCAGGCCATGGAAGTCGTAGCTGTCCACGCCGCCGTAGCAGACCGAGACAGCTTCACGGATCTTGGAGCCCAGCGGCATCTCCAGCGAAGGCGTGCGCCACGTGACCGGCAGGCTGGAACCCGCCTGGAAGGCGAAGCCCATGCTGCGCGAGGTGTCGTACATTTCCTTGGCCCAATCCCAGTTCCAGGAGAGGTGCTTGTCGTTGAAGACCGGCACGGAACGGCCGCTATCGCGGAACACCTTGACGATCTGCTGGAACAACTGGTAGCGCGGGTATTGCACCTGGCCCTTTTCGGTCTTGGGGTAGTGACCGTGCTCGCCTACCAGCACGACGCCGTCCACCGCGAGTTTACTGCCGCCGCAGGTCAGAGCCTCGGCCACGGTGGAATACATCTTCAGGGTGGGATGCCGCGCGACCCGCTCGCGGCTGAGATCGTCTTTGCCGATCTCGTCCACGTAGATCGAGATCAGGTCCATGGGCGGGTGGTGATGCCGGCTGTTCCAGCCATAGCCGTCCAGGAAGCGATCCACGATGTGCTGCGCGTGCGACATGCGGAAATAGATGGTGCAGACGGCGGCCAGCTTCGGCCGCGCGGGCTGCGGCGGCGCGCCGCGCAGCACGAATGGCGAGCCGACCGTTCCTGCGATGAGTTCTCGTCGGGAAATCTTCATGCGGGTTTACCTTGCGGTGCCCCTATTATATCCAAGCCCCGCGGGATGCCAAATCCGCTATGCTCGTAAGTTCATGGAGGCCATGCTTTGAAACTCTGGTTTTGCCTGCTGGCCGCCGCCGCGGCCGCTGCGGCGGACGGGCCGCAGATTTCCGAACGCGCGCGCAAACTGCACCAGGACGCGTTTGTCTTCGACGCGCATGTGCACGTCATCGACCGGCAGCTTTATCACGGAGGCGATATCGGGGAGCGCGTCTCCGACGGACAGTTCGACCTGCCCCGCGCCAAAGAGGGCGGGGTGGACGCCATGTTCTTCTCCATTTTCGTGACCGAAGAGTATTATCCGCAGCGGATGGAAACCAAGCAGACCTTCCGGCTGATGGACCTGGCGCTCACGCAACTGGCAAAGAACAAGGACAAGATCGAATTGGCGCTCAATGCGGACGACATCGAGCGCATCCATCGCCAGGGCAAGATCGCGGCGGTACTGGACCTGGAAGGCGGCTTCGACCTGGACGGCGACCTGGGCATCCTGCGCGATCTGTACCGGCTGGGCCTGCGCTCGGCGCAGTTGCCGGCGCACAACTGGGCCAATAATTTCGCCGATTCCTGCTGCGCCCCGCCCAAGTGGCATGGGCTGAACGAGCATGGCCGGGAAGTGGTCCGGGAAATGAACCGGCTGGGCATGGTGATCAACGTCTCGCACGGTTCGGACGAGACGATTTCGCAGGCCATCGACGTGAGCACCTCGCCGATCGTGGCCACCCACCACGGCCTGCGCAGCTTCAACAACATTCCGCGCAACATGCCGGACTGGCTGGTGAAGAAACTGGCGGCGCACGGCGGCGTGATCGGGTTTCAGATCGGCAACGAGTTCCACAACCGCAAAATGTTCGACTGGCGGACCCAGCACGCGGGCAAGCCCTTCTGGGATACGACCGAGATCGCCAAACGCGGCACGCCGCTGACCATCGAGCAGATCGATCACATCGTGGCGCCGCAGTTCCCCATGGTGGGGGTGGACTGCCCCGAGGACCTGAAGTTCACCGCCGACGGCTGGGTGGCGGTGGTGGACCGCGCCATCCAGTTAGTGGGCGAAGACCACGTCGCCTTGGGCAGCGATTTCGACGGCGGGCCCACGCTGCCGCGCGGCATGCGGGACATCCGCGACCTGGCCCTGATCACGGACGCCATGCTGCGCCGCGGCTACAGCGAGGAGCGCATCCGCAAGTTCCTGGGCGGCAACCTGCTGCGCGTGTTCCGGGAGATTACCGAGAAGCACTAGCCGCAAATGGCGCGGCGCCGCTTCATTTCGTCAAGTCCACCACCGCGTAAGTGCTGATCGCCGGGATGGTGAACTCGGTGCCCCCTTCGGAGGCGCCGAAATCCGCGAGCATGGCGTCTTTGACGCCGGAGTCGGCGATGACGGCATGCGCGTAGGCTCCCCGCACGCGAACGCGCATTCCCTCCACGCGGCGGCGGCCATAGTTGAGCAGATGCACGCGGACATGCCCCTCCCCCCCGGTCAGGTGGCCGATCACCACTTCACTGCCGTAAATGCGCAGCAGGCGTTTCGCGTCTCCCAAATCGCCGCGAAGCTTTTGCGCGAAGGAATAGGGGTCTTCGGCATCCGCCTTGGGATATTCGGGGCTGCCGATGCGCACGTTCAGATCGAGCTTGGGGTCGGGCGCCGGAACCACGCGGAACAGCAGGTTGCGCCGCGCCATCAGGTTGAGCACTTCGGCGGTGGTCTCCGAGCCGTCGTCGATGATGCCGAAGTTCGCCAGCACCGGCATCGACGCGTCTCCCAGGCCTTTGAGAAATCGCAGCATGGCCGAGAAGTCGGCCGGATCGCCGGCCACGTGCACGGCGGCGTTGGCGCCGTAGGCGAACGCCTCCGCCGCGGCAAGAGCGGCTTTGTCCGCCGGAACATCGTAATAGAACTCCTTGCCGGGATTGCGCAGGAAGCGCCAGCCATTGGCATCCACCCAGGGTACGCGAGTGGCGGAGGCCACGTCCATGCGGTATTCCACGCCCGGGGCAACAGCTTTCTCGGCGTGCGCGGTGTCAAAGACCTCTGCCGCGAAGCCCTGTTGCTTCCAGGCCTCCTGCTGGCCGGCGGGCACACAAACGCGTTCAATTCCGGCTTCCTTGAGCTTCGGGGCAGCCTGGACTCCCTGGCTCCAGTAAAGCCCCGGCAGAAGGGCCGCGAGCAAGAAGAAGTGCATCAGATTTCGATTTTCCTGACTTTGATTTTCTGAATGTCATACACGCCCAGCCCCAGCGTGGAGGCGTACTCGATGTGGCCGGGTTCGCGAATGAACCGGTCGAAGTTGGGATCGTCGTCGTAGCCGCGCCCGGGGCGTATGTGGTCCTTGGAGCGCGTCCAGACCGACATGGCGTGCTCGGCTTTGCGCTTATCGTCGATGACGTCCAGCAGCAGGCGGTCCATGGCCACCGGGTCCGTGCCGATCATCATCTGTTTGGGATAAAACCGGAATTTGCGCGAAGGCGAGAACGGGCCGCCATGCCAGACGCCCCGCAGGCCGTCCATGATGCTGAGTACGGTGCGCGAGCGGATGGGCTCCACGTTGGCCAGCGTGCCGATGAAGGAATATGTGTTGGTCGTCACTCCGCTATGCGAGCGCGCCACGTTGGAAAAGCCGCCGTAGGCGATATTCTTCAAACAGCCGGTGACACCCGCGGCCCCGTGGTCCTTCATGTTGGGCACGTTGATGATCTTGGTGAGATGCTGCGTGATGACCCGGCACATGTTCGAGCGGGTGTCGTCCTCGCCGAAGAAATCCACCTCCACGTAGACCTTGGGATCGTAGCCCAAAATGGAGCCGCGCCAGGTTTCCGCCGCCCAAATGTGTACTCCCGAAGGCACGTAGCGGTCGTAGTGCACCGTGTTCATCTGGTTCTGGAAGCGCTCGTAGATCCAGACGTTCTCCGGCTTGACGCCGACGGTGCCGAGGTTCCGCACGATTTCCGCTACCACCTCCGGCGTGGAACAGATGCCCGGCGCGCCGGAGCAGTTGACTTTAATGCCCACCACGTCGCCGGGCTGGAAGAAGTGCGCCCAACTGTCGCGCGCGTCGCCGTGCCCCGTCAGCGACCGCATGCCCTGCGAGATCATCTGCTGGACCGTGGGCACATCGACCTTCTCGCTCTCCGGATCGATGCACTTTTCGGCATGCAGACGCACCACCTGTCCGGCGTATCGCCCGGGCATGCCCGGATTCGGCCAGGGCTGGTAGGGAGTCACGACACGATACTTCGGAAGATCTTTTTGCGGATCAGTGTTGGCCAGCGCGACCGGCACAGTCGCAGCCGCCTGAAGAAATGTGCGTCGCTTCATGGGCTTTCTTTCCATGATAACGCTCCCGCGCGGCCTTTCGCGGGCTCGGGGGCGATACACTCAAACTAAGTACCCATGCGCAACCCTTATCTGCCGTTGTTAGGCCTGCTGGCCGGATCCATCCTGTGCGGACAGCCGCAGCCCGCGGCCTTCGATCCGGCGGCCATGGATCTCTCGGCCAGCCCATGTGTGAATTTCTATCAATACGCCTGCGGCACGTGGATCAAACAGAATCCCATCCCGGCGGATCAATCGCGTTGGAGCCGGTTTGACGAGCTCCAGCAACATAACCGGGAGGTGCTGCGGCAGATCCTGGAACAGTATTCCGCCGATGACCCTAAGCGCGGCCCGGAGGAACAGAAGATCGGTGACTTCTACGCCGCCTGCATGGATGAGCCGGCCATCAACCGGCAGGGGGTCGCGCCGCTGAAGCCGGAACTGGGCCGCATCGCTGCGCTGCGCGATAAACAGGGGCTGGCGGAGGAGGTGGCGCGCCTGCACGAACTGGGAGCCAATGCGCTGTTCTCCTTCAGCGCCGGCCCGGATGACAAGGACTCTACGCGAAACATAGCGCAGGCCGACCAGGGCGGCCTGGGGCTCCCGGACCGCGACTACTACCTGAAGACCGACCCGAAGTCCGTGGATCTGCGGCGTAAATACCAGGCGCACGTGGCCCGCATGTTCGAATTGTTGGGCGATCCGGCTTCCCGGGCGGCGGCCAAGGCGCGCATTGTGATGCGTATCGAAACGGCGCTGGCCCACAACTCGCTCGATAACGTCTCCCGCCGCGATCCGGAGAAGGTGTATCACAAGCTCAGCCGCCGCGATCTGATCTCCTACGACCCGTCATTCGATTGGCCGAGATACTTCACGGCGGTTGAAGCGCCGGGCTTCGAGAGCCTGAACGTAGCGGTCCCGGGTTTTTTCAAGCAGCTCGATCCGGTCCTGAAAAAGGTCAGCCTTGCGGACTGGAAGGTGTATCTGACCTGGCAACTGCTGCACGCGGAGGCGCCCATGCTGCCGGCGGCCTTCGTGAACGAGAACTTCGAGTTTTTCAGCAAGACGCTGCGGGGCACCAAGGAACTGCGTCCGCGCTGGAAACGCTGCGTGGACTACACCGACAACGAGCTGGGTGAGGCTCTGGGGCGGAAGTTCGTGGAGCGTACCTTCGGCGCCGAAGGCAAGGAACGCACTCTCCGCATGGTCCACGAGATCGAGCGCGCGCTGCAGCAGGACATCCGGCAACTCACCTGGATGACCGACGCCACCAAGAAACAAGCTCTCGTCAAGCTGGCGGGCGTGACCAACAAGATCGGCTATCCCGACCGGTGGCGGGATTACAGCCGGTTGAAGATCGTGCGCGGAGACGCCCTGGGCAACGTGGAACGCGCCGACGCCTTCGAGTTCCGCCGGCAGATCAACAAGATCGGCACCCCCGTGGACCGCAACGAGTGGTTGATGAGTCCGCCGACGGTGAATGCCTACTACGATCCCCAGATGAACAACATCAACTTCCCGGCGGGCATTCTGCAACCTCCCTTCTACAACAACCGCGCGGACGACGCGGCCAATCTGGGCGGCATCGGCGCGGTGATCGGGCACGAACTGACGCATGGCTTCGATGACGAAGGCCGGCACTACGATGCCAGCGGGAACCTGCGGGACTGGTGGACGCCCGAGGACGCCAAGGCATTCGAAGAGCGTGCCGCCTGCCTGGTCAAGGAGTATTCCGCTTTTACCGTGGCCCCGGATGTGCATCTGAACGGGAAACTCACGCTGGGTGAAAACACGGCCGACAACGGCGGCGTCCGGCTCGCCCTAATGGCCCTGATGAATCTTCTCGCCGGAAATTTCGGGGAAAAGATCGGCGGCTTTACGCCGGAACAGCGGTTCTTCCTAAGCTTTGGCCAGATCTGGTGCGAGAACCAGACCGAGGAAAGCCTCCGGCTGCTGACGAACGTGGATCCGCACTCACCAGGCAAGTACCGTGTGATGGGAGTGCTCCAAAACATGCCGGAGTTTCGCACGGCTTTCGGATGCCGGGAAGGGCAGCCCATGGCGCCGGCGTTGGCCTGCCGGGTGTGGTGACGGGGCTCCTCTGGCGGCTAAGTAGACCGCGGCGCACGGAAGCGGCATCTAACGAACGTGCCTGAAAGTTTGATTCTATTGACGGGCGCGTCGGGATATGTCGGCGGGCGGCTGGTGTGGGCCCTGCGAAACCGGCGCGTGCGCTGCCTGGCGCGGCGCCCCGACTATCTTGGGCCGCGAGTGCCCCCGCAAGTCGAGGTGGTCGCCGGCGACGTGCTGGACCCGGCTTCGCTCGCTCCCGCCATGGAAGGCGTGGAGACAGCGTATTACCTGGTGCATTCGCTGGCCGCGGGCCCGGCGTTTCGGGAACAGGACGTCACTGGGGCGCGCAATTTTGGCCTGGCGGCCCGGGCGGCGGGCGTCCGGCGAATCATCTATCTGGGCGGATTGGGCGACAGCGGCGCGCCGCTGTCCTCGCACCTGCGCAGCCGGCAGGAAACCGGGGAGGTGCTGCGCGCCTGTGGCGTCCCGGTGATCGAGTTCCGCGCTTCCATCATCATCGGTTCGGGAAGCCTGTCCTTCGAGTTGATCCGCGCGCTGGTGGAGCGCTTGCCCGTCATGATCTGCCCGCGGTGGGTGAATACCCCGGCACAGCCGCTGGGCATCGATGACCTGATCGCCTACCTGTTGGCCGCACTGGACTTGCCCGTCGCGGAGAATCGCATCTACGAGATCGGCGCCGAGCGGACGTCCTCCTACGGAGAAATCATGCGGGAGTACGCCCGGCAGCGGGGTTTGCGGCGCTACATGCTCTCAGTGCCGTTGCTCACGCCGCGGCTTTCCAGCCTCTGGCTGGGCCTGGTCACGCCGGTATATGCGCGCATCGGCCGGCCGCTGGTGGAGGGGATGAGGAACGCCACGGTGGTGCGCGACTCCAGCGCCCTGCGTGATTTCGAGATCCGGCCGGCTGGGGTCGCCGAAGCCGTGTCGAGGGCACTGCGCAACGAAGACCGCGAACTGGCCGAAACGAGTTGGACCGACGCCATCAGCTCGGCTGGCGCGGCGCGATCCTGGGGCGGCGTCCGCTTCGGCTCGCGCATCGTAGAGGTGCACACCGCCCGGACAGAACGGCCGCCCGCCGAGGCCTTCGCTCCCATTCGCCGTATCGGTGGGCACAATGGCTGGTATTACGGCAACGTGTTATGGCGGCTGCGAGGCGTACTCGACTGGCTGGCCGGGGGACCCGGGATGCGGCGGGGGCGGCGTGATCCGGAAACGCCGTGGACCGGCAGCCATATCGACTTCTGGCGCGTGGAGGCGTATCAGCCAGACCGCTATCTGCGCCTGCGCGCCGAAATGAAACTTCCGGGACGCGCCTGGCTGGAATTCCAGGTGGAAGCGGTGCCCGAAGGCTCCCTCATCCGGCAAACCGCCACCTTCGATCCGCTCGGCCTGGCCGGGCTGCTGTACTGGCACGTGCTGTATCCGCTGCACCGCCTCATTTTCAAAGGCATGCTGCGGGGCATCGTCCGCCGGGGTAAGAGCGTGGCGGCTACACCCGCAGGTACCAGCCCCTCCGGTGCATGCCCCAAGCCAGCAGGTACATGAGCAGTACATAAGCCACGGCGTACAGCAGCGAGGCGTTGATCGGCGCCGCCAGCGGAGCAAACAGTTGTTGAAAAAGCCAGGCCCGCAGCGAAATCGGGCCGGCGCCGGATATCCACCGGATGCTGTCCAACGTTTCCGCCAGCAGTTCGGAAGCCAGGTACACGGTGATGGCGTTCATGCCCAGGACCACCAGGGGTTTGACGATTCGCCGCCAACCTAAACCATCTACCAGCCAAACGAACATGGCGAAGATCACGAAATCCATTCCGCCCATGAACAGGGCGAACGAAGGGGTCCACAGCTTCTTGTTGATGGGCATCCACACGTTGCAGATGAGACCCAGCGCGATCAGCAGGTTGCCGCCCAGAAAGAGCCACGTAGTCCGCTCCGCCAGGTCCCGCTTCAGGCGCAGGAGATGGCCCGCCAGGACCCCGAGCAGGGTCGTGGCAATCGCCGGCAGTGTGCTGACCAGGCCTTCCGGGTCCCAGGTTTTCGTGGGCTTGTAGTTGTGCGCGCCCAGGACGATGCGGTCCACGTAGTGGGCGAAGTTGCGCTCCACATCCAGGTAGCCTGCCCCGATGCCGGGAACCGGCGCCAGTTTCATGAGCAGCCAGTACGCCGCCAGCAGCGAGGCGATCCAGGCGGCCTGCCCGCGCACCCCCGTAGTGAGATAGATGGCCGAGGCGATCAGGTAGCAGATGGCAATGCGCTGCAGCACCCCCAGGATGCGCATGGTGGAGAAATCAAAGTGGGGGAACAGGTACCCGAACACCCCCAGGGCGTAGAGGACGGCGGACCGGCGCAGCACCTGCAGGAAGAGGTGGGTGCGAGGCACCCCCGCGGCAAGGCGCTTGGATAAGGAGAGCGTCATGGCCACGCCCACGATCCACAGAAAGGACGGAAAGACCACGTCGGTGATGGTCCACCCGTTCCATTCTGCGTGTTCCAGCGGGGCGTACACCGCGCGTCCCGTGCCCGGATTGTTCACGAGCACCATGAGGGCCATGGTGGCGCCGCGAAAGGCATCGAGAGAAACCAACCGCTGCGCGGTGAAGCGTGGCGCCGCGGTCGCGGAGGAACCCGTCTGCGTTTGCGGAACGGAGGCTTGTGCCATGGTTTGGTATCTCATGATACTAACGTGCCCCCTGGCGCGGCGGCATATAGCCTGCTCGCTACATCCTCAGGCGGCAAATGACACCCACATCGTCGCAGTACCACATCATGCCTTCCCAGATGGTCATGCCGTGCGGGAGCGGATCGGAGTCCGCCAGTTGAATCTTCTCCAGGATCTGCCCGGTTTCGGGATCGTGCTTGAAAAACGCGTTGAGGTTGGAATCGGTGCACCAGAGATACCTGCCCTCCCAGCCGATTCCATGCGGGCGGTTGCCGGCGGTCTCGAATCGCTTCTGGACCACCCAGGTCTTGGGGTCCAGGCAGAAGATCATGCGCGCCGGAGGCACCGCCATCCACAGCTTGCCGTCCCTGACTTCCTGTCCGTGCGCGCCGGTTCCCAGGGCGCGCGCGCCGAGCAGTTGGCCTGCCTGGTAGCCCCCCACCTTATTCGGGTCCAGGTTCTGCGGCGAAGCCTTTTTCCGCGCCTGTCCTGCTGGCGCCTTCGCCAGCGGGCTGCTCCGCGCGGGCGGGTCCCCAACCATCTGGTAGATCACGCCGGCTCCGGGCGTGAAGTGCCGGTCCAGGGTCTTCCCGGTCATCGCGTCGCAGTGCACGATCTCGCGGCTGTAGGTCGAGCCGATCCAGAGAGTCCCCGCGTCGTAAGTAATGCCGCTGGATCGGTCTGTCTCGGTCTCGAAGGATCGCAGCACCTTACCATCCGCGTAGCTGAGCAGGAAAGCCCGGTTGCGCTCGCCCTGATCGATGACCCAAAGTCCATCTTTGGTCGCCTGCAATCCGTTCGGTCTCGAACCGTCCGGCGACTTGAAAGCAATCTCGACCTTGCCCGCGCGCCGGACAGGCACGGAACTGATCGTGCGCGCCGCGCCCAAGGCGGGCCGGGCGGCAACGGGCGCCGCGGCTCCCAGGGCCAGGAAATCTCTACGTCGGATCATGGCGATTCTCCTCCGGACTCAGATCTTGGCGCGGCGTTCGAGCAACATCCCGCGCGGGCAACTTGGCGAGAATTATATACGAGCACGCGGCAAAGTCAATGCCGCCATGCAGCCCGGTCACGCGGACGCTCCGGCAGAGAGAGGCAAACATGAACCCGGAAGCACGGTTGCGCCGGCGGTACACCGGTTACCATGGTGAAGCTTCGGGGCGCGCCCTTACGGGTGTGCTAGAATTCTTAACGATCCGTGCCTTACGGGCGGCCTTGTGCAGTATAGACTAACTCTCTGATTCGGTTACGGCGGCAGAGGCGGAGGATGATCCTGAAGTGAAAAATAGTTGGCGAAGCGCTCAGCTCGCGCTTGGTATTGTTGCCAGCTCAGGAATCTGCCTCCCTGCCTTTGCCGAAGGCCCGACTGTTGCCAGCCTGATCCCGCCTTTTGCGACAGTTGGAGCGCCGCCGCAAACCCTGACCATTAATGGAACGAACTATACCGCTACCTCAACAGTGACGTACGACGGAATTGAGCACGACGCGATTCTTATCAGCCCCACGCAATTAGCCATCGCCCTCACCTCTAACGACTTGGCCGCCGAGGGGCCGCATGCTGTCGTGGTTACCAATCCGGCGCCAAATGGCGGTGCGTCAACTCCCATTTACTTCGTCGTCCAGCAGGCGCCCGCTTCTGGAAGTTGGATCTCGCTAGGTCCGCATCACGTGATCGGCCAGGCCGGTGAACTCGAGTCCGGCAAGCTCCAGGCGTTTGCGGTGTTCAACAGTGACCCTAACGTCATGTACGCCGGCGGTGGGATAGGCCAGGGCATTTCTGGACCACTGACGGCGGCTGGCGCATGGAAGACGACCGATGGCGGCGCGCATTGGGCTCGCATCAACGTTGGACTGAGCGACCCACAGGTCAACACTCTTTGGGTGGACCAAACTAACCCGAACACGGTAATTGCAGGAACTGAGAACGCCGGGATCTTCAAGAGCGTAGATGGCGGATTGACCTGGAATCCGACAGGAAGACTTGGAGCTACGTCGGAATTCGTAAGCGCGGGATCAACGCTGTTCGCGGCAACCGCCGCTGGAATAGCACTCTCAACGGACGTGGGATCGACCTGGACGCTAACTTTGCCGACAACCGTCCCCGTTCGTGCGCTTGCCGCGGGTGGAGGGGCGATGATCGCCGGACTCGAGGACGGTACCGTGATCATGCAGGCTCCCGCCGCCCCGGCGTGGAAAACGGTCATTCCCAACCGCGGCCCGAACAGGACGGCCTATTCTGTTGCCGTGAGCCCTCTCTCGGCGACCAATGCCTACGTGGTTCTCAGTGATTCGGGAAAATCACAATTGCTGGGGACAGGCGATGGCGGCAGTACTTGGGTCACGCTGCTCCCGAGTTACACCCTGATGTCAAAAGTTGCGATTCCTGACGCTGGAGCCGTCATATACGTCGCGGGAAATGGGGTCTTGTTCCGATCTGACGACAATGGGCAGACGTGGAACCCACTCCCGAATCCGGGCTTGGATATGCGCAAAATCGATGTTGTCGGCCAGTCGACACTCTTTGTATGTTCCGATCAAGGGATTCACAAAAGTACGGACGGCGGGAATTCGTGGGTTGGCATTACTGGGCCTGTTTACTCTTCGATCCTCACTGGGCTTGCGGTCAGCGGATCAACGATTATCGCAGCCGTGCAAGACTTCAGCCCGATTCTGAGTTTCGATGGCGGCAGTAACTGGCAGCAGCCTGGATGGACGATTGGGCTGCCCGTAGGCGAAGATGGAATTGCTGTAATCAATCCTGGCGATTCCAGGTACTGTTACCTCCACACAACCTCCGGATATCAATACTCTACCGACAACTGTCGCACTTTTCATTTTTCATCGCCGCCCGCGGGCTTTCCCTTTCACTTTTACGGTGCCGACATTGTTGCCGTCGATCCGAATAGTCCGGTGGTTGTGTATGTCATCACCGACTCAGGCGTGCTGCACAGTACGGACTGGGGCGTAACACTCGCACCGGCAAATTGGAAAATCCCACCAGCGACTGCCATCGCCGTCAGCCCCGGGGACAGCAACACGATTTACGTGGGAACAACTACCGGGCTTTATCGCACAAAAGATCGGGGTGCGAGCTGGCAACAAATCGGCATGGCCGGTGCGGCAGGTCAGGTGTCAACGATTGCCATAGATCCCCTGAATCCAATGGTGGTATTGGTTGGGCTCACACAGGGGCCTGCTATCGGCGGCGGCGTGCTCAAGAGCGTTGACGGGGGCGCAACGTTCCACCTGTCGAATTCCGGATTATCGACTGCTGTCAAGAGACCCACGATTTGCTGTGGAATCGATATGGAGTCACTTCGGTTCGGCCCGGACTCCCTTCTGGCTCTGGCTACGAGTACGGGAATTTACTTGTCGAAAGACTTAGGTGACACGTGGCAGAACATCACTGTCAACGCGATCTCAACTTATTTTTCTGATGTTGCCTGGGACAGTGGCTTCCTGTATGCGGCTACATACGGGGAGGGAGTTGTGCGCCTGCCGATCGGACAAATCTCTTCGCAGTTCTTGCTCGGCGCCAGCAGCTTATCATTTAACTACACGATCGGCGGAGGCACCCCCAAGGCGCTTCCCGTCACTGTTTCCAGTTCCTTTAGCTCGCTGAGTTTCACTGCCACGCCAGCCACTGATTCCGGTGGGTCGTGGCTTATGGCTTCCCCTGCCAGCGGTACAAGCCCCGCCACTTTGAATGTGAGCGTCAATCCGGCTGGCCTACTGCCGGGAAACTATACGGGCCGGATCTCAGTCGCGGAAAGCGGCTCGCATAACGGCGCTTTCACGATACGAATCACTCTACAGGTCGCTGCAGCCGTCACATCATCGATCCCGATCATCAAGTCGGTTGGAAATGCGGCCAGCTACCAGCCGGGTATGGCACCGAATACCTGGATCGTAATTCAAGGTGAAAATCTATCATTAAATACAGGCACCTGGACAAATGCCATTATCAATGGCATTTTACCCACTTCCCTGGATGGGGTGAGTGTGATGGTTGGTGGCTCACCCGCCTACATTGCATATGTGAGTCCTACGCAAATCAATGCACTCGCTCCCAACTTAGCCGCAGGTGCTGTATCGTTGACAGTCACCAATTCGAGCGGGACCAGCGCCCCTGTCAATACCGTCGCCCAAGCGACACAGCCAGCTTTCTTTCAGTGGGGTAGTTATGCGGTCGCTACGAGGCAGGATTATAGTCTCGTAGTGAGGAACGGCACTTTTCCCGGCATCGCCACACTTCCAGCGAAGCCGGGGGAGGTTGTTATTCTGTGGGGAACCGGTTTTGGCGCGACGAATCCTTCGGCACCTGCCGGCGCCGTAGTGCCGTCGGACACCACATACAACACGGCGAGTAACGTCTCGGTCACGGTCGGAGGTGTCCAGGCTATGGTGTACGGAACGGCCTTGGCTCCCTGGTTTGTTGGGCTGTATGAAGTTGCCATACAAATACCTGGCTCACTGGTGGATGGGGATTACCCGGTGATAGCAACGATCTCCGGCACACCAACGCCTTCGAGTACGCTCATTACTGTGCAGAACTGATCCGATCCTGTAGCAAACTCAGCCGGCCAAATAACGCGTCACCGCGTCTTCGTTCCACGCCAGGCCGACGCCGGGGGAATCCGGAATGAGATAATGGCCGCGCTCCAGCTTCGGCGGTCCCTGGAGTATGGGCTCGGCCCAGTCAACATACTCCAGCCAGTGTGCCGTCGGGGTCACGGCCAGCAGATGCGCGCTGATCTCCGGGAAGAGATGGCTGGAAAGCGGAAAACCCGTGGGCTCGGCCAGGGCGGCGGCCCGCAGCCATCCCGAGACCCCGCCGATCTTCATGGCGTCCGGCATGCCCAGATCCGACGCGCCGGCGGCCAGAGAGCGGGCCATCTCGTGGGTGCCCCACCAGTTCTCTCCGATCTGGATGGGCGTGCGCGCGTCTCGCCGGATGGCCGCGTGACCGGCGTCGTCATCCGCTCGCGTGGGCTCTTCCACCCAGAGCAGGTCCATTTCCGCCTCGATCCGGTGCACGCGGTGCAGAGCCTCTGCGGCCGTCAGGCATTGGTTGTAGTCAGTCATCAGGGAAACGCCCGGACCTACGGCCGAGCGCACGGCGCGCAGCACCGCGAGGTCCGTGGCGGGATCCGGATACCCCAGGCGAACCTTGACGGCGTCGAATCCGGGTTCCGCCAGTTCTGCGGCTTCCGCGGCGGCGCGATCCGGGCCGATGAGTCCGAGGCCGCAACTGTTGTAGGCGTGAACCGGGCGCGGCCGGCCTCCCAGCAGACTCACCAGCGGTAGCCCGTGTGCGCGGGCCAGTGCGTCCCAAGCCGCCATGTCGATGCCCGCCAGGGCCATGCCTACCACGCCGGAGAGACCCAGCAGACGAAACCGCGTCTGGAGCTTCTGTTCCAGGTCATGCGGCGCCAGCGGGTCGTCGCGCAAAAGGTCCGCCAGGCTAGCAAGCAGGCGCGTCACCGGCTCGAGCGCCAGGGGCGTGTAGGTGAAAAGGTAGCTCGCTCCCGTGATCCCCTGGTCGCATTCGAGATCGATCAGCACCAGGGGAACGACGGCCACCGTGCCGCCCCCGGTCACCAGCGGGCGCCGCATGGGCACCTTCACGGGACGGGCGCGCAAGGCCCGGATGGTGAGTTGGCTGGAGAGAGTGGACATGGATCGCCTTTAGAGTCGCGGGACCTCGGTTTCCCTGCCCCGGTCGTCGGCTGAGACGTAGCCGGCGTAAATGGTCAGGGTGATATCGATCGCCAAATCGAGGTTGCTCTCCGGCTCTCGCCCCGCAGCCGCGGCTCCGATGAAATCGCGCAGTTCGCGGCCGTAACCCAGGCTCCAGCCTTCTTCGGGAGAGGCCGGAATCCAGCCCTCGTTGGAGCTGATCTTCTCCACCAGGTACAGGTCTTTGAACTGCTCGTGGCGCGGATTGTACACATCCACGACGTTCACCGGGCTCATGCGGCAGCGCGTGCGGTGATTGTTGGCGAAGACCTCGACGAAATCATAGATGCCGCCCAGCACTAGTTCAGAGGCGGTGATGTCGGCCACCGTGCCGTCGTCGAAAACCACGTGCAAGACCCCGTAGTCCTCGGTGTCCTGATAGGTCGTGCGCAGGAAGCCTTTATCTTCGAAGCCCGGGATTTTGGTGATGCTGTGCGTGCGCGCGGAGACAGCCGCCGGGCGGATGGGGCAGCCCAGGCGTGCCAGTCCTTCCTTGCGCTTCAGGTACAACACGGCGCCCAGCGGGTGGCAACCCTTGGCGATGAGCGACCCGCCTCCCTGGATGCTCCAGATGCCATAGACCGGCGAGTGCGAGCCGTTGTGCGATTCCTCGCCCACCAGCCGCAGGATTTGCGCGCGGGTCTTTTCCACGATCTCCCGCTCCTTCTGGATGGAGGGAGCATACACGAAGTTCTCGGCGTAGCCCAGCATGATGCCGGCTTGCCTTACAGCGTCTTGCAGGCGCCCCGCCTCCTCGACCACCGCCGCCAGCATGTGGCGTTTGTCATAGCGCCCGGGAGATCCATAGAAGCCGCTGAGCGGCTTTTCTACCACTACGTGCTTGCCGGCCTTGGCGGCGGCCAGGATATAGTCGCGGTGGGAGGAAGGGGGAGTGCAGATGTCCAGCAGGTCGATTTCCGGCAGCATCTCCTCCACCGAGCGAAAGACTCTCAGGCCGTGCTGCGCGGCGAAGGTCTCCCGGCTCTCCGCCCGGGCGGAGGTGACCCCCACCACGGCCACCCCGCTTTCCGGCAAGTTCTCCAGGTGAAAGCGCGCGGCGAAACCCGCGCCTGCAATGCCAATGCGAATCGGGCTCATCATGTGTGACTCGTAGGGGCAGCAAACACGCCGCTTACTGGGCGCTCACCCGGCCTTTCGGGGCGGCGACCGGCAAAGCGATTGCTCCGGAAGACGGCAGCAAAGGAGCCGGCGTGCGTACCCGCCGGTCCAGACGCAGCGCCAGCAGCGCCTCCTTGGCTTTCTGATAGCGCGGCGTACCGGGCTTGGCATCCGCGGGCTCAAGTTCCTCCGGCGGGACCTCCTGTACGAGGGGAATGTATTTCTGCAGGTAGTTGCGAATGCGCTCCTGAACCGGCTTGAGTGGCGAATGGTACAGCAGGAACAGGATCTCCTCGGAGGCCGCCGCCGCCAGAATCTGATAAACCTGCGAAGGCTTGCGAATGCGCGCGGACTTCAGGCTGTTCTCCAGTTTGCGGGCGCGAGTCTCCAGCTTTTGCCAGAGTTCCACGTCGCTTCTGGACATCTGCGTGGCTTTCGCCAGGTCGCTCTTTTCCCGCGGCGAGAGCTTCTCACTCAGCGCGTAAAGGAAGGGGCCCAGCCGGGGGACAGGCATCCCTGCTGGAAAGAGGCGCAAAGCACGCTCGAGGCGCGCCATGCCCGCCGCATTGAGTTTGGCGCCCGTGAGCGCGGGGGAGATCGCCGCCAGCAGCCCGTCCTGTTCCAGGGTTTGAATGATTTCGGCGGGATTCGATTCACTCGAAATCTGCTTCAACTCTTCCCGCAGAGCCGCCGGAGAAATATACGACTGGTACCCGGCCGCGCGGGCCTGGTCGTAATATTGCGCCGTCCGCGCTTCGGCGGTGAAGCCCAGGCGGGCCCGCAGGCGCACCAGGCGGAACAGGCGCACGGGGTCGTCCGAAAACGAGGAGGTGGCCAGCATGCGCAACTCCCGGCGCTCCAGGTCGGCCAGCCCGTTAGTGGGATCGAGCAGCAGTCCCCGCGAGGCCCGGTTCAGCGAAAGGGCGATGGCATTGACTGTGAAGTCCCGGCCCCGCAGATCTTCCTGGATGGTAGCGGGAGCAACCCTCGGCTTGCCGCCCATCTTCGGAAATCTCTCGGTGCGGGCCATGGAAACCTGCACCGTGACACCACCGGGAAACACCAGTTCGGCCGAGCGGCGGTCTTCGTCCACGGACAGGGTGCGAACCCCCGCTTCGGAGGCCAGAGTCTTGGCGACTTTGAGGGCGTTGCCTTCGACGCTGAAATCCAGATCCCGCACCTGGAATCCGCCCAGCACGTCGCGCATGGCGCCGCCGGCCAGAAAGACATTCACACCGGCCGCGCCGGCAGCCGCCTGTACGTCCGCCACCACCCGGTTCTGATCGGAACTCAGGTGATTCTCCAGCATGAACATGTAGTCGCTCATGGCATTCGCCTCGGCTACAAAATGTCCGCCTGCCCGGCAGGGTCAGGCCCGGGGATGGTGTTCATCCACTGTTTTCCGAAGTCTCGACCGCATCACGTGCGTATAGATCTGTGTAGTCGAAATATCGGCGTGTCCCAGCATCGTCTGCACGCTCCGCAAGTCCGCGCCGCCCTCCAGCAAATGAGTGGCGAAACTGTGCCGGATGACGTGGGGGGTCAGGTCGTGGAAAATACCGGCCGTCCGCCCATAGCCGGCCAGCAGCTTCCAAAACGCCTGCCGGGTGAGGCACCCCCCGCGCGCAGTGACAAACAGGTAGCGGCTGGGGCGTCCCCTGAGCAGGCACGGCCGCCCGTCGGCCACCCAGGCCCGCACCGCCGCCAGGGCGCTTTTGCCGACGGGAATCAGCCGCTGCTTATTTCCTTTTCCGGTCGCCCGGAGCACCCCCATTTCCGCGTTCAGGTCGGAGACATTCACCCGGCAGAGTTCGGAAACGCGGAGGCCAGTGGCGTACAGCAGTTCCAGCATGGCGCGGTCCCGCAACCCGGTGGGCCGGAGCGGGTCCGGCGCCTGTAACAGACGATCGATTTGACCTGAATTCAAGAACTTAGGGATCGTCTGCCACTGCTTGGGGGTGCCTAAGTGCTCGGTGGGATCGCTGGCAATGCGACCTTCCCGCAAAAGAAAACGATGAAAATTGCGGAGGGTGGAAAGATGCCGGGCAATCGTCCGGCTGCTCCTCCCTGCCTGGTACAGGTGATTCACGTAGCGGCGCACACACTCACTCCTGTCCCCCGGCTCGGAAGACCGGCAAAACTCCCGAAATTTCTCCAGGTCGTGCGCGTACGACTCCAGCGAATTCGCGGCTAAACCCTTCTCCACCCTACAGTAAGCGAGATACGCCGAGATCTCACCGGAGAGCGACCCCACACCTTCGGCCGCCGCTTCGGTCATCGAGCCAATGATACAATAATCAGCAAAATGTTTGAAACATCGTTCCCTTGGTGGTGACGATTTGGCAGGCTCAACCACCAAAAAGGTTCGCGTCACCCGGTTTGATCGGGAGCCGGTGCTGGGCTATGTCAACCCCCAAACCTACCTCCGCGGGACTGGGGTGGAACTGCTGACGCCCGACGGAGGCTTCAGCACGATTCCCTATGAAGATGTAAAAACCGTTTGTTTTGTTAGGGATTTCGAGGCACCAGAACCCGCCGTGGAACGCCGCACCTTCCACACGCGCCCGAAAATGGACGGACTCTGGGTCCGGGCCCGATTCCGCGACGGAGAAATCCTGGACGGAATCCTCGCCAACAATCTGTTGCAACTCGACGCGCAGGGCTTTACCCTGATCCCCCCGGACCCCACTTCCAACAATCAGCGGCTGTTCCTTCCCCGGGCGGCTTTGACCGAAATTCAGGTACTGGGAGTGGTCGGGAGCCCCCTGCGGCGCCCCAAGCCCAAACCAGCGCCCCAGGAACAGATCGGGTTGTTCGACGGACAGTAAGCTCTCTACCGCGGTACGGAGACCGCTCCCAGCGAGATATTGGCCAGGTCCACCCACTGGTTGTCACCGGAATTTTGCACAAACACGGCGTGCTCGGCACGGAAGATCCGGCTCCCCGGAAACTCGCGCCAGCGGCGCTTGGCTAACTCCACCAGTTGCGGTACCTGCGCGGGGCTGATTTCCTGGGCGAGCGTGATGTGAGGGTGGTAGCTGAAAGGCTCCTGGAAGCCCAAACCGTCCCGGTTCATGGTCCGGTGCATCCCGCGCAGTTCCTCCGAGCCACGGGCCAGGTTGATGTAAACCACGTTCGTAGTCGGGAAGATTTCGATCTCACCGGCTTCCACATCGAAGGGATGAAATTCCTCCGCGATCAGGCGCGCCTGTTCACAGGCGGACCGGACGTCCACCGACAAGGGGCGGGGTGGCAGAACGCTGACGTGTGCGTGCGGGTTGCAGCCGGGCACCAGCTCCCGGCGCAGATCATCCAGAAACCTGCCCAGCGGGTCCGGGATGTAAATTACCAGGGCAAAGAGACTACGGTCTTGCCCGGCCTGGGGCATCCCGTTGGAATTTGAACTACCCATGCTGATTTCCTGTTGCCGTTACCTGCTACCCTCAAAAGAGCAATGTCTCCAGAGACCGAGCCCAACCCCCTGCTTAGCATCCAGTTTCGTATTTCTTTCGATCGTCTTCGCGCGGAGCATGTGGAGCCCGCGGTGACCACACATCTGCGGGAGGCGCGCGCCCGATTGGACGCGCTGGCCAACGATCCGGGACCACGAACGTTCGAAAACACCCTCGCCCGCCTGGACGAAATCACCGAGCCTCTTGACTATAGCATGGGCGTTGTCAAACATCTGGAATCCGTGGCCACCTACCCGGAACTGCGCGACGCCTATAACCGCGTACAGCCTGAGGTTAGCGCGTTCTACTCCAGCATTCCTTTGGATGCCGGATTGTGGAAAGCGATCCAGGCGTATGCCGCCACGGACCAGGCGCAGGCCCTGAATGGAACACGTAAGCGGTTTCTAGTCAAGACGATAGATACATTCCGCCGGCATGGCGCGGAGTTGGATCCGGCCGGTAAGGCGAAACTGGAGCAGATCGATGTGGAACTCGCCCGGCTCACCACGCGGTTCTCCCAGAACACCCTGGATTCGACCAACGCTTTCGAACTGGTACTGACCGACGAGGCCCGCCTCGCCGGTCTGCCGGAAAGCGCCCGCGCCGCCGCTCGGGAAAGCGCCGCCCGGAAGGGGGTGGACGGCTGGCGATTCACCCTCCAGGCGCCCAGCTACACGCCGCTGATGACCTACTTGGACGACGCCGGCATCCGGCGGGAGGTCTACCATTCCTATTGCGTCCGGGCCACCAGTGGGGATTGGGACAACCGGCCGCTCCTGCGAAGAATTCTGGAACTGCGCCGTGCCAAGGCTGAACTGCTGGGATTTCAGCATTTTGCGGACCTTGTGCTGCATGACCGGATGGCCCACACGGGAGCCCGGGCGCAGGCCTTCCTGCGGGACCTGAAAGGTAAGACGGAGGCGCACTTCGTACGGGAGAACCGCGAATTGCTGGAGTTTCGCCGCGCCCTGGAGGGTTCCGCGGCGCCGGAACTGGAGCCCTGGGACGTGGCCTATTATGCCGAAAAGCAGCGCGCCGCGCTGTACGCCTTTGACGAAGAGGCGCTGCGGCCTTATTTCCCCCTGGATCGCGTGGTTGCCGGCATGTTCGAGATCGTGGGCCGCCTGTACGGCGTCCGCGTGGCCGAAGATCCGGGCGTGCCGGCCTGGGATCCACAGGTGCGCTCCTACCGGATCTACGACCGGGACGGCGGCTTCCTGGGCGGTTTCTACGCGGACTGGTATCCGCGGGAGAATAAACGCGGCGGGGCTTGGATGGACGCCTTGTTGACGGGGTTTCCTCCGGGAGGCAAGCCCCACCTGGGACTGATTTGCGGCAACCTGACGCCTCCGGTGGGCGATAAGCCGGCGCTGCTGACCCACCGGGAGGTGGAAACCATCTTCCACGAGTTCGGCCACCTGCTGCACCACCTGCTGAGTCGCGTGGAGATCCGCAGCCTGGCGGGCACCAATGTGGCCTGGGACTTTGTGGAACTGCCTTCGCAGATCATGGAGAACTGGTGCTGGGAGCGCGAGGCGCTGGACCTGTTCGCCCGTCACTACCAGACCGGCGAGCCCATTCCTGAGGATCTGTTCCAAAAAATGCGCCGGGCCCGTACCTTCCGCGCAGCCAACGCGCAGATGCGGCAGCTCGGGTTCGGTTTCGTGGACTTGGCCCTGCACATCGATTACTCGCCCGGGCGGGATGGAGATCCGATCGCCTACACCCGCGGCATCCTTCAGGAGTTCTCGCCGGCCAAACTCCCGCCGGACCACGCCATGGTGGCGGCGTTCACGCATCTGTTTGCCGATCCGGTAGGGTACGGCGCCGGCTACTATTCCTATAAGTGGTCGGAAGTGCTGGACGCGGACGCCTTTACGCGCTTCCGCACGGACGGGATCTTCAGCCCGGAGGCGGGGCGGCGATTCCGTGAGTCCATCCTGGAACGAGGCGATAGCGAGGACCCGGGCGAACTGTATCGCCAGTTCATGGACCGGGACCCGGATCCGAACGCACTGCTGGAGCGCTCGGGCCTGCTATAGCAAAATCTCACACGGCGTGCGCACTGATTGCGCCCCGATCCTCAAATTGGTAAATTGAGCCTGAAATTCTGTTTTGAGCGAGCGGACCTTATGCTGTCCAGACGCGTCTTCATGGCCGGCGGTGCTACCGCCGCCTCGGCTCTCCGGGTAGCGGGAGCCAACGATCGGGTGCGGCTCGGCATTATCGGGACTGGCAGCCGCGGGAGCTACCTGATGCGGGTAGCCAACAAAGCCGGCAACATCGAGTGGGCGGCCGTGTGCGATGCCTGGGACCAGCGGCGGCGGGAAGCGGCCGCGTTCGCCGGGCCGGGCGTGCGGGAATACGCCGACTACCGGCAACTGCTGGAACGCCCGGACATCGACGCGGTGATCGTCGCTACGCTGGACCACTTGCACGCCGGCATCACCACGGATGTCTGCCGCGCCGGCAAAGACGCCTACGTGGAGAAGCCCATGACCTCGCTGCCCATGCAGGGGCACGGGCTGGTGCGGGCCGTGCGCGAGACCGGCCGCATCGTGCAGGTGGGCACGCAGCAGCGCAGCATGGCGCACTTTCTCGAGGCCAAACAGCGCTTCTTCGACAACGGGCTGATCGGCCGCGTGAACATGGTGCGCACCATCTGGAACGCCAACGGCGGGTACCTGACCCCGGTGCCGCCGGGGATGGAGCAGAAGCCGCCAGGCCTGGATTGGGAAGCGGTGCTGGGCTGGCTGCCGAAGATTCCGTGGGATCCCAAGCGTTACTTCAACCGCTTCGCCTATTGGGATTTTTCGACCGGCGGGCAGACCGGCGGCCTCTTCGTGCATTGGGTGGATGTGGCGCACTGGTATCTCAACCTGCGCCGGGCCAAGGCGGCGGTCGCGCTGGGCGGGATCTACCGCTACGACGACGGGCGGGACACGCCGGATAACATCAACGGCATCGTCGAGTATCCCGAGAACCTGACGGTGAGCTTCGAAGCCACGCTGACCGACATGATCCCGAAAGAATCGGCGGATATCGTCTTTCTGGGCAGCGGCGGGCGCCTCTCGATCAAGCGCGGCGGCTACCGCTTCCTGCCCTCGAAGGAAAACGCGCGCCTGGGCGAGATTACCTCGCCGGGCTCGCCGGAAGAGGCGCACATGGCGAACTGGCTGGACTGCGTGCGCAGCCGCAGGCAACCCAATGCGGACGTGGTTTCGGGCCATTATTCGGCCATGGCATGCCACATGCTCAATCTGGCGTACCGCGAGCGAAGTCGCGTCGAGTGGCGGGCGGAGTGGGATGTATGAGGAGCCTGATCCTGCTGGCCTGCCTGATGTCTTCGGCGGCTGCGGAGCCGCCGGTCCGCGCGCTGATTTTTTCCGGACGGAACAACCACGACTGGCGCACCACCACGCCATACCTGAAGAAGCTGCTGCTCGACTCGGGACGCTTCGACGTGCGCGTGGAGGAAGAGCCGGCCGGCGCCAGCGCGCGAACTCTGGCGGCTTACGACGTGCTGGTGCTGGACTATAACGGGCCGCGCTGGGGGGAGACCACCGAACAGGCGGTCGAGACGTTCGTGCGCTCCGGCAAGGGGCTGGTGGCGGTGCATGGAGCCAGCTACGCCTTCGGCACAATGGAACTGCTGGGAGACCGGCACCGGCGCACCGGCCTGTTCGAAAAGCCCTGGCCCGCATATAGCCGGATGGTGGGCGGCCACTGGTCGGCGGAGGAGCCCAAATCGGGGCACGGACAGCGGCACGTCTTCCCGGTGAAATTCGTGGACCGGCAGCACCCCATTGTCGCCGGCCTGGGCGAGACTCTGCTGGCCTCCGACGAACTGTATCACAACATGCGCATGGAGCCTGACGTTCACGTGCTGGCCACCGCCTACGACGCGCCGGAGCGCGGCGGCACGGGTAGAGACGAGCCGCTGTTGTGGACCGTGCGCTTCGGCGAGGGCCGGGTGTTCCAGACCGCGCTGGGGCACGACGTGGCAGCCATGACGGAGCCGGCCTTCGCACTTCCATTCGTGCGCGGCGCGGAATGGGCCGCGACCGGCACCGTGACGAGACCTGCCAAGGCGCCCGCCGGACCCCGCCTATTGGTGGTCACCGGCGGGCACGAGTACGAGACTTCGTTTTACAGCCTCTTCACCGGCTACTCTTGGACGCATGCCGTCTCGAACGAGGCCGCCTTCAAGAAGGACATCCGCCCGGACTACGACGTGCTGGTGCTCTACGACCTGGAGCAGGACCTGTCCGAAAACGCGCGCAAAAATCTGCGCGAGTTTGTGGAAGGCGGCCGGGGCCTGGTCGTCCTGCACCACGCCATCGCGGACTATACGGCGTGGCCCTGGTGGTACCGCGAAGTGGTGGGCGGCAAGTATCTGTTGAAGGCCGAGGAAGGCCTGCCGGCTTCCACCTACAAACACGACCAGGAACTGATCGTGCGGCCGGTGGCGCAGCATCCCGTGGTGGCGGGCATCGGCGAGTTCCACCTGGTGGACGAGACGTACAAAGGCATGTGGATCTCGCCCGCAGTGCAGGTGCTGCTGAAGACCGACCATCCCACGAGCGACGGTCCTGTAGCGTGGATCAGCCCTTACACGAAGTCCCGCGTAGTGTTTATTCAGTTAGGACATGACCACGCCGCACACCAGCACCCCACTTACCGGGCGCTGGTGGCAAACGCCATCACCTGGGCAGCCCGGACGCCGCAATAACCCCCGCGTTTTGCCAGTGGAACCGAGCCGCGACCGCAGGGAGCGGTTTCCCTGAATCTATCGCATTATCCTGGCGGCTTGACCAAATCCTCCAGGCAGCGGGCGATCAGGGCCGTCCAGCCGGTCTGGTGGCTGGCTCCCAGACCCTGGCCGGTGTCTCCGTGGAAGTATTCGTAAAACAGTACCAGGTCTTTCCAGTGGGGATCGTCGGCGAAATTCCTGCATTCCCCCTGCCACGGGCAGCGCCCGTCCTGGCCGGGCAGGAACAGTTGCGTGAGGCGCCATACCAGTTCCCGCGCGGCCTCGCGGAGCGTCAGCATGCGGCCGGAGCCGGTGGGGCACTCCACGCGGAACCCCTCGCCGTAAAAGTGGTGGTAGCGCTCCAGCGCTTCGATCAACAGGTAATTCACCGGAAACCACACCGGCCCGCGCCAGTTGGAATTGCCTCCGAACAACTCCGTCTGGGACTCGCCGGGCTCATAGCCGACGCCCCGGTTCTCCAGGGCTCCCTGGCAGACAAAAGGATGCTCGTGGTGAAACCGGGAAAGCGACCGCAGGCCGTAGGGAGATAGGAACTCGCTCTCGTCAAACATGTAGGCGAGCACGCGTTGCAGCCGATCCCGCGAAGGAATGGCCAGCAGGCGATGATCGTTGCCGTCGGGCCCGTGCGATTCCACGTAAGAGATTTGCCAGGCCAGGTCGTTCCGGTTCTCCAGGAACCACTGCATGCGCTTGCGAAACCCCTTGAGGCGGCGCATGGTGCTCTCGTCCAGCACCTCCACCGCGATCAGCGGCAGCAAGCCCACCATCGAGCGCACGCGCAGCGGGATGTTGACGCCGTCATAGTGCAACTGATCGTAGTAAAAGCCGTCGGCTTCATCCCATAGGCCGCTACCGCCCAGGGTGTTCATCGCGTCCGCGATGGCCACGAAGTGCTCAAAGAATTTGGACGCCACGTCTTCGTATTCCGGGCTCTCGCGGGCCAGTTCCAGCGCGATCGAAAGCATCGTGAGGCAATAGAAAGCCATCCAGGCCGTGGCGTCGGCCTGTTCCAGGATGCCGCCTCCCCGCAGCGGTTGGCTGCGGTCGAAAACGCCGATATTGTCCAGTCCCAGGAAGCCGCCGGAGAAAATGTTTTTGCCGCCTACGTCTTTTCGGTTCACCCACCAGGTGAAATTGATCAGCAGCTTCTGAAAGACCCGCGCCAGAAAGACGCGGTCACGGCCCCCGCGCGGAGCCGTCATCTTGTAGACACGCCAGCAGGCCCAGGCATGCACAGGAGGATTGACGTCGGAGAAGGCGAACTCGTAAGCCGGCATCTGCCCGTTGGGGTGCATGTACCACTCCCGCAGCATCAGCACCAGTTGTTGCTTGGCGAAGTTGGGATCCAGCCGCGCGAAGGCCACCGTGTGAAAGGCCAGATCCCAGGCCGCATACCAGGGATACTCCCACTTGTCCGGCATCGCGATCACATCGCGGTTGTAAAGGTGCTGCCACTCCCTGTTGCGGCCTTTCCAGCGATTGCGGGGAGGCAGCGGCTGCGCCGGATCGCCCTCCAGCCACTGGCGGACGCCGTAGTAGTAAAACTGTTTGTTCCAGAGCAGACCGGCATAGGCCTGCCGGGAGATCCGCTGGGCGGCTTCATCTTCTCCTTTGGGAAGGACGTGGCTGTAGAACTCGTCCGTCTCGCCGATGCGCTCGGCAAATACCTGCTCCCGATCCACGGGCTTCCGCTCGCTCTCCGCGACCAGGCGCAGGTGTACCTCGACGGATTCTCCGGCGGGCACCTCCAGGACGTAATGGGCGGCTGCCTTGGTGCCGGTCCCGGCCGGGTTCACCGCTTCTTTGCGCCCGGCGATGACATAGTCGTGGAAGGCATCCTTGACGTACGGGCCGGCGCTAGGGTAGTGGAAGAGCCGGTCCATGTTAGTCTCGTTCTCGGTGAACAGGAATTCGAGGGGCGGGTCCGCCTCCAGCCAGAAGCGGCCCAACGACTCATGCTCGGCGAGCAGAGCGGCCTCGCCGCCTAGGCTGATCCTCGGCTTACGCCAATAACCTTCTCCCTGGCGGCCCCAAGACCAGGTGTTGCGGAACCACAAGGTCGGCAGCAGATGTAAGGAGGCTTTTTCGGGGCCACGGTTGGCCGCTGTGAGGCGAATCAGAATATCGTTCGGCGAATCCTTCGCGTATTCGGCGATGACGTCGAAATATCGGCCTCCGGCGAACACGCCCGTATCCAGGATTTCAAATTCCGGCTGCCCGCGGCCACGCCGGTGATTTTCCTCCAGGAGTTGGTCGTACGGAAAGGCGGCCTGCGGATACCGATAGAGCGCCTTCATGTAGGAATGCGTAGGAGACGAGTCCAGATAGAAATAGATTTCTTTGACATCTTCCCCGTGGTTGCCTTCCTGGGAGGTCAGGCCGAAAAGACGCTCTTTGAGGATGACATCGCGGCCGTTCCAGAGAGCCAGGGCGAAGCACAGGCGGCACTCCCGGTCGCAAATCCCCAGCAGCCCGTCCTCACCCCACCGATAGGCGCGGCTGCGGGCGTGTTCATGCGGGAAATAAGCCCAGGCTGAACCGTCGGGGGAGTAATCCTCCCGCACGGTGCCCCATTGCCGCTCGGAGAGGTAAGGACCCCAGCGCTGCCAGTTGCGGGTGCGGTGCGCCTCTTCGGCCAGGCGGATCCTTTCGGTGTCGATCATGCGAGTGGTGGGCGGAAGTCCGCCTGTTCCTGTTCCAGCACGATGACATTCTTGATTCCCCCAGGCGGCCCGAAGATGGCCTCGTGGAACCGGTCAATCGGATATCGTCCGGTGATTAGCGAGCGCACCGCCGCCGGCCAGCGCTCCAGGAACGCCCCCAGATCGCGAATCGCGGCGTCAAACGCTCCGGAACCGGCATTCACCGTGCCCATGACTATTTGATTCTTCACTACCAGGTTGAGGACAACCGGCGCCGTGTCAAAACTCACGGATGCGTCGGCGCGGGGAACTCCCGTGAACACGAACACGCCATTGAAGCCCAGCCATTTCAGCGCATCAAAGGCCAATTGCGGCGCACCCATGGCTTCGTAAACCAGGTCGATGTTGCCCACGCGCGCGGCGAAGCGCGCGAACGTCTGGTCTTCGGAGGAGACATACTCCGCTCCGATTGCGACCGCGATGGCAGCCTTCGGATTGGGCACGCGCGCTCGCGAATACACCCAGGTTTCGAAACCCGCCTGCACCAGTCCCATGGCGCCCAGCAAACCCACGGGTCCTGCGCCCAGCACGACGGCGCGGGGACGCTCGTGGCGCCAGGGCAGGCGCCCCTGGATCTCCGCGAGCTGCAGGAACACTTTCTCGGCGATGGTGAGGGGCTCGACCAGCACGGCAACTTCGCGAAGCTCCGGCGGGATGACGTGGAGGTGGCGCTCTTGATCGATGACAGTACCTGTCATGAAGCCGTGCAGTTCCTTGATGCCGCGCTCCCGGTAATCTCCGGTCTTGCAGAAATCCTGGTTGCCGGAACGGCAGGCGTCGCAGGACGCGTGCGCGCAGGGATGCCGCACCGCGCTCACGACCAGGTCGCCTGGCCGGATGCGCGAGACTCCCGGCCCGGTCTCCTCGACGGCGCTCAGTGACTCGTGTCCCAGAATCAGGTAATCGCAACCCGGTGGCGGCGTTCCCAGGTGGAAGGAGACGATCTCCTTGTCCGTGCCGCAGACTCCCACCTCCAGCATGCGCAGCCGGACTTCGCCCTCCGCGCAGACGCGCGGCTCGGGTTGGTCGATGGCGGCCACTTCCCGGCGGCCTGGGAAAACCGCGACGGCCTTCATGAAGACAGGAGGCGCGGGAACGCCTGCGCCGCCGGGCGGAGGCTCTCCAACAGGCCTTTCCACTTGCGGAGGACTAGCTCGATGAGGTTCAGCGCAATGGCGATGGCCAGCAAACCCGGCCACAGCGCCATCGTGCCCGGCACGGTGCGCCCGCCGCTATCAAAGACACGCTGGACCGGCGGATTGAACCGCCCGCCGGTAGCCTCGGCCACCTGGCGGAGCAACTGCTCATTGACGCCGTACTCGGTCATCTCGTCTTCCTGGCGGTACAAGCCGACCTCCGGGAATGCGCGCGATTCAGCCAGCGGCCGCACCCGGAACAAGCCCTGATTTTCTCCGATCGACACGCGCGCCCGGTAGTGGCCGGCGGCCATCTTGCTGACCTTCAGCGGCGAGCGGAAGCCGTTCGGGCCGAAGACGTAAATGTCCGGAATGGCGGCGGGTTCCTCGACATTCCGGCCCAGGTGGTAATCCACCACCAGTTCATTGCTGGCGCGATCGAACTCGGCGGTCGCCTCGCTGGCTTCGGCGTGAGGCAGCAGGTCTCGGAACACATTAGCCCACAACCGGTCGAAGCCGGGCCAGTTCACCCAGTTGGCCGCCCACCGGTTCTTGGCGTCGGAGGCGAACACCGCGGCGCGGCCCAGCCCATACTGCCAGCGGGCCAGTAGCGGGTCCTTCGGATCGGCGTTCAGGATGATATCGGCGGTGGGGCGGGGAATGAAGCGGATATAACCCTTGAGCGGCGGCGCCTGGTCCATCCCCACGCCTTCCAGAATTTCGGCCTGCTTCATCACCAGGGGGTGCAAGTTCTTTTCCACGGCGGTGCTGCCGGTGTGCTCCTGTACGTCGCGCAGCAGGATTTGCTGCAAGCCCGAGGGATCGCTGAGGAAATACGCCCTGCCCTGCGCCAGCGTGGCCACTTTTTCGAGGAAGGCGCGGTTGACGTCCTGCCCCAGACCGACGGTGGAGATGGTCACGTGGTTGGCCAGCGCGTCGCGGGAGAGCGCCATGCTGTCGCCCTCCTCCGAAATCCCGTCCGTGAGCAGCACGATGTGCTTGTAAACGGCGCGCTGCGGAAGGATGCGGCGATATGCCTCGGTGAGCGCCGGTGCGATTTGCGTGCCGCCATCGGGCGTGATGCCGGAGATCAGGCGCTTGATGAGCATGCGGTCTTCCGCCTTGCGGATCGGCACGGCCCACTGGAAGGAATTGTCAAAGATGAGCACGCCCACCGAGTCGATGGGACGCAGATTCTCAACCACGCCGATAGCGGCCGTGCGAGCCAGTTCCATCTTCTTGCCTTCCATGGAGGAAGACTTGTCGATGATCAGGACCACACAAGTCCCTTCCGGCGTGCGCGGAGGCGCCAGTTTGGCGGGTAGCGTGCGCTCCAGGGGATCCTCCTCACCCTTCTTCTCGACATACACATTGCGCTCGCCGGCGATCCACAGCAGACCGCCCCCCTGCTTCACGAAATCTTCCAGGGCTGTCTTGCGGGGGAGCGGAATGCTTTCCATGGACCAGTTGTTGAAGATTACCAACTGGTAGTCTTCCAGATTTTCGGGCACGCCCCCGGGCGCTGTCTGCACCTCGAACTGATCGGCGGTCAGGGTCCGCAGCAGGTGAGCCTCGGCGGCGGGCGGGTCCTGAGAGACGAACAGGACTTTCGGGCGGCGAAGGGTCAGGGCGGTCTCGAAGCGTGCCTCACTCAGCCCCGGAGCGCTGACCACTCCGGCCACGGCAATGGCTCCCACGGCGCTCAGAGTGGCGTGCGCGCGGAAGTGGTTCACGCCTTCGGAAAGCTCCACCTGGCTGGCGCCCAGGACCCTGCCTTCGGCGGTGATCTCCAGCCTGGCGCGCGCCGCTTTGGGAGAAGAGAGGGTCACATCGATGGGAAACTGCTCGCCGGTGAAAACTTGCGCCGGAAGGCTCACCGAATCGAGCAGCAGGCTGGGTCTGGGGCGGCCGGAGAGCGGAATGGTGTCGATGGGAACACCAAGTTGCCGGGCCTGCCAGATCGCGCGGGTCACGCTGCCCAGGTTTTCGTTCCCGTCGGAGATGAGCAGCACCCGCGGCACCAGGCCGGCCGGCAGCGTGGCCAACCCTTCCCGCAGAGCGGCTTCCAGATTGGTGCCGTGGGATGCCGGCCCCGGAGTGTAGTCCAGGCGCCAAGCCTGCCGCTCGTGCTCGCGCGGCATGGGGTTTCGCGTGGCGCGCGCGAACGGCAGCACCTGGGTCCAGTTGCTGCGTTTCTCCTTGTCGATGGCGGTGACGAGCCGCGACGCCTCCGCGAGGTCCTGCCGGGAGATACTCGCCGAGGTGTCCGGGAGGATGGCTAGCGCCACCTTGGACTCGTAGACCGTCAGCCGCGGCTCGGCGAGAGCCAGCAGAATGGCCAGGATGGAGCAGGCTTTGAGGATCAGCGCCCCGCGCCGGGCTGAATCCCGCCACTCCCAGGCGGCCCAGGCCAGCGGCGCCCAAACCATCAGCAAGACCCAGGGACGATCGAACGTCATCCGCGTGCCATCCTTGCGCCGCTGGCCGATCGGCTTTTGGCGGGAGACCTGTGCAGCAGGGAAAACCCGACCGTTATCCGGCCCAGGCCACGGCTGAAGCGCCCGTACAGGAACCACTCGGTAAGCAGTCCCAAGCCCCCTAGCACCGCCAGAATCTCCCACAAATCCAGCGATCCCGGATCCGTGGCTGCAAACCTGGGAAGGCCCCGCCGGGCCTCGGACGGCATCGACCAGTTGGCTTCCCAGAGCTGAGGTAAGGTCAGGGAGTAAACGTACTCGTCGTCACCGGCCAGCACACGCACGGTTCCGGGCACGCCGGAGAAAAAGTGCAGCGAGCCGTCCCGTACCGTGAAGGCCACGGGCGTGCCGTCTTCGCGCAGCACCCGCACGCCGGAGGGACGCACGCCGGATTCCAGTGCGGTCTTCACGGTGCCGACGCTGGCCGCGCTCAGTTCCCAGCGGCGGAACGTCTCCGGCGCCACCCAGCGAAGGATATTGGCAAACAGCAGCGGCGTGGCTAATTCGTAGCGCATGGCGGAAAGAGCCGGATGGAAGCCGAAGACCACGATTTTGGGTTTCCCCGGACGCGCCACCACCACCGGGCCGCCGTCCACTTCTCCGATCTTCACGTCGCTGGGGGCGGCTTCAAACACCGAAGTCGCCTCCAGTCGGAAATCCTTGGTGCGCAGGCCGGACGCCAGCGGATGATCGGCCAGCCAATGAGAGAACGGCACGTCCTGGAGCCGGGCGCGAACCGGGATGGGGGACCCGTAGGCCGGCGGATCGATCCAGACGGAATCGACCGAGGGAGGCACGGAGGGACGGAAACGATCGAGGATCACCAGTTCCGCTTCTCCTCCGGCCGGGTAATCGGAGGGAGAGTGATACGCGGCGCTGACTCGCGGGCTGGCGCTCAGAACGGGGCGCAGCAAATCCGGCTGGGCGGAGTAGACGGCCACATTCAGGGTCTTGAGCGGCGGCAGTTCCAGCACGGCCCGGTCGTCGTCCGGGAAAGCATCCTGCGGCAGCAGATCGGCCTCCAGGAACCCGGCGGCGCGCGTGCGATAGGCGAACGTGGCTTCGCTGTCCGCGCCGGGAGCCACTGAAAGCCGCTGGGAGCCCACCGGCGAACGGCCGCGGCCGTCGGCGGAAGGCCCGAACCCCAGCCACAAGGTCAAGGTGTGCGGCCGGCTGCCGTAGTTGTGCACCGAGGCGTAGATCTCCCACACGTCCGGATCGGAGTTGGAGCGCCGCACGCCCACTTTGCGAAGACCGCAGTTCTCCACCGGGTCCGGAACGGGCAGCACCCGCAGGTTGCCCGGAGCCGGGTAAGGGCTCCCCCCCTCCCGTTCGGCGATCTTGCCGGTGCCCACGAAGACGATCTCGCCCGCCCGCCGGCCGCTTTGCGTCTGGATGCGGCGCGCGAAACTCAGGGCCTGCTCCAGGTTCAAAGCGGTGGAGCCCGGTTCGGAGACATCGATGGCCTGCTCGATTTTTGTGTGGTTCGGTTCAAACGCCGTCGCCGGCGTGGCCAGCGCGTCCGCGCGCACCAGCATCAGCCGGTCACCCGGCGGCACGGCGCGCACGTAGGCGCGCGCACTCTGCTTGGCCGAATCCATGAGGCTGCGCCCGCCGGCGGCCCCCCCCGAGCCGCGAGTACGGGCGCCCATCCACGCAGAGGTGTCCAGGATCAGGACATGATCGCGCGGCTGCCGCGCTTGCGCGCCCCAGCGGAGTTGGGCGATCGCCAGCAGCAGCAGAGCCATGCTGATCAGTTGCAGGATGAGCGAAAACGGCTGCTGGATCCACTTGCGGCGGGCCACCATGGTGGGTTGCTCGGCCGCCAGCCAGAAGCGCAGAGTGGAAACCACCTGCTTGCGCCGCGAACGATCGAACAGGTACAGGGCCACCATCACCGCCGAGACGGAACCGAACAGAACCAGGAACTGCCCCAGCGTGAGGTTCAGAAAATACATCAGGCCACTCCGCGGGCCCGCACCAGGGGACCGAAGATCACTTCTTCGATGGGTTGGGAGGTGGATACGCCGACATAGCGCCCGCCGGTGCGCACCGCCATGCGCTCGAGCGACTTGCAGTAGTCGTCAAACGCCCGGGTATAGCGCTCGCGGGCTCCGGCATCGAACTGCAGACGAAGATGCGTCCGGCTTTCGGCGTCTTCCAGCTCCAATTCTCCTTCCCAGGGCGGCGTGCGGTCTTCCTCGCACCAGAGCTGGATCAGCAGCAGTTCATGGCCGAAGTCCGCCAGGTACTGCAAAGGTTTCTCGCAGCCCTCGTCGTCCACGAAGTCGGAGATCAGAATGGCCAGGCCGCGCTGGGAATAATTCGAAATGAATTCGCGGATTACCCCCAGATAGTCTGTCCGGCCTCCTGTTTGCAGAGCACTCAGGGATTCCAGCACCGGGCCGAAGCGGTGCCGGCCGCCGCTGGCCGTGAAGCGCTGGCCCAGCCGATCGGAAAACGGGTGAATCTCGAGGGAATCCAGCCGCACCAGGCCCACGTAACACAGCGCGCCGGCCAGCTTGCGGGCGTAGTCGAACTTCTGGGCGCCGTGCGTGCCCATGGATTCGCTGGTATCCAGCAGGATGCGCACCGGCACGCGCGGCTCCACCTGGAACATCTTCAGAAACAGCTTTTCCAGGCGCAGATAAGCCCGCCAGTTGACCGCCCGCAGGTCGTCGCCGTAATGGAAATTGCGGTGATCCAGGAATTCCTGGCCGGCCCCGGCGAAGCGCGAAGGATTGTGCCCCCCCACCAGGCCCGGAAACGACTTCTGCCACCGGATCGTGAGCCGCTCGAGCTTCTCTAGAAACTCTCGGTCCAGGAGAGGAACGGACGGCATACCAAACCTACGCGATGGAGACCTGGGAGGTTACCGACTTGATGATGGCGCCGATGATGGACTCCGGAGTCTGTCCGTCGGCGTGCGCGTCGAAATTCAGAATGATGCGGTGGCGCAGCACCGCGGGAGCCACGTGCTGGATGTCATCCACGCTGAGGTGAAAACGGCCCCGCATCAGGGCCAAAACTCTCCCGCATTCCACCAGTGCCTGCGCCCCGCGCGGCGAACTGCCGTAGCGAATATACTTGACCGCCAGTTCGTGCGCCTCTTTCTGCTCCGGCTGGGTGGCCATAACCAGTTGAATGGCGAATTCCTTGACATGCGGGGCCACCAGCACCTCCCGGCAAACGGAGCGGATTCCCAAAATGGCGTCCCGGTCCATGACCGGATGGACTTGCACCACCTCGGTTTGGATCGTTCGCTCGACAATGCGGTGCAGTTCTTCCCGGCTGGGATAGGTAACCAGGATCTTCATCAAGAAGCGGTCGAGCTGGGCTTCCGGCAACGGATAAGTGCCCTCCATTTCAATGGGATTCTGGGTAGCCATGACCAGAAACGGCGCTTCCAGCTCATGCGTCGCATTGCCGCTGGTGACGGTGCGCTCCTGCATGGCCTCCAGCAGCGCCGACTGGGTTTTCGGTGTCGCGCGGTTGATCTCGTCCGCCAGCACCAGGTGGGCAAATATGGGTCCCGGCTGAAAACGCAGGTTCTTGGAGCCGCGCTCGCTGGTTTCAATGATCATGCTGCCGACGATGTCGGCGGGCATTAGATCGGGGGTGAATTGAATCCGGGAGTATTTCAGTTGCAGGGCGCGCGCCAGGGTGCGCAGCAGGGTCGTCTTGCCCAATCCCGGAACGCCCTCCAAAAGCACGTGGCCGGAGGCTAGAAGGCAGATCAGAACGCCTTCGACTACGTCATCCTGACCGACGATGATCTTGCCGATTTCCTGCCGAACGTTGTTAAGCTTCTCGACAGCCGCCCGTAGCTCCGCCTCGGATCCCACGCCCACCATTGTATTGCACAAATTGCGTTACGTCGGTTCAGGCTTCCTGAAACGAACCCGCCCCGGCAGCGGCTTTGCGGACCAGGTAGCCGATGATGCCGGACATTTCTTCCAGAGCCTTGTAGGCGAGAGAACGGTGGGAGTGCTGCATCATTCGATACCAAAGCCGCATGAGGTGATAGTCCAGCATCAGGATCCGCGCCTCCACGCAGCACCCGCCCGTGCGGCCGGTCTGGCGCAGCAGGAACCGCACGAAGCGGTAGTCTTGCTCCAGGGATTGACGCAGGGATTCGAGGGGAAGATCGCCAGAGTGGTTGCGCAGTTTCTCGCGGATGGCGGCGAAGCTCAGATGGTTGGTGCGTGCCTGTTCCGCCTCGCCGGCCTCATCAGGCTGCGCGTCCAAGATCATGACACACGTATAACGGAACCAGTAGGCCAACAGCCCCAAAGAAAAAAACAAAATAAGTGCGCCCGCGATTGTCATTTTCTCGTGAGAAGAAGCGGCATTCCCACCGCCAAAGGTACTAGATCTCCCATAACGAGAGTATCATTCCTTTTTGTGCGGAGCAACACGAAATTCCACCGCCCCCGCGTTTCCGGCACTAACCTTCGGTAGCACTCGACCACCACGTTCTCGCATTATATCCTTTCCGCCAGGTTCCAGGGGAGCCGACTATAATTGCGCTATGCGCAAGGTGTTGTTTTTGTTGCCGCTCGCGGCCGTGCTGTGCGCCGGGCAGAGCCGCATCCCGATCCTCTTCGACACCGATATCGGGGATGATATCGACGACGCGCTGGCCTTGGCTCTGGCGCTGCAATCGCCGGAGTTGGACGTGCGCGCGGTGACCACGGTGGTGGACGACACCGAGAGCCGCACGCGGCTGGCGTGGAAGGAATTGGGGCTCTTCGGGAGGCAGGACGTCCCTCTGGCCACCGGCGCCCCGGAACCGCTGCTCGACCCCATGCGGCATTCGCGGGCGAGGCAGTTCGAGGTGCTGACCGAAGCGGACGTGGCTCCGGCGGCAGCGCGGCGGCGGGCGGCGGACCTGATCGTGGATACGCTGATGCAGTCGCCGGAGAAGCTGACCATCGTCCCGGTGGGACCTCTGACCAACATCGCGCTGGCGCTCAAGCTGGAGCCGCGCATCAAGCCGCACATCCAACGAATCGTGCTGATGGGAGGCGCGTTCAGCATGTTGCGTGCGGAGTACAACATCTGGCGGGACCGCGCGGCGGCCGAAATCGTGTTCCGGTCGGGCGTGCCGGTAACGGCGGTGGGCCTGGACGTCACCACGAAGTGCAAACTGGAGGGCCGCGACCTGGAGCGGCTGCGGGGGGCCAGGAACCCCGCTTCGCAGTTTCTGGTGCGGCTGATCGAGTTGTGGCAGAACAACAAGCCGGATCAGTATCCCACGCTGCACGATCCGCTGGCGGTGGCCGTGAGCATGCATCCTTCGCTCGTGGAGACGCAGTTGGGCAGCGTGCAGGTGGAAACGAACAGCCCGCTGACCAACGGCATGACGCTGTTCCAGCCTGCCGATCGTCTACCCGCGGGCGTGACGGCTACCACCGAGGTCGCCCGGCAGGTGGACGGGCGTAAATTTCTGGATCTCTTTGTGACCCGGTTGAGCTCTCCGCCGCGCGGCCGGTAGCGCCGGCTGCCTTACGAGGGAATCGCGGCCATGGCTTCGTCGATTTCCTTGCCGGGATGCTCGTAGTCCTGCAGCTTTCCGCTGAGGTAGTTGTCGTACGCCGACATGTCGAAGTGCCCGTGACCGCTGAGGCAGAAGAGAATCACGCGGGGGCGGCCTTCTTCTTTGGCGGCCAGGGCTTCGTCCATGGCGGCGCGAATGGCGTGAGCAGATTCCGGGGCAGGCAGGATGCCTTCGGTTTGCGCGAACTGCACGGCAGCCTCGAAAACCGGTGTTTGTTTGTAAGCCTTGGCTTCCAGCCAGCCGTGCTTGAGCAGGTGGCTCAGCAGGGGGGAAGCGCCGTGATAGCGCAACCCGCCGGCGTGGATGCCGGGCGGCACGAAGTCGTGCCCCAGGGTGTACATCTTGATCAGCGGAGTGAGCTTGGCGGTGTCGCCGTAATCGTAGGCGTAGGCGCCACGGGTGAGGCTGGGACACGCGGCCGGCTCGACCGCCATGATGCGCACGGCGGATCCGGCGAACTTGTCCAGTACGTATGGCAGTGCGAGGCCGCCGAAGTTGCTGCCGCCGCCGAAGCATCCAATCACCACGTCCGGCTGCTCGTCGGCCAGGTCCATTTGCCGCTTGGCTTCCTGCCCGATCACGGTCTGGTGCAGCATGACGTGGTTCAGGACGCTGCCCAGCGAATAGTTCGTGTCGGAATGGGTGGCGGCGTCCTCCACGGCTTCGCTGATGGCAATGCCCAGGCTGCCAGGAGAGTCGGGATGCGCGGCCAGAATCGACTGGCCGGCGTGCGTGCGGTCGCTGGGACTGGCGAAGACCTCCGCCCCCCAGGTGTTCATCATCATGCGGCGATAGGGCTTCTGCTGGTAGCTGACCTTCACCATGTAGACCGTGCATTCGAGCCCGAACATCCGGCAGGCCAGGGCCAGGGCGCTGCCCCATTGTCCCGCCCCGGTTTCCGTGGCCAGCCGCCGGATGCCCGCCTGCTTGTTGTACCAGGCCTGCGCCACGGCGGTGTTGGGTTTGTGGCTGCCCGCCGGGCTGGTGCCTTCGTACTTGTAATAGATGTGCGCGGGCGTATCCAGCGCCTTCTCCAAGCGTTTCGCGCGGTAGAGCGGCGTAGGCCTCCACAGCCGGTAGATGTCCAGCACTTCGCCCGGTACGTCGATCTCCGCGAGCGGCGAAAACTCCTGCTCGATGAGCGACATGGGAAAGATGGCCTGGAGGTCCTGGGGGGCCAGCGGCTGGCGCGTGCCGGGGTGCAACGGCGGATCCATGGGCTCCCGTAGCGCGGGCAGCACGTTGATCCAAACCGATGGAATCTGTCCGTCGGTCAGCAGAAACTTCGCAAACTGTGACATGGAACGTTTATTGTAGACCAGCCCGGGCGTGGAAGACCTATCCCACGACCACGACGTGAATTTCTCCCGGGCCGTGCACGCCGCGCACCAGGATCTGCTCGATATCGGCCGTGCGGCTGGGTCCGGTGATCAGCACCATGGAACTGGTTTGCTCGGCCGGCCGGGGCAGCAGGGTGAACAGCTCATCCAGACCGGTGAGGATGCGCGCCTGCGGCACGACGGCCACGTGCACCGGCGGCAGCAGGGAGATCAGGCGGGCTTCCTCACGGCTGGAAAGCATCACCAGCGTACCGGTATCGGCCAGGGCATAATCCGCGCAAGTGACGCCGAGATCGGCGGAAGCGCACGCCTGGCGCAAGTCCTCTCGGGCGCTGATGCCGCTGCGCACACCCGCGAGGGCGGTGATGCCGCACTCCGCGAGAAACGGGGCGTTGGAGGCCACGGTGCGCCTGCCGTCCAGCAGGGCGGCCACGTAATCCCTGGCGGCCTGGGGAGAATCCACACGGCGGGTCTTGCCCGCCAGCGCCGCGACCTTGGCCATAAGGCTGTTCACGCGAGCGTCCGCATCCATCTCCGGCAGGCGCAATCGGGCGGCGGGCGGCGGGGCCGGGGCCTGCCCGGCGCTGCGGCCCAAGGCGGTGCGCACTTTGTGCAGGATGTTCTCGCGGGACATCAGCGCCGCCTCCACATCTGCCGGAAGCTGCGGGCGGGAGGCGGCGGCAGATCGCGTTGGCTGAGCCAGGCCCGCACGGGCGGCAGATTGAAGGCCGCTGGCACATCGCGCAGCCAGCCGGCGTTTTCCGCGGGGGGAGCCACGGAAGCCGCCATCGCTCCCAGCATTTCGTAAATGCCGGGATGCCGCATGATCCAGGCCCAAATGCGAAAGGCCAGGCGCTCCAGCTTCCCGTGACCCTCGCGAGCCTCCGTCTTCTTCACCTCCGAGCGCAGGTCTAGCAGCACCTGGGGGATGTCGATCTTGACCGGGCAGACCTCCGCACAGGCCCCGCACAAGCTGGAAGCGAAGGGCAGGCCGGGCTCATGGGTCACGCCCAGGAACTGCGGCGTGATGATCGCGCCGATGGGCCCGGAATAAACCCAGGGGAAGCTGTGCCCCCCGATCTTGCGGTACACCGGGCAGTGGTTCAGGCAGGCGCCGCAGCGGATGCAATAGAGCGACTGCCGCTTGTCGCGATCCGCCAGCAGCCGGGTGCGGCCGTTGTCCAGCAGTACGACGTAGAACTCGTCCGGGCCATCGATCTCTTCTCCGCGGCGCGGACCCGAGAGGAAAGACGTGTAGACGGTCAACTCCTGGCCGGTAGCGCTGCGCCCGAGCAGTTTCAGAAACACCGCCAGGTCCTGGGCGCGCGGAATCATCTTCTCGAGACCGGCGACGGCGACGTGAATCTTGGGCGCGGAGGTGGTGAGCCGCGCGTTGCCCTCGTTCTCCACCAGCACCACGGCTCCGGAATCGGCTACCAGGAAGTTGGCGCCGCTGATGCCGATATCCGCGGCCAGGAACTTCTGCCGCAGCACGCCGCGCGCGATCATGGTCTGCTTTTCGATGACCGTTTCGTTGGGCACCCCCAGCTTTTCCGTGAACAGATCGGCCACCTGGTAGCGGGTCTTGTGCAGCGCCGGGGCCACGATGTGATACGGCCGTTCGTGCGCCAGTTGCAGGATGTACTCGCCCAAGTCCGTCTCCACCGATTCCAGGTGATGGTGCTCCAGCCGTTCATTCAGATCCACCTCTTCGGTGGTCATAGACTTGGATTTGACGATCAGCCCGGCGCCGCGCTCGCGGGCCAGCGAGAGAACGAAATCGGCCACCTCGGTGGCGTCTTTGCAGTAGACCACCTTGCCGCCGTGCGCCGTGACGTTGGCCTCGAACTGCTCCAGGTAGTAATCCAGGTTTTCGATGGTGTGCTTCTTGAGGTCGTTGGCTTGCGTGCGCAGTTCCTGGTAGTCGGGCAGAATACCGGCGGCGACCGCCTCCCGGCGCTTCTCCATGAGCCGCCCGGTGGCCGTGTAAATGGCCAGTTGTAGCTTGGAGTCATCCAGTGTCTGGTGGATCTTTTCGTCGAAGACGACGGACATAAGAATTGGCCTTAACGGCTGGCGAGCACTTCGGCCAGATGCAGGGTGCGGATAGGAAGGCCGGCGCGGGAGAGCGCCCCCTGGATCTGCATCAGGCAACTGGCGTCCAGGGCCACCACGGCGCGCGCGCCGCTGCGCACGATGGAATCCAGCTTGGTGCGCGCCATGCCTCCGGAGATCCCGGGGAACTTGACCGAGAAAGTCCCGCCGAAACCGCAGCACTCCTCTGGGATATCCATCTCGCGCAGTTCCAGGCCCTGCACGTGGGAGAGCAGGCGCCGCGGGCCTTGCTTGATACCCAGTTCGCGCAGCGCGTGGCAACTGTCGTGGAAGGTAACCACTTCTTCGAGGCGCGCGCCTACATCATCCACCTTGGCGACCTCCAGCAGAAACTTGGAAAATTCCCACACGCGCGTCTCGAGCGCATGAGCTGCGGCGAGCATGTCGGGCTCCTTGGGGAACAACTCCGCGAAATGATGAGTGATCATCGAGGTGCAGGAACCGGAGGGCACCACCACGTATTCGGCATCGCGGAATACGCCGAGGAAATGACGGGCCACCTCGCGCGCCTCCGCGCGATAGCCGGTGTTGAAGGCCGGCTGGCCGCAGCAGGTCTGCGCTTCGGGAAAATCCACTTCGTACCCGATGCGCTCGAGCACTTCCGCCATCGCCATACCCACTTTGGGAAAGAGTTGGTCCACAATGCAGGTAACGAACAACGAAACCCGTCTGCCCATTCGAGACTGATTTTACCAGGAGGCGGAGCGCCCCACCCGGACCGCTCCATCGCGAACTGATGTTTCGGCAACTCTCACTGCTCCTCCCTGGAGGAGCCTAGTAGGTAAATTTCAACGCCAACTGAATCTGCCGCGGAATGTTCGCCTGGCTGCTGACCACGCCAAAGGTCGGAGTGCCGAACTGCATTCCGGCGATGCCGAAGCGGGGGTGATTCATGACGTTGAAGAACTCGGCGCGGAACTGCATGTTGTAACGTCCCTCGTGCCCGAACGGATTGTTCTTGAACAAACCGAAATCCAGGTTGTTGATTCCGTCCCAGCGGACGTCGGGCAGCGTGCGGGGCGCGGTGCCGTAGGTAAACGGCGCCGGCTGGCTGAACACCGAGGTGTCGAACCACTGGTTCAGCCGGCTGATCGCGGAGCCGTTCAACCTGGCGCTCTGCCCGTTGTTGTTCGGGCGCGAATTGCTGCTATAGGAGCCGTACACGTCGGTGACGGCGTTGAAGGTACCGGTGAGATTCGTGGGCGTGCCGACGGCTACCGGGCCGCCCACCTGGGCTGTGTACACGCCGCTGAGCTGCCAGCCGGAAACCAGCCGGTTGATCGGCCCCAGGTTGTTGAGCAGACGGCGGCCCTTGCCCAGCGGGAGATCGACGACGTAATTGAAGACCAGCCGCTGCGGCGTGTCGGCTACAGCGAGGGAGCGGTCCAGCCGGCGGTTGTTGGGATCCATGAAACCCATGCTGGTGCCCTGGGCGCCGCCCTCCAGCCAGTCGCTGCGGCTTTCCGTGTCGCCGATCGCCTTGCTGATGGTGTAAGCCGCGCCCAGGACCGAAGCGCTGAAGCGCTTCGTAAACTGCAATTGGAACGAGTGGTAGTTGGAGTGGCCCAGCGGCATGCCCTCCACATACAGGGTCTGGAACTGCGGGTACGGGCGCAGCAATTGGGCCCGCTGCACGGTGGGCTGGGAAAGCGGGCCGCTCGAGACCACGCCGGCGAAGGGATTTGGAACCAGTTGCTGCAGCGCCGCGCCCAGGCTCAGGTAGGAATCCGGAAGCTGGTTCATCTGGCTGGCCCACTGGGCGGGGAGGCCGACCCCGACACTACCGGCGTAGAGCGCCTCCAACACCATCTCCCTTCCCAGTTCGTGCTGGATATCGAAAATTCCACTGCTGCATGTAGCCGGTGTGAAAGCTGCGCTGGTTGGCCGCGGCGTTCTGACCGATCAGCGTGTTCAGCCCCGCCGAGTTTCCAGGGGGATCGAGAATACCTTTGGGAAACGGGTTATCCAGCGTGTCGTAGGGTGTAACCCCATTGTCCAGCGAAGCTACCGCCTGGGTGCTGATGGCCCAGGCGGGGGCACGGACGTCGCCGGTGACCTCGGTAATGGCCGCCGGAATCCAGAACAGGCCATATCCGCTGCGAATTACGGTGTGCGGAAACAACTGGTAGGCGAAGCCCACGCGCGGACCGAACTGTTTCCTGTAGAGATCGTACGGAGAGCGCGTGCTGCTGTCCGCGAAGCGAAACCCGCCCACCAGGGGCAGGCCCACCTGCTGGCTGATGGGCAGCGGAGCCGTCGGGTCGAACCACATCTTGCGGTTGTAGCGCTCGGTGATGGGGAACTCCAGGCTGTAATCGGTGCCGATGTTCAAGGTGAGCTTGCGCGTGATCTTCCAGTCGTCCTGGAAGAAGAACGCCAGGTACCTGCGCTCGTTGGCCAGGCGCTGGCTCTTGCCTACCGACGCGCTCGCCATATACCCCATCAGGAACGAAGCGTACGGCAGGCCGCTATTCGCATTGAGGCTCAGCGGGTTGATGGCGCTCATCTGGCTGCTGAACTGGAACGCCGGTTCCAGGGAATTTTGCTGGAACTGGTTGAGCTGCTCGATGCGATAGTCGACACCGAATTTCATGCTGTGAGCGCCGTGCACCCAGGTCATCGAGGCGCGCTGCCCCCAACTGTTCAGGTCTACGAGGGTCATGCCTGCCGACGATGAGCTGCCTACGGGCACCAGGCTGCCGCTGAAGTTAAAAGCAGGGAAAGACTTGATCTGGGTCTGGTCGGCAAGGGCCTGGGGGAATCCAAGGCTGGTGATGTCGAAGCCCAGAGCATAGGGAATGCTGGGCGAATCGTAACGCGCGAAGCCGCTATGGAGTTCGGCGATCAGCCCCGGACTCAAGACGGCCGTGGCCGATACGGTGGTGTGCGTGCGCGTGTAAGTGGCGTGCCGGGTGAGGTTGACCTTGTATCCGAGAGGATCGATGTTGGACGTCGTGGCCCAGATGCGGGACAACGTCCCGAAGAGCTTCCAGCGGGCGCTGAGATTGTGGTCCAGCTTCGAGACGACCTGGTGCTCGTTATTTCCGCTGCCTCCGACGGTCGAATAGTTGTTGACGTTGGTGAGCGGGTTGCCCGTCGTGTTCGGCTGCGGAAAGACCTGGGTGATATTGGCGGCCACCCTGCTGATGCGGGAGGCGGGGATGACATTGCCGGGGAATACGTCGCGGATGTAGCTGCCATCCGCCAATCGATGTGTGGTGGCCGGGTCCGCGACGGCGATGAGATTTCCCGTTGCGTTGTACGTCTGCGAGAAATCGCCCGCTCTCTGCAGGGCCGTCGGCACGGTAGTGATGCTGGGAGAGGACGTCCGGTTGCGGTAGTCTTCCCAATTGACGAAATAAAACGTTCGATCCTTCCGGATGGGGCCTCCGATCGAAGCGCCAAACTGGTTCTGCTTAAAGGCAGGCCGCTTGTTTCCCGCGCGGTTCTGGAAAAAGTCATTGGCGTTCAGCGACTTGTTGCGCAGGAATTCGTAGGCCGAGCCATGCAGTTCGTTGGTTCCGGACTTGATGCTGAAGTTCACTACCGCGCCGGCCGTGCGACCGTACTCCGCCGAAAATTTGTTGGTCTGCACGCGAAACTCCTGGGTGGCATCCACCGGAGGCACGAATGACGGCGCGTTCATCTGCGCCAAGTCGAGCGCCAGGCCCTCCACCATCACCTCGTTGGCGTTCGCCAGGCCGCCATTGGACGAGAAATTCCCCCAGGAGCCGTTCTTGCCGCCGAACCCTCCCTGAATGCGAATGCCGGGAACCAGCCCCAGCAGGTCTAGAGGATCGCGTCCATTAAGCGGCAGTTCGGTGACTTGCCGGTTCTCGACCACGCTGCCGATGGTGCTTGTGGCCGAGTCGAGCAGGACCGCCGACGCTTCCACGGTGACGCTTTCCCGCGTCTCCCCCACCTCCATCGTGAAGTCAATGCGTCCGACCTGGTCGACCGCCAGCGAGACCGGCTCGCGTTTCATCTGTTTGAATCCGGACGCCTCGGCCGTCACGCGGTACCGGCCCGGCAGCAGAGCCGTGATGAGATAGTTGCCGGCCTCGTTGGTGACCGAGTTTCGAGCGACGCCGGTATCCAGATTCGTGGCAACCACCCTGGCCGCGGGAATCGCGGAACCGGTTGGGTCAGTGATCGTGCCGGTGAGTTGTGCGGTCTGGCCGAAGGCGCTCATGACGGAGATGCCGGCCAGCGCAAAGCATCGAATGCGGGAGGCTAATCTGTTGTTGCTCAAGCTCCCTCCTACTCGAAAGCTCGCAGATTGGGTGTAGTATATGTACGCTCCACGGTGAAGTCAAGCTTGGAATTACAAGCAATTGTTTGGAATTACAAGTATTTATGGGGAACTTTCGAAAACCCTCCCAACCGGTGGGTGCGACTGGCGGGAAAACCGGCGGCGCGCCGCCGCGATAAAGTGTTCGCATGGCGTCTTCTTCCAGAAGAACCTTTGTTGCCTCTCTGGGGACCGCCGCGAACGCCCTGACCGAGTCCGTCCGGCTCGCCGCCGCCGCGGCCAAGCCCGTCCGGATCCGGAACATCACTATCTTCCCGATCGAGATCCCGATTCCGCGCGAAGAGCTCGCGATAGGGAAGTACGCGCGATACACGTTCTACGAAGTCGAGACGGATGTGGGTATCCGCGGCTTTTGCTTCGATCGGGGCACGGATTACCGCCTGCTGGACCGTGTGATCCGGCCGGCGCTGGTGGGAAAAGACCTTTTTGCCGTCGAGCAGCACCTCCGGGCGGGTCTGGGCCAATGGGGAGCCGTGGAGCAGGCCATCTGGGACGCCATCGGCAAGATCGCCGGCCAACCGGTGCATCGCCTGCTCGGCGGCGCCACCCCGCGTCTGAAGGTCTACCTGACGTGCGTGTGGAGAGGGAAGGCGGACCAATCGGACGTATCCTACCGCGACCAGGCGGAAATGGCGCTGAAGATCAAGAGGGCCGGCTTTCATGGAATGAAGATCCGCGCCTGGCGGCCCGATCCCGCCGCCGACGCCGACGCCTGCGGCGAAATCCGTGCGGCGGTGGGGCCCGATTTCGCGATCATGGTCGACCGCACGGCGGACCTGCCCGGATTGTGGAGCTATTCGGCGGCACTCCGCGTTGCCCGCGCACTCGAGAAACACCAGGTCGCGTGGCTCGAAGAGCCGTTCGCCCGCGATGATTTCTTTGCGCCGGCGCGGCTTGCGCGCGAAGTGAACATTCCGATCTCAGGCGGGGAGCGGTTTCAAGGGCTGGACGCGTACCGCGAGTGCCTCGTGCATGAGACCTACGACATTCTGCAGCCGGACGTGGTGATCTGCGGGGGGATCTTGACGGTCAAGAAGATTGCCGCCATGGCCGACGCTTTTCACAAGCCGGTCACCCTGCACGGATCGATGGGCCTGCGGCTGGCGGGATGGCTGCAAGCCAGCGCGGCAATTGGGGCGGAGTGGCAGGAACTCGCTCTCATCACGCCGCCGCTGCTGCCCGAGGAACAGTGGAGTCCCGCGCTGAAGGTGCTCCACACTCCCACGCTCTTCACAATCCGGGATGGCTACGTGGATGTGCCGCAGGCGCCGGGTCTGGGCCTGGACGTCAACCGGGAGGCCGTCGCTCAATTCAGGATTCCCGACTCACCGGCCCGCAGTTTCTATCCCCAATATCCGGAGTAGCATACCGGGCTATGCTCAAGGAATGAAAAATCGCCCCTTAACCCGCCGTGAGGCGGGCAAACTGGTCGGCGCGAGCCTGGCGGCCTCCTCGGCGGCCGACGCGATCCCCGATATCTGCCTGCTGAGCGCGGCCGAGATGGCCCGGCGGATTCGCGCCAAGCAGCTTTCCGCGCGGGAAGCGCTGGCAGCCCACCTGAAGCAGATCGAACGAGTCAACCCGAAGGTCAACGCCATCGTGACGCTGGTGGAGGAGCAGGCGGAGACGCGGGCGCGCGAGGCCGACGAAGCCCTGGCCCATGGGAAGGCCGCCGGCCCGCTGCACGGCCTGCCGATTGCCCACAAAGACCTGCAGCCCACCAAGGGGATCCGCACCACTTTCGGCTCGCGCATCTACAAGGATTTCGTGCCGCAGGAAGACTCCTTGCTGGTGGAGCGCGTCCGCCGCGCCGGCGCCATCGTGCTCGGCAAGACCAACACGCCGGAGTTCGGCGCGGGGTCGCAGACTTTCAACGAAGTGTTCGGCGCGACCCACAACCCGTATGATCTGAGCAAAACCTGCGGCGGCAGCACCGGCGGCGGGGCCGTGGCGCTGGCCTGCCGCATGTTGCCGCTGGCCGACGGCAGCGACATGGGCGGCTCCCTGCGGAACCCGGCCAGCTTCTGCAACGTGGTAGGCCTGCGTCCCTCCCCCGGGCGCGTGCCGGCGTGGCCGGTGATGATGGGCTGGTTCCCGCTCAGTGTGGAAGGTCCGATGGCCCGCAGCGTGGCCGACGTGGCGTTCTTCCTTTCCGCGATCGCGGGACCGGACGAGCGCGCGCCGCTCTCGATCAGCGAGCCGGGCAGCCGGTTCGCCCGCCCGCTCGCGCGCAGCTTCAAAGGCGTGCGCGTCGCCTGGTGGAAGGACCTGGGAGGCTTGCCGGTGGACGCCCGCGTCCAGCAGGCGGTGAACGCGCAGAGGCGCGTTTTCGAATCCCTGGGCTGCGTGGTGGAGGAGGCCGAACCGGATTTCCACGGGGCCGATGAGACGTTCAAGACCTTGCGCGCCTGGTCATTCACGCTGCAGATGGCCGAGTTGGTCGAACAGCATCGCGAACTGGTGAAGGACACGATCCTGTGGGAGGTGGAGCGCGGCCGCCGCCTGACCGCCCTGGAGGTCGGCCACGCCGCCATGCGGCAGACAGAGCTATACCAGCAGGTGCGCCAGTTTTTCGAGCGTTACGAGTTCTTCGTGCTGCCCGTGAGCCAGGTGCCGCCGTTCGATATCCGGCAACCGTACGTCACCGAGATCGAGGGCGTGGCGATGCCCACCTACATCGACTGGATGAAATCCTGCTATTACATCTCCACGGTCGCCAATCCGGCGCTTTCGGTGCCTTGCGGGTTCACCCCCGAGGGACTGCCGGTGGGGATCCAGATTGTGGCGCGCCACCGCGACGACTGGGGATTGCTCCAGATGGGGCACGCCTTCGAGCAGGCCGCCGGCCTGCCGGCCAGGCTGCCGGCGGTGGCGGCATGAGCCGGCGCACGGAAGGTCCGTATATCGCCGCCTGATCCGCCTGAGTGCGGCGCGGGCTTATATCAGCGCCGTGGGATGACGAGTCCAGCTCTTGCCCTTCTCCCTGGCGATGCGTTCCATATCCAGCACGTAAGCCGTGGACTGGGTGAGGACATGGTGCAGGTCGTTGCCGATGCTGATGAACGTGAAGCCCTTCTCCAGGAACTCGCCCACGCGACTCGTGCCGAACAGGAACAGCCCGAGGATCACCTGATTCTTTTGCGCGGCTTCCACCAGAGCACGGGTCGCCTCTCCCAGTTCGGGCGACGTGTACATGTGCGGGAACTCGTACTTTTCGTAGAGTCCCATTGACATGCATAGGTCGTTCTGGCCCAGAAACAGGATGTCCACGCCGGGCACGGCCGCGATTTCGGCGATGTGTTCGATACAGGAAGCGGTTTCCACCTGCAGGGCCACGATGATGTTCTCGTTCGCCTTGCCCGCGTAGCCCAGCAGCCCGGCCTTGTTCATGCTGCGCTGCGGGAAGTAGACCGAGCGCGTGCCGGCGGTGGGGTAGCGGGCGCAACTGACTGCCTGGCGCGCCTCCTCGGCACTGTTGATGTACGGTACCAGCACGCCGTCCGCGCCCAGATCGAGGGCCTGCTGAATTCCGCCGCGGTCCTGAAAGCCTGCCACGCGCACGAGGGACTTGGCCCCGCCGCTCGACACCGCGCACAGCATAGCCGAAAGCCTCTCGTAGCCCATCGGGCCGTGCTGTGTGTCGATCAGCAGCCAGTCGTAGCCGCTGTGAGCCAACTGCTCGGCAACCGTCGGGCTGTGCGAGTTGATGAACAGGCCCATCTTGGGCGCGCCCGCGCGCAACTGCTTCTTAAATTCCGCCCCGCTGAGGGTGGCGTGACTCATTCGATGTTCTCCTTAAGAACGGGATCGGTGGATCCCCGTGATTGGGTGGAGCTTTAAAGGAATATAGCGCAGGCCCGGACAGCCGTCAAAACACGCCAGCTTCCCGGTCGCGTACGCCCAGCAGGTACAGGATGCCGTCGAGCCCCAACGTAGAGATGGACTGGCGGGCGCTCCGGCGCACGACGGGTTTGGCGCGGAACGCGATGCCCAGGCCGGCGATGCGCAGCATGGGCAGATCATTGGCGCCATCGCCCACGGCGATTACCTGTTCAAGGCGGAGATTCTCGGAGGCGGCGATGCGCTGGAGCAAAGCGGCCTTGCGCGGCCCGTCGACGATCTCTGACGGGACCTCCCCGGTGACGAACCCGCCGCGGATCTCCAGTTCGTTGGCGTGCAGGTAGTCGATTCCCAGGCGCCGCTGCAGTTCCCGGCCGACGAAAGTGAATCCCCCGGAGAGAATGGCGGTTTTGTATCCCAGGCGCCGCAAGGTCGTGATCAGGCGTTCGGCGCCGTCCATCAGCGGAACGCGCGCGCGCACCTGGTCGAGAGCGGAGACGGGCAGGCCCCTCAACAGGGACACGCGTTTTCGAAAGCTGGCCGGAAAATCCAGCTCGCCGCGCATGGCGGACTCCGTGATCTTCCGGACTTGCTCGCCGGCGCCGGCAATCTGGGCCAGTTCATCGATGACTTCGGTCCGGATCAGCGTGGAGTCCATATCGAACGCCACCAGGCGCCTGCTGCGGCGGTAGACGTTATCGTGCTGGAAAGCGATATCGATCTCGTGTTCCTCGGTCAGCCGCAGCAGCTCGGCGCGCAAAGCGTCCTCCTGCGCGGCTTCGCCGGAGGCCGCCAGTTCCACGCACACGCGGCTGGGAGCTTCTGCCGGGCACAACGGGGTCCGGGCCGACAGGCGGTCGATCCGGTCGATGTTCAAACCCGCGCCGGACACCACGCCGCTCACGGCGGCCAGGTGGGCGGCCGTGATGCTGCGCCCGAGCAGGGTGATCAGAAAGCGCAGCTTGCTCTGGCCGGCGACCCAGGACTGATAATCCTGGCCGGAGACCTCCGTGAAGCGAATCTGCACGCCCAACCCGTGAGCCTTCAGCAAAAGATCGCTGAGCAGGGGAGAGGCCTTCATCTCCGGGGTCCACTCCACCAGCAAGCCCAAAGCCAGCGCGTCGTGAATCACCGCCTGGCCGATGTCCAGAATACGGACCTCGGAGCGGGCCAGGATTTCAGTGAGCGCGTGCGTGACACCGATCCGGTCCTGGCCGGTGATGTGGATGAGAAGAACTCCCGGTTCCTGGGGCGAGAACATTCTGCTCCCAGTGTAGCGGGAGCCGCGCCGCCGCCGCGCGACGTGAACTATGATGGCTCTTCGGAGAAACCAGCCTATGAACCCAGTCCCCCCGAGACAGCAACAGGCGCTGGTGGCCCGCCTCATGCAGGCCTGCGGCGGCGCGCACAGCCCTCAGGCGCGGCGCAAGTACTTCATCAGCGGCCCGCAGTGGGCGGCCGCCTACCAGGGTCAGGCGTTGTTCCACGCCCCCACCCGCGAGCCCGTCGGGTTCGAGGAAGTCATCCGCCGGTACGCGGAGATCGGCATCGGCTACTGGACCACGCACGATACCGACGTGATCCCCACCTCCGCGCTGGGTACCGACCAGCAAGGCGAGATCGTGGCGCGCATTCGCCAGGCGCTGGATGAGAACGGCCTCCGGTGCTCCATGGTGACCACCGAGACGTTCTACCACGCCGTGTGGGCCGCCAGCCCCGCCGCCGAGTCGGCGAGCGTGCGCGATTACGCCGCTTTCCGCGTGCGGAATACCGTGGAAATCGGGCATGAGCTGGGTGCGCAATACGCGGTCTACTGGCCAGGCTCGCTGGGATACTACGTGCAGGGTGCGATCGACGAGACCGAGACGTTGCAGTGGTATGCCGCCGCGTTGAACGCCGCCTGCGAGCGGGATATCGAGGTCGCCGCCAAGAAGGGCCGGCCCACGCTGAAGCACTGTCTGGAGGCCAAGCCCTTCGAGCCGCAGGCGGAGATTCTGCTGCCCACCAGCGACGCCATGCTGGCCTTCATCTCTTCCGGACTGCTTACGCACCCGGAGATGGTGGGACTGAATCCCGAATATCTGCACGAGCTGATGTGGGGCTCCGCGCCGCGCGCGGCCCTGGCGCGGGCCCTGGTCTGCGGCAAGCTCTGGCACTTCGATATCAACGACGGCTATCGCCTCAAGCACGACGTGGACATCGCCGTCGGGCTGGTGAATCCCCTGGACTGGCTCAATGTGCTGGTGCTGTTGCGCAGCCACGGCTACAACGGGCCGTTCAACCTGGACTACAAGCCCCCGCGCACCACCAGCAACTACGGCGTATTCGCGGTCAGTTTCCCCTCCGCGGTGGACCGCTTCATCACGCTCTGGGAAATGGCCGGAGAGGTCCTGGCCGACCCCATTATCCACGAGGCCACCGAAGCCCTGAAAGCCGGGGGTGGGCCGGTGGATACGCGGGATGCCGAGGCGGTGGCCGCATCCAACCGGGAGCTCTTGACCCTGCACGAATTGATTGCCCACCGCCTGGTGCAAATCCTACTGGGCCTGCACCGGGGGAGGAGCTATTCGGTCTAGAAAAGTTCTATCCGCGCGGAATGGACCTGAACACTAGTTGGTGAGCCGCAGAATCTCGGATGCCACCGTTCCGAAAGCCGCCGCGAGCTGCCCCGTCGTAGGCGCCATCACGTACAGCCCGGATGGCTTGCCCGGGTCGTAGGCGGTGTTGTCGGGATCGTCGACATTCGAGATGCGTTTCATCAGCACCGCATCCGGCTTTTCGCTCCCGCCGTTGTACCCGATGGTGTAGATCACCGGGGTCAGCGTGGCATCGGCCCGAATGCGCCGCGCCGCGTCGTCGGTAGCGTTCCAGGAGGCCAGCCCGATCTGATACGGAGAGTTCACTTTGGTCAGGTTCAGCACGACCCCCTGGGTCTTGTACATATTCGATTGCAGGTAGGTCGTGCCGTCGGTGCGGTTGCCATAGTTATCCACCGATGGGATGGCTTTCATGTCCTGAGGCATGTTGTTCTTGTTGCTGTAGTACGCGCAGCTCTGGCTGGCTGGAGTGGGAATCGTGTTTTCCTGCGCCGAAGACATCCAGGACGTGACAGTCGGGTGGCTCGCATCCTGGGTGGTGTTCATGAGTTGGTAGACGCCGGAGACCGTGCCGGTCTGCGCGAAACCCGATTGCTGCGAAATGAAGCCGATCATCATGGTATTCGGGATGACCGCCTTGGTGATCGGATCGGTGGCCGCCTGTTTGTATGTGCACGTGCTGGTCCCTTTGACCACGTTGTTGGCGGGAACCGTGTCGTTGAAATACGCCGTGACGCCGTTGGGCAACCCGTCCGTAAACAGCACGATCAGGTTCAGGGCGCCGTCCAGCGGGTTCTTTTTCAGCTCCTGGTAGGCCAGCCATAGCGCTTCAGCCATGCCCGTATTCGAGCCGGAGTTAATGGCGTTGATCAGCGTGGGGATGCTCGGACTGGCGCTCTTGAAATTGTCCGCCGGGCCAGTGCCGGCCGCCGGGTTGTTGGGATTGCGTGGCGGAAAAGCCACGATCGCGCTGCCTCCGAAAACCACCAGCCCCACCTGGTCTCGTCCCTCCGCGAACCGGTTCACGAAATCCGTCGCCGCGGACTTCAGGCTGCCGATCACGCCGGACATCGAGGAAGAGCGGTCCAGCACCAGCACCATCCGCACATCCCGGCGGGCCGCTTTGCCATAGGCCCGCACGGTGCTCGATTGCTTCCCGAGGATCCGCATGAACAGCAGCGGAACGGTCACGGTCGCATTGATTTCCACCGTGCGCCGCTTGATCGATGACTGCGTGTCCTCTTCCACATCGATTGGCGGATCGTATACCAGGTCGTGCGAGCCCCAGAATCCGTCCGGAAAGTTGGCGCGCACAAACTCGTCGGCCGTCTTGGTGGCGGCATCCTTCTGTGCCGCGAAGCTCATCCCTGCACTCAGCGAGCGCGCCGCTGCAATCGCGCCTCCATCCACGGCGGCCGAGAGTTTGGCTTTCACGATGAACAGCATGGTACCGTCGATGGCCAGACCCACCATGGGCAGCAGCACGGTTGGCAGCATGGCCGTAAACAAGACGAGGGCCGCCCCCCGGGAGCCGGGTCTTGCCGCCACTAGCTTAAAACAGAGCATAAGAATACGTGCCTGGATGGTTCAGAAAGCCGGGAAACTCGGGCGCCAGGAAGTACGCCTCCACCACGTAGGCAAATCCGCCCGCCTGAAATCCATCCGTGCCGTCCTCCTTCGGCTTGGGCAACAACGTGAAGCTATCGGCGCGCGCGCCGGCTTGCTTGACGTAGTTGTCGCTCGTGATATAGCCGGTTGTGGCGTCCACCAACGCCGCGTCCGGATTACCAAAACTGCTGGCCCGCAGCGGCTTGTTTCCGATCGTCAGCCGGTGTGCGAACACAAAATGCCCATAGTTGGTGCAGCCCGCGGTGGGGTTGGGAGGGTCGGCGCTGTCGGCCACCCCGGCCGCCTTGCACTGGTAGCGGCCCACATAGGTGATGGTGGAAAGAATCACCACGCCTTGCCCGCCGGAGGCGGCCATTCCCAACTCCTGGCCCAGCCAGGCCACCATGGCTTGATTTCCGTTAAGCGAAAAATCCACGCCACGCGCGTACATGTGACCGGTGTCGCGCACTACCTGGATGGTCTGGAGGCCGCGGATCATGGTCGTGCCGATGGCCAGTGTGCCCAGCAACAGCGGCGCCCACACCACCGTTAGCAGCGCGAATTCCACGGCGGATCCGCCCTGCCGGCTGTACTGGTGTGTTGGCATGGCCATCTTCCTACAATGGAGGTGGTCCGGTCGGCGGCGAGGCCTCCATGCGGTCCATGGCCCGCGCCGCCATGGACAGCGCGCTGTTGCTGCGCATCAGCGGCATCAGCGGCAGCCAGGAAAATCCCTCTACGGCCACCTCGACCAGGTTTCCGCCCGCATTCGCGCCCGGATCGTCCGAGACGTCCGTAAACGTCTCCGGCGTGTAGAAACGCACCTGAATCTTATCCAGCCCGCTCTGGCCCGCCAGCATCCCCAGAGCGTTCTGCTGCACCACCTGCTTGATGGAATCCTTCTGCCCCAGGCCGGTCGCGGTTTGGCTGGTTACCGCGTAGCGCACGCCCTCGCGCACCGCGTATTGCAAGGTGCTGCGCGTGAACACGCCCCAGCCGATGTCGATGATGAGCAAGGTGAACCCCAGCATCGGCGTGACCACGAAGCCAAACTCGAGCACCTCGGAGCCTTTCTGTTTACCGCGACTGTGGCCCATCTGCGCCTCCAGCATAAGGCGCAAAGGCCGCCGCTCATATCCGCGAAAAGCCCGATAATGCGGGGACGATTCCCTTAGTTCGCCCGGCCCGCATCCTCCCCGGGGAATCTGCCCTCCGGCCGGCGTGGTCCGTCCTGCCGGGGTCCGTTGAGAGCCCATAATAGGGCTATGGGGCTGGGCCGTTCGCTGATCCTACTGGGCGCGATCCTGATCGTCGCGGGAGTGCTGCTCTCGTTCGGGGGCCGGCTGCCGTTCCGCCTGGGGCGCCTGCCGGGGGACATCGTCATCCGCGGCCGGAATTCGACCTTCTATTTCCCTCTGGCCACCTGCCTCCTGCTGAGCCTGCTGTTCTCGCTGGCCGCGTGGCTGTTCCGCCGGTAGAACAGTTTCGGACAATATAGTACGATATTGGCCGATGACTCCGAAGGATCCGTGCGGCCCCTGCAGCGTTTCCGCGTGCGGCGGCTGCCCCCAGGCCGGTGTCAGCCGGCGCGGGTTTCTGGCCGGCAGCCTCGCGCTGCCCGCGCTTCGTTCCACCTCCGCGGCCGGCGTGCGCGATCCGGCGCGTCAGGCTCCCATCGCGCAGCCCCTCGCCGTGCAGCCGGTGCTGCTCTACGAAACGCCGCAGCGGCGCCCGGCCACGAGCTGGCGAGCATGGGGCGGCATCCAGACCGAGCAGGACGCCGCGGCCGAGCAGGAACGCATCCGGCGGGAACTGTTTCACGTGAGTTCGCAGGCTGGTTTCCGGGTGCAAATCCGCCCGCTGGCCGCCGTGAAGAGCCCGGAACAGGCCGCGGCGCTGGCGCGGGAGCCGGGCGATGTGCGCCTGGTCTACGCCGCGGGCGGCAGCGCCAAGGCCCTGGAAGCGCTCACGCCTCCGGACCGCTGGAACCTGTTGTTCCTGCGGCACCGCTCCGGACCGGTTTACCTCTGGTACGAGATCGCTCACCCGCGCTATCTGCGCAAGACGGTGGATGACTACGGGCAGCCCGGCATGCGTGTCGAGGACGTCGTGGTGGATGACCAGGCGGACCTGCTCGCCCGCCTGCGGGGGCTCTACGGCTTGAAAAACACGCTGGGCAAGCGCATCGTGGCGGTGGGCGGCCCGAGCGGCTGGGGCGAAGGCGGCCGCACGGCCCCTGACCGGGCGCGCGAATTGTGGAAGCTGGATATCCGCACGGTCTCCTACGAGGATCTCGGCAGGCGCATCCAGCGGGCGCGCGAGAACCCCGCGCTGGTGAAGCGCTGCCGCGCCGAAGCCGCCGGCTATCTGGCCAGGCCGGGAGTGACGCTCGAAACCTCGCGGGAGTTCGTCGAAAACGCCTTCGTCCTCACGGAAGTGTTCCGCGACCTGCTGGATGAGGCCGCCACCGACGCCATCACCATCAACCATTGCATGGCTACGATCATGCCCATGTCCCAGACTACCGCCTGCCTGCCCCTCAGCCTGCTGAACGACGACGGCTACATGGCCTTCTGCGAATCGGATTTCGTGGTGATTCCTTCCGGTATCCTGCTGCATTACCTCGCTTCCAGGCCGGTTTTCCTGAATGATCCGACCTACCCGCACGACGGGCTGGTCACCCTGGCGCACTGCACCGCGCCGCGCAAGATGGACGGCGCCGAAGAGGCCCCGGTGAAGGTGCTGACGCACTTCGAATCGGACTACGGCGCGGCTCCCAAGGTCGACATGCGGAAAGGGCAGGTGGTCACCAACCTGGTTCCGGATTTTGCCTCTCGCAAGTGGGTGGGATTCGCCGGCGAGATCGTGGACAACCCCTCCCTGCCCATCTGTCGCAGCCAGATCGACGTGGCCATCAAAGGCGACACGCGCAAGCTGCTGGAAGAGATGAAAGGCTTCCACTGGATGACCGGGTACGGCGACTATCTGCGCGAGACCGGATACGCGTTGCACAAGGCGGGCGTGGAGTTGGTCACGGTGTAACGCGGCCCCGTGGACCCGCACCCGGGCGGGCAAAATCCGCCGGGCGCCGGTTGTAACATGGTGGTGGATGACGGAACCGTCCCCCGCCATTGTGGTGCGCGGTCTGCGCAAAGTCTACGGAAACAAAGCCGCGGTGGATGGCGTCAACCTCACGGTGCCGCGCGGGTGTTTCTTTGGATTCCTGGGACCGAACGGCGCGGGCAAATCCACCACCATCCGCATGCTCACGGGCCTGGTGCCGCCGACCTCCGGGGAGATCGAGTTGCTGGGCTTGCGCATGCCTGGGCAGGAAACGGAGATCAAGCAGCGCATCGGGCTGGTGCCGGACGAATCGCTGCTCTTTGACCGCCTGACCGGCGCGGAGTTCCTGGAATTCGTGGGGCGCATGTACGGCCTCGATCGCGCGGTGGCGCGGGATCGCGGCCGGGCGCTGCTCGACGTGTTCAAGCTAAACGAGAATCGCAAGCTCATCGCCGAATACTCCAAGGGCATGCGCAAACGCCTGGCCATGGCGGCGGCGTTGATTCACCACCCCGATCTGTTTCTCATGGACGAGCCGTTTGAAGGGGTGGACGCCGTGGGGGCGCGGCTGATGAAGGACATTCTGCTGGACCAGGTGCGGCGGGGGGCCACCATCTTCCTGACCTCGCACGTGCTGGAGGTCGTCGAGCGGCTGTGCGACCGCGTGGCCATCATCCAAGAAGGCAGGATCGTCACCGAGGGCGCTTTGGCGGACCTGCGCGGCGGCGCCGAGTCGCTCGAAGAGGTGTTTGTGCGCGTGGTGGGCGCCGAACGGGAGTTTGCCAAACTGGATTGGCTGTAGCAGACCGTGACCCAATCTAAACGCGAGCGCCTGGCTTACCGAGACGCGACCGTCAGGGAGCGGTGGCGCCTCCGGATATTTCCACGGGCCGCGGGCGGGTGCGCATGATTGCGGCGATCCTCAGGGCGCAGTGGCTGAGCATGCGCGGCTTCCGGCTGGGATCCAGCCGGCGAGGGGCGGCCTTGTCCTTGGGGATCGCTTTTGCCTGGTACGGCTTCTGGGCGATGCTCGGGCTGATGGTCGAGGAGGCCATGGCCGGTTCCGGCGCGCAGGCGGGTACGCTGCTGCCCACCGGTCTGCTGCTGGTGTTCCTTTACTGGCAGCTCGCGCCGCTCGTTTCAGCCAGCATGGGCGCCTCTCTGGACCTGCGCAAGCTGCTGGTCTATCCGGTGCCGCACCGCCTGCTGTTCCGGGTCGAAGTGCTGCTGCGCTTGACCACCTGCGCCGAGATGCTGCTCCTGCTGGCGGGAGGCGTGGCGGGACTGCTGCGCAACTCGCTGTATGGCGGGTGGACGGCGGCCCCCCGGCTGCTTTCGGGCGCGCTGGTGTTCGTGGCGTTCAACCTGCTGCTGGCCGCCGGGCTGCGGTGCCTGGTGGAGCGGCTGCTGGCGCGCAAGCACATCCGCGAGGCCCTGGTGCTGTTCCTGGTCCTGGCGGTCGCCACGCCGCGGCTGCTGGTCTCGACGGGAAGAGCGCCGCGGAGTCTCGACGAGATGTTCGCGGCGGCGCACTTTCTGCCGTGCCCCTGGGCGGGCGCGGCGCGGTGGATGGCGGGTGGCGGTTGGGTGGCCGGAGCCGCCGTGCTGGCTGCCTGGACGCTGGCGGCCTGGGCCTTCGGCCGCTGGCAGTTTGAGCGCAGCCTGCGGTTTGACGCCCAGGCCGCCCGGGCCACGGAAATCGACCCGGCCGAAGCGAAGCCGGTCCGGCTGGAATGGCTCTTCCGCCTGCCCGGCAGCCTGTTGCGCGATCCGCTGGCGGCCATCGTCGAGAAGGAACTCCGCTCCCTAAGCCGCACTCCGCGGTTCCGCCTGGTCTTCATCATGGGATTCTCGTTCGGCGTGCTGGTCTGGCTGCCCGTGGCGATCGGCCAGCAGGGCAGGTTGGACTCCGCGGTGGCGCAAAACTTCCTGGCCGTCGTCAGCGTCTACGCGCTGACACTGCTCGGCCAGGTGTCCTACTGGAATGCCTTCGGCTTTGACCGCTCGGCCGCGCAGGTCTATTTCTCGCTGCCGGCGCCTGTCTCGACTACCCTAGCCGGCAAGAACCTGGCGGCGGCTCTCTTCATCCTGCTGGAAATCGGGCTGGTCACGGCAGCCAGCCTGCTGCTGCGGATCCGCATCCCGGTGGCAAAGATCTTAGAGGCCTTTCTGGTGACGCCGGTAGCGGCGCTGTACCTGCTGGCCATCGGCAACCTGAGTTCGGTGCACTATCCGCGGGCCATGAACCCGGAGCGCGTCTCCCAGGGCGGCGCCGCGGGACGCTGGCAGGGGCTGGTCTTCCTGTTCTTCCCGGCGGCGCTCCTGCCGGTGTTTCTGGCGTATCTGGCGCGGGCGGTGTTCGACAGCCAGACGGCTTTTTACGGCGTGCTGGCCTTCGCTGCGCTGCTCGGCGCTGTGGTATACCGGATCGCGATGGACTCGGCGGTGGAGGCTGCCGGGCGCCGGCGCGAGACGCTGCTGGCGGAATTGAGCCGGGGCGAGGGCCCGGTGGCGAGCGAATAGGGTAAATGCTCCTCTTTACAGTAATTGTCTAAACAAATAAAATGAAGGTGGCATGAGCGGGAAGCTGCAGGCCGAAATCAAGCAAAGCAAGCCGTTTCCGAGGCTGGAGGACGAGGCCTTCGTCAACCTGATCCGCACCGCGGACCGGCTCGTGTCCGCGCAGGCTCAGTTGATGAAGCCTTGGGACCTCTCGCCCACGCAATACAATGTGCTGCGGATTCTGCGGGGCGCGGGCCATGAAGGTCTCTGCTGCGGCGAGGTGGGCGAGCGCCTGATCACGCGCGACCCGGACATTACGCGGCTGCTGGACCGCATGGAGAGCCGCGGTCTGGTGACGCGTTCCCGGGACCGCAAGGACCGGCGCGTGATCGCGGTGCGCATCACGCAGGCCGGGCTGAAGCTGTTGGAGGAGATGCAGCCCGCTGTGGAGGAGTTCGCGAGGAAGCACCTCGGACCGCTGGGCGCCGCACGGCTGCGCACGCTGATCGACCTGCTGGAGCAGGCCCGCGAGCGGGCCGGCTGAATCCTCCCTCGCCGCACTCTCACCGCATCAGCGCGCGATACTTGCGCAGCAGTTCGTACACCACCACTCCTCCCGCCGTGGCCACATTCAGAGAGTGCTTGGCTCCGAGCATGGGGATGCGTACGTGGGTATCGCAAAGCTCGGAGAGCGAGGGGCGGATGCCCTCCACCTCGTGGCCGAAGATCAGGCAGACGGGGAATCGGGGCTGCCAGTCGAACAGGTCTACGGCATGCAGGGTGGTCTCCACGGCCGCGAGTTCGTAGCCGCGGTCGTGCAGTCTGGCCAGCACCGGCAGGGCATCCCAGGCGTGCTCCCAGGAGACAGAGCTTTCCGATCCCAGCGCCGTTTTGGCGATGCCGGCCTTGGGCGGATAGCCGGTGATGCCGCAGAGATACAGCTTCTGAATGCCCGCGGCATCGCCCGTGCGGAAGAAGGCTCCCACGTTGTACAGGCTGCGTACGTTGTCCAGCAGCACGGCCACCGGCAGCCCGGCGATGCGCTGATACGCCGCGCCGGCCCGCGTCACCTGGAAGGGAAGCCGATCCATCACAACAATGTTAGCTATGCTGGGAGACAACAGACCAATGCCCAAATCCCAGTTCCTGCTGTCGACCATGGTCCTCTGTCTTGCCTTTTCCGCATGTTCGGGCAACCACACCGCGGCATCCGTGCCAGCGCCTCTGGACCCCATGGCGAACCCGCTGCCGGGTATGCCGCCCATTCTGGATCCGCACGATATTTACGCCGCCGATCGCCCGGGCGCGCTGAGCCCAGTGGTGCGGGAGTTCCGTCCGCTCGTCTATGTGCCGGACTCGGGCGCCAACCGGGTGGACGTGATCGATCCGCGGACCTTTCGGATCATTCACAGTTTTCCCGTGGGCAAGCAGCCGCAGCACGTGACGCCTTCCTACGATATGCGCACCCTGTGGGTGCTGTGCGACCTGAACGACCAGCTCATCCAGGTCGATCCGCTGACTGGCAAGCCGGGCCGGAAGATCTTCGTGAAAGATCCGTACAACATGTACTACACTCCGGACGGCAAGTATGCGGTGGTCTGCGCCGAGCGCATCCGGCGGCTGAACTTCCTGGATCCGCAGACCATGAAGCTCAAAGATTCCCTGGAAATTCCCTACCGCGGCGTCGACCACCTGGATTTCTCCGCCAACGGACGGTACTTTCTGGCCAGCTGCGAGTTTGACTCGCAGGTCATCAAGGTGGACACCGAATCCCGGAAGATGGTGGGTCATGTGGCCCTCAAGGCCGGTGGCATGCCGCAGGATGTCAAGCTGTCGCCGGACGGGCGCGTGTTCTACGTGGCGGACATGATGGCGGACGGGGTCTACGAAATCGACGGGGAGTCGATGAAAATCATCGGCTTTCTGCCCACCGGGAAGGGCGCGCACGGCCTCTACGTCAGCCGGGACTCGAAGTACCTGTACGCGTCGAACCGCGGCGAGGGATCGGTCTCGGTGATCGATCTGGCCACGCGGAAAGAAGTGACCAAGTGGCGGATCCCGGAGGGCGGCAGTCCGGATATGGGCGGAGTCTCGGCGGACGGCAAAGTGCTCTGGCTGAGCGGGCGCTACAGCAAGGAGGTCTACGCTTTCGATACCACCGACGGGCACCTCCTGGCGCGCATCCCGGTGGGCAAGGGGCCGCACGGGCTGTGTGTCTATCCGCAGCCCGGCCGCTACTCCCTGGGCCACACCGGAATCTTCCGGTAGATTCACAGGGCTGCCGGGCGGCCCGTTCCAACTTTTCGCGGATCCGCCTGAAACCAGAGGCCCTTCCGGGGAATCCTGGTACACTGGTGGTGTCAATGCTATCCATCGTGATTCCGATTCACAACGAGGAGCATTCGATCCTCCCGCTGTACGATCGCCTCAGCGCTGTTCTCGAGAAACTCGGCAGACCATACGAAATCCTGTTCGTGGATGATGCCTCCACCGATCGCAGCTTTGAGCTGCTGGCAAACCTGGTGGAGACCGACGGCCACCTCAAGGTCATCCGCCTGCGCCGCAATTTCGGGCAGACCGCGGCTCTCTCGGCGGGTTTTCACGAGTCTAAGGGGGACGTGGTGATCGCCATGGACGGCGATCTGCAGCATGCCCCGGAGGACATCCCGGCTCTGCTCCAGAAGATCGACGAAGGCTACGACATCGCCAGCGGGTGGCGCAAGCAGCGCGTGGACAACGCCCTTACGCGCAAGATCCCCTCGCGCATTGCCAACTGGCTGATGGCCAAGGCTTCCGGGCTGGAGTTGCGGGATTTTGGAACGACGTTCAAGGCGTATCGGGCGGAAGTCCTCAAAGATGTGAACCTGTACGGCGAACTGCACCGGTTCATTCCCGCGCTGGCCAGTTTCTACGGCGCGCGGGTGGTCGAGGTTCCCATTCAGAACACCCCGCGTGCGGCGGGCGATTCGCACTACGGCATCGGCAGAACGTTCCGCGTACTGTTCGACATCCTGACCATCAAGTTCCTGTTGAAGTATTTCACCCGCCCGATGCACTTTTTCGGTTTTCTCGGGTTGGCCGGCACTTCGACCGGCGGGCTCATCATGCTTTACCTGTTCGTGCATAAGCTGATGGGCAACGATCTCATCATGGACCACGGTCCCCTGATGATCGCGGGCGGACTGCTCCTGCTGGCCGGGCTCATGATGTTCAGCACCGGCCTGCTCGGCGAGATCATGATGCGCACGTATTTCGAGAGCCAGGACCGGCGCATCTACGCCGTGCGGGAGATCCTCACGCGAAAACAGCGCGGAGTGGCCGGCGAGCGCGGGCGGTAGCCTCCCGCGGGATGTCCTAAAGCGCCACGCCCCGGCGCCAGTGATCCTCAAACAGGCCTTTCATGGCCTCGCCCATGCCTTCGTGGTTGAAAACCACCGCGGTCCACGTGGGGCGCGTAATCACCGGATCGAGCAGCGCGATCATTCCCTGGCGGCCATCGAAGACCGCCAGTTTCATGGGCAGAGATTCGGCCTGGCGCACTTCCACGCCGCTGGCGGCATAATCCACCAGCCGCTGCCGATGCTGCTCATCCAGCGAAGAGGACTCCAGCAGCAGACGGCAGGAGACGCCGCTTAAACGCGCCTGCTTGACGAGCTTCTCATCCAGGGGATCGACCGCGTAGGGCGGGCGGGAAAACTCCAGGTATTCCGCTTTCACTTCGGAGAGCATGCGGCGGTACTCGGCCGCGGTCTGCGCCGGTTCCGTCACGATGCGCAGGAAATCCAGGGTGCCGCGGCCGCCCTGGCCTTCCGAGTAGAGCGCTTTCAGGTCATCGACCAGGCCCACGCCGGCGCGTCCCTGGTCGGTGAGTTCCTGCTCCAGAACCTGGCGCTTGCGGGCCAGATAGCCGGGAATCGCCAGGCTGGGCTCCACGGCCGAGAAGAGCTTGGTCTTCTCCTGAACCACCTGGGCAAAACCCTTTTCCACCAGGCTGTCCAGCACCTCGTAGATTTTCTGGCGCGGTACGTGCGACCGCGCGGCCAGTTCCAGGGCCTTGAATTTCGGATGTCCGAGCAAGACCAGGTAGGATCTGGATTCGTAAGCATTCAAGCCGAGTTGCTGCAGCCGGCGCCAAAATCGCTGGAATTCCACTTCGGGCAGTTCTTCACTCATTGCTCATCCTGAGAATACCCTGTAAGATTATCAAAAACATACCCGATTGACTTGATACCTCGGGGACTCTAAAATTGGTGCAGAATAACGGAGTGTATGAGCGAGAACAGTGTCGGAGTGAACGCGGCTCCCTCAGGCGCGGGAGAGGTTCCCGAGCCCAAAATTCGCATCGTGGTGGCTGACGATCATCCGATCTTCCGGGATGGCCTGTGCAAGCTGCTGGCGTTGGAGCCGGACTTCGAGGTGGTGGCCCAGGCGCAGGATGGTCACCAGGTGCTGGAAGTGTTGCAGAAGCACGACCCGGATATCCTGCTGCTGGACCTGAAGATGCCGGGTCTGGACGGTCTGGCGACGCTGCAGCGGTTGCAGGCCAACCGGCAGCGCACCAAGGTGATCGTGCTCACCGCCTCTGAGGACAAGAACGAATTCGTACAGGCCATGAAATTTGGCACTTCGGGGATCGTCCTCAAGCAGACAGCCACGGAACTGCTGATCAAGAGCATCCGCAAGGTCCATGCCGGAGAGATCTGGCTGGACTCGCACACCACCGCGGCGGTGATGCGCCAGTTCGCCGCGGCCGAAGAAACCGCGCCTCCGCCGCCGCGCGGCGAACGCGAACGCTCCCCGCTCAGCCAGCGCGAACGGGAGATCGTGGCCCTGGTAGCCCAGGGCTTCAAGAACAAAGAGATGGCGGAGAAGATGTTTATCAGCGAGCAGACCGTCAAAAACCACCTGCACAACATCTTCGACAAGCTGGGTGTCTCGGACCGGCTGGAACTCGCCCTCTACGCCATCCACAACAATCTGCACACCGGCAAGTAGCTTCGCAGGCGGCAGTCGCCGCTACGAGCCCACCCCGAATTCTTTTGCCGATGAGCCGTATTCTTTCAGCTTATTGTGCAGGGTTTTCAGGCTGATACCCAGAATTTCGGCGGCCCTCGTTTTGTTGTTGCGCGTGTGCTCGAGGGTCCGCAGAATCAGGCCTTTCTCGGCGTCTTCCACCGTCGTGCCGATGGGGAAGCGGACGAAGCCGGGGTCGTTCGCGGAAACGGGTGCCTCCGCCGTTGCCGCGGCGGCCGCAGTCTGGCGGCCTTGCAGAAATGCCGGCAGGTGCTTCCATTCAATCGTGCCTTCGCCAGCCAGGATCACGGCGCGTTCCAGCACGTTGCGAAGTTCCCGCACGTTGCCGGGCCAGTCATGCGCTTCCAGGGCCTTCAGGACGTCGGGAGACAGATCGCTGACCCGGCACTCGTGCTTCCGGTTCAAGTCGGCAACCAGGGCCTCGGCGATGGCGGAAATATCCTCCTTGCGCTCTCGCATAGGAGGCAGATGAATGTGGAAGACGTTCAGGCGGTAATAGAGGTCTTCGCGCAGGTGGCCTCCCTTCACGGCCTCGCTGGGCACCTTGTTGGTGGCGGCCACCACGCGGACGTCCACTTCGAACTCGTTCTTCCCTCCCAGGCGCCGCACGCGGGAGTCCTCCAAAATGCGCAGCAATTTGGCCTGTGTCGGCAGGGGCATCTCGCCGATTTCGTCCAGCAGCAGCGTGCCGTGCTGCGCCACTTCGAAGCAGCCGGCGCGGCGCTCCGACGCGCCGGTAAACGAGCCTTTCTCGTGCCCGAACAATTCGCTTTCGATCAAAGTTTCCGGAAGCGCGGCGCAGTTGATGGCGATGAACGGGCCTTGGCGACGCGGGCTCAGTTCGTGAATCGTGCGGGCCACCAGTTCCTTCCCGGTCCCGCTTTCCCCGGTGATCAGCACACACGCCTTGCTGGGCCCGGCCTGCTGCAACAGGGTGAAGATCTCCATCATTTTCGGCGAAGTGCCGACGAGCCGGCCAAGCGCCCCCTTGTATCCGAGTTGCCGTTCCAGCATCCGCTTTTCCGTGTGCAGGCTGGCGTGCGCGCCGGCACGGCGTAACAAGACTTCCAGTTCGCGGGGCTTGACCGGCTTTTCCTGATACCAGTAGGCGCCCAGTTCGTGCACGGTGCGGACGGCGGTTTCTATATCGCCGAATGCGGTCAGCACGATGGTGGGCGGCATGTCTCCGGCTTCGCGGAGCTTTTGGAGAAAGCCGAAGCCGTCCAACCCCGGCATATTGAGGTCGGTCAGGATGACGTCGGCGGGGAACTGTTCGAGTTTGCCCAGCGCCTCGTTGCCCTCCGCGGCCGTCTCTGCGGTCATGCCCCAGGCGGAAACCATCTGGAACAAGCCGGTTCGCTGGCTATAGTCATCTTCAACAATCAGAACTCGCAAGAGATTGCTCCCTTCCGGAGGGAAACGTCCATTTCCCCATTGTACGGCGGGAAGGCAACCCGTTCCCCGCCGGCCGACTGCCGCTGCCGGCCCGAAGTGATACGATGAAGAGCGAAAGCGATCCGGGCTCCCCGCGGGTTCCCGGAAAGTGATGTTCCGCACGAGGCACAATGGTCGCCGAACTGGTTCGCCGGGCCCGCCGCCGATTCCTTGCCAATGAAATCCTGGCGCAGTTCGCCTGGGCTCTCAGCGCAGGCTTCGGCGCCGTCATCCTGCTCCTCCTGCTGGGTACCGAGATTCTGAGTTGGCACTGGCTCGTGCTGCTTCCGGCGGGAACGTTCGGCCTGGGCCTCTACCGGACCTGGCGGCGCCTGCCCACGCTGTATGGCGTAGCACAGTTGGTGGACCGGCGACTGGGTCTGGCGGACACCCTCTCCACGGCCCTGCATTTCTCTTCCGGCGAGCCTGGAATGCCGGTCTCCGAGGAGATCTGCCTGGCCCAGCAGGCCCAGGCGGAGCGCCTGGCGGCCGCCGCCGTGGTGGAACAGGCGGTGCCCCTGCGGATGCCGCGCGCCGTCTATGCCACGCTGCTGCTGGGGTGCGTGGCGTCCAGCCTGTTTGCGCTGCGATACGGTCTGGACCGGAGGCTCGACCTGAGGCCGCCCCTGGCCCGCGTGGTGATGGACGCCATGGGGCTTGGGCCGCGCACCCGGGAAATGGCTCTGGCCAAAAAGAAGCTGCCTCCGGAGCATCGCAGCCCCCTTCAGGACGCCGTGGGCGTCTCCGTGCCCGACGGCCAGCAAAAGACGCCCGATGCTCTGGACGCCGCGCCGGACTCGGCTCTGGACACCGTGGGTGATCCCGACGCCGACAACAGCAAGGCGGTGCAAACGCCGGGCAACGCTAAGTCCAAGGCCGAAACACCCGGCTCGCAGCAGATGGAAGATTCCAGCGAGCAGGAGGCCGCCGAGAATTCCCCCGGCAATGCAGGCGAAAAGCCCGGTGACGGGCAGCAGGGGCCGGGGAAGGGCAAAAATCCCGGCGAGTCTCCTTCGGGCGCTCAGTCCTCAGCGGCGATGGGGGACAACTCGAGTCTGCTGAACAAATTTCGGGATGCCATGGCGAACCTGATGTCGCGCATGCGGCCGCCGCAAGGGAATGGCTCGCAACAGGCTTCCGGCAAGCAGGCCCAACAGGGCAAGGGACAACAGGCCAATGGCGGCCAGGGCGGAAAAGACGGGCAGCAGCCTGGGGCCCAGCAACAAGGCGACGCCCAGGATGGCCAGGACACCAAGGATGCGCAGGCTGCCCAGAATGCGCAGGGGAAAGGCGCCGGCCAAAGCGCCGACGAGCAGACCAGCAAACAGCCGGGCAGCGGCATAGGCCGCCAGGATGGTAGCAAGGATGTCAAGCTGGCCGAGCAGCAGGCGGCCATGGGCAAGATCAGCGAGATTATCGGCAAGCGCTCCGCCAACGTGAGCGGGGAAGTGACCGTGGAAGTGCAGAGTAGCAACCAGCAGTTGAAGACACCCTACGCACAAAAGAGCGTTCACCACGCCGAATCCGGCGGGGAAATCAACCGGGATGAGGTCCCGGTGGTGCTTCAGCCGTACGTGCAGCAGTATTTCGAGCAGGTGCGGAAGACGGCTCCCGCAAGCGGCGACGCCGGCAGCCGGACGCGTCCGGATACCCGCTCTCCGGATTCCGAAAAAGGCGTCAACTGAGTTTCTAGCTTTCCCAAACCCTCTTGGGCACGCCCGTATCGCGGTCCGTGAGCCGGTCGTAGAGATACAGCGTCGAAACGGTGCCCAGCGACTCGTTGTAGAAACTCTCCAGCCCCAGGGCCTCCTTGACGTCCTCCTCGAACTCATGAATGGCCTTCAGTTCGTCGGCCAGCGCCGGCTTGCGCTTTCCGGAAGGCGTCTGAAAGAACTTCTGAAAGCCCCCGTCCACGAGAGCCGCGATCTCGTCCTGCCATAGGATGCCGGTGCGAGTGGTCTGATGGATGCGGCCGCCGTTCTCCGCGATGACGGTCGCGCAGTTGCCCCGGCTGACGAGCACGCCGCCGGCAGATTGGGGAGTGACGGCGAAGCCGGCTTGCTGGAGCGCATCCAGCCGCTCCGCGAAGGTAGGGTTCTTCGGACGTTGCCTGCGAAAGAACATAGTCTTCCATTATAAAATCGCGGCATGCCGTATATCTTGTCCCTGGATGAAGGCACCACCAGCGCTCGGGCGGCGCTGTACGACCAACAGGGACGCTGCCTGGGCATGGAGTCCGTGCCGGTTGCGTGCCGGTATCCGCAGCCCGGCTGGGTGGAGCAGGACGCCCTGGAGATCTGGGCGGCCCAACTGGAAGCCGCGCGGCGGGTCATGGCGCGCACCCGCGTGCCGGCCACGGACGTCGTGGCGGCGGGCCTGACCAACCAGCGGGAAACCACGCTGGTTTGGGAGAGGGACACGGGGAAGCCGGTCGCCCCGGTGATCGTGTGGCAGTGCCGCCGCACCGCCGACTTCTGCGCGGAACTGGCCCGCGGGCCGTGCGCGGCGGAGATCACCCGGAAGACCGGCCTGGTGATCGACGCGTATTTTTCCGCCAGCAAAATCCGCTGGATCCTGGATCACGTAGCCGGCGCGCGCGAGAAGGCTCGAGACGGAGAACTGCTTTTCGGCACCGTGGACACCTGGCTGGTCTGGAACCTGACGCAGGGCGCCGCGCACGTGACCGATTTGTCGAATGCTTCGCGCACCATGCTCATGAACCTGGCAGGCGGGGAGTGGGACGCGGATCTGCTGTCGTGGTTCGAGGTCCCCCGGACGATGCTGCCGCGGATCGTGCCCTCGAGCAGCCAGGCGGGGACGATCTCCCCCGAGTGGCTGGGCGCGGAGATCCCCATCGCGGGGATTGCGGGCGATCAGCAAGCGGCGCTCGCCGGCCAGGCCTGCTTCCGTGCGGGGCTCTCCAAGAACACCTACGGGACGGGATGCTTCGCCCTGCTGCACACGGGCGCGCATGTGCCGGTTTCCGCCCACCGGCTGCTGGCCACGCGGGCTTCCTCGCCCAATCGCACCGCCCAATATGCCATCGAAGGCAGCGTATTCGTGGCGGGCGCGGCCATCCAGTGGCTGCGGGACAAGGTGGGACTCATTCGGCAGGCGAGCGACTCGCAAGGCATGGCCGAATCGGTTCCGGACACCGGCGGAGTGTACTTCGTACCAGCATTCGTGGGGCTGGGCGCGCCCCACTGGGACGCGGAAGCGCGCGGCGTGTTGACCGGCATTACCGGTTCCACCTCCAAGGAACACGTCGTGCGGGCGGCGCTCGAATCCATCGCGTATCAGACCCGCGAACTGGTGGAGGCCATGGAAGCCGATGCCGGAGAAGCGATGAGCGAACTGCGGGCGGACGGCGGCGCGTCGGTCAATGACTTCCTGATGCAGTTCCAGGCCGATATTTTGGGCCGGCCCATCGTGCGCCCGGCCGACGTGGAGACCACCGCCTTGGGCGCCGCTTACCTGGCAGGCCTGGCTACCGGGTTCTGGAAGAGCGTGGCCGAGGTGGAGAGCTTCTGGCGCGTGGAGCGCCGCTTCGAGCCGCGTATGAGTACCGAGACCCGCGAGGCGCTGTTCCAGGGATGGAAGTCTGCCGTGGCCCGCTGCCGCTATCCGCGCTAAGCCGCTTGTGGATTGATTCCCACCTAGCCTTGTTAAATTTCGGCGAATTTGCTTGATCGGCCCGAGGGAGTTCTTTATTCTGGTGCTGCCATGAACAAGTTAGCCGCGTTGCTCCTGCTGTTCGTCTGCTCGCTGTTTGGTCAGTCTGCCGAAACGGTGTTCTTCCGGGCGATCCTTCAGCCCGCCAACGAAGTGCCGGCCGTCAATATCAGCGCCAGCGGCTGGGCCACCCTCGAGGCACATATCCTACGGGACTCGACTGGCCAGATTGTGTCCGGATCGGTCGATTTCCTCGTGGGCTACAGTTTTCCGAGCCAGGTGACCATTACCGGGCTGCATATCCATAACGGGCCGGCGGGGGTGAATGCCGGCGTGGTGATCAGTTCGGGCCTCAGTGGCACAAATAACGTGGTCTCCGACGCGAGCGGCCGTGGAATCATTAACTTGCAGGGAGAGGTGATGCCCGGCGATACCGCCGGGCTGGCGGCGCTGGCCGGTATCCTGCAGGATCCCAGCCAATACTACGTCAACCTGCACACCACCGATAATCCCGCCGGCGTGATGCGGGGACAGATGCAGAAGGCTACCGCCAAGCTGTTGATGGGCCTGATGAGCCCGCTCAACGAGATCCCCGCCATCACGGCGGTCAGCGCTTCCGGCATCGCGCGGGTGGCGGTGATCACCACGTGGGACCCCTCCGGACAGCCGACCAGCGGACAGCTTCTCTTTTACGTGGACTACCATTTCCCCAGCCAGGTGACCTTCACCGGCTTCCACATCCACAACGGACCGGCGGGCGTGAACGCGGGGGTGATCTTCAATACCGGAATCGGATCCGGCGCAGCGTCTCTCCAGTCGGATCCATCGGGTGTAGGCAGTATTAACCGCCCGGTCGAAGTGGATATTACCAATTCGGCTCAGCGGACATCACTACTTGGCCTGTGGAGCAATCCGATGGGCTACTACATCAATCTGCATACTACAGAATATCCGGCGGGGGTCATCCGGGCGCAATTGCGGAACACGGACCATATGACATTTCCGGTGAACTTGCAGCCCTCGAATGAGACTCCGCCGGTCACCGGGACGACCGCCAGCGCCGTAGGAGTGCTGCAAGTTTCAACATTGCGCTACGAGGACGGCACGGTGGAGGCCGGGGCGGTTACCTTCGACATGAATTACCGCTTTCCCGGGCCGGCGACGATCACCGGTATGCATATCCACGACGGCGCGGCTGGCGTAGCCGGCCCCGTACGCATCGATAGCGGTCTCAGCGGGAGCAGCCCCCTCAACAGCGCCACGGGCTTCGGAAACATCTTCCGCACGGTGACGGCCGTCAGCGATGCCGCGCTCAATACGCTGAACACCATCGTTCACTCCCCGGAGAACACCTATGTCAACATCCACACTTCAGACCACCCCGCCGGCGTGGTGCGCTCCCAGTTGGGGCCGGCGAATACCGATCCCCCCACGGTCACGGCGGTCATCAGCGGGAACCTGGACAAGAATGCCAGTACCCTGGCGCCGGGCGAGCTGATCTCGATATTCGGCTCCAACCTGGCCAAAGTCACCACGGACCTCGCCGGCTGGCAGGGGACTACGATTCCGGAAATCCTGAACGGCGCGGCCGTGGCAGTGGGCGGTGTGCGGGCCAAGATGCTGTATGTTTCGCCCACCCAGATCAACGCGCAGGTGGCGTTTGAGACTCCGACCGGGGACCAACTACTGAGCGTAAACAACGACAACGCACCGAGCGCGCCGCTGCCGGTAACTCTCGCGCCGGCGGCTCCCGCTCTGTTCTTCACCTCGTCCGGGGCCCTGGCGGTCCGGAACTCGGACGGCGCCCTGATCGGCCCGGACACACCTGCCCACCCGGGGGACATGATCACGCTGTACCTCACTGGAGCGGGCCAAACCAACCCGGCGCTGAAGACGGGTCAACTGGTGCCGGCCATTGTGGCCACTCCAGTCCTCCCGGTGAGCGTGACGATCGGCGGACAGCCGGCGACGGTGGTCTCGGCGGCGGCAGTGCCGGGCTATGTGGGCCTGTACCAGGTGGTGGTGACCGTGCCGGCCGTATCGGCTGGAAATGCCAATACCGTGGTTACCGTGGGGACCTTCGCCTCGGACTCGGTGACACTCGCGGTCGCCGGCAGCTAGTTTGTGGAAGTCCCGGGGCCGGAATGCGGCCCCGGGATTACCAAATGGATGTAACCGTCCGTTTGATCCCGCATCCACAATACTGGTAGACTTGCATTTCTGCGTTTCATTCCAGTTGAGGTCTGTTCTTGCGAGGCTCTTTTCTCGTTCTGTTCGCCGCCTGCGCCGCGATTCTGTGGGGAGAAACGGGTGTCCCCGGTCCGAACGTGATCCTGCGAAATTACCAAGCGGCATCGCGCGGACAGGAAACTTCGCTGCGTGGGGCGTCGATGGAGGTGGAGATTGACGCCAATCTCCCGCGCTTGAAGAAGCACGGCCGCCTGCAGGCGCTGCGTCACGTTTCCGCGCTGGGCCGCATCACATATGATGCCTTGCGATGGGAGGGCGACCCCACGGTTAAGACCAACGTGATTGCGCGGTATCTGGAGGCCGAGGTACAGGCTCAGAATGAGAGCCAGGAAGGGCCTTCCCTGGCAATTACCCCGCGGAATTACCGGTTCCGCTACCTGGGCACGGTGCAGACGGAACAGCGCCGCGCATATCTGTTTCAGGTGTCGCCGCGCAAGAAGCGGGTGGGCCTTTTCAAGGGCCAACTGTGGATCGACGCCGAAACGTATCTGCCGGTGCAGGAATCGGGGCGGCTCGTGAAAACACCCTCTATCTTTTTGAAACGGGTAGAATTTGTACGAAAATATGAGATCAGGGACGGGATCTCGGTCCCGCGCCAGATCCAAAGCGTCATCGATACCCGGCTGGTGGGGAAAGCCGAACTGGTGGTGGACTACAGCAATTATGCGCTAGGGGAGAGCGCGCGGCGCGCGAGCCTGTTTGAGATTTACGGGCAGTAGAGAGTCGGCATGAGGACACTGTTTCTGAATCCACCTTCGTTCGAGGGCTTCGACGGCGGGGCCAGTTCGCGCTGGCCGGCGTCGCGCGAAATCGAGTCGTATTGGTATCCCGTGTGGTTGTGTTACCCGGCCGGCATGCTGCCTGACAGCAAGGTGGTGGACGCCCCGCCGCACAAGATCTCCATGGAGCAGACCGTGGAGATGGCCAAGGACTTCGAGCTCCTGGTGCTGTTCACTTCCACGCCGGGCTTTCACGTGGATGTGCGGATGGCGGAGATGATGCGGGACGCCAATCCGAAGCTGAAGGTGGCCTTCGTGGGGCCTCCGGTCACGGTGGAGCCCGAAAAGAGCCTGCGCGCGTCCCAAGCCATCGACTTTGTGGTGCGGCGAGAATTCGATTTCCAGATCGCGGATTTCGCCAAAGGAAAGCCTCTCGAGGAGCTGCCGGGAGTCAGCTATCGCAAAAACGGCCACGTCGTCAACAACCCGGAAGGACCGGTCATCGAGAATCTGGACGGGTTGCCTTGGGTGACCAAGGTGTATCAGCGGGACCTGGACGTGCGGCGGTACAACGTGCCGTTTCTGCTGAATCCATACGTTTCCTTCTACACCTCGCGCGGTTGCCCGGCGATGTGTACCTTCTGCCTGTGGCCGCAAACGCATTCCGGCCACCGGTGGCGGCTGCGCTCGCCCCAGGACATCGCCAGCGAAGTCCGCTTCGTCAAGGAGGCCTTCCCGTACGTGAAAGAGATCTTCTTTGACGACGATACCTTCAACTACCAGAAAGCGCGCACCATCGAGCTTTGCAAGCATCTGAAGCCGTTGAATTTCACCTGGTCCTGCACCTCCCGGGTGACCACCGATTACGAAACCCTGAGAGCCATGAAGGAGGCCGGCTGCCGGCTCCTGATCGTGGGTTACGAGTCCGGAGACCAGCAGATCCTGAAGAACATCAAGAAGGGCGCCACGGTGGACATGGCACTGCGCTTCACGGAAAATTGCAAGAAGCTGGGCCTGGTGGTGCACGGGGATTTCATCATCGGGCTGCCCGGGGAGACGCGCGACAGCATCCGCAAGACCATCGATTTCGCCAAGCGCGTGGACGCGGAGACGATCCAGGTGTCCATCGCGCATCCGTATCCGGGGACCGAGTTCTACGATTACGTCAAAAAGAACAACCTCATCACCATCGACGCGATGACGGATGAGACCGGGCATCAGCTTCCCAACATCATCTACCCGGGTCTGGATCGCGGCGAACTGGTGGATTGGGTGGAGCGATTTTACGGGGAGTATTATTTCCGCCCGCGCGTCATCTGGCGGGTGGTTCGCAAGGCTATTTTCGATTCGTCGGAGCGAGAGCGCCTGACGAAAGAGGCGCGCGAGTACCTCGCGCTGCGGTCCAAGCGAAAGAAATTTGTCGCCGAGCAAAGACAGACGCATCCGGAAGCCACCCCGCCGGCTCCGGTAGCTGCCAATTCGGGTGATTAACGCGGCTACGATGGCAGAGACAGCACGACTTCGATTGAAGACCAGGGCGTTTACCGCGCTGGTGGTGCTCAGCAATGTCCTGGGCAATTTCTCCCTTACCTGGGGGCTCCGCCGCGTGGGGGGGCTGCTGGGGTTCTCGCCGATTGCTTACGTGGAGGCGATGTTCAATCCGTGGGTGGCGTTAGGAGTATCGCTGCTCATTTTGTGGCTGCTCTCCCACATGGCCTTGCTGAGCTGGGCCGATTTAAGCTATGTGCTGCCGGTAACCTCCATGGGGTATGCGCTGGCGGCGGTCGTGGGGAGGGTATTTCTGCACGAACAGATCTCCTGGACGCGCTGGGCGGGGATCCTGTTCATTATGCTGGGAGTGTGGCTGGTGGCGCGCACGGCGCCTCGGAGCACTCCCCAGTTGCGCCCGGAGAGCGCGCAATCGTGAAGTGGCTGCTGGTGGGTGTGATCGTGGCGGCAACCACCGTGGGTGAGGTGCTGCAAGCCGTGGGCATGAAGCGGCACGGCGAGATCGAGGATTTCCGGCCTGGCGCCTTGGGCAAAGTGCTGGGGCTCCTGGCGCGCAATAAGCTTATTATTGCTTCGGTGGCTCTGATGGCGGTTTCGTTCTTCGCTTTCATGAAACTGCTGACGGTCGCGGAGTTGAGTTTTGCGGTGCCGGCTACGGCCGCCACCTACGTTTTTGAGACGGTTCTGGCCAAGTACCTGCTGAAAGAGCAGATTGGCTGGGTGCGCTGGACCGGGGCCTGGCTGGTGGCCTGCGGAGTCGCGCTCCTTTTCTTGTGATCCTGCTGGCGCTTCCCGCGCTCGCGGCGGCCATCTACTACCTGTTGGCATTGGTAGCGGCAATGCGTTGGGATCATCAAGCGGCGACGGGCGCGCCGCCATCCGGCGGCGATTGCGTGCCTATCTCCATCCTTAAGCCCGTGCATGGACGGGACCCGCGATTCTACGAGGCGATTCGCTCGCACGCGACGCAGGAGTATCCAGAGTACGAGATCCTGTTCGGCGTGAGCGATCCAAGGGATCCGGCGATTGCGGACATCCGCCAATTGATGCAGGAATTCCCCGGGCGAAGCATCCGGCTGATCGTGACGGACCCGCGCACCGCCAACCGCAAGGTAGGGGTCTTGGAGGAACTCGCGGCCGCGGCCCGCTATCCCTGGCTGGTGGTGAACGACAGCGACATCGTAGTGGCGCCCGATTACCTGAGTGACGTGGCCAGGCCGCTGGAAGATCCGCGGGTTGGCGTGGTGACCTGCCTGTACCGGGCGCGAGCCGAGTCGCGTCCGGCACAGTGGGAGGCCATCGGGCTGGCTACCGAATTCATGCCCAGTGTGCTGGTGGCCAGGCTGATCGGTGTCTCCGAGTTCGTGTTGGGCTCCACCATGGTGTTTCGGGCCGCGCATTTGCGGAAGATCGGCGGCTTCGCGAAGCTGGGCGAGTTCCTGGCGGACGATTACCAGTTGGGGAAGCGCATTACGGACCTGGGCTACCACGTGGCTTTTGCGCGCACCGTGGTGGAGACCAACCTGGGAGCCGAGAGCTGGCGGGAGGCGTGGCGGCACCAGGTGCGGTGGGCGCGCACGATCCGCGTCTCGCGGACTGGCGGCTACTACGGGTACGTGGTGACGCAGGCCACGTTTTGGGCGCTGGTCGCCATGGCCGCGGGCGCCTGGCGGCTGGGCCTGGCCACACTCTTCATCCGTTTGGCTTCCGGCCTGCACGTGGGCGTGAAGACACTGGGCGACCGCGCGCTGCTGCGGCAGTTCTGGCTCATCCCCCTGCGCGACCTGTGGGGCTTCGCCATCTGGCTGGCGGGCGGATTCGGCGAGAGCGTGGAGTGGCGCGGAGAGACGCTGACTCTGACTCCGGACGGGCGCATCCAACGGGAAGCCAATCCGCAAGCGGCTGCCGCGCGGGCCCAGCTCTAAGGCGCTTGACTCGGGCAGAGCCGTTCGCTAGTTTTGGAACAGGCCTCTGTAAGAGATAAAAAGGTCGGAAGTTATGATTGCGCCGAAGGGGTTGTAAGGCTACAGAGGCCGGGAGGTGCTCGCGTGATTCTTTTGCTGTTCGGTCCGCCTGGCTGTGGCAAAGGCACTCAAGCTTCCTTTATTTCGGATTCCTTCCATATCCCCGCGATTTCCACCGGAGAAATGTTTCGGGCGGAGTGCAAAGCGGGCACTGTCCTGGGAAAGACGGCGTGCGCGATCCTATCCCGCGGGGGGCTGGTGAGCGACGACATCGTTAACCAGATCGTGGCCGGTCGCATCGCCCAGCCGGATTGCGCTTCCGGATTTCTTCTGGACGGCTATCCCCGCACGGTGCCGCAGGCGGCCTTTCTGGACGAACTTCTGGCGAAACGGGCGCTGCCGAAACCCGCGGTCATCCACCTGGACGTGCCTTCCGAAGTGCTGGTGGCGCGCATCTCCGCGCGGCGCCAGTGTCCGGTATGCGGCCACATTTACAACCTGCTCTCTCAGCCGCCGAAGACCGCGGAGCGGTGCGACGCCGACGGCGCCGCGCTGACCTGCCGCGAGGACGACACCGAGGCGGTGATCCGCCAGAGGCTCGAGGCCTACGAGAAGCTGACTGGCCCGGTGATCGACTACTACCGCTCCGGCGCGTATTTCCGGGTGGATGGAAACCGGCCCCCGCAAGAGATCTCGCGAGAGATCGCGGCGTTGCTGGCTCCGGGTCCGCCATGGGGAGAATCGGCCCGCGCGGCGGATCAGGAGTTGGCGGGGGCGCGGTAGAGCGGTTCTACACGCTCGAAGGCAGGCAACCCGTGAATGCGCCTGGGTAAGATCCTCCTAACCCGGGTGAGCCGGAACCAACAAAGTGCGTTCAGGCGGACTTGACCGCTCCCTGAAGGTCGCGGCTCGGTTGCATTCGCAAAAGTTGATCCGGCTCGTGCGGGGCCCTCGGGCATGAGTCTGTTCGACGAAGCACGCTCACGCGCCGGGGTATCCTGAGGAGAAGATCATGGAGCAGCAAGCCGAGCGGGAGAAGCGGTGGGCGGCCGCGAGTTCCGTGCTGGGCGCGATCGGCCTAACCAGCCTGAAGGTCATCGTAGGATTCGCCACCGGGAGCCTCGGCATCCTGGCTGAAGCGGCGCATTCCGGGCTGGACCTGGTGGCGGCGGTGATGACGTGGGTGGCAGTGCGTATTTCCGGCCGGCCGGCCGACCGTAGCCACCTCTATGGCCACGGCAAGGTGGAGAACCTCTCCGCTCTCCTGGAAACCGGGCTGTTGCTGGCCACCTGTGTGTGGATCATTTACGGAGCAGTGGACCGGCTCATCGCGGGAAAGGTGGAAATCGAGGTCACCTTCTGGTCGTTCGCCGTGATGGCGATCTCGATCGTGGTGGATGTGTCGCGGTCACGCGTGCTCTCGCGGACGGCGAAGAAATATCACAGCCAGGCGCTGGAAGCGGACGCGCTGCACTTCAGCACAGACATCTGGAGCAGCGCCGTGGTGATCCTGGGCCTGGCGAGCGTGAAACTCGGCGAGCGGCATCCGGATCTTCCGTGGCTGCGGTATGCGGACGCCGTGGCAGCCATCCTGGTGGCCCTCATTGTAGTGTGGGTGAGCGTGCAGTTGGGGATGCGCACGGTCCGCGCGCTGATCGACGCGGCGCCGATGGGGCTGGAAGACCGGGTCATCGCCGCCGTGGAAGCGGTGCCGGGCGTATTCAATTGCCATAACGTTCGCGCCCGGTACTCCGGCGCGCAGTTGTTCGTGGATATCCACGTGCTCGTGGACGGACGGCAGACGCTGGAAGCCGCGCACGACCTGACCGAACAGATCGAAGAAGCCATCCAGCGGCTCGCTCCGGGAGCGGACGTGACCGTGCATCCCGAGCCTTTGCCGCAGCCGGCGAAGCCGTGAAAAATGCGGACGGACCACTCCCTGCACTCGCGGCTCGGTAAGGGCTACTCTTCGGCGAAGCCTTCTTCGGCGGGCGGCAGCACGTCGCTCGGGCGGGCGAACCAGACGTAGAGCGTGGGCAGGAGCAAAACGCTGAGCGCCAGGTCTACGATCAGTCCGCCGACGATGACGATGGCGAAGGGGCGCTGCGAATCCGATCCGATCCCGTGCGAGGTGGCCGCTGGCAGCAGGCCCAGCGTCGCCACCAGCATGGTCATCATGATGGGCCGGAGCCGGAGCACGGCGCCTTCGATGGCCGCGTCCCGCACCGGGTGCCCGCGCACGCGCAACTGGTTGATGTACTCGATCATGATGACGCCGATCTGCACCGAGACGCCGAACAGGGCCAGGAAACCGACGCCCGAAGAGACGCTGAAGTGCGTACCTGTCAGATATAGCGCCAGGATGCCGCCGATGGGCGCCATGGCCACGTTCATGATGATCAGCAACGCCCACTTGAAGGAGTCGAAGGCCGTGTAGAGGATCAGGAAGATCACCAGGATGGTGATAGGCACGATCACCGCAAGGCGGGCGTTGGCGCGTTTCTGGCTTTCGTACTCCCCGGTCCAGACTACTTGATAACCTTCCGGCAGCTTGACCTGCTTGCCGACTTTGGCGATGGCTTCCTCGACCGTGCTGCCCAGGTCCCGGCCGCGCACGCTGTACTTGATGGCGATGTATCGCGAGTTGCCTTCGCGGTAGATCAGCGAAGCGCCATCCTCGACGCGGACATCGCAGAGCTGGCTCAACGCCACCCGCTCACCGCTGGGGGAGAGGATGCGGATGCCGCCGATCTCGTCGATAGTCTGGCGGAAGGGCGGCTGGTAGCGCACCACGAGGTCGTAGCGGCGTTCGCCCTGCAAAATCTGGCTCACCGCCTTACCGCCCACGGCGGTTTCAATCGCATCCTGAACGTCGGCCACGTTGATGCCGAACCGGTCGGCCTTGGCGCGGTCCACGAAAAAGTTCACGTTAGGCTGGCCGATGACACGGAAAATGCCCAGATCCTGGATGCCGGGGATCTTCTGCATGACGTTCTGGATCTCTTCGGCCTTTTGCTCGAGCTGCTTCAGATCCGTGCCATAGATCTTGACGGCAAGCTGGCCCTTGACGCCGCTGACGGCCTCTTCCATGTTGTCGGCGATGGGCTGGGAGAAGTTCCAGATGACGCCCGGGATCTTCTCCACCTGGCGGTCCATGGCGGCGATGAGCTCGTCTTTGTTCTGGTGGAATTCCGGGCGCCACTGGTCGTGGGGCAGAAGATCCACGAAGTACTCGGTGTTGAAAAAGCCGGTGGCGTCGGTGCCGTCGTCGGGGCGGCCCACCTGGCTGACCACCTGGGTGACCTCCGGAAAAGCAGCGAAGATCCGGCGGGCCTCGCGCACGACGCGCTCGCCCTCGGTGGGTCCGGTGCTGGGCGCCAGCGTGCCGCGTGCCCAGATCGCTCCTTCGTCCAGGTGGGGCAGAAACTCCGAGCCCACGGCGCCGCTGCCCGCCAGGTAGATCACGCCGCCCAACATGGCGAAAGCCGTGCCCACCGTGATCCAGTGGTGCCGCGTGCACCAACCCAGTTGATAGCGGTACAGGCTGGTGATCCATGCCAGAACCGGATTTTTCCATTCGCGCATACCCGCCTTGAACAGGAAGCTGGCCAGCACCGGGGCCATCAGCATGGCAAACACGAGCGCGCCCAGCAGCGCGAATGCCACGGTCCAGGCCATGGGCTTGAACAGGCGCCCTTCCACCCGCTGGAGCGTGAAGATGGGCAGGTACGCGGTGATGATGATGAGGATGGCGTAGAAGACCGGCCGCTGGACTTCGTGCGCGGCCCGGGCAATCTTCTGCCCGATGGTCAGGCTGGATTCGTCGCGGCGGCTAACGTGCCGCAGGATATTTTCGACCATCACCACCGAGCCATCCACCACCATGCCGAAATCCAGCGCGCCCAGCGAGAGCAAGTTTGCGGGGATGTGGCTGAGGTCCAGCAGGATCGAGGCGAACAGCAGGGAAAACGGGATGGTGCAGGCCACGATCAGCGCGCTGCGCACGTTTCCCAGGAACAGGAACAGGATGACCACGACCAGGGTGATGCCTTCGGCCAGGTTGTGCAACACGGTGTGGGTGGTCAGGTGCACCAGGTCGCTGCGGTCCAGGTGGGGCACCACTTTCACGCCGGGCGGCAGGATGTGTTCGTTCAGTTCCCGCACCTTGTCGTGAATGCCGTCGAGCGTGGCATCGGGCTCGGCGCCCTTGCGCATCAGGACGATGCCTTCCACGACATCGTCGTCATCCACCACGAGCCCGTTGGCGTGGTGGATGGACTTGCCGATCTGGCCCAGGCGGATTTTGGGCCCCTGGGTGGCCACGGCGACGTCGCGAACCCGTACGGGCGTGCCGTTGAGAGACTTGAGCACGGTGGCGCCGATGTCATCGGTGTCCCGCATCAGGCCGATCACCCGGATGTTGAACTCCTGCTGGCCGTGCTCGATGAAGCTGCCGCCCGCGTTCGTGTTGTTCGCGGCGAGCGCCTGCTCCACCTGGGCAATACTGATGCCATAGGCAACGAGCTTGTTGGGATCCACCTGTACCTGGTATTCCCGGGTGATCCCGCCGAAGCTGGATACGTCCACTACGTTGGGCACCGATTTGAACTGCTTCTCCAGCACCCAATCCTGTATGGACTTCAGCTCCATCAGGTCGTACTTCGGATTGCTGCTGGTGAGCGTGTAGAAATAGAGCTGGCCGACGGGGCTGTAATCCGGGCCGAGCACGGGATTGAGGCCGGCCGGCAGGTTGACCTGGGACAGTTTCTCGAGCACCTGCTGGCGGGCCCGGAAGTTGTCGGCCTGGTCATCGAAGATCAGCGTGACCACGGACAGGCCGAACAGCGAGACGGAACGGAGGTTGGTGACATGCGCGACTCCGTTCACGACCACCTCGATGGGGATAGTGACCTGCTGTTCGACTTCTTCGGCGGCGCGTCCGGGCCACTGCGTGATGACCTGGACCCACGTGTTGGCGACATCCGGGTATGCCTCTACCGGGAGGGTGTGAAATGAGATGATTCCCCAGATGAGCAGCAGGAAGCCGAGGCACAAGACCAACAGACGGTTTCGGAGGGCAAAATCAACTAAGTAACGGATCATGTAAGCGATTCAGAGGTCCAGGCGCTGGACGGCCGGGGCGGCGCCCTCCTGGAAAATCAGACGAGTCTCCACTTCAGGGAAATCGCGGCGGACCTGCTGGAGGATTCCCCAGGCAATCAGCATCCCCGCGGGCAAGGCCAGGAAACGGCGGGGTTCGGCGAGCATCCATCGCTCGATGCCGGCGCCCAGCCCGGTGAACAGGAAAAATCCGAACAGGAAGACGAAGAATAACAGGATCACGTGATTCTGAAAGGGTGGGAAGGTACAGGTAAAGGGAATCTTGTGGAAGCGGAACAGCAAGACTTCGACGAGCAGGAGCAAAGCTGCCAGCACGAATGCCGCCGGCCGCCAACCCATGCCGAGAAGGGTAGGGAGGAGCACGGCAGGAATCAGAAAGCTCAGCATGACCTTGCGCGCCACGGCGGCAGTCTCCAGCCCGCTGTCATCCAGAACCACCTGATAGATCCAGTTGGCATTCAGCCGCACCGGCACATTGAAGACGAAACGCAAGCCGCAGATGCCGAGGTATGCCAGGATCAGGGGAACCGGCAGCCAATCCCCGGAGAGCGCCTGCTGAGAAGCCAGCACCAGGCCGAGACCCGCGAACACCCCCAGCAGCAGGCAGTGCGTTTCGCTGCGCAGCAGTGTGCGCACGGTGAAGTGATAACAGGCGCGCTGGAAAGGGGTGGGCAGGAAAAGCCGGTCCAGGAACGCCGGCCAGCTCAGACGGAGGCGGCGACCGCCGGGGGGCAGGTCCGACACCTCCGGAATTCGCAGGAAGTGCCGGCGATAGCTGAGCGCGCTGCACAGCATGGCGCTCCCAAAGGCCGCCGCTGTGGCGCCTAGGCCCAGTTGGCCCAGGGAATGCAGCACCGCGCCTCCACGGCCTTGCAGCGACTGGTACAGCCCCACGAACCAGACCGCCGGCACCCATCGCACCAGGGAATCCGGAGCCGCGGGCAAGCGCATGACCAGGCGCGGCACGGCGAATGCGGTGCACAAGAGCGCGAGCAGCCCAATCATGAGCAGGATCCGGACGTAGAGCGAGACTTTCCGGAAGAGCCGGTCCGGAAGACAGGCCATCAACCACCCCATGATGGCGAAGCAGAAAAAAAACGTGAATGCGCTGGCCAGGACCACGCACAGGGCGTGCGCCAGCACGAAGTGAAGGAACCCGCCGAACGAGTTCATTTCGGCCGTAACGACGAAAGGGAACAGGATGGCGGAGGCCGCGTTCACATCCACGGCGAACAGAGAGGCGGCCAGGAGAATGGCCGTCAGATTGGCCAGGAAAATACTCCGCGCCGGCAGCGGCAGCGGGGCGAGATTGGCGTGATCCCGAGGGCCGGGGAGAATCTGGTCCCACTTGAGAACCGTGACCGCGCCCGTGATCACCATGGAGAAGACGATAAAAAAGTATTTGTCCGGCAGAGAGCCGGTGTAGATATCGAAGGCCGGGTGCCCGCGCAGGAACCGCAAAAGAGAGGAGTACTTGTCAAAAAGAATCAGGGAGAGCAACCCGCCCGGCACGGCCAGCAGCGCCAGCAGGTCGCCGACTCCCATTTCCACGCCGGTTTCTTCCGAATCTTCCCCACTGCGGAAGAGCCCGCCGAGGAAGTGCAGCACAAGCCGCCGGAACGGGCGGTCCCTGAGGAAGCGCCACTCAGCGGCAGGGGGCACTGACTGCGGCGACGATATCTCGGGCGATTCGGTCAGCATCGGCCTGCTCCGTGAGTTGCAGAAAAGTGTCTTCCAGCGCCATCCGGGAGGCGCCGGCGCGGATCTCCTCCAGGGAGCCATAAGCCACCACCGATCCCTGGCGCAAAACCAGCAAGTGCGAACAAACCTTCTCCACGACTTCCAGCACCGGCGAACAGAAGAACACCGCCTTGCCGGCTTGTGCGAACAGGCGCAGCACCTTGCGGAACACCAGCGCACAGGTCACATCCAGGCCGGAGAAGGGCTCGTCCAGAATCAGGATCTCGGGATCGTGCAGCAGGGACGCGATCAGCATGACACGCTGCCGCATGCCTTTCGAATAGGCCGAAATAGGCGAGTGGCGGTGGGGATACAGGGTCAGACTTTCCAGCAGCGCCGCGGCCCGTTCGGCGAACCGGCGGCGTTCCAGCCCGCGCAGCGTGCCGACCAGTTCCAGGTATTCCCAGCCGGTCAAGTGCGTGTAGAGATTGCACTCTTCGGGCACGTAGCCGAGAGCCCGCTTATAGGCGACCAGATCCGCGTGGATGTTCCGGCCGTGGAACAAGGTTCGCCCGTGGGTGGGCGGCATCAGGCCGGCCAGCACCTTGACCGTGGTGCTCTTGCCCGAACCGTTGGGGCCGAGGTAACCCAGGATCTCGCCGGGCCGGATGGCGAAGCTCACGTCTGCCACCGCCGGGCGCCCGGCGTAGCGCTTGGTAATGCAATCGGCTTCGAGGACGGCTTCCATGGCTGGGGGCCAGTCGCCGCGCAACCGCATGGGCAGGTCCGCGGCAGACGCCCAACGGGCGGCTAGCCACGCTGCTGCCGCCAGCGTTCCTACCAGTAAGACAACCACCGGGATCAAAATGTTCCCCCGGTCACTACTGCTCCACCGTGCTGGAGAACTGGAGGGCATTGGCGACGATCTGGTCGCCCGGCTGCAGACCGCCCAGGATCTCCTGCGAGCCATCCCCGCGCGCGGCGCCGGCGTGGACTTCCACGCGGCGGAAGGTCTTGCCGCCCACCGGACGGAAGACCCAATCCTTATCGTGCAGCCGCAGAATGGCGGCGGCGGGCACGAACACCCGGGTTTGGGTGTCCTGGGAGACGAACACAGCCGTGGCGAACATGCCGGGACGCATCAGGCCCTCGGAATTGGCGAGTTCCAGCCGCACCTTCGCGGTCCGCGTGTTGGGGTCGAGCAAAGAAGAAATATTGCTCACCCTACCCCGCAGCTTACGGTCCGGATAGGCGTTCAGGCGCACTTCCGCGAAATCGCGCAGGTGCACCTGGGAAAGGTTGTTTTCGTAAACGTCGCACAGGATCCACACCCGCGACAGGTCGGCGATAGTGAACAGGTCCGGGGAGTTGTCGAGCGATTTCACGCCCGCTCCTCCGGTGATGTTCTGAGCCACGATGGTGCCGGAAGCCGGAGCGTGGACCTCGATGATGGGCGAGAGGGTATCGACGCTGCCGCCCAGCAGCCGAATACGCTCGGAACTCGTGCGCACGTCCACCTTGGCCTTTTCCTCGGTGTCCTGCGCCTGTTCTTTATCCTTTTCAGCCAGGGCTCCATGAGAGAAGAGCAAATTGGCACGCTCCAGAGCGCGGCGGGCCAGAATCTCATCCGCGACCGCCTTCTGATAATCGGAGATGGCCTGAGCGAGATCCGGGCTATGGATGCGCAGCAGGAGCTGTCCTTTTTGCACCAGATCGCCCAGGCGCGCGTGAATCTCCACGACGCGCCCCCCGGAGAGGGAGTTGACCGGCACTGTCAGGCTGACATCCGGCGAGACGACACCGGTGACGCTCAGGTCGTCATGCACGCGGCGCGCTTCCGCCTTGATCAACGGAAACTCCTCCGGGTGATCCACCTCCACGGTATTGGGATCGGGCGCCGCTTCGACCTTTACGGGCACCGGCGCTGCCTTGGCGGAGGATTCCCGCTGGCAGCCAGCGGACAGCAGACATAGCAACACAATGCCGGTAACCGGCAGGAGAGCAAGTGAATTCAGGTTCCTCATTGGATCACCTCCCGGCCCACAGCCAGGTTGAGCTGATTGGCCGCTGAGAGGTAGCTCGCAATCAAATTGCGATAGTTCAATTCCGTGTCCCGATAGGACTTTTGGGCGTCCAGAAAGTCCAGCAGCGAGGCGCCGCCCCGCGCGTAGGCGAAGGAGACTGTGTCGCGGATGTCGGCGGCTTGCTTCAAATACTGGTCGCGGTAGGGACGGAGCAGCGCCCGCACGCTGTCCAGTTGCGCGTATGCCGAATCCACATCCCGGAAGACGGAGGTCACCAGGGCCTGCCGGATCTGCTGCGAACGCCGGATTTCCAGGGCGGTTCGCGCCTTCTCGCCCTGGTTGCGGTCGAAGATGCGCAGCGGGATCGCGAAGTCGATACCCATGGTGTTATCGGGGCCGGTGCGCTGATACTCCACACCGATGGTCGGGTCCGTGGATCCGTTCGCCCACGCCAGCTTGTTGTCGGCCTCGGCCTTGCGAATCAAGGTGTCGGCCGATTTGAGATCCGGGCGGGCGTCTACGGCAGCGCGGTGAAGCTCCTCGGGGAGAAGGATGGTTTCCCGGAAATCGAAGTCCCCGGTCACGTCGAAGCGATCCACGGGGCGTTTGTCTTCCATGAGCGCGAGCAACTGGATTTTGGCGGTGCGCAGGTTGACGCGGGCGTTGATCAAGTCGCTTTGGAACTGGGCGCGCTGCAACTCCACGCGCTCGAGGTCGGACCGGGAGATGTCGCCTGCCTGGTAGCGCTGGCGATTGACCTCGATGACTTTGTCGTAGTAGGCAAGATTGTCGCCGGCGAGCTGTTGGATAGATTTTGCCTGGAGCACGCGAATGAACGCATCCCGCAAGGCGAATAGCAGATTCCGCTCCAGGTCCTGAGCGTCGGCGGCGGAGACGGCGGTGGCGAGTTCGGCGCTTGCCACCCGCAATTGCCGCTTATGCTGCCGCTCCCAGAGCTGGGTGACCGTGTGCGTGAGCTGCGCATTCTGGAACGGTTGCAGCGGATTCGGATTCCACACGTGGAACTCGTCCTCGATGATGCTGAGCTGCGGGTTGGGCCGCAATCCCGCTGTCACCTCATTGGCGCGGTTCTCCTGAACAAAGGTCTGCCCGGCCTGCAGACTCGGATTGTTTGCTCGAAATTGCTCGCGGACGTCCTCCCAGGTCAGGGGCTTCTGGGCGTGCGCCACAGCCGTGAACGCGACCGGGAGGAGGACGCTCGAGAGCGCGCGCCGCGATGGGCGTGCCATGCATTCCTCCAAGAATCTAATAGACTTACCGCCCCGCGCTCACAACCAGGTGGCGCGCAGGCGGATCGATTTAGCGGGGGAAAAAGGCTGCGGGAGGGGAGCGCCCGGCGCGGCAGAGCAGGTCACGGACCGGAATCACCGCGCGGTTGAAGCTGACCAGGGCCAGGCAGAAGAAAGTGATGGCCAGAGCCTGGATCCCGCAAATCTGCAGGTGGTCCAGCGACTGAAGCATCCGCGCCAGGTGGAGATTCGCTTTCTCCTTGGCGTCTTCGGGGGGAGTGGTGGTCGTCCCCGTGGTCCCGTGCTTGCCCAGGCGAGTCTGGAGAAACGCGAAGCTGAACAGGTCGTCGCTGGCCGAAACGCACGGAAACAGCGCGACGGTAACAAAGAACACCGCGAGCGCGCGGCGCAGAATCCAGTAGGGGCGCGAAGATCGCTGGCGGAGCTCCGCAATGCCGAGGAGGACGAGCGCAGTGACACCGATACCCAGCCAGATCAGATTCAGTGCAGTATCGAGAGCCACAGGACTTCTTATTAGTCTAGCAGAAGAGCAGGGCCTTCTGACGGCGCTGCGTCTATATTGATACACTCACCTCATAGCCCGTGACAAGGTCCTGAACGACTTGTGGCGGGTCTCCCTCCGGAAAAGAGCAGGGGGTCAGCGGCCAGGGCTTGGCTCCTTATCGAAGGTGGTCGAACGTGCGAATCTTACTCTGGATAACGTGTCTTTCTTCGCTATGCGGCGGCCAGGGACCGGCTCCACCTGCAACTCCGTCTCCCCCGGAGCAGGTCACGGTGGAACAGGCCGTCCAGGAGGCGCTGTCGCGGAACCTGGGTCTTTTGGCGGAACGCTACAACCTGAGCATCGCGGATGCCCGGATCATTACCGCCCGCCTGAGGCCCAATCCGGTGCTGAGCGCGGGGTGGGACTACATCGATGCCTTTGGAACCGGGTTTGACGTGCACAACGCCGCCGGGCCTACGGAATTCAACTTTCGCGTGGATTTCGTATTGGAGAGGGGCAGGAAGCGCGAGCGGCGCACCGAGATGGCTCAGACCGCCCGCGAGGTGGCGCAATACCAGCTTCTGAACGCCACGCGGATGGTGATCTTCGATGTCCAGAGCGCCTTTGTGGACGTCCTGCTGGCGAAAGAAAATCTAGCCCTGGCGCAGCAAAATCTGAAGGCCTTCAACAGCATCGTCGAGGTCAATGCCGCGCGCGTTGCCGCTGGCGATCTGGCCAGGGTGGAACTGCTCCGGTCGCGGGTGGCCGCGCTGCAGTTCCAGAACACGGTGCGGCAGGCAGACTCCCGGCTGCGAATTGCACGCAACCGGCTGCAAACGCTGATGGGCCGGACGGTGCCCTCTCCAGACTTCGATGCCGCGGGCAGCCTGCGCCGGGACGCGCCTCCGCTGAGTCTGGAGGGGCTGGAGCAGCAGTCGCTGAAGTTTCGTCCCGATCTGCAGGCCCTCGACCGCGACCAGGCCCGCTCGCTGGCCGACCTGCGCCTCCAGATGGCCCAGGGCAAGGTGGACTACACGGTGGGCGCGGAGTTCCACCGGCAATACTACAACGCCACCGGCAGCGCCCTGGGGCTCTTTTTCAGCGCGCCCTTGCCGGTCTTCAACCGAAACCAGGGCGAAATCGAACGTGCGCGGAGGGAGCAGGAGCAGATCCAGGCACGCATCCGGGCCCTCCAGGCAGACGTCCGCAACGAGATTCGCAGCGCCTGGCTGCAATATACGACTTCCCGGGATCTCCTTGAAAGCATCGAGCGCGACATGCTGGCGCAAGCCCGCGACGTACGGCAAATCACGGAGTACTCCTATCGCCGGGGAGAAGCCAGCTTCGTGGAGTTTCTGGATGCGCAGCGCGCCTTCAACGACACGATGCAGGGCTATAACGAGGCCCGCGCCGAGTACGCCCGCAGCTTGTACCTGATCGATTCGGTCTCCGGCAAGGCGGTGAACCCATGAAGACCGCGGCCATCCGGTACGGGCTTCTGGCGGCTTCGGCCTTGCTGCTGGCGGGCTGCGGAAAGCAGCCGGAATCGGCGCGGCAGCCGCCGGCACCGGACTCCGCGGCTTCGGCTATGGAGGGCACTGTAAGCATCCCGCCGGATTCTCCGAAGTTGCAGGAGATTCGCGTGGAGCCCGTGAGAGTGCAGGAGATTCCCAGCGACCAGGTGGTCTCACCGGGCAAAATCGAGGTCAATCCGAATCGTGTATCCCGCGTGGTGCTGCCGGTTACCGGACGCGTAACCAGCGTGCTGGTGCGGCTGGGCGATTCCGTGAAAAGGGGTCAGCCCCTGGTGACCATTGACAGCCCGGACGCCGACGCCGCCGAGTCGGCCTACCTGCAAGCGCAGGCCGGGGTCACGCAGGCCCGTGCCAATTTGGTGAAAGCCCAGGCGGACTTCGACCGGGCCAACGACCTGTTCGCGCATGACGCGGTGGCCAAGAAGGACGTGCTGAACACCGAGAACGCATTGACCCAGGCCAAGGCCGCCGTGGAACAGGCGCGGGCTTCCCAGGAGCAGGCCGCCCGCCGGCTGGCTCTGCTGGGGCTTCAGGCCGGCCGGTTTGGACAGCAGGTGGTGGTGCCTTCGCCGCTTTCCGGGAAGGTGCTCGAGATCAGCGTGGCCGCTGGCGAGTACCGCAATGACACCAACTCCGCCGTGATGACTATCGCGGATCTGAGCACCGTGTGGGTCTCGGCCGATGTGCCGGAGAGTTCCATTCGCCTGATTCAGCCAGGAGAGCACATCGACGTCGCGCTGACCGCGTATCCCGGCGAAGTGTTCCGCGCCCGGGTGACGCGCATCGCCGATACGGTCGATCCGCAGAGCCGCACGGTCAAAGTGCGCGCGGAACTCGACAACTCCGCCGGACGTCTCCGGCCGGAGATGTTCGGCAGCATCCGGCATGTCGATTCGACCAGGACCGTTCCCGTGCTGCCGGTGGGAGCCGTGATTCACACCGAGGGCCGGGATGTGGTGTTCGTCGAACGAGGGCCCGGACGATTCGTGGCCACGCAGGTGGCCGTGGGCAATCGCGTGGGCGCGGTGGTTCCGGTCGAGCGCGGTGTCAACGCCGGCGACCGCGTGGTGGTGGACGGCACCATGCTGCTGAAGGCGCAATAACACAATCCCATGATTGCCAAGCTGCTACGTTTCGCTTTACAACAGCGCTTTCTCTCCGTGGTGCTGGGCCTGGCCATGGTCGGCCTGGGACTGTGGGCCTTCACCAAGCTTCAGATTGAAGCCTATCCGGATATCTCGGATACGCAGGTGGTGGTCATCACGCTGTTTCCCGGCCGCGCGGCCGAGGAAGTCGAGCAGCAGGTCACCATACCGATCGAGCGCGCGCTGAACAGCACCCCCGACGTGATTGCCCGGCGCTCCCGCACGATTTTCGGACTCTCCGTAGTGGAACTGACGTTCGCCTACGGCACCAACGACTACTTCGCCCGGCAGGTAGTGCTCGAGAAACTGCGCGACGCCGAAATTCCCGAGGGAGTGACGCCTACGCTGGGCCCGCTGGCCACTCCTATCGGCGAACTCTACCGCTACCGGTTGGCCGGCGAAGGCTACGACGCGATGCAATTGCGCGAGCTCGAAGACTGGGTGGTGGAACCGCGCTTCCTCCAGGTGCCGGGGGTGGCGGACGTGGTGCCCTTCGGCGGGTTGCTGAAGCAATACCAGATCGAGATCGATCCGCTGGCCCTGGAAAAATACCGGCTGTCCATCAGCCAGATCGCCGAGGCGGTCAACGCCAGCAATCAGAACGCTGGCGGCGCCCTGGTGGATACAGGGCAGCAGGCCATGGTGGTGCGGGGCGTGGGACTGATCCGGTCGGTGGAGGATATCGCCAACAGCGCGGTGGCGGAGGTGAACGGAGTTCCCATCTTCGTCCGCGACGTGGGCCGGGTCAAGATCGGCGCGGCGCCGCAGACCGGCATTTTCGGGATCGGCTCCGATCGCAAAGGCCAGAACGGCGTCGAAGGCATCGTGCTCATGCGGCGCGGCGAGAATCCCAGCGAGGTGCTGGAGCACATTCACGAGGCGGTCGAGGAATTGAACGCCACGGCGCTGCCCAAGGGCGTCAAGCTGGAGCCGATCTACGACCGCACGGACCTGGTGGCCAACACGCTGCACACCGTGTCGCACACCCTCCTGGAAGGCCTGATCATCGTGGTCGCGGTGCTCTTCCTGTTTCTGGGCAGCGTGCGCGCGGCGCTGCTCACCGCGCTCACCATCCCGCTTTCACTGTTGTTTGCCTTCATCTGCATGCACTTCAGCGGGATTCCGGCGAACCTGCTCAGCCTGGGGGCGCTGGACTTCGGCATCATCGTGGACGGCACGCTGGTGATGGTGGAGCACGTGGTGCACCGGCTCTCGACGGTCAAGCCCGGCCGCCAGGGACACGGGGTGCTGGATGCGATTCGGGACGCCGCGCTGGAGGTCGAATCGCCCATCTTCTTCTCGCTGCTGATCATCATCGCCGCCTACATTCCGCTGTTCACGTTGGAGCGCGTGGAGCGCCGGCTGTTTACGCCCATGGCTTTCACGGTGTGCTACGCCTTGCTGGGCTCCATGCTGCTGGCCTTGACGCTGATCCCAGTGCTGGCCACCTATCTGTTTCGCCATGGAGCTAAGGGCTGGGAAAACCCGGCGCTGGCCTGGCTGGAGCGCCGCTACGAGCGTCTGCTCCGGTTCGCCATGCGCCGCGTGGCCCTGGTGGTAGGCGGGGCGGCGGCGGTGGTCGCGGTGGCCTTTGGCCTCGGTGCCCTGCTGGGATCGGAGTTTCTGCCGCAACTGGACGAGGGCACGGTGTGGGTGCGAGCCAACCTGCCGGCCGGCATTTCGCTCGAGAAGTCGGCGCAGGTGGCCGGCCGCATTCGCGCCATTCTGGAGCAGTTTCCCGAGGTGCAACTGGTCAGTTCCCAGACCGGACGCAACGACTCCGGCACGGACCCGTACGGTCCGAACCGGAACGAGTTCTTCGTGGCGCTGAAGCCGTATGACCAGTGGCCCGTGCGGCGGCCCAAGGCCGCCCTGGTGGAGGATTTCTCCAACAAGCTGCGGTCGGAGATTCCCGGCGCATTCTTCAGCTTCACCCAGCCGATCATCGACAACGTGACCGAGGCGGTGACCGGCTCGCCGGCGGACCTGGCGGTAATCATCAGCGGGCCGGACCTGGGGCAGCTTCGGAAGTATGCGAATCAGACCCTCGGGATCATCCGGCGGGTCCCGGGCGCGGCGGATTCCAGCCTGGAGCAGGAAGCCGACCAGGCTCAACTGCGCATCGACATCGACCGGCAGGCCGTCGCGCGATATGGCGTGCGCGTGCGGGACGTTCAGGATCTCATCGAGCTGGCCATCGGCGGGCGAGCGGTCAGCACCCTGTTCGAAGGCGAGCGCCGCTTCCCCATCACCGTGCGTTTCATTCCGGAGGCCCGCGTGGACACTACCGCCATCGAGAACATCCTGGTACTGACCCGCGAGGGAGGCCGGGTGCCGCTCTCGCAGCTTGCCGCCATCCGAATCGCGGACGGCGCGACTATCATTGCGCGGCGGGAGAACCGGCGGCAGATCTCGGTGCGCACGAACATCCGCGGCCGCGACCAGGGCAGTTTCGTGGCGGAAGCCCAGCGCCGGTTCGAAGCCGCCGTCCAGCTTCCCAGCGGATACCGCGTCGAGTGGGGCGGCCAGTTCGAAAATCTGCAGCGCGCCCGGAGGCGGCTCACGGTGATCCTGCCGGTGACCATCGCCATCATCTTCGGGCTGCTGTTCTTCGCCTTCCGCTCCGCCGTGGATGCCGGACTGGTCCTCATGAACGTGCCGTTCTCGCTGGTGGGGGGCATCGTGGCGCTGTACTTGCGGGGCATCAATCTGAGTGTGTCGGCGGCCGTCGGCTTCATTTCGCTGTTCGGCGTGGCGGTGATGAGCGGCGTGCTGGTGGTGGCCGAAATCAACCGCCGGCGGCTGGAGCCGGGCGTGCCCGTGGAATCGGCCATCGTCCAGGGATCGCTGTCTCAACTCCGCCCGGTGCTGATGATGATCCTGGTGGCCATGTTTGGCATGGTGCCGGCCGCGCGCGCCACCGGCATCGGCTCGGACGTGCAGCGCCCGCTGGCTACCGTGGTGGTGGGCGGGCTGCTCTCCACCCTGCTGCTGTCTTTGTTGGTGCTGCCCAGCCTCTATTACCTGACCTCGGGGAAGCGCGACGTGAACCGCGATGTTTGACCGCGACGGGAGACTCTGCCATGAATCCGCCTGTGAAGATGCTGCTGATCTACGTGGATGAAACCGACAATTGGGGCACCACCCCGCTCTACGAGGCTCTCGTACGGCGGCTGCGCCAGTTGAACGTCGCCGGCGCGACCGTGCAGGCCGGCATCATGGGTTTCGGGAGCCACAAGACCGTTCACCAGAAGCGGCTGTTCGGTGTCTCGGACGACCGCCCCGTGACGATCAGCGCGGTGGACAACGAAGCCAAAATTCGGGCGGCGCTGCCGGAGATCCGGGGTATGGTGAAGGAGGGGCTGGTGGTCCTGCTGGACGTCGAGGTGGTGCCCGGGCCGCCGCCGGAAGAATAATCGGACTGGCCGAGGGGGCGGCTCCTGCGTGAGAATCTACGCATGAGGCGAATGCTGGCTGTTGCGGGCGCCGCGGCGCTGATCCCTTTGGTATTCCTCCTGCGCTACACCCCGGCGCAGGAAACTCCCGGACCGGCCGGCTCTCCGGCCGCCACAGTCTTTGTCACCCTGGGCCTGAAGGCTCAGGCGGCGGAGCGGTGGGACGGCTCGGTGCAGATCACGGGCGGGACGCTGGCGCGCGCCGAAGGCTGGCACTTCTCGGCGGGGGACGAGATCAGCGGCTCGGGAACGTGGAAGTGCGTTACGCGCCGGGACGCCGTGGAGCCGTTCTCCGACGTTCACTACACGGAAATGCGGCCGGGTTCCAAGCCTCCGGTTCTGTTTCAGCCCGTAGGGTTGTACCTGACCGTCCAGTCCAACGGCGACCCGCGGTTTGCCATCCGAACCGCTCAGGGACAGTTCGATTTTCTGCTCTCCGAAATCGGCGGGAATCCGCGCTCTTTTCTGGACGGGCGCGTGATCGTGGCGCGGGTTCCTACGGTCGAGAAGCTCAGCGATCCCGCATTCGAGCATGACGAGGCGGCGCTGGCCGCCCTGCCGGACGGCACACTGGCGGCGGCCTGGGTGGCCTACCGCGATCGCGCCGACCGTGTCCTGCTGCGCCTCCGGCGCCAGGGGGCCTGGTCCGCGGCTGAGGAAGTGACGCCGCGCCACGGGGAGATATTCCGCTGCGCCGCGGCCGCGGATACCTCCGGCAGCCTGTGGGTGTTCTGGGGCCAGCGGGAAGGCGCGCAATGGCAGATCTGGGGCCGCGCGAAGCACAATGGCGCCTGGCGCACCCCGGAACTGCTTGCCGGCGCCGGCAGCAACACGTTTCTGCGCGCGGCCTCGATCGGTTCCGGCCCCATCTTTCTCGTCTGGCAGAGCTACCGGGGCGGCCAGAGCGATATCTATCTGAAGAGCTACGATCAGGGCCGCTGGTCGGAGGAGGTCCGGGTCAGCGAATCGGCAGCCAACGACTGGGAACCCGCGGTGGCCGCCGGCCCGGACGGCACAGCCTACGTCGTGTGGGACAGCTACGACCGCGGCAACTACGACATCTTTTTCCGGTCCTACAAGCAGGGTTCGCTCTCGCCTGTCCGGGCGATCACCACCAGCCCGGATTTCCAGGCGCATGCCGCCGTGACCGTGGACGCGGAGAACCGGCCCTGGGTGGCCTGGGACGAATCCGGCGTCAACTGGGCCAAGGACCAGGGCTTCCTGATCCCCACGCCGCTGGCGGTGCCGATCCATCAGCGGCGCTGGCTGCGCCTGGCGGTGCTGGAAAACGGCCGCTGGCTGGAACCCCGCCGGAGCCCGCGCACAACTCTCCCGGAAAGCATGCGGGAGAACGCGGAACATCCGCAGATCGCGTTTGACGGCAAAGGAACGTTGACCCTGCTGTTTCGCCATTGGACCCGGCGCAACTCCCGGACCATCGGTAGCCCGATCGATTGGGAGAACTACCTGACGCGCTTCGATGGCAGCCGCTGGAGCGAGCCGCAGCCCGTGCCGGACAGCGCTGGCTCCATCGAAAAGCTACCGGCTCTCGCGCGCGCACGCGACGGCGCGCTCTGGGCGGCCTGGATGACCGACGGCCGGCTGTTTCGGAACCAGATCCCGGTGCACGCCGACATCTATTGCGCAACCCTCGGCGTGGCTCAGACGCCGCAGTTCTCCCCCCTGGCCTTCGAGCCCTTCTCCGAGCCCTTTGCGGAAGCGATCCCGGTGCATCCGCAGGAGACGGCGGACGTGCGCGCCATCCGCGGCTATCAGATCCAGGCCGGCGGCAGGCAATTCCACATCTACCGCGGCGACATGCACCGCCACACCGACGTCTCCCAGGATTTCAAATACGACGGTTCGCTGCTGGAACTCTATCGCTACGCCCTGGATGCTGCCGCCTTTGACTACATCGCCGCCACGGATCATCAAACCGGCTACGACCAGGAGTTCACGTGGTGGCAGAACCAGAAACTGGCGGAGTTGTTTCTTGTGCCGGACCGCTTCACGCCGCTGTTCGGGTCCGAGCGGAGCCTGCCCTATCCCAACGGGCACCGGAATGTGATCTTCGCCCATCCGGGGGTGCGCCCATTGCCCATCCCGCCGGAGGAGATGAGCGGGCGGGTGGGCGCGGCCGGGCTCTACGAGTACCTGCACAAGAACCAGGGGATCTCCATGCCTCACTCGACGGCTACGGACCAGGGCACGGACTGGCGCGACAACGACCCGGTGGTGGAGCCGCTTATGGAGATCTACCAGGGCTATCGGAACAGCTACGAATACGAAGGCGCTCCGCGCGCGGCCACGGCCTTGAATCCGCAGGCTCAGAAAAGCGGCTGGCAGCCGGCGGGCTTTTGGTGGAACGCGCTGGCGAAAGGGTACAAGCTCGGCGTGCAGTCGAGTTCGGACCACTGGTCCACGCACATTTCCTATGCCTGCCTGCTGGCGGAGCAGTTCACCCGCGAAGGCCTGCTGGACGCTATCCGGAAGCGCCACGCCTACGGCGCTACCGACAATATCATTCTGGATTTCCGCGCCCGCTCCGGCGGGTCCGTGCATCTCATGGGTGACATTTTCACCGCGCCGGGGGCGCCGCAATTCTCGGTTCGGGTGCTGGGCACAGGTCCCATTCTGCAGATCGATCTGATCAAAGACCGGCGCTTCGTCTACACCACGCGCCCGCTGACCAAGGACGCCGCCTTCGAGTTTGCCGACCGCGAGTTCGGAGGCAAGGAAAGCTATTACTACGTGCGGGTCTTGCAACAGGACGGGCAACTGGCCTGGAGTTCCCCGATGTGGATCACGCCCGGGCGCTGATCCTAGGCCGGCAGTGCCTCGGCTTTCTCTTCCTCCGCGACAGTCTCCGACAGGATGCGCTTGACCGGGTAGACCCACTCGAGGAGGGGCGTGGTCATGAAGGTGGTGACCAGGGCCATCAGGACCATCATGGAAAACAGCGCCGGCGAGATCACGCCGATGTCCAGCCCGATGTTCAGGATCACCAGTTCCATGAGGCCGCGAGTATTCATGAGGATGCCCAGGGCCGCGGAATCCCGCCACGGCATGCCGGCGGACCGGGCGGCGATCAGCGAGCCGCCCAGCTTGCCCACGATCGCCACCGCGATGATGACGGCGCAGTAGCCCCACATCTCGGCGCCCCTGACCAGCGTGATGCTGGTGCGCAGGCCGGTGAAAGCGAAAAACAGGGGCAGCAGCAGCACCACGGTCACGGCTTCGAACTTCCCCAGCATTTCGTGCACGAAAGCCCGGTTCTTGGGCATGATGCTGCCTGCCAGAAACGCGCCGAACAGCAGGTGAATGCCGAGCGCCTCGGTGGCCAGAGCGCTGGCCAGCACGAACAGGATGATCAGGGCGATGGCGTTCTCGCTTAACCCGTGGTGCTTGACGAAGTGCTTCTCGAACCGGCGCAGCAGCCGCTTCGCGCCGAAGATCATCAGGAGGACGAAAGCCAGCGAGCCGCCCAGCGTCAACCAAAGCGGCGTGCTCGAACTGGTGGCGCGGATCAGCACCACGATGTACGCCAGGATGCACCACCCGGTGACGTCGTCCACCGCCGCGCAGGCGATGGCCAGGGTGCCCATGCGCGTGCGCAGCAGGCCCCGCTCGGTCAGAATCCGCGCCAGCACCGGGAACGCCGTGATGCTCATAGCCGCTCCCATAAACAGCGCGAAGCTACTGAACCGCACGCTCTGGTCGGAAAGCTGCGGATAGAGAAACAGCGAAAGGCCGGCGGCCAGCGTAAACGGCGCCACGATGCTGACGTGGCTGGTGAGCACGGCGGCGTGGCCGTAGTCGTGCAGTTCCTTGGGGTTCAGCGCGAGCCCGACCAGAAACATGAACAGGACCAGCCCCAATTGGCTCAGACCGTTGAGATAGCCCAGACTGGAGGGAGGGAAGAGCGCCGCGGAGGTGGCCGGGGCCAGCCAACCCAGCAGCGACGGCCCCAACAGGATGCCCGCCACCATTTCTCCCATCACCTGAGGCTGCCGCAACCTCCGGAAGACCGCGCCGACGATGCGCGCGGCGATCAAAATGACACCGATTTGGAGGATTAGAAGAAACAGATTGGGCATCAGCGGCCTGCTTTGGCGGAGGGGTTCAGGGAGGTCGCGCGGAACGCGACGGCGGCACAGCTCGGGCAGCCATCCACGGTGATCGTGCCATTCAGGAAGGCCTGGCCCGCGGAGCGCTCCAGATTCGCGCGCAGAATCACCGGGTGGTCTTGGGACCCGCAGAAATCCCCACCCGCGGTCCGCAGGGCGCCGGCCGTGACGATGCCGTCATCCACTCTTCCAGGGCCTTGCAGACGGTCCAGGCTCAGGGCCAGGTAGCGCCCGGATTGGGAGATGCGCAGCGCCGGCCGCTTCGCCGCCAGGAGCGGCGCCGCGCATGGAGAGCTTGCCAGGCCCTGGAAATCCGCTTGCACATCCCAGGTTCCGCCGACCACAGCCGCGGCGCGCAGGCCGTGACCGGCGTCCAGGATGGCAATCATCGCCAGCAACGGGATCCCCACCAGGCAGATGTATCCCAAGATCAAGTTACGCTTGAACATTCTGAGCCGCCAGACAGCCGAACGACACACCGCCTCCGCGGTGGAGATTCCGGTATTGTAGCCTGCCCGCATGGGCTCAGCAAGACGTTAGCGATGTATTTTGGGTAATAGGAGATTCAGTTGCGCACTCTGTTGCTGTCCCTCTCCCGCAACAAGCGATTGCGAAAGTGGATGGAAACATCGCCGCTGGCTCGACGCCTGGCGGCCCGATTTGTGGCGGGGAATACGCTGGCGGAGGCCCTCGCGGTCGCCCGGCGCATCCAGGCGGACGGGATTTCCGCCACCCTGGATCACCTAGGGGAGAATGTCACCTCGCTGGCGGAAGCCGCCGCCTCCCGGGACGTTTATCTCCAGACCCTGGACGGAATAGCCGCCGGCGGCCTCAAAGCCAATGTTTCCATTAAGCTGACGCAGTTCGGCATGGATCTCTCCGAGGAGGCCTGCCGGGCAAACGTGGAGCAACTGGCGGCCCGCGCCGAGCAACTCGGGAGCTTCGTCCGGGTAGACATGGAGTCGAGCGACTACACGGATCGAACCTTGCGCCTGGTGGAGGAACTGCATGCCCGCCACGGCGCCGTGGGCACCGTCATCCAGGCCTATCTGCTGCGCAGCAAGAAAGACGTCGAACGCCTGTGCGATCTCAAGGTCCGCGTGCGGCTCTGCAAAGGCGCCTACCTCGAGCCGCCCTCGGTGGCCTTCCACAAGAAGGCCGCGGTGGACCGGAATTTCGTGGAACTCATGCGTTTGCTGTTGGACCGGGGCGTTTACCCGGCCTTCGCCACGCACGACGAGAGAATCATTCGCGAAACCGAGCGCTACGCGCGCGAACGCGGCATCCCCCGGGAGGGCTTCGAGTTCCAGATGCTTTACGGCATCCGCCGCGATATTCAGCGCCGCCTGGCAGCGGAAGGCTACCGGCTGCGCCTGTACGTTCCCTTCGGCAGGGCCTGGTATCCCTATTTCATGCGCCGGCTCGCCGAACGGCCCGCAAACCTGCTGTTCCTGCTGCGCAACCTATTGCGCCATTGATTGGGAAGGCCGAAACTAGTATCAGGAGGCGAGAGTCTAAAACGTATGCGCTACTGGAGCTTCCTGGCAGGCAAGCTCGGTGTCGCGGGCGGGTGCATGTACGGGCTGCTCGCCCTGCTGAACTATCTCTGGCCATCCGAACCCGACTTCTTCTACCTCCGTCCGCCGCGCTTCGGATATGACCTCCTGTACACGCTGGCAGCCGGCGTCTGGTTTCTGCTTTGCTGCGGCGCGGTTTACGTCTGCATCCTGGACCAGCGCTACCGCTGCCGTGTGTGCCTGCGGCGGCTGCGCATGCCCGTCGAGACGGGCTCGTGGAGCCGCATGCTGCTGTTGGGGCGCCCGCGGATCGAGTACATTTGCCCGTACGGCCATGGCACGCTGAATGTGGCTGAGCTGCAAATCTCCGGCCTCGAAAACCCGGAGTGGACGCCGCACGCCGAACTCTGGGAAGAACTTTGCGCCGCCAGCCGGGATTCCGAACGTGAGTGAATCCGCCCCGGCGGCCAGCCGTTTGCCACGCTGGCGAGTGGCGGTGGGATGCGCGGTTCTGGGGCTGCTCGTTGTTATCAGCGCCCGGCTGGCTCCGTCCTACCTGCGCAATTACCAGCTACAGCAGTTTGTGGAAGAGACCACACAGCGTGTGGCAAACCAGACCGCGTCCGACGACGTGTTGCGGACTCAGATCGTGGAGAAGGCAGCGGAACTGGACCTGCCGATAAAGGCAGACAACGTGCTGGTAAAACGGACGGCCGGCGGGTTGCGCATTGACGTGCGTTACGCGGTGAGGGTGGATCTGCCCCTGTATACGGTGAGTCTCCACTTTTACCCCGGAGCGGAAAAATGAACCCCGCCCGGCCAACGTGAGAAAATTGGACTGGTGCCGGCAAGCAAAAAGGAAGTGAAGGTCAAAGTTCCTCGGGAGGCGCGCATCGCACGCTTTTTCCTGGGGCCGTTCGGGCGGGGGCTGATCGTTCTGGGGGCCCTGTTGACGGTGGGTTCCCTGGGAGTCTTTACCTACTACTATTCGAAGTACTCCCGGCTGATCGATCAGAAGCTCCAGGTCGGCCCGTTCGCCAACACCTCCAAGATCTACGCCACGCCCGAAATCGTCGCCGTGGGAGATCCCGCCACGCCGGAGGAAATTGCTGACAAACTACGCCGCAGCGGCTATACCGAGTCGCGCGGCAATCCGATGGGCTGGCTGCGGGTCGGCAAGGATGAAATCGAGATCTTTCCCGGCCCCGATTCCTATTTCGACCAGGAGGCCGGTGTCATCAAATTCTCGGGCGGCCGCATCTCGCAAATCGTTTCGCTCCAGGACAACACGGTCCGCAGCCAGTTCCAACTCGAGCCGCAGCTTATTACTAATCTGTTTGACCGCAATCGCGAGAAGCGCCGGCTGGTGAAGTTTCAAGACATCCCCAAGGTGCTGATCAACGCAGTCACCTCAGCCGAGGACAAGCGCTTCTTTCAGCACGCGGGTTTCGATCCCATCCGCATCATCAAGGCGGCCTACATCGACCTTAAAGAGGGCCGCAAGGAACAGGGCGCTTCCACGCTCAGCCAGCAACTGGCGCGGGGGCTGTGGCTGGATGCGGACAAGAACTGGAAGCGCAAGCTGGCCGAAGTGCTCATCACTCTCCAGCTCGAGCAGAAGCTCTCCAAGGAACAGATTTTCGAGGACTACGCCAACCAGATTTATCTCGGCCGGCGCGGAAGTTTCAGCATTCACGGCTTTGGAGAAGCCGCTGAGGCCTATTTTGGGAAAGATATCCGGCAGCTTACGTTGCCCGAGGCGGCTACCCTGGCCGGCATGATCCAGCGGCCTTCCCGCTATAACCCCTTCCGGTATCCCGACCGCGTGCGCGAGCGACGCAATGTTGTATTGATGCTAATGCATCAGAACGGCCACATCACGGACCAGGAGTATTCCCAGGCGATTGCCTCGCCGCTCAGTCTGGCCAAGGGCGCCAGCCAGTCGATCGACGCCCCGTATTTCGTAGACCTGGTCAACGACGTGCTGCAAAGCAAGTTCCAGGATTTTGACTTCCAGTCCAGCTCTTTTCGGGTCTACACGACGCTGGACCTGGACTTGCAGCGCGCCGCCGTGGAGGCCGTGCGCATTGGCATGCAGAACGTGGATGACCAGATCCGGCGCCAGCGCCGCTTCCGGGGCCAGACGCCGCCAGAGGCCCAGTGCGCGCTGATCGCGCTGGACCCGCACACGGGCGAGATTCGGGCGCTCACGGGCGGCCGCAATTACGGCATGAGCCAGCTCAACCACGTGCTGGCGAAACGGCAGCCGGGCTCCATTTTCAAGCCGTTCGTCTACGCTACTGCCATGGATACGGCCATCGATGGCGCCCCGAAGGTCCTGACCGCAGGCACTACGGTGGTGGACGAGCCCACCACCTTCTGGTTTGACAACAAACCTTACGAGCCCGACAATTTCGAGCACAAGTTCTACGGAACGGTCACCCTGCGCCAGGCTCTGGCGCACTCCCTCAACGTGGCCACGGTCAAAGTGGCCGAGATGGTGGGCTTTGACAACGTGGTGGACCTGGCCAAAAAGGCGGGCTTGAACTATGACATCCAACCCACCCCCGCCGTTGCCCTGGGCGCCTACGACGTCACCCCCGTGGAAATGGCCGGCGCCTACACCGTGTTTGCGAACCAGGGGGTCTACGTCAAGCCGAACTTCATTGGCATGGTTCGTTCGCAGGACGGCAAGATCATCTACACGAACAAGATCGAAAAGCGGCCGGTGCTGGACCCACGGGTGGCGTACCTGATGACCAATCTCATGGAGGAGGTCATGCGCAGCGGCACCGCCGCTGGGGTGCGTGCGCGCGGATTTGCCGCTCCGGCGGCGGGGAAGACCGGGACCTCACACGACGGGTGGTTTGCCGGCTACACTTCCGAACTGTTGTGCATTGTCTGGGTGGGCTTCGACGATAATCGCGAGCTGGACCTGGAAGGCGCGCGCTCGGCACTGCCCATCTGGACGGAGTTTATGAAGCGCGCCCTGCAGTATCGCGCTTACCGGAACGTCAAGCCGTTCGAGGCGCCGGATGGCATTGTGGCGATCCAGATTGATCCGCAATCCGGAATGCCCGCTACGCCGATGTGTCCCTCCACGCGCGTGGAAGTATATGTGGCCGGCACCCAGCCTGTGGGAACCTGCCCGCTGCACGGCGGTTCGCAGCCCGGCCTGACCAACGTGGCGGGTTGGGATGTGGCTCCGAAAGCGCCCGTGACTCCGCCGCCCGCGTTAGGGCCGCCCAGCGCGCAGGCCCCCGCAGCCCTGGCTGCCCGCGGCCAGATCCCGCCGCCTCTCCCGCCCCAACAGACCGCCCAGCAAACCGAGAAGCCAAAGGAAAAGAAGGGGTTATTCCACCGCCTCTTAGGTGTGTTTAAATAACAGGCGAGGAGGCCGTTATGGTTTCCACGCGCGTCCTGGTCGTTTTTGCCATGGCTCTCCTGGCAGGGCGATTCCTGCCCGCCCAATCGGCCGGAACCCTCCCGGAAAAGCCGAAAAGGCTCGACTCCCCGATCGCCGAGTCCCGCGGTTCCGCCGCCACCATCACTCCCGAGCAACGCGGCGACATCCTGATGGCCCGCAAGATGTATCGCGAGGCCATCGACCTGTACGGGCAGTGCCCCAATTCCGCGGTCATCTTGAATAAAACCGGCATCGCCTACCACCAGATGTTGCAGTTCGACACCGCCCGCCGATACTACGAGAAAGCGATCAAACTGAATCCGAAATACGCGGAGGCGCTGAACAACCTGGGCACGATTTATTACGCCAATAAGAAATACAGGCGGGCCACCAGTTACTACCGCAGGGCCCTCAAGCTGACGCCCGACGCGGCTTCCATCTACAGCAACCTGGGAACGGCCTACTTCGCCCGCAAGAAATACAAGCAGGCCGCGGAGGCCTATCAAACGGCGCTCTCGCTCGATCCGGAAGTTTTCGAGCGCCGCAGTTCCTACGGCGTCCTGCTGCAGGAGCGAAACGTGGAAGAGCGGGCCAAATTCCACTACTACCTGGCCAAGACCTATGCCAAGGCGGGCATGAATGATCGCGCCCTTTTGTACATCCGCAAAGCTTTGGAGGAGGGTTTCAAAGAGCGCACCAAGCTGAAAGAGGACCCCGAGTTTTCAGCGCTGCGCGATACACCGGAATTCCAACAACTGCTGGCGATGGAGCCGCGTGTTTTGTAAGCCGGCCCGGCCGGTAGCGGCGGTGGCTCTGGCTGCCACCCTGTTGACCGGCTGCCGTGGAAAGCAGGGCCCCGAGTTCGAACGCGTGGCGGTTCTGCGTTTCGAAAACCTGACGCCGGATCCAGCGCTCGATTGGATGGGCCGCGGCTTCGCGGAAGTCCTCACCACCCAACTGAGGGCGGCCTCGCATGTCTACGCCATCGGCTACAAGACCTTGCGGGGTGCGGATGCCTTCCTGGGAGGTGAACCTCCGGGCGCCCCCGGCGTAGCCGCCGAACGCCAGCAAGCGCTGCTGGTGGGAGCCAACCGTCTCCTGGTGGGGCAGTATTCCCTGGTGCGCGGAACCTTGCGCGTGGATGCCGTGGTGCGGGATCCGGCCACTGGCAGGGCCGTTCAAGTCCTGTCCGAGAGTGGCCCTCTGGCGGAAGGAATGATCCCTCTGGCGGGGCGCATGGCGCGCCAGGTGAGCGCCTCGGCCTCTTCCTTCAGCACGCGCAGCGACGAAGCGCTCCGTTACTACGCCGAGGCGTGCGAGTCGGCGGACGCTGCGGCAGCCGGCCGCTTGTTCGAGCAGGCGGTCGCCGCCGATTCCGCGTTCGGCATGGCGTGGGCCGCAGCGGTGGAACTGGCATTGGCGCAGCACGATCGCAGCACCGCGGAGAGCCGCCTGGAGCAGGCGCGGGCGCGCAGCGGCGCTTTCCAGGAGTTTGACCGGGCGCACCTGGACCTGGACGCCGCGGTGCTCACCGGCGACCGCGCGGCCCGCGATCGCGCTTTGTCCGTGATGTCGCGGCTGGCTCCCGCCGATCCGACTCTGTACCGCAGCCTGGCGGAGATCGCCCTTCAGGAGCACCGCTTTCGAGACAGTGTGGCAGGCCTGGAGAAAGCCGCGGCCATCGAACCGGAGAACATCGACACTCTGAACCGGATGGGCTACGCGGCGGCGCTGGCCGGCGACCTCGCCCGCGCAACGCAGGCGCTGCGCCGCTACGCCGCCTTGCGTCCCCAGGAGGCGAATCCGCTCGACTCGCTCGGCGACGTAAGTTTCTATTTCGGCCGCCTGGCGGAAGCCGAGCAGTTCTATCTACAGGCTTACGGCAAGTCTCCCGAGTTCCTCGACGGCGGAGAGCAACTCAAGGCCGTCTATGCCCGCCTCATGCGAGCGGATCTCGCCGGCGCCGGCGGGTTGTTCGCCCGCTACGCGTCGTCACGGCGAAGAGCAGGCGATCCCCTGCTGGGATTTCGCGAGGCGCAATGGGCATGGCTGACCGGCCAGCGCCGGGCGGCGCTCGCCGAGATGGAGGAGTTCGCGCGGCGCACCGCCTCGGGACCGTTGCGCGATGTGTCCTCGCAGGCCTATGCCCGGCTGGTCCTCTGGAACCTGCAACTGGGTGACTACGTTGCCGCCCGCGCTCACGCTACCCACGCCGCCGCGAACGCCGGGAAGTTCAGCGCCACCGCGGCCAGGATCGCGCAGTTTCTCACCCAGCCCGAGGCGGGGGCCAAGGATTGGGCTTTGCGCGCGGATCGCCAGTTCGCGGGGGCGGGGCAGGAAGGCTTGCGCCGGTATGCTCTGGCGCATGCGCTTCTGTTCGCCAGAGACTTCGAGGCGGCTGCCCCGGTTCTCGACCAACTCTATCGCAGCACGGACCCGAGCGCGGACTGGGAGTTGCCTGTTTTGTTGGCCTGGGCCTACACAGCTACGGGGCGCTGGCAGGATGCCGCGCCGCTAGTAGCGCGCAATCCCATCCCCGACGTGCGCAACCTGGGTTCCGAGCCCTCCCTGTGGTTTCCGCGACTGTTTTTTCTGCGCGCCGCCGTTCTGGAGCGGCAGGGGAAACGTCCGGATTCCCGGAAGAATTATCAGTTGTTTGTGCAGTTGTCCGGCCCCGACCCTCTGATCTGGGGGGAGGAGCAGCGGGCGCGGCGGGCTTTGGGGGAGTAAGAAGCTACGGGGCCGCAACCACGGAAGGGGAGAAATATTCGGAGGCGCTACCGCCCGGTGACGGCTCGTGGCATGGGAACCGCCCGGAACCAGCGCGACGCACAGTTGAGAAAGCCCGATTTACGCTGCGTCTGAAGCCGTTTCGGCAGGCGGCAGGCCGCCCCAGATCAGCACATCCGGACACAGGTCTGCGCCATTCGGCCAGACAAGCGTACCTCCTTCCACGCGCATCTCCCGGAATCGCACCGGATTGCTACGAATCTCCGAGAAAATCGGACCTGTCAACATCGGCCCAACATCCCTCTCGATCACGCGGCCGTCGGTTAAGGTCAGTTGCACGCGGTGGCCGTCCATCGGCCTCGCTGCACAGACGCGGACTAATTTCATGTCGGCTCCTAATCAAGTGGGGCAATGGGTTGCACCGGTGTACCCGTGCGGGCCCGTTCCCAGTCCGATCTCAATTCCTGGCGATGGAGCGCGGCCCATTCCAGCACTAGCGCCATCGCTCTCCGCGGCAGTTCGCCTCTGAGTAGGGCGAGCGTCTCTATCTCGACGAGAGCCTCGAATTCCCCATACTGCGCATGGAAATGGGGCGGTTCGTGATCACTGAAGTACATTCGAATCACGATCCAACCCCTCCGATAGCAAGTCCCATGGGCTGCGTCGAGGGGCGCCGGTGGACTCCACCGCCCCCCGGGGGCCGTGCTCCACTGTAACTCACCCCGCATTTTCCGGCTGGTACTCCAGAACCACCAGGGTCAGATCGTCCGATTGGGGGGCCGCTTCGGTAAAGGTGGTCACGGCATTCTGGATGGCTTCGTGCATGTCCTGGCAGGAGCTTTGCGCGTGCGCCAGGGCGGACTGCCGCAGGCGCTTACGTCCGAAAAATTCGCCGCGACTGTTCTGCGCTTCGGTGAGTCCGTCGCTATAGATCACGATCTTGTCACCGGCCGCTAACCGTTTCTCCCCGATGGCGAATTCCGCCGCTTCCATCAGGCCCACCGGCGTGCCGGTGGTTTCCAGGTACTCCCACGCTCCTTCCGGATGCACTACCAGCGGCGGACAGTGTCCCGCGTTCAGGTATTGCAGCCGCCCGTCGCGCGCCAGCATGCAGCAGAACACGGTAGCGTATTTCTCCCCTTCGGTGCGCTGGAACAGGAATCGGTTGAGGCCGCGGACCCGGGCCAGCATGGCCTCCGAGTTGGCGTTGCCCAGGATGAAGGCTCCTTGCACCAGGGACGCCAGCAGCGCCGAGCTCACGCCTTTACCGGAGACATCCGCCACCACCGAAGTCCAGCAGTCCGTGCCGAGCGCGAGGACGTCGAAGTAGTCGCCGCCCACCTGGTGGGAGGCCACGCTATTGCCCGCGGCGCGGAACCAGCCCGCGGAAGGCAGTTGCCGGGGCAGCAGGCTCCGCTGGATGCTGCGCGCCAGGTTCAGCTCTTCCTCGATCTTTTGCTTGGCGCGCTCCTCTTCCAGCAGGCGCGCGTTCTCGAGCACCGTGGAGGCCTCGATGGCCAGGGTCTGCAGCAATTCGCGATTGCCGCCGGCCAGGTCCGCCCTGCCGATGCGGGAATCCATGTAAAGAACGCCCACGGTCTGGTCCGCCGTGGAAATGATGCTGGTAGCACCGGCGCCCGCACTGGTATTGATGCGCACCAGGGGCACGGAAATCACGCTGCGCAATTCCAGGTCGGCGATGCTCTGCTCGGGCCGGATGCCGGCCTGCCCTTGCGGATCAAAGTTCATCGACAGCAGGTCCCGCCTTTGCTCGAGCGCACGTTGGAGCACACGGCGGGGCACCTGCAGATCGCTGTCGGACAGAGGCTGGCCCTGCCGGTTGCGGGCTACCCTGGTCGCCAGTTCCGCACCCTGGCGCAGCAGGAGGAAGCCTCGCTCGGCGCCGGTCACGGCCAGGGCCGCATCCACCACCGAGCTCAGCACATCGTCGGTGGAGAGCGAGGTCTCGAGCGCGCGGCCCACCTCCAGCACCGCGCGCAACCTGGCCAAGTTGCCGGCCGCCGGGGACGAGCCGCCCGGCGACGCCGGCAGGTCCCTTGGCGTAAGCTGTTCCATCAGCCGGGAGAGTTCGGCGCCGTCCAAGGCGAAGACCAGTTGATACGATTCCGGCACTCCGAATTCGATCCGGTCGGAATTGTGCAGCTCCTGCCGCTGGATGCGTTTGCCGTTTACCCATACACCATAGCGGCTATGCGTGTCTTCGAGAACGTACGCGCCGTTTTCGAACAGAATCTGTGCGTGCTGGCGGGAAGCGCGGGTGTCTCGCAGAATCAGGTGATTATCCGGCTGCCTTCCGATGCGAAACGGCAGCGGGTGCAACGCGACCTTGCTGCGGCGCCCGCCGGGGTCGATCACGATGAGGCTGGCGGACTGGGGGATCTCGACGGTTCCCGTGCCCATCAGGCAGAATGTTTGGCGCGGACCCGGGGCGCGACTCCACCGTCCGGATGCGGCCGCGGCGCCACCTGTCCCATCTGGCGGGCCTGTTCTAACTCGCGGGCGCGCAGCGTCTGGCAGTGCGCGCAATAGCCGCCGACTTCCGTGCGCGCCAGCAGAATCTGAAACCCGAAGTGGCTCTCGATCTGCCTCCGCAGCCGCTGCAAGGGCTCGCCGAAAAACTCTTCTACCTTCCCGCAGCGCAGGCAAATGACATGCGCGTGCTCCTGCTTCATGCGGGTCTCGTAGTAGTGCTGGTCCCCCGCGTGATGCATCAGGTCCAGTTCGTCCACCAGTCCGCCCTCTTTGAGCATCTTCAAGGTGCGGTAGACGGTAACCCGGTTCAGCTTGGGGTCCTGCTCCTTGGCCATCTGATACAGACGCTCTGCGTCCAGGTGCAGGCCGCTTTTGTCGATCAGCTCCAGCAGGATCTGCCGTTGGCGGGTTAAGCGGACACCTTTCTCCCGGAGGGAACCCTTGATGGAATCGAGGGCCATGTCTAGCTCAATTCTAACAGGGAAGGGCGCAGTTAGTTCCGGCGGCTTCTCCTGCTACAATCTGATCGGTGTTCCGCAAAGTACTGATAGCCAATCGCGGCGAGATTGCCGTGCGGGTCATGCGCACCCTGCGGGAAATGGGCATCCGCGCGGTGGCGGTTTATTCGGATGCCGACCGCACCTCCCTGCATGTCCGCATGGCCGACGAAGCCGAATACATAGGGCCGTCACCGTCGGCTCAGAGTTACCTGCGTATCGACCGGGTCATCGATGCCGCGCGCAGGCACGGCGCCGAGGCGATCCACCCGGGCTACGGCTTCTTGAGCGAGAATGCCGAGTTTGCGGCCGCCTGCGAAGATGCCGGCATTGTCTTCATCGGACCTTCGGCGGAATCCATCCGCAGGTTGGGATCGAAGACGGATGCCCGCCGCCTGGCGGTGAGCGCCGGGGTGCCGGTGGTGCCGGGCACAGGCAAAGGACTGAAAAGCGCCGTGGAGGCGCGCGAGTTCGGTCTCCGGTACGGCTACCCCATTCTCCTGAAGGCGGTGGCCGGCGGGGGCGGAAAGGGTATGCGGCGCGTAGATTCAGAAGCGGAACTGGATTCCGCCTTTCGCGATGCCTCGAGCGAAGCCGAGCGCTCCTTCCGCAACCCGGAGCTCTACATCGAAAAGCTGGTGGAGCACCCCCGGCACATCGAGATTCAACTGATCGGGGACCGCCACGGCAACCTCATTCACCTCGGCGAGCGCGAGTGCTCCATCCAGCGGCGGCATCAGAAGGTGATGGAAGAGTGCCCCTCGCCGCTGGTCGCGCAACATCCCGAACTGCGGCAGGCCATGGGAGAGGCGGCCGTACGGGCGGCGCGGGCGGCAAGCTACCACAGCGCCGGCACGGTGGAGTTCCTGGTGGACCCTGCCCGCAATTTCTATTTCCTGGAAGTCAATACCCGCCTGCAGGTGGAGCACCCGGTAACGGAACTGGTGACCGGTCTGGACCTGGTCAAGCTGCAGGTGGAGATCGCCGCCGGAGCCCGGCTGCCCATCCGCCAGGAGGATGTGGCGTGGCGGGGCTCGGCGATCGAATGCCGCGTTTACGCAGAGGATCCTTACAACCAGTTCTTTCCTTCTCCCGGAAGGATTACGCGGCTCACGCGGCCGCTGGGGCCAGGAATCCGGCTGGACGGCTGTGTCTACGAAGGATGGACGGTGCCTCTCGACTACGACCCGCTGCTGGCCAAGCTGGCCGTGTGGGGCGAGTCGCGGCCCGCGGCCATCGCGCGCGCCATCCGCGCCCTGCGCGAGTACGACGTCTCCGGCATCAAAACCAACATCCTCTTCTTCCGCCAGATCCTCCAAGACTGTGCTTTCGAGGAAGGGCGCCTCCACACCGGTTTTATCGACGAATTTCTGGCCCGCGCCGAGCGCGAGGGGCCGTCTCCCGATCTGGAGCCGGTAGCGGCCCTGGCGGCTGCGTTGTATACGATAAACCGGCGCGAGGCTGGCGGCGAGGATCGTTCATCCGCGGGGATCAGCCCGTGGCTGCAAGCCGGCCGCCAGGAGATGCTGCGGTGAAACTCCGGCTGGAGATCAACGGCAATCCCGCCGACCTGGAACTCGCCCAGAACCATGAAGGCGTTCGCTTTCGCCTGGGGGATTCGGCGGAGACCGCGGCGCTCGCGGAACAGTGCGAGCCGGGAGTCTACTCGATTCTCTGGGAAGGCCGCAGCTACGAAGCCCGGGTGGAGCAGGGGCTGGAAGGTCTGGTTGTGGCCATTGACGGACATCGCTTCGAAGTCCGCGTTCACGACCCACGGCGGTGGAGCCGTGGCGGTTCGGGCGGCGGCGTCGAAGGGCGCCAAAACCTGGTGGCTCCCATGCCCGGCAAGGTGGTGCGGCTGCTGGCGGCTCCGGGTGACCCGGTGGAGCGGGGGCAGGGCGTCCTGGTTGTCGAGGCGATGAAGATGCAAAACGAGATGAAAGCCGGAAAGGCCGGGCGGGTGGCCACCATCCCCGTGAAGGAAGGCGACACGGTGAGCGCGGGGGAGGTCCTGGCTACCATCGAGTAGCCCGCGCCACTTTCGCCGGGCTGGTGCGGCGATCTGGCGGATAATGAGAGAGACATGGCTGCCGAATCCCCCTGCCCGCAATGCAACGGCTCAGGCTGGAAAATCGTGGAGCGCGAGGGCATCTCCGGCGCGGAACGCTGCGAATGCGTGTTTGGGGCGCGCGCCCGCCGGCTGGAGGAAAACGCCAACATCCCGCCGCTGTACAAGAACGCCTCGCTGGACAACTTTGCACTGCCGAACGACAATCCCATCGCCCGCCGGGAACTCAGCAACGTGTTGCTCACGGTCAAGGCGTTTACCCGCGAATTTCCCAACGAAAAGCGGCCCGGTCTCCTGCTGATCGGCGATCCGGGCACCGGCAAGACGCACCTTGCCGTAGCGGCTCTGCGCATTCTCCTCTCGCGCGGCTTCGAGGGCCTGTTTTTTGACTACCAGAACCTGCTGGACCGCATCCGCTCCGGGTACGATATCGCCTCGAACTCGACGGACCGCGAAGCGTATCGCTTCGCGCTCGAATCCGACATCCTGCTGCTGGACGACCTGGGAGCCCACCGCGTGACGGATTGGGTGGAAGACACCGTCACCTCGATCATCACCTACCGCTGTAACAACCGGAAACCGTTGATCGCCACCACCAACCTCGCGGATCCGGATGCGGGCAGCACGGTGATCGAGAAGTCCGCCACGATACCCGGGAAAGTGGACTACAAAATCACTCTGGCGGACCGTATCGGGCCGCGGGCGCGCTCCCGCCTGTTCGAAATGTGCCGCGTGGTGCGCATGCCGCTGGTTGAAGATTATCGTCTGCGGAAGTCGATGACGGTTTGATGCGTCTCTTCCTGCTATTCCTGGCATGCGCCTGTGCCGTACCGCTTCCGGGGAAGGCCGAGCCCCGGCCTTATGTCCAGGCAGTGGAATTCCCCTATTATCTCTACCCGCGGACCCTCTGGGAGCGGGAACTGGTTTGGCTCAAGACCGTCGGCATCGACACCATCGAATTCTCGGTTCCATGGAACTGGCACGAGATCGAAGCCGGCACCTGGGATTTCACGGGCCGCACCAGCCCGCGGCGGGACCTCGCGGGATTCGTGCGGCTGCTGCGGCGCCTGAATCTCCGGGCATGGGTGCGGCCGCTCCCGCCGGTCAAGGGATGGGTGGGCGGGGGGTATCCGCCGTGGGCTGGCCAGGATCGCGCGGCGGCTCGCCGCTGGATTGCGGAGCTGAAAGGCCTGCTCGACACCCAGACAGTCAATCATGGCGGCCCGATCGCTTTCATGGAAGGCGCTGCGGGCTTCGACGTCCCGGGTCCCCCCCTCCCCGTCAGCACCGTTTCTGCGGCTGATCCTGAGGCCCTGGTGCGCAGCCGGCGCGCTCTTTCCGCCGCCCGCGGATCTCTCCTGTGGGAGGACGTCGAAGACGCCCTCTTTCCGGTGGGCTGGGAGGCGCCGGGCGGCCCCATCGTGCGGCATGGTGCGGTCTCTTTGAACGGTGACGAGCGCCCCTCGGTGGCGGCGCTGCGCATCCAGGCCGCGCTGCTGCGGCACTGGGGGCCGCTGCTCGGGGACATGCGCACGCGCAGCGGCCGTGCGGTCGAGCCGGTGAGCGGCAAGTTCCCTCCCGGCGTCACCGCTGAGCAACTCTTTTCGGCCGCGCCGCACGGCACCTCCGCGATCAATCTCATCAATCAAAGCAAGCAACCCTTTCAGGGAGCGATGCGCGTCTGGTATTCCCGGGCCGGGCACTATCTGGAGATTCCGAGCGTCCTCGTGCCTCCCGGCGAAGCCCTGTGGCTTCCCGTGAACGCCGCGCTCGCCGGCGGACTGTGCGGTGATTGTTCCGCCTTCGCCACTACTGAACACATCATCTATGCCACGGCGGAGTTGCAGGCCATCGAGTTCGAGAACGGCATCCTGGCCATGGAATTTTGTGCCCCGGTGGCCGGAGAGGTCCTGCTCCAACTGAGCCACGAACCGAGCGGGCCTCTGCTGGCCGCCGGACATCCTACGAAATTCGACTGGGACGAAAAAACATTTCGGGCGCGCCTGCCGATTCCGGCCGGACAGGGGGCGAGTCACCGGGTGCGCATCGGCCTGGCGATTGAACCTCCGGAATCCTCCGCCTTCTTCGTGGACGCGCACCGGCTGATCATCGGCCGTCGCAACGTGCTCTCCACCTCCTACTCCTCGGCCGAACTGGCCGAGCGCTCGCGGCTACGGCTGCCGGAGGGCTACACCGCGTCGCCCATGGTCAAGTCTCCCACGGAAATCGAGTATGCCGTGGATGTCCCTGCCGATGCGCTCCACGGAGATTGGGTCAATCTGGCCATCGAGGCCGATGGGGTGGCTCTGGGACGCGCGCGCGTGCAATTATTCCGCCCGCTTTCGGTGCGGCTGCCGGATGCCGTGAAACTGGATTACGGAGGGCACAGCCAGTTGATGGCCGAACCCCCACTGATTCCCATGGATGCGCGCAACGGCCGCAACCTGGACCTCAGCCTACGGAACAATTACGCGCAGATCCAGACTTTTGGCGTGGAAGCCGGCGGCGACGGCCTGCGCTTTTTTCCCCCCAAGACGGAGATCAGCATGGGCGCCGTGATGGATCGTTCCGCGGAAATCCGCGTCTTTCCGGAAAAGGATGGCAGCGAGCTCCGGGATGCTCGCATCGTGATTTCCGGCGCCGCGAAGGTGGAACTGCCGGTGCGTTTCGTGCCCGTGCCGCGCGGCCAGACGGTAGCGTATTCCGCCGACTTGGATGGAGATGGCTATCTGGAATGGGTGCTGGAAAATCAGCGGGCGCGCGCGATCTTCTCCGCCCGGGACGGAGGCCGCTGGCTGGAGTTTGTGTGGAAGGATTCCGGCCGGAACCTGCTGCCCGAAGAGGGTGCTTTCGCGGGGTCCGGAACCGTCGAGGTGCGCGTGGCGGACGGCGCCCTGGAATTCTCCGCCCGGGACTGGCGGCGCACCGTGCGCCTGGCGGGCGGGGAAGCCCGCTTGACCGTAGAGCAGACTACACCGCTTCCTCCGGAAACTCTGAAGAGCAGGAAGCAGGATGAGATCCACTTTGAGGTAGGCCGGCCCACTCCTGCCCGCGCCGTGTACACCCTCGCGCGGTAGAGCCCGCGCTACATTTTATAGCGGCCGAGATCCTCGTCGTTGAGGTTCTCGAGCCAGCGGCGCAGTTCTTCGTTGTTGACCTTATCGGAAACCGAGGCCGCCTGCTTGGAAGATTTCAGCACGGCGTCTTCCACGTAGATCGGGCAATCCAGCCGCAGGGCCAGGGCCAGGGCGTCGCTTGGGCGGGAATCCACACTGATGAGCTCGCCATCGCGCTCGAGCCAGATCAGCGCGTAGAAGGTGTCCTCTTTCAGTTCATTCACCACCACTTTGCGGACCCCTGTGTTCAAACCGAGCAGGAGGCTCTTAATGAGGTCGTGCGTCATGGGCCGCGGCGTGGACACCTTCTCAATCTCCAACGCGATGGCGTTGGCCTCGTAGATCCCCACCCAGATCGGGAGCACCGTGCTGCTGCTCAAGTCCTTTAGAATGACGATGGGCATGTTGGTTACGGGGTCCATCATCAAGCCGCGGATTTTCATTTCGACTTCCATAAGGCCCTCCCAGAGTCAATTAGAGCACATTCGCGAGACATTCACCCACCAGGGAATTGGGTCCAGAGCGGGTCACTCGTACCGGCAGGTACTTGCCCAACAGGGAGTCGCCGCGGGCGTCTGGAGCCGTGAAGTTCACAACACGATTCTGAGTGGTTCTTCCGATCCACTGGCCCAGAGCCTGGTTGCGTCCTTCCACCAGGACCTCCTGGACGCTGCCGATCAGTTCTGCGTTGCGCCGGATCTGGATGGCGCGCTGCTTTTCCTGTAGGATCATCAATCGGCGGGTCTTCTCCTCCTCGGGAATCTGGTCGCCCAGGGCCAGGGCCGAAGTATTGGGCCGGGGCGAGTACTTGAAGCTGAACAGCGAATCGTATTGCACCTCGTCCAGCAGGTCGAGCGTCTGCTGAAAGTCGCTCTCGGTTTCACCGGGGAAGCCCACGATGATATCGGTGGTGATCGCCATGTCGCGGGGGGAGTTTTTCAGCCACTCGATGCGCCGCATGTAGTCGGCGCGCGTGTACAGGCGGTCCATGGAGGCCAATACGTGGTCCGAGCCGGACTGCACCGGCAGGTGCACGTGATTGCAGAGCACCGGGTTCGCATCCATGGCATCGACGATGGATTTTCCGAAGTCGCGGGGGTGGGAGGTGGTGTAACGCACGCGGCGGATGCCGGGAATCTCGCCCACCCGGGCCAGCAGCGTGGCGAAATCCCATCCGGCCGGCGTAGGGTCGCGGTAGCTGTTCACGTTCTGGCCCAACAACTGGATTTCCGTGTGTCCGGATTCGGCCAACCGTCGGGCCTCGGCCATGACGCTCTCGCCAGTGCGACTTCGCTCAGGCCCGCGGGTGAAAGGCACGACGCAATAGGCGCAGGACTTGTCGCAGCCCTCGATAATGGTGATGTAGGCGCGATACGGATTATCCCGGCGGGTGAACGGGGTGTCGAAGGTTTCGTCCGTCTCGAGGCTCAGTCCGGTGACACGCCGGTCGCCTTGCTCGAGCTGCACCAGCATTTCCGGCAGCTTGGTGTAGCTGGCCGAACCCGCCACCAGGCTGACGTGCGGGGCGCGCTCGAAGATCTTCTCGCCTTCCTGCTGCGCCACGCAGCCCAGCACTCCGAAGACCTTGCCCCGGCCGTTTTCCCGCTTGAACTGCTGCAAGCGGCTGAAAACCTTCTGTTCGGCCTTATCGCGGATGCTGCACGTGTTATACAGCACGAGGTCGGCTTCTTCGGGCGTCTCCACTTGGCTGTAGCCCTTGGCCAGCAGCGTCCCAGCCACCTTTTCGGAGTCGTGGACGTTCATCTGGCATCCGAACGTCTCGATATAAAACGATTTCCCAGTCACTCTCCTTTCATTGTAACCGTGGATCCGCCGTCCTCGCCCGCCGGGCTACCACTGCAAGTTCAGCCCGAGTTTCAGAAACCGCGGCAGGTTGTTCTGCACCGGATTCAGGCGGCCGAACTGCGCATTGGTCACATCCAGCGACGCGACGCTGGTGAACCAGGGATGGTTCAGTGCGTTGACCGCTTCGAACCGGAATTGGAGGCGCGCCGTTTCGTGAATCTGGAAATACTTCGAGACGGAGGCATCCCAGTTTTGGTAACCCGGGAGGCGTACGTCACTGAAGCGCAGCGGAAAATTGCGCAGCGTGTACGGCTCCTGCGGACTCACCAGCTTGCCGGTGCCCGGATCTTTCCACAGCGCGGTGTTGAACCACTGCGGAATACTCGGGTTGCTGATCTTTGCGGTGCCGGCTTGCACCTGGGCGGCGTTCGGATAATTGATCGCCCAGCCGCTCATGTAGGTGATGTTCCAGTTCAGCTCCCATCCGCCGACGAACACGTTCAGCGCCCCGGGGATGTTGTTGGCCAGAGGCTTTCCCTTTCCAAACGGCAGCTCGTAGACTCCCGTAAAGTTGAACTTCTGGGGGATGTCGATCTGATCGGCTGGTTGCTTGACCAGCCTGGTCGAATCCGGGCTGGAGAGCACAAGGTCCTGGGCGTTCAGCAGGCTGACCTGCTCCAGCGTCTTGCTGACCGTGTAGCTGCCCAGGAACGTCAGCCCGGCGGCGAATCGCTTGGTGACTTTGAGCTGGAAGCTGTCGTAGCGCTGGCTGCCGATGGATAAATTGTTGACCGTAAGCGGCGCATATTGCGGAAAGGCGTACAGCAGATTCTGCCGCGACGTGGTGGCCCCGTTGAGCGAGGCATTCAGCGGAATCAGGCCGGCCATCGGGTTGGGGACCTGGCCGGTATAGTAGGCCGTGTCGATGGCGCCGCTGGCCGTGCGCCGGTTCAGTTCGGAGACGGGAACGTAGTTTGCGCTCAAATTCGAGAGAGGAAGATTACGGGTCTGGTTGCCGATATAGCCTGCCTCCACCAGAACGTTGTGCGGGAGTTCCCGTTGGATGTCGAACGAGTACTGGTGCGAGTACCCGAGCGGCCGGTCAAGCCAGTTCACCGGGAGGCTCTGCCCCAGGAAACTGGCCGCGCCCTGGCTGCTGCCGACCGGCGCCAGAAGTTGCCCGCCGGGCTGCAATGCGAATGCATTGGTCAGGTTCACCGCCGGAGTCAGGTTGTCCAGCGTAACCACGGCATTGGTGCGCTGGCTGAATCCCTGGTTGGATCCCGTGGCGTTCTGTCCCAGGTAATACAGGCCGTAGCCTGCGCGGATCACCCACTTCTCCCGCAAGCGGTAGGCTACGCCCACGCGCGGGCCGAAGTTGTTGCGGTCCGGCTCGAAGGATCCCCGCGGCTGCCCGCTGACATTGGCAAACAGCACCTGGCCTTTCAGGGTGAGCCCCTGCACCTGTGAGGCGATGGGGCTGGGCGCGTTGAAATCCAGCCCGCGGACCATGCGGTCATGCCTCTCGGTGGCGGGTGATTCGTAGTCCCACCGCAATCCCAGGTTCACGGTCAGGCGCGAGGTCAGCTTCCAGTCGTCCTGAACGAACCCCGCGTAATAGAAGTGCGTGAACGCCGGGTCGATGTTGCGATCCACGTAGCCCGTAGTCGGATAGCCCAGCAGGAACGTGGCGATCTCGTTGCCCGAGATGGCGTCGCCGCGGCTGGCGTTGGCCTGGGTCCAATTCTTGCCGAAACTGTACGCTCCCGCCGCCATGCCGGGGTTCAGCGTGTTGTCGTTGTACTTGCGGCCTTCGCCGCCAAACTTAATGAAATGCTTGCCGGCCACCAGGTTCAGGTTCGGCTGCACGGTATAGGTATCATTGGCGCCGTAGTTGAGCAAACGGCTCGAACCCATGGCCTGATAAGACCCCAGGTCGAAATAGGGAAACTGCAGGCGCGTGAACTGGCCGACTAGCGCCGAGTCGAAGCCGAGCTGGCGCGGGTCAAAGCCGGCGCCGTAGCTGTTTCCGGTGGTCTCCTCCCAGCGATTCAGCCCGACCCGCAGGTCCAGGGTCATGCGCGGACTCAGCGTGGAGGTCCAGTCGAACGTCCAGTTGCGGCCATTGCGGATCAGCGGTGCGTTGCCGGTGGGTTCTGCAGGGTTCTGCTGCGACAGATTCGTCACAAAAACCAGGCCGCGGTATTCGCTATAGGGATTCTGGCCGTAACGGAAATAGGCGATGTTCTTCTGGTTGATGTAATAGTCGAACCGGCCGATCCACTGGTTCAAGTCTCCCACCCAGCGCGACGGATAGGGGTAGTTCTGGACGTGCGCCGGCCCAACGCCGTTGGAAGTCGGCGCCGGATAGTACTTCAGCGCATTTGCGGCGATCGGGCTGATCCGGCTGGCCGGTAGTTGGTTGCCGGCGAAGGGAACCCGCGATCCGTCTTTGGCCGTCGTCAGCGGGTCGTACACGACCACATTCTGTCCCTGCGCGTTCAGCAGCGAGGAAAAGTTTCCGGTGCGCCAGTCCATTTGCGGCACCGTCGCCACGCCAGGGTCCGCCGAGCGCTGCCGCATCCCCTCGTAGGCCAGCATCCAAAACAGCTTGTCCTTCCCGTTGAGCACCTTCGGGATCAGGACCGGCCCCGCCACTTCAAACCCAAAGTCGTTAATGTGGTTGGGCGACTTCGGAATATTGCCGGCGTTCAGTTCGAACTGGTTGGCATTCAGCTTGTCGTTCTGGAAGTATTCGTAAGCGATGCCGTGCAGTTGGTTCGAGCCCGACTTGGTCACGATGGTGACAATGCCGCCCCCGGTCCGCCCGTATTGGGCGTCGTAGGTGTTGGTCTGGACCTTGAACTCCTGCACCGAGTCCATGGTCGGCACATGAATCACCTGGCGGCTGGACTGCACGTCGCTGATGCCGTCCAGCAGCACTTCGTTCTCCTGGTTTCGCCCGCCGTTAACTGAAAAGCCCGACGTGCCGCCGATGTCGAACGAACGCAGGTACCGCCAGCCGCCGGTCTTCACCACTCCCGGCGCCGCCCACGCGATCTGAAACGGATTGCGACCCTGAGTCGGGATGTTGGCGATCAACTCGTTGGAAATATTCTGGCCCCGGCTGGCGGTTTCGGTCTGGAGCGCCGAGACGGCCTCCCTAACCGTGATGCTTTCCGCCATCGTGCCGAGCTCCAGTTGCACGTCGATACGGGCCTTGTCCAGCGCCTGCAAGACGATTCTCTCTTGGAGGTATTTTTTGAACCCCGTGCGCTCCACACTCAGCACATAGGTGCCTGGCGGGAGAAATGGCGACACGTAGCTGCCCGTTTCGTTCGTCTGGGTGACGACGCTGGTGTTGGTGGAGACGCTGGTGACGATTACCGTGGCTCCGGCGACTGGCGCGCCGCTCGGGTCCGTCACGATCCCGGAAATACTCGCCCGGACCTCTTGCCCATACGATGTGCCTGCTCCGAGAACCAGGAGCAGCAGAATCGCCAGCCAGCGAAAGAAGAAATCACAGGGCGTTGAAAAACGCCACGCTCTCTTCATGGCACGACCCCCTTCTCGCCGTGCTCCATTATAAATCAGAATTTCAGATATTTGAATCCTTTAATATGTCGGAAAGAAAGGCCGGGCGCTCGCCCGGCCTTCGTCCTTAGAATTCGAACTTCATGGACAATTGGATGAATCTCGGCAGGTTGGTTTCCGCCACTGCGCCTGCGATGCGGCCGAAGTTGCCGCTGTTGACGTCGGTGACGGGGCCGTTGTAAAACTGCGGCGTGTTCGTGGCGTTCAGAAAGTCGCAGCGAATCAGCAGATTGTAGCGCTCGCCGATCTTGTTATTCTTGATCACCGAGACGTCCAGGTTGCGCACGCCTGGCACTCGTACCGACGAGAGGCGCGAAGACCAGGTCTGCAACTGGAACGGCTGCCGGATGGTCCAGACCGGCTGCTCGCCCGAGAGACAGCCGCGGGTCGAGCCGTTGGGGAGTTGCGTGCAAGTATTGAACCAGCGGTCCAGCGTACGGTTGGACAGGCGCGGGCTGACGCCAGTGGGCACGGCGCCGCCCGGCATGGTCATCGGCATGCCCTCCTGGAGGCGGGAAATCGCGCTTACCTCCCAGCCGCCGATGAGCCGGCGCACTACCGCCGGCGAACTTGATCCGAACCGTTTACCCGGCCCGAACGGCAGTTCGTACACGCCGTTCAGTTGTATATTTTGCGGGACATCCCAGGGCGTGATGACTTTTTCGAGGCGCGTGTCCTGCGCATTCGCGTAGCTGGTCTGGTCGATGGTCTTCGAGTTGGTGTAGGCGGCGCTGAAGTTTAGCCCGCTCGAAAAACGCTTGTAGATCATCAACTGAAACGCATTGTAGGAAGACATTCCCTGGTCCAGGAACAACTGCGTGATGCCGGTGAACTGCGGGAAAGGCCGCAGCAACTGCTGGCGCTGGACCGTGGGGCCGTTCAGCGCAGTCCCGGGAATCAGCCCGGCGAACGGATTGGCCACGTTGGCCGTCAGCGCCGAGGCTCCCAGCGCCAGGCTGCTCAGCGAGATTTCGTTGAAGGGCTTGTTGACCTCCAGGCGGCGCGTGCGGCTGCCCACATAGGCGGCCGTGACCAGAAACTGGCCGGGCAGTTCGCGCTGCACCTCGAAGGAGAACTGGTGCGTGTACGGAATGTTCCGCTGCGGATCGGCGAAGTTGAACCCCTGGCCCAGGAACGTGGCCAGGCCCAGCGTGTTCCCCACCGGGTGCAGAATGCCGTTGGGGAAGGGATTAGTCAAGGTGTTCTCCGGGATGCCAGTGCGGATCGAGGTGACCATGGCGGTCTGCTGGTTAAAGCCGGGTGCGCCGCCGGGATCGTCGAATGTCTGGGCGTAGATGAGGCCGTAGCCGCCGCGCAACACAGTCTTGGGCGTGAGTTGATAGGCGGCTCCGAGACGCGGGCCGAAGTTGGTCCAGTGCTGGTCGTAGATGCCGCGGCTATTGCCCCCCACGCCGGCGTACAGCAGTCCGCCCTTCAGGTCCAGTCCGGGAACCTTCAAAGGACTGGGAGACGCTGTGTCAAAGCCGCGGGTCAGTGCGTTAAAGCGGTCCGTCATGGGGCCCAGATAGTCCCACCGCAGGCCCGCGTTCAGTTTCAGCTTCGCGGTTACCCGAATGTCGTCCTGGATGTAAGCCGACCACAGCCGCTGCTGCCTGGCCGGCTGGCTGTTGACGTCGATTCCGCCGCTCGCCGGAGTTCCCAGGAGGAAGGAGGCCAGGGCATTGCCGGAACTGGGCGTGATTTGCAGCGGGTTTGCGGCGGTGAAAGCCTGGTCAAAATTGAAGAAGCCAGCGGAATAACCGGGGTTTTGCTGGTAATCCCGCTGCAAGCGGAATTCCATGCCGGTCTTCAGGTTGTGCCGGCCAATGGTCTTGGCCATGTTGCCCTGGAGCGAGTTGGTTTGCACCGGCTCCGGGCTCACCGGATTGGCGCCGGCGCCTTCGTAGTTCGCCCAACGGAACTGCGGAAACCACTTCGCGGCCTCGCTGACATAAGTCGGCGAGAATCCCAGGCCGGCCAGATCGTATCCCTGGCCGAGCGAACTGCCGCCCTGGCCCAGGAAACGTGCCAGCCCGAAGCGGAAGTCGAGCACGGTGGTCGCGTTCAGCGTGTGGGTCACGGAAACCGTCGCGCTATGGTTTTCCCGCTTGAACGGGGTGTTGCCGCTGGTGTCGGCCACGTTCGTTTGCGAAGTGGTCGAGTACTTGAAACCGCGCTCCTCGGCCAGCGCATTGCGCGAGTAGCGGATGAACATGCGGGTCTTCTCGGTGATGTTGTAGTCGCCCCGGATCTGATACTCGGGGAAGAAATCCGTGAATTTGCGCGTCGAGCCGTTCGAGACCAGGTTGCCCAGCCCGGTGATCGGATTACCCGGAACATTGCCCAGCGGGATCAGCCCAAAAACATTCTTCGCGACCGGGTTGATGCGGCTTCCCGGAATCAGGTTGCCCGGAAAGGGATCGCGCACCAGGGCTCCATTCGCTCCCGCGCGCGTGCTAAACGGGTCGTAGATAGCTTGCAGCAAGTTGCCGCTCGCGCCCGCGGCGTAATAGGTCTGCGAGAAGTCTCCCTGCTTTTGCAGGGCCGTCGGCACGGAGGTGACGAAGGGATCCGGAATCACCTGGCGGATATTCTCGTAAGCGAACTCCACGAAGAGTTTGTCCTTCCGGATAGGTCCTCCGACATTGCCGCCAAAGGTGTTGATGTGCGAGGACTGCCGCGGGATCCCATTGAGGTTGGCGTCGAAGGTGTTCGCGTTCAGGTGGGTGTTCTGCAAAAACTCGTAGGCCGAGCCATGCCACTCATTCGAGCCGCTCTTGCTGATGATGTTGACCACGCCGCCCGTGGTCCAGCCGTATTGCGCGTCGTAGCTGGTGGTTTGTACCTTGAACTCCTGCGTGCCCTCGGCGCTCGGGACAAAGGCCACCTGGCCGGCTTTGGCCAGGTTCGAGACGCCGTCCATCAATACCTCGTTCCCGAACGGGCGCCCGCCGCTGACCGCCATGCTGGAGGAGCCCAGAATGTCGAAAGGCCGCAGGCGTTGTACCGAGGCCGTGACCGTGATTCCCGGCGCCGACCACGCTTGGGCGAAGATGTTGCGGCCCTGCAGCGGTGTATCCAGCACGCGCATGGATTCGATGGTCAAGCCGCGGTCGGCGCTCTCGGTCTGCACCAGCGCAGCGTCCGCGGCAACCGTCACCGTCTCCGTGACCGCGCCCAGCGCCAGCGAGAAGTCTACCACGGCGCGATCGGAGACCTGCAGCTTCACCCCTTCGCGGATGGCTTTTCGGAAGCCATCCTTTTCAGCGGTCACCACGTATTCGCCGGGTGTCAGAAACGAGATCTGATAGCTGCCATCGCTCCCGCTGACGGTGCTGGAAGCTGTACCCGTGGCGACGGCGGTGGCCTGGACTTTGGCGCCCGGCACTGCCGCGCCGGAAGCATCCGTGACCCGCCCCGACAGCGTCGCCCGAAACTCTTGTGCAGACAAAACCCCACATAGTGCCGCCGTGAGCAGTACGACTTGTTTGATCATTCACTACCCCTATTGGTGAGGGATTATATACCCCTGTTTTGGGATGATTACATACGCGGACGCAAAAAAATGTACTAAAGCGTACGGGTCACTTTGCTGAGAGTGCGGGGACGGTCCGGGTTGAGCCCTTTCTGGTCCGCCAGGCAGGCTGCGAACAGTTGGGCGGGGATGATGTAGGGGATGGGAGTGAACACCTCGGGCAGTCTGCGCGGAAGCCGGATCAGGCGGTTGGCCTTGTCTGCGGCTTCCCGGTTGCTGGCGTCGGTAATCACCACCGTTTCGGCTTTGAGGCCGCTCAAACGCGCCAGCATGTCCGCCGTGGATGGCCAGGTTACGCCCGAAGGCGAGAACAGAAAAACCGGGAAGCTGGGTTCCACCAGGGCGATGGGACCGTGCAGAAAGTCGGCCGAAGAGAAGCGCTCGGCGACTACATAGCAGGTCTCCATCAGCTTGAGGGCGAACTCGAAGGCGTTGGCATAGTTCAGGCCGCGGCCCACCACGACCGCGTGATCCATAAATCGGTACCGCTCGGAGAGCGCCTCGATCTCCGCCTCCATGCCCAAGGCCATCTGGGCCCACTCGGGCAGACGCTGGAGGTCGTCGATCCGGATCTTGCCGCCCAGGGCATGCACCAGCAGATAGAGCATAAGCACCTGGCCGGTGTAGGTTTTCGTGGCGGCGACGCTCTTCTCCCGGCCCGCGCGCACCAGGAACACGTGCTCGGCGAGCCCCGCCAGCGTGCTACCCGATTCATTCGTGATGCCCACCGTCAGAGCGCCCTGCTGGCGCGCCCGCTCCAGCACCAGGTTGGTGTCGGTGGACTCCCCGGATTGCGAGATGGCGACGACCAGGGTATCGCGATAGTCCACCTTGGCCTGGTAGAGGGTGTAGATCGACGGCGCGGCGAGCGAAACCGGGATACCCGTGGTGATCTCCAGCAGGTAACGCCCGAAGAGCGCGGCGTTGTCGGAAGTGCCGCGGGCCACTAGAACGATCAGGCGAGGCTTGTGCTTTTCCACCAGGCGCTTGAAACGCTCCACACGCCTGATCTCGCCGGACAGCGTGCGCTCCAGGACCACCGGCTGCTGCCGGATCTCTTCCAACATGCGCGACATGTTTTCAAGATAACAATCGCGGCGCAGGGAAGCGATGGAACGCGCGTTACTGCCGCAAAGAAGCCTGGATTTTGACCCGGTATTCGGCGGCCTTCGACAGGATCTCGGAGGCGTTGAGCGTCAGGGCCTGGCCATCCCGTACCACCGGCTTTCCATCGATCATCACGTCGGCCACGTCGCAGCCCTTGAGCGCATAAACTATCTGCGAAAAGACGTTGTAGAGCGGGACGGCGTGGGGACGGTCCAGTCGCACAGTGATCATGTCGGCGCGCTTGCCGGGTTCGAGCGAGCCGATTTCCTGTTCCAGTCCCAGGGCGCGGGCGCCGCCGATGGTGGCCATTTCGAGAGCCGCCGCCGCCGGGAGCGCCCGGGGGTCGCCGGTCGAGACCTTTTGCAGCTTCGCCGCGAGATCCATCTCCTCGAACATGTCGAAATCGTTGTTGCTGCCGGCCGGCCCATCCGTGCCGAGGCCGGTAGCCAGGTGCAGAGCCAGCATTTTAGTCACTGGAGCCACGCCGCTGGCCAGCTTCATGTTGCTCGAAGGGCAGTGCGCGATGCCGGTACGGTGCGCCTTGAGGATTTCAAGGTCGCCCGCTGTGACCCACACGCAGTGCGCGGCCAGAGTGCGGCCGTCCAGCACGCCCAGCGATTCCAGCAGCCGCGTGGGCGTGACGCGCCGGCGGGCCAGAACCTCGTCGTTCTCACGTTTCGTCTCGGAGAGATGAATCAGCAGCGGCGCGCCGAACCGGTTCGCCAGGGCGCGCGAGGCCTTCAGGCTCTCATCCGGATTGGTGTAGATGGCGTGCGGCGCTACTGCGGCCACCACCAGCGGGTCGTGGCGGAAACGGCGGAGAAAACGCTCGGTGAAGGCCAGAGCCGCGGTTGGCGTCTTCGCGTCCGGAGAAGGGAAGCCGATGATGGTCTCACCCAGCACGCCCCGCATGCCGGTCTCTTTGGCCGTTTCGGCGACCACGTCTTCGAAGTAGTACATGTCGGTGAACGTGGTGGTGCCGGAAAGAAGCATTTCCAGGCAGGCCAGGCGGGTGCCCCAGCGGACGAAGTCGGGCGTCACGTTGCGGGCCTCGGCGGGGAAGATGTAATGTTCCAGCCAGTCCTGGAGGAGCAGGTCGTCGGCGATTCCGCGAAACAGCGACATGGCGGCGTGGGTGTGCGTGTTGATCAGGCCGGGCGCCAGGATGGCGTTGCCGCGCTCCAGGCGCCGAGCCACCGGGAAGCGCCGCTCGATCTCCGCCCGCGGCCCGGCTGCCAGAATCCGCTGGCCGCGCACCGCCACGGCGCCGTCTTCGATCACGCGCCGCTGCGCGTCCATGGTGACCACGTACCGGGCGCTCCAGATCCAGTCGGCCGGCTCTCCCACCAGAGCGGCGGCGCACAGCAGGAGGCTACAAATAAGACGCATCGAAAGGTCTCGGGAAGAGGTCCTTGAGCCGGAAAGCTTCGGTCTTGCCGCGGGGGTTCACCAGCACCAGTTCCAGGTCGCCGCAGAACTCCCACAGAACCTGCCGGCACGCGCCGCAGGGCGGCGTGAGCCGGTCGGTATCCGCGGCCACCGCCATGCGGCGGAACTGCCGCGCGCCCTCGGAGACGGCTTTGAGCACGGCCACCCGCTCGGCGCAGATGGTGAGTCCGAAAGTGGCGTTCTCCACGTTGCAACCGCTGTGGATGCGGCCGGAGTGGTCTTCCAAAGCTGCTCCCACCTTGAACATGGAAAAGGGGGCGTGAGCGTTTTCGCGCGCGCGCAAGGCCGCTTCGCAGAGCGCATCCATTTAGACCTCCAGGCGCGGAAGCAGTGCTTTGAGAAAGCGCACCAGGGTGTCGCGCACCAGGGCGCCGGTCTCCAGCACCTCGGCATGCTGGATCTTTTGCGGCAGGATGCCGGCGGCCATGTTGGTGACGCAGGAGATTCCCAGCACGCGCACTCCCATGTGGTTGGCCGCAATGACTTCCGGCACCGTGGACATGCCTACCACGTCCGCGCCGATCGTGCGCAAGTACCGGATCTCGGCCGGAGTCTCGTAGCTCGGCCCCAACATGGCCGCGTACACACCTTCGCAGAGCGGGATGCCGAGCTCGCCGCCCACCTGCAAGGCGATTTCCCGGTAACGCCGCGAGTAAGCTTCCGACATATCCGGAAAGCGCGGCCCCAGCCGCTCGTCATTCGGCCCCACCAGCGGGTTCACGCCCTGCAAGTTGACGTGATCGGATATCAGCACCAGGCCTCCCCGCGAGAGCGAAAGGTTGATGCCCCCGGCGGCGTTGGTGAAGACCATGGCTTTGACCCCCAGCAGGGCCAGCACCCGCACACCGAAAGTCACCTGCGCTGGGGTGTAGCCCTCGTAAAGGTGCACGCGGCCCGCCATGACGGCTACCTCCAGGCCCTCCAGTTTGCCGAATACCAGATGGCCGGCGTGCCCCACAGCCGTCGAGACGGGCCAGTTGGGGATCCCGGCGTAGGGGATCACCGTGCAATCCGTGAGCTCTTCCGCGAACGCCCCCAGGCCGCTGCCCAACACTACCGCGATGCGCGGCCGGCAGCCGGTTTGAGATTCCAGGTGCTGTTTGGCCTGATGAATCACAACAGCATCCCCGCGATGCAGGCCGACATGAAGTTGGCCATGCTCCCGGCCGCGACGGCTTTGAGGCCCAGACGGGCCAGATCGGATTTGCGGTTGGGCGCCAGCGCGCCGATGCCGCCGATCTGTATGGCGATCGAGCTGAAATTGGCAAAGCCGCACAGCGCGTAAGTGGCAATGATGAATGAGCGCGGATCAAGCTGCGACTTCAACGGCCCAAGCTGCAAAAAAGCCACAAATTCATTCAGCACCAGCCGCGTGCCCAGCAGGTTTCCGATGGCGCTCGAATCCTTCCACGGAACACCCATGATCCAGGCGACGGGCGCGAACAGCACGCCGAATATTTTCTCCATGGAGGCGGGCATCCAGCCCATGCCGGGCAGCGTGTGCAGCCACCCCAGAATCCCGTTCATCATGGCGATCAGAGCCAGGAACGCGATCAGCATGCCGGCGATGTTCAGCGCCAGGTGCAGGCCGTCACCCGCGCCCTGGGCCGCTGCATCGATGACGTTGACGGCGGTCTTCTCCACGCGGATTTCCACCTTGCCGGCCGTGGCGGGCTGATCCACTTCCGGGTAGAAAATCTTGGCCAGCATGATGGTGGCCGGCGCGGTCATAATCACGGCGGTGAGCAGGTGCACGATGTCCACTCCCGCGATCTTCACGTAGGCCGCCATCACCGCTCCCGAGACGTGCGCCATACCGCTGGTCATCACAGTGAACAGTTCGGATTCCGTCATGCCCGCCAGGAAAGGCCGGATGGTCAACGGGGCTTCCGTCTGGCCCATGAAAATGCTGGCGGCCACGTTCAGGGACTCCGCGCCGCTGACGCCCATGACCTTCTGCATGGCGATGGCCATGCCTCGCACGACCCATTGCATGATGCCGAGATAGTACAGGATGGAAAAAAACGAGGCGATGAAGATGACGATGGGCAGCACCTGGAAGGCGAAAACCACTCCGAACGGGCCGCTTTTGATCCCCAGCGGGCCGAAGACGAAATTGCTGCCGGCCTCGGCAAAGCCGAGCATGGCGTTGACCCCCGCGCCGATGGCCTGAAACAGTTTTCCAAAGCTGGTTTTCAGCACCAGCACGGCGAAGGCGAACTGCAATCCCATGCCCCACGCCAGAATGCGCAGCTTCACCGCGCGCTTATGCGCGGAGACGAGCCACGCGGCGCCCACCATCAGGGCCAGGCCGAGCAGCCCGGTGAACCGGCCCATCAGCCGACGACTTCCAGAATGAGTTCCCGCTCATCCGGCTTCTGCGAGGAAATGCGGAAGGCGTCCTCCACCATGTCGGCGGCTTCGTCTACGCGGTCTTCCTTGGTGTAGTACAGGCGGCAGAGGACTGATCCGGCGTCCACCTTCTCGCCTACCTTCACTTCCAGGATGACGCCCACGGCCGGATCGATCTGATCCTCTTTCCGCTGCCGCCCGGCGCCGATCATGTTGGATGCCGTGCCGATGTCCTCGGCGGCGATCTGGCTGACGTAACCGGCGCGCGGCGAAGGGATCTCCCGCATGCCGGTGGCGTTGGGCAGCAGTTCGAACTTGTCCAGCGCGGCCGGGTTGCCGCCCTGCGCGGCCACGGCCTCTTTGAGTTTGCGGTAGCCGGAGCCGTCCACCAGCTTTTTCTCGGCGGTGCGGCGGGCCTCCTCCAGCGTGGCGCTCTGCTTGCCCAGGAAGATCATCCGGGCGGCCAGTTCCACGGAAAGGCGCGTCAGGTCTTCCGGACCGGCGCCCTGCAGCGTCTGGGAGGCTTCCATCACTTCCAGGGCGTTGCCGATGGCGAAGCCTAGCGGCTGGCTCATGTCCGTAATCAGCGCCTGCACCCGCTTGTCCACGCGGCGCCCGATACCCACCATCATCTGCGCCAGGCGGCGGGCGTCTACCTGCTTCTTCATAAAGGCGCCGTTGCCCACTTTGACGTCCAGCACCAGCGCATCCACGCCCTCGGCGATCTTCTTGGACATGATGGAGGAAGCGATCAGGGGTACGGATTCGATCGTGGCCGTCACGTCCCGTAGCGCGTACAGCTTGCGGTCGGCGGGAGCCAGCCGCTCGGACTGGCCAATGAAGCAAAGGCCGATTTCCTTCAATTGGGTGGTGAACTGCTCCGGCGTCAGATCCGTGCGCAAGCCGGGAATCGACTCGAGCTTGTCCAGCGTGCCTCCCGTGTGGCCCAGCGCGCGGCCCGACATCATGGGCACCACCACGCCCGCGGCGGCCGCCAGCGGCGCCACAATCAGGCTGGTCTTGTCGCCCACTCCGCCGGTGGAGTGCTTGTCCACTTTAACGCCGGGAATCCCCGAGAGATCCAAGCTCTCGCCGGAACGGAGCATGCACTCCGTGAGCCGGCTGACCTCGCGGTCCGACATGCCGGTGAAGTACACGGCCATGAGGAAGGCCGACAACTGATAGTCGGGAATCTCCCCCTTGGTGTATCCATCCACCAGGTATTCGATCTCTTCCGGAGCCAGCTCTTCTCCGTCGCGCTTCCTCTGGATCAAGTCAACTGTACGCATTATGAGACACTTAGCCTATCATCTTGCAGGCCGCAATGTAAAGGAAGAAACCGGGTGCGGGTCACCCCCGCCCGCGCACGGTGTATAATGCCAATCCTTATGCGCATGCTGATCCTCCTGATCGCCGCGGCCGCGCTGCCGGGTCAGGAGGCGGAGGTGCGCAACCCGCGCACTTCATTGGCCGACGTGGCGGCGGGCGCCAAAACCTTCCGCTCGCATTGCTCGCCCTGTCACGGCCTAAACGGCGAGGGTGGACGCGGCCCCAACCTGGCGGCCGGGCGCTTCTACCACGGCAGTTCTGATGCCGATCTGCTGCGCAATATCTCCACCGGCATCCCCGGAACCGAAATGCCTGCACTGTTCTACAACGCGGACCGGATCTGGCAGATCGTGGCCTACATTCGTTCTCTGAGCGCGGCACCCGCCGCGCCGGTGGGCGATCCCGCGCGCGGCAAGGCTCTGTTCTCCGCCAAGGGCTGCCCGCAGTGCCACCGGGTCCGTGGGGAAGGCGGCCGCCTGGGCCCGGACCTCACGACGATCGGCGAGAGCCGAGCGCCGGCCTATCTGCGCCAGTCCCTGCTCGACCCGGATGCGGTGGTGCTTCCACCCTATTGGGTCGTCCGCTTCCGCGACGACTCCGGCCGTGCGCACGAAGGCTTCCTGCTGAACGAGGATACCTACACCGTGCAGTTCCTGGACTTCCAGAGCCGGCTCCATTCCATGGAAAAGTCCGGACTCCAGGACTACCGCGTCGAAAAGAAATCCCGCATGCCCTCTTTCCGCGGCGCGCTCTCCGACGCGGCATTGCAGGACCTGGTCGCTTATCTCTCATCTTTGCGCTCTCCGGGAGGATCCCGATGATCATCCGCTGCGCTCTGCTGGCCGGAGTGCTGGGCTTGTCCACGCTCTCCGCCCAGGTTACCTTCGAGCGCCTGCTGCACGCTGCCGAGGACAACGCCAACTGGCTCACCTATTCCGGCGGCTATCGCGGCTGGCGCTATAGCTCGCTGGAACAGGTGCGCCGCGAGAATGCCGGCCGGCTGCGGATCAAGTGGGTCTACCAGATGGCCACCACCCAGATGGTGGAGACCACGCCGCTGGTCATCGACGGCGTAATGTATGTCAGCGAGCCCCCGAGCAACGTGGTGGCCCTGGACGCCGCCACCGGGCGCCGCTACTGGCGCTACCAGCGGTCCCTGCCGGACCGCATCAACGTGTGCTGCGGCCAGGTGAATCGCGGCGTGGCCGTCCTCGGCGACCGCGTCTTCGTCGGCACCGTGGATGCCCACCTGGTGGCCCTAGACGCCAGGACCGGCGCGGTCCTCTGGGACCGCGCGGTGGCCGACTATCGTACCGGGCACGCTATCACCGTCGCGCCCCTGGCCGTCAAGGACATGATCGTGTGCGGCATCAGCGGCGGCGAGTACGGCATCCGCGGCTTCCTGGATGCCTACGAGGCCGCCACGGGCAAACGCCGCTGGCGCTTCTGGACCATCCCTGAACCCGGGCAGCCGGGCAGCCAGACGTGGTCCGGCAACGCCTGGAAAACTGGCGGCGGTCCCACCTGGGTCACCGGTTCCTATGACGCCGCGCAGAACCTCATCATCTGGGGTACCGGGAATCCCTCGCCCGACTGGAACGGCGACTCGCGGCCCGGCGACAACCTGTATACCGACAGCGCCATCGCGCTCGACGCCGACACCGGGAAGCTGAACTGGTATTACCAGTTCGTCCCGCACGACGTGCACGATTGGGACGCTGTGCAGGTCCCCGTCCTGGTGGACGACGAATGGCAGGGCCGGCCCCGCAAGCTGGTTTACTGGGCCCACCGCAACGCCTTCTATTACGTGCTGGACCGCGAGACCGGAAAGTTTCTGTTCGGCAAGCCCTTCGCCACCCAGACCTGGGCGCGGGGACTGGAGGCCGACGGTCGCCCCATCCGCCTGCCCAACATCGATCCCACCCCGGAGGGCACCTATCTTTGGCCCGGCGTGCAGGGCGCCACGAACTGGTATTCCCCGAGCTACAATCCGCTGACCAAGCTTTTCTACCTGGCCGTTTGGGAGAACCGCAGCGTCTACCGCAAGGGCGAGCAGGAGTATTCGCCCGGCAATCGCTACATCGGCAGCGTGCCGCTCATCGACCTGCCGGAAGACCCCGGTCACGGTGCTATCCGCGCCCTCAATCCCAAGACCGGCGAGCGCGTGTGGGAATACCGGCTCCAAACGAAACCCTGGGCGGGCGTGCTTTCCACCGGCGGAAAACTGGTCTTCGGAGGCAGCGACGAGGGCTACCTGTTCGCCCTGGATGCCGAAACCGGCCGCGAGGTCTGGCGGCAGAATCTGGGCGGCATCATCCGCGCCAACCCCATCACTTACCTGAACCACGGCCGCCAGGCTATCGCCATCGCCGCCGGCAACGCCATCTTCACCTTCGAACTGGGTGAGTAGGCTTACTCGTATCTCAGCGCCGTGACCGGATCGATGCGCGTGGCGCGGCGGGCGGGGAGGTAGCAGGCCGCCAGCACCACCAGCGCCAGTGCGGCCGGCACCGCCGCGAAGGTCAGCGGGTCCACGGCGGAGATGCCGAACAGCAGGCCTTTCATGGCGCGCGTCAGCAGGGCCGCGCCGCCCAGGCCGATTGCCATCCCCAGGCCGCCCAGCGCCAGCGCCTGCTTCACCACCATGGCCAGCACGTCGCCGCCGCCGGCGCCCAGCGCCATGCGGATGCCGATCTCGCGCGTGCGCTGCGCCACCGTGTAGGAAATGACTCCGTACAGGCCCACCGCGGCCAGCAGCACCGCAATCGCCGCGAAAATGCCCAGCAGCAGCGCCGAAATGCGCTTGGGCGCCACCGAATCCGCCACCAGCCGCTCCATGGTGCGCACGTCGGAAACCGCCTGGTTGGGATCCACCTGCCGCACTTCGCCGCGAATCGGCCCGGCGAGTTGCGCGGGGTCCATGGTGGTGCGAACCACCAGCGACATGGCCGGCCGCGGCGACTGGTAGAAGGGCAGATAGGTCTCCACGCGGGATTCCTGGTCCACTCCGTAGTTCTTCACGTGGCCCACCACGCCCACGATCTGCCAGTTCTTGCCGCCGATTGCCAGGCGCTTGCCCATCGGATCGGCGTCCGGGAAGTACGTGCGCGCCAGCTTTTCATCGATCACCGCCACCGGCAGCGCGCCCTCGCGATCCTGCTCGGTGAAGACACGCCCGCGGCGCAAGGGAATGCCCATGGTCTGGAAATAGTCCGGCGTCACGTAGGCGATGTCAGTGAGATCGGAATCGTGCGGCGTGGGATACTCGCGGCCTTCGATGCGCATGCCCGTCTGCCAGCCGAAGCCGCCGACCGGCACGGGCAGAATCGTGGCGGCCGAAAGCACGCCGGGCAGGTTGCGCGTGCGGCCCAGCACCTGCTGGAAGAACTGGATCCACTGATCGGGCTTTTGATACTTGGTACCCGGCAGATCGATTTGCAGGGTGAGGACGCGTTCCGCGCGGAATCCCGGACTGGCCGCCAGCACGCGCGCAAAGGACCGCAGCATGAGGCCCGCGCCGATAAGCAGCACGAGCGAAAGCGCCACCTCGCCTACTACGAGCAGCCCGCGAATCCGGTTGCGGCGCAGGTCGCCCGAGACGCGGCGGCCGCTCTCTTTCAGCACGTCGTGCAGGCTGCCCCAGGCCGACTGCCAGGCCGGCACGGATCCGAACACCAGGCCGGTGGCCAGCGAAAGCCCGAGCGTGAAGCCCAGCACGCGTAGGTTCATGGCAGCTTCGGAAAAGCGCGGCAGGTCTTCCGGGGCTACCGCCAGCAGGCCGCGCATGCCCCACCAGCCCAGCAGCAGCCCGCAGGCGCCGCCGGCGAGTGCCAGCACCAGGCTCTCGGCCAGCAACTGCCGGAACAACTGCCACCGCCCGGCGCCCAGCGCGGCCCGCAGAGCGATCTCCGGCTGCCGTTCGGCGGCGCGCGCCAGCAGCAGGTTGGCCACGTTGGCGCAGCCGATCAGCAGCACGAAACCCACCGCCGCCAGCACCACCAGCAGCGCCGTGCGCAGGTCCCGCACCAGTCGGTCCTGCAACAACTGCACGGCCACGCGCCGGCCGCTGTTGGTGGCCGGATACTGCCGCTCCAGCCGCTGCGCGATGAGGTCCATCTCGGCGCGCGCCTGCGCGAGGGTTTCCCCGGGTTTCAGCCGCCCCACCACGTAGATGCCCGGATGGTTGCCGCGGTTCTGCAAGCGGTCGGCATCGCGGCCGATGGCCGCGTAGACGTCTACCCGCTCGGCATAAGCCGGATCCCGGAATTTCGCCGGCAGCACCCCGATCACCGTGAAGGGGGCGCCGTCCAGATCGATCGCGCGCCCCAGGATGCCTTCGTCTCCGTGAAAGCGCCGCTGCCACAAACCGTAGCTGATCACCGCCACTTTCTTCGCCCCGGCGCGGTCTTCGTCCGCGCGGAATACCCGGCCGAGCAGCGGCTGCACTCCCAGGAGTGGAAAGAACTCCGCTGAAACGTTAGCGCCGTTCAACCGTTCCGGCTCTTCTTGCCCTGTGAGGTTGAAATTAGCGCCCTGACGCGCGGCCAGGCTCTCGAACACGCGCGATTGCGCCTTCCAGTCCAGGAAATTGAGATACGCCACCGAGCCGTCTTCGAGCTGTGGCGAGCGCTCCCACAACGCCACCAGCCGGCCGGAGTCCGCGTAGGGCAGTGGCCGCAAAAGCACCGCGTCCACCACGCTGAAGATGGCCGTATTGGCGCCGATTCCCAGAGCCAGCGCCAGTACAGCGATCAGGCTGAACGCCGGCCGCTTGCGCAATAAGCGAAACCCGTAGCGCATGTCTCCCAGTAGCGAGCGCATCTTTTCCCCTGGTTGCTTCCGAGTTTATGTGAAGCGCACGCGGCGGCCGGCCGCCACCGGCAGAATGGAAATGCTGCCGTTCACGTTGTTGAGCCGGATGCGCGTGCCGCCGCCCTTGAGCGCGCCGCACATGCGGTTCCCCACGAAGCCCCCGCGGTTCACTTGCAGGCCGAACTCGTTGAGGATGCCCCCGGTCACGTTGCTGGCGCTCAATTCGGCGTGCGCGTCAAACGGAATCGAGAGCACGATGTTGCCGTTCACGGAGTGGAGCGCTACGGTCTTGGCCGGGTCCAGGCTCTCGAACACCACCACCAGGCTGCCGTTCACGGTGGAGAGCCGCGCTTCGCCGGCCAGTTCCCGCGCCCGCACCGCCCCGTTCACGGAAGACGCCCGCACGTCGCCGCGCACGCCGCTGATCTCCACGGCGCCGTTGATCAGCGTGATGGCGTCCAGGCTGGCGGTGCGCGGCACGGTGACCGTGTACTCCACGCTGGCGGGGTTGTCTTCCAGGGAAGATTCGTCGTACTGCGTCCGGATGCGCACGGCTTGCGGCTGTGCCTCCACCAGGATGCGGGCGCGCTCCAGGCGTTCCTGAGAGACCGCGGACCCCACCGCATCCACGCGCACCTCGTCGCGGTCCCAGCCCAGAATCCGCACGCTGCCGTTGACGTTGTCCACGGACACCCGGCCGTGCGCCGAAAGCGCGTAGGTTTGATGAAACTCCCGTGTGGCCCCGCCGTCCCAAGCCGGCAGGGCGGCGCCGCCGGCCCAGAACAGCAGCGCACCTAGAATCACCCAGCTTCTGCGTATCATGTGGTCCCCCCTCCACGTCTTCACACGCCGGCTAGAGCGCGCCGGCTTGGCGGAATCCGTCGGATGGCGTGGCGGGCTAGTTGGTCACCGCCGATTCCACGCTCTCCTCCACGATCCGTCCGTCGAAGAGCTTGATGGTGCGGTCGGCAAACCGCGCGTACCGCGGATCGTGGGTCACCATGCAAATGGTGGCCCCGTTGCGATGCAGATCTTTCAGCAGGTTCATGACGGCTTCGCCGTTGGCCGAATCCAGGTTGCCCGTGGGCTCGTCGGCCAGCAGGATGAGCGGATCGCCGGCCAGCGCCCGGGCCACGGCCACGCGCTGCTGTTGGCCTCCGGAAAGCTGCGAGGGGTAGTGCTTCATGCGGTGGGACATCCCCACGCGCTCCAGCGATTCCTGCACCCGCCTCTTGCGCTCCGCCGAAGGCATGCCCCGGTAGGTCAGCGGCAATTCGACGTTCTCGTATACCGTCAAATCGCCGATCAGGTTAAACGCCTGAAAAATAAAGCCGATCTCGCGATTCCGGATGCGCGCCCGCTCGGAGAGCTTCAATCCGCTCACGGGCCGCCCGTTGAGCGTGTAGGTGCCGTCGGTGGGCGTGTCCAGCAGGCCCAGAATGGCCAGCAGCGTGGACTTCCCACAACCGGAAGGACCCGCAATGGAGAGGTACTCGCCTTTCTGGATCTGCAGTTGGATGCCCGACAGAGCGTGCGTTTCCACCTCGTCGGTGACAAATACCTTGGTCACGCCTTGCAAGCGAATCAGAGCCTGATCACCGTTGTCCATTTGATCTCCTCTACGAACTTCTTCCGGTATTAGTTCAATCGAATCCGGTCGTATCCGTCCCAGGCCGACATATCCGAAAGGATCACCACGTCGCCCACGCGCAACCCCTCGCGGATTTCGATGGTATTCACCGAGGCGCGGCCCAGCTTCACCTGCACGCGGTTGGCGTACCTACCGTCCGGCTCCAGTTTGAACAGCGTGACGGTGCTTTCCGCCTGGCCGAACACGGGCCGCCCGACGTACACCACGTCGCTCAGTTTCTCCAGTTGGATAGTGCCATCCACGCTGAGGTCCGGGCGGGCGCCCTGAGGCAGGGGACCATCCAGCTTGACGTCTACGTCTACGGTTCCGTTAATGATGGACGGATCGATCCGCGAGACGTGCCCGTTCACCAGACCGTTGCGGGTATCCACCACCGCCGGCTGGCCGATGGCCACGTCTTTGACCTGCGTCTCGGCGATCTTCAGCACGGCCTTCAACTTGGAAGGCTGCGATACCTTGCCCAGCGGCGTTCCGGCCAGCACTTTCTGGCCCTCTTCCACGGGCGTGGGCAAAGCTTGCAACATTCCGTCCACGCCGGGCCGCACCTTGAGCGCCTCCACCTGCTTCTGTTTTAGCTCATAGGCCGCGCGCGCCTGTTCCACGGCCACTTTGGCCTTGGCCAACTGCGCGTCCACCGATTCGGTGTTGATCTTCAGCCGGCGCTCCTCGATGTCGTTGCGGGTGGCCAGTTCCTGCGCGTTCACCACGGAAATCTTGGCGTCCACATCGGCCACCAGGCCTTCCTTGGCCAGGGCGGAATCCCGATCCGCCTTGAGCCGGGCGGAGTGATAGTCGGCCGAGACCTGCGCCGCCGTGGAACGCAGGTCCAGCACCTGCTTTTCAAGCGTCACCCGCAGATCCGTATAAGCGGCCTCGGCGGCCTTGAGCGCATATTCCTTATCCAGGAGTTCCGTTTGCAGGTCCGGGTTTTCCAGAACCATGATGACGTCGTTGGCCTTCACCGGAGTTCCGGGCCGGATGTAAATCCGGGCCACGCGCCCATCCGTCATGGCGGGCAGCAGCAGCGTGTCCTCCGGAACCAACGTGCCCAGGCCCCGGACGTCCCGGACCATCGGCCCGCGCCGCACCGTGTCACGCCAGACCGTGGAAGCCTCCACGGTGGGGGCCGCCGGTTTCAGCCCGCGCAGCCAGATCGTCAGGGCCAGCGCCGCAGCCACGGTCACTACGCCGCCGATGATCCGCTTGATGATTTTCTGCTTCCGAGCCGACTTGCGGGGTACGTCCATGTGCGTTCTCCCGGGTGCAAGGGCACGAGGGGTGCCATTCCTGCCCCCCGGTTAACATTATGACCACTCAGGAGAAAAAAGGTTAGGCGCAGTCCGGGGAGAAATCCGCGCCTGTCCGGTTTTGGGACGGGATGTGCCGGGGGTGGGACTGGGCCGGGTGGCGGCGTGCCGGGTCCTGGCGCCGCCGGGCAGCCATACTGCCAATCGGTCCCCGGGGTAGTACTGCGGCTCGATGCGGACGGCCGGGAAACCGCCTACACTGCGTGGATGACCGAGTACTTCGGGCACAACCTTCGTACGCGCATCGAGGATGCGCTCCGGATCGATCCCGAATCGAAGCCGAGAGTCTACGCCCAAATCCTGGAGGCGGCGGAGATCGCCAGCGTGAATTACTGGCTGGAGCTGGTTTTCTCCGCCGGGATCGCGACCCTGGGTCTCGTACTCGACAGTCCGGCGGTGGTGATCGGCGCTATGCTGATCTCCCCTTTAATGGGGCCGATACTGGCAACCGGGCTCGCCTTGGCGGCCGGCGACCTCTACCTCGGCATCAGGTCGGTTGCGAGTGTGACCGCGAGCATGGCCGGAGCGATTGGATTCTCGGCGGTCATTGTGTGGCTCCTCCCCTTCCACGCGCCGACAACGGAAATCCTGAGCCGGACACAGCCCAACCTGCTGGATCTCGGCGTAGCTATTTTCTCCGGGCTCGCCGGGTCGGTGGTTTTGTGCCGTGGCGGCGGAGGTGGCGGCGTCACGGCGCTGCCGGGTGTCGCGATCGCTGTGGCTCTGATGCCCCCGCTCTGCACCGTGGGTTTTGGAGTGGGCAGCGGCTTTGTCTGGCCAATCATATCGGGATCGGGTCTACTCTTTCTAACCAACCTGGCGGCGATTGTAGCCAGCGCGTTCCTGGTCTTCCTGCTGGTGCGGATGGACGCCCCGGACGTCCGCGAAGAGATCGATCGCTCAATCCGCGAGCGTTCGGCGCACGACAGGCTGTTCCTGCTGCTCGATCGAACGATTCTTGCCCGCTCCCTGGCGGATATCGGGAAGCTGCGCTGGCGCGTGCTGATGCTCACGGTCATTCTCGCGGTGCTATTCGTTCCGTTGAGCCGCGCGCTTATGCAGGTTCGAAACGAGACGGTTGCCCGCGGCGCCATTCGCGAAGCCGTCCGCCAAATCGCTTCCCAGGAGTCAGTGGTTTCGGAGATGATTGATCTCACGCCCGAGCGGATCCGGATCCGCCTGATCCTGACCGATGCTGTGCCGGCGGAGAAGATCGAAGCGGCGCGAAGACTCATCCTGAAGAGGACCGGCAAGGACGTGGACCTGTTCGTGCGGAAGGTGGCCGGCGAGGATGAACTGGCGCTCTTGCGGGAGCGGTTGAAGCCCGCGCCGCCGACCCCTTTGGAAGACTTGGAAGGCGTGAGGCGTGAGTTGGTTGCCCGGCTGGAGCAGCCTCTTCGCGAAGCGTGGCCCGGCGGCTCTGCGGCGTTACTGGGCTACGAACTGGGTTTCAGCCCGGCCGACGTTGTGGTGCGGGTGCGCTACCAGGCGCCCGATGCCTTTGACGAGGCCGCGAGCTCCATGCTCCGCAATATTCTCCAGGGCAGTCTTCACGTCGATCGACTGCGCCTCGAAATGGCCTGGGTGCAGCCGGAAGCACCCCCGCCACCCGTGAAAGCTTCTCGGGCACCTCGAAAGGCGAGGAAGCGGTAAGAGATAGCTGCCGATTGCCGCCTGCCGAAGAGCAGTTCCGCATCGGCTAAGATCACGAAATCCTTGGCGGTGTGCCGGAGCGACTCCCAGATCGGTGGAATCTACTGCCCTTTCCGCGCCCCAATACAGCCCGCCGTGTACGCTCAACGCCGTGCCGCGCCCTACGCTGGATTTGGAGGTGATTTCGATGGCGGATTTCTACCAAACCGGGGTGGTCACCACCCTGCACCGTCTGACCGCGAACAGCGTCGACCGGCTGGAGGCAGACCTGGAGAAGTTCGCGCGGAACAAGCCGATCGGCCTGGTCCTGCCAGCGCTCTACTCGGAGTTCGAGACGCTGGCCATGCAACGGATCGTACCGGAACTGCGGAAGGTGCGTTACCTGCAACGAATCGTGGTCGCGTTAGGCAGGGCTACGCGTGAGCAGTTCGAAAAGGCGCGGAGCTTCTTTCAGGATTTTTACACTCCGGTTACGGTTATGTGGGTGGACGGCGAGAAATTGCAGGCGCTGCTGGGGATGCTGGAGGAGCGCGGGTTGCCGGCCGGGGCGGACGGCAAGGGCCGCTCCTGCTGGTTGGCGTACGGGTACTTGCTGGCCAAGCGTGACTGCAGCATGATCGCGCTGCATGACTGCGATATCGTCAACTACGACAGGCAGTTGTTGGCCCGGTTGTGTTACGCGGTGGCCCATCCGCATCTGCCATTCGACTTCTGCAAAGGCTATTACGCGCGGGTGACAGACCGCATGCACGGACGCGTGACCCGTTTGTTCATGACGCCGTTGATTCGGGCGCTGGAAGGGATGGCGCCGGGGAATCCATATCTGCGCTTTCTGGACAGCTTTCGATATCCCCTGGCTGGCGAGTTCGCCATGGACATCGACCTCGCGCGAGTGAACCGCATTCCAGCCGATTGGGGGCTCGAGGTCGGCGTGCTGGCCGAGGTCTTTCGCAACTGCACGGTGGCGCGAACGTGCCAAGTGGATCTGATGGACAACTACGAGCACAAACACCAGACTCTTTCCACCGAGGATCCCTCGCGGGGTCTGGCGCGGATGGCTACGGACATCGCCAAGTCACTGTTCTCCACCCTGGCGGCCGAAGGCCTGGTTTTCACCGCCGATCACTTCCGCAGTCTGGAAGTGCGCTACGTCCGCATGGCCCAAGATACGATCGCACGGTACTACGCCGATGCCATGCTCAACGGCCTCAGGTTCGACCGCCACGCCGAGGAACTGGCAGTCTCGGTATTCGCCAAGAGCCTCAGCGCGGCCGCCACGGAATTCATCCGGGACCCCCGGGGCCTGCCGCTCATCCCGAACTGGAACCGGGTGCTGGCGGCTCTCCCGGAATTTTTCGACCTGCTCCAGGACGCCGTAGAGAGGGAGTCCCGCCAGACTGCTGTGCGGGCGGCCTGAAGGAGAGCGCATGGGACAACCGCCGCTGCCCGAGGAGGCCCGCCGCGCCGCAGAGGTGATTCAGCGGGCTGACATCGTGATCGGTATCCCCAGCTACAACAACGCGCGAACCATCGGCCACGTGGTGCGCGCAGCGTACGCCGGGCTCGCGAAGTACTTTCCGCAGCTTACCGCCGTGGTGATCAACTCGGACGGGGGATCGACGGACAACACGCGCGAGGCCGTCCTCTCGGCGCGCGTCGAGGACAGTCACCTGATGCTGCTTTCGACTCCGCTCCTGGCCGCGCACCGGCTCTCCTTTCCGTATCACGGGGTGCCCGGCAAGGGCAGCGCGTTCCGCCTGGTTTTCCAAATGGCCAAACAGCTCGACGCCAAAGTCTGCGCGGTTGTCGATTCGGATCTGCGGTCGATCACCCCGGAGTGGATCGACTTGCTGATTCGCCCCATCCTCTTCGCCGGCTTTGATTTTGTCGCACCCTACTACCAGCGGCACAAGTACGACGGAACGATCACGAACAGCATCGTCTATCCGTTCACGAGAATGCTCTATGGAGTGTCGGTCCGCCAGCCGATCGGGGGCGAATTCGGTGTTTCGGCGCGGCTGATCAGGCGATACCTCGACCGCCAGGACTGGGAGACCGACGTCGCGCGTTTCGGGATCGACATCTGGATGACGACCATCGCGCTCGCCGAGGGATTTCGTGTCTGCCAGAGCTTTCTGGGGGCGAAGCTGCATGATGCCAAGGACCCGGGCACCGATTTGTCCGCCATGCTCCAGCAGGTTGTTGGCAGCGTCTTTACCCTGATGCGGGAGTACGCGCCCGTTTGGCAGCAGCGGGCCGGCAGCAGCCCGGCGGAGCTGTTCGGATTCCGGTTTGATGTGGGGCTCGACCCGATTTTCGTTAACGTTGATCGGATGGTGAACGCATTTCGGCGCGGCTGTGATGAACTGGGGGAGGTCTGGGAAACGGCGCTTGACCACTCCACCCTTGGCGCAGTGCGGGCACTCGCCGCAAGTCCGGTGGAGAACGGCAAAGGGTTCCACCTCTCCGACGGCCTGTGGACGGATGTGATCCTGGAGTTCGCCTGCGCGTATCAGAAACATCCCATCGCGCGAAGCATGATTCTGCGCTCCCTGACGCCGCTCTACCTGGCCCGCGTGGCCTCCTTTGTTCGCGACACCGAGAATCTTGTCGCGGCCGAAGTGGAAGAGAAGATCGAGCAGCTTTGTGTCACTTTTGAAAACCTCAAGCCTCGCCTGATCGCACGGTGGAACCGGGATTTCATTCCCGGTGGGAGTGGCTCGCCGCAGGGTGACGCCGCGCCGCGCGCGACAAACAACGCCAAGTTGGAGGTGACCCATGATTGAAGTATTGAAAAAGGTCCTGGAGGAAGCCGTGGAGCGCCTCCATCACCAAATCACAACATATCTGCCTTCGTTGCTGGCTGCTCTGACGCTGGTTTTGGGAGCCTACCTGAGCGCCGTGCTTGTACGTTGGCTGATCTACAGGATCTTCAAAGGTCTGGCCATTGACAGGTTTCTTCGTCAGAGCGGGGTGGCGTTTCTGGTGGACCCGTCGGGCCGCCTGCGGGCCACCCGGCTCGTCGCCGAGACGGTCTATTGGTGTGTGGTGTTGATCGGTGTCTTGCTGGGGTTGAACGTCTTCGGCACCGATCTCACCACCCGGATGGTGCAGAGCTTTGTGTTTCTGCTTCCCAAGCTCTTTGTGGCGGGACTGATCCTGCTGGGGGGCGCCTGGCTTGGCCATTATCTGGGCCGCAGCATGCTGGTTTGGGCCGTGAACGAGAACTTCGTTTCACCGCGGCGCCTGGCGGGCGTCGTCCGCATCCTGATCATGTTCGCCGCGGTCGTGGTTGCCGCAGATCAGCTCGACTTTGCCCGGAACGTGTTTCTGGCCGCCTTCATCATATTCGTGGGTGGCGCGGTCCTGGCCGCCAGCCTGGCGATCGGTCTTGGCGGGCGTGAGGTGCGGCGGTTCTTCGAAGAGAAGAAAGAACCGGCTGGCGATTCCGCCGAGAGGTCTTTGTGGAGCCACTTGTGATCCGAACCCCGCGGTTGATTGGGACTGATCTTCCGGTCAGTCGCCGATCAGAGCCAGGACCGCATCATTCCAGCCTGCCGGGCCGGGTTGGTCCGTCACCAAGCCGCGCGGCACTCTGGTCTGCAGGGCCGCGGCCTGCGGGGAACGAATGAGCACCGGAACGGCCATGCGCCGCAGGAACGCCGCGTCATTCAACCCGTCACCCAAGCCGATCGTGCGTAGCGGATCAGCCCCCCGTGGGAAGAGTTCGGCAAGCGCCTCGACGGCCACGGCCTTGTCATTGGCGCCCAGAATGTGCCAGAAACGGCCGCCTCTGGTCCATTGGCGGCCTAGGTCCACGATTGCGGCGGCGAGTGCCTCCGCGCGGGCCGAGTCTAGGACCAGGAAAGGCTCATCGTATTCTCTCTGCTTCGCCAGAACCGCCTGCTCCAGCGACATGCCGCAGACCGAGGCAACCTCTTCCGGCGTCATTTCATGAAAGCCGCGAACACGACATTGGCTGATCCGCGAGGCGCTGTGCAGATCGGTGACGAGCCTCTCGTAAGGCGTTCCCCATTCCATCACGTCATATGAGTCCCTTCGCCGGGCGCCGCTGACGGCGGATGGAAAATACCGGAGAGGAACGAAGGCGGCGCCGCCGTTTTCGACGACGAAGGGGTGCCGGTTGTCGAGCTGCCCGCGCCAGAACTCGATTTCCGCGCGCGTCTTGCTGCTGACGATAACCCAGGGAATCCCTTTCCGCCTCAGGCAATCCAACGCCGGCCGCGCCGCTTGCCAACTGTAGGTGTCCCGATCCAGTAACGTTCCATCGAGGTCCGTGAAAAGCAGATCCATCTTGGGCCGCTTCCAGGTTACCGCGGGCGGCGGAGGCCTGAGATCACTCCAGAGGGTCATTTTCCGGCCAGAATGGCTGTAGGGAAGCAGGTGCAAAATGAGATCCCGCAGTTGGCTGGTACTTTCCGTCGGATTCGGCACGCTCATACTGCTGATCGGCTTGCTCGGCTTCGGTGCGATGCGGCGGGCGCAAGCGCTGCACAACGAGACGGCGGCCGCCCATGACGCATACCTGCAAACCGATGCTGCCTTGCGGGAAATTCCAGCAGACCTATATCTGAGCGGCATTCTGATCCGGGATTATCTGTTGGACCCGTCTCACCTGATGGCCCCTGCGTACCGGGAAGAGCTTTTGACCATGCGGTCTTCGATCCAGCAGCGGCTCGACCTTCTTGCCCAGCGGATTGGGGAGGGCGAGAGGGCGCGGCTGCGGCAATTGCGTACCGAGCTGGAAGCGTATTGGGAGTCGATGGAGCCAATACTCGCGTGGTCTCCACAGGAAAAGGCGGCGCTCAGCAGCGTGTTTCTTCGGCGGCAGGTGCTCCGCCGCCGGGAGGCGGTGGTGGCGCTGGCACGAGAAATCAGCGAGATCAACGCCGCGAACCTGCGGAAAGAACAACAACGTTTGAGGGGAAGCCAGCAGTTGTTTCAGATCTTCCTGCGAAGAACCGTGTTTCTCGCCCTGTCCCTCGGCCTGTTCGTGGCCCTGGTCAGTATTGCCCGGGTGGCCTCGCTCGAGCGCCGGAGCGAACAGCAGCGTGGACGGGCGGAGCACGCGGAGGAGGAATTGCGCCGGCTCTCCCGGAACCTGGTGCGGACTCAGGAGGAAGAGCGCAGATCCCTGTCCCGGGAACTGCATGATGCTGTGGGCCAGATGCTCTCCGCCATGACCATGGAACTCGGGAATCTGGAATCCTCGATCCAGTCTCCCGACAGGCTCCGCATGCGCCTGGAGGAAGCCCGCCGTTTGAACGCCGATACGATACGGGAAGTCCGCGACCTGGCGATGGGACTGCGGCCGGCCATGCTCGACGAACTTGGTCTCGGACCGGCACTCCGGTGGCAGGGCCGCGAGTTCTCCCGCAGGAGCGCCGTGCCGGTGACGGTACAGATTGACGGAGATTTGGAGGGGCTGCCGGAGAGCCATCGAACCTGCATCTACCGGATCGTTCAGGAAGCCCTGACCAACTGCGCGAAACATGCACAAGCGAAAAACATCCGCGTCTCGATCTATGGCCGGCCTGACTGGGTTCAGTTGTCGGTTCAGGACGATGGCGTGGGGTTTGACCCGGTGCACGCATCGTCTCGTGGCTTGGGGCTGATCGGCATTCAGGAGAGGGCGCGCGAACTCGGGGGCAAGATGAGCATCCTCTCCCAACCCCAGAAAGGGACTATCTTGGAAGTGGAGGTCCCCATTGGCCGTGGAGCGGCCGCAGGATGATTCGCGTACTTATCGCAGATGACCACGGCGTGATGCGGAAGGGCCTTCGTCTGCAACTCGAGCAACATGCGGGCCTCGAGGTGGTGGGCGAAGCCTCTGACGGCCGGGAGGCGGTCAGACTGGCTGAAACGCTGCGGCCGGATGTCGTGATCATGGACATCGGAATGCCGAACTTGAACGGGGTGGATGCCACGGCGCAGATTGTCAAGCATCATCCCAACGTCGGAGTGATCATCTTGAGCGTGTACTCCGACGAGGAGTATCTGATGCGCGCTCTGACGGCCGGAGCCAGGGGCTACCTGCTCAAGGAGAGCGCCGACGTTGACCTCCTTCGCGCCGTGCAGGCTGTTGCCCAAAGGAAGTCCTTCTTCAGCCCTACGGTGGCGAAGATGCTCCTGGATGACTTCGTGCTCCAACTCAAGCAACGCGGGTTGAAGGACTCCTACGATCTGCTTACCGATCGGGAAAAGGAGGTGTTCCAACTCCTGGCGGAGGGCAAGTCAGCCAAAGAAATCGCCGGCATTCTGGATCTGAGCCCCTACACCGTGGAGACGCACCGCACGCACATCATGCAGAAGCTGGACCTCCACAGCTCGGTGGATCTGGTCCTGTACGCGGTCCGCAAGAAAATCGTTGTATTTTCATAGAGCGACGCAGGACGCCCGATGCCCACGGGCGTGCCGGCCGGCAGGGGCCATTTTCACGGCTTTGGCGCATAGGGGACCCACACTTCCATGCGGTCGGGGCCGCGATTGGCCCAGGCGTAATAGGGAATGAAGGTCAACTCCAGCGGTTTCCATGGATTGTCGCCGAGGTTTCCGAGCAGATCATAGAGCGGATCGTCGGAGAGTGGCTTGGCCGACGCCATGCCGGGGTGCCGCAGCAGGACCACGCCGCCCAAAAAGTCCGGCCGGTCCTCCTCGCGGAAGCCTGCCCCCGGCCCGGTGGTCAAGGCCACATCGAAGAGCGGGGGCGCGCTCGCCAGGTCCGCCTGCTCCAGGCAATAGATCAGCGGCCCCCGCTGGACGGCCACCCGCCCGGTGTTTTCGCGCACCAGCGGATTGGATTGGATCAGGCGCGGCCGCACGTCGAACGCGAGCGTCACAATATCACCGGGCCGCCAGACGCGGCGCAGTTCCAGGTACTCGCCGGGCACGGGCTGCCCACCCGCCGCGGAGCCGTTTACCGAGACCCGGGTGGCGGCCGACCAGCGCGGAATCCGCACGAACAGGCTGAACTCCTCCGCTTTCGCCGGTGAGACCGAGAGCCGTACGCTGCCCTTCCACGGATACTCTGTTTGCTGGCTCAGCTTGACGGGCGTGCCGTTCTCCAGGCGCCAGTCCAGCTCCGAGCCGTGATAGAAGTTTACGTACACTCCCCGCGCGCCGGTGCTGTACAGGTAGCCCGGCAACTGCGCCAGGGTGCGCTCCAGGTTAGGAGGGCAGCAGGTGGTGTCGTACCAGGGATTGCGGATTTGCTCCCGGTTGGATTCCAGCGGATTGCGGTAGCAGTATAGCGTGCCGTCGAGCGACATGCCCGAGTTGATGCCGTTGTACAGGGCGCGCTCCATGACGTCGGCAAAGCGCGCTTCGCCGGAGGCCAGCAGCAGGCGCCAGTTCCACATCATGTTTCCAATGGCCGCGCAGCTTTCGCCGTAGGCCTGCGCGTTGGGTAGCTCGTAATCCTCGCCGATGGCCTCGCCGGCGGCTCGCGATCCCACCCCGCCGGTGATGTACATCTTGTGCCGCACCAGGTCCTGCCACAGGGTTTCGAGGGTGTGGCGGTAGGCGGGATCGCCAGTTTCGAGGTAGTAGTCGGTGGCGCCGCAGGAGGCGTACATGGCGCGCACGGCGTGGCCTTCCAGGCGCGTGCGCGAGGTGAAGGGGATGCCGGAGAACATGTACTGCACGTCGCGGTCGGTGAGGTGCAGCCGCTGGCGCTCCACGCCGCTGAGCAGGTAGCCGGCGAAATCCAGGTAGCGCCGCTGGCCGGTGGTGCGGTAGAGTTCCACCAGGGCCATCTCCAGTTCCGGATGCCCGGTGAGAGCCGGGCGCTTCTGCGGGCCGAAGTTCGCGGCCAGGTAATCGGCAAAGCGCATGCCGCCATCGAGCAGCTTACGGTCGCCGGTGGCCCGGTAATAAGCGATGGCGCCTTGCAGCAGGTGCCCCAGGCAGTAGAGCTCATGGCCACGGGTCTGCTCGGTGAACCGCTGGGAGGCCCGCTCGCCGGACCAGTAGGTGTTCAGATACCCGCTGGGCTCCTGCGCCGCCAGGATCTCGTCCGTGAGCCGGCCGATGGCGGCGCGCAACCGCGGCCGGTCCTCGCTCTGGAGCACGAAGGCCGCCGCTTCGATCCATTTGTAGAGGTCGGAATCGGTGAACAGCGGGCCGCGCCGCGGGACATTCTTGGTCCCCGCCAGCCGCCTGAAGTTATCCACCACGCCGTGCTGTTCGAGCAAATCCAGCATGGTGGGGATGCTGCGCTCCACGTTCACGCGCATGCGCGAGGTCCAGAAGCCCTCGCGCATGTGCACCGCCCGGACGGGAACGGGATGCAACTTCGCGTAAGGAGAGTGCCGCGTATCCACGATACCGGCGTTGTGCCAGTCCGGCGCCTCGGCCGCCGCCAGCACGCAAGCGAAACCGAGAATCACCAGCGCCCGCGCCATATCCAACAGTGTAGGACGGAGGCGGGGGCGGTGGCCCGAACTACTCCCACTCGATGGTTCCGGGGGGCTTGTGAGTGAGGTCGCAGAAGACGCCGGCGACGCCGGGGATCTCGAGCAGGGCGCGGGCGAGTGCCGCACTCAGCGGGACGTCCAGGGGCACGGCGCGGGCCGTCATGCCGTCCACCGAATCCACCGGCCGCAGCACCACCGAATCCGGCGCTTCCTCGCTTCCCATGGGGATGAGGATCACCGGGAACTGCCAGACACGCCGGTCGAAGCCGCTCTCGTGGGAGAGTCGGCGGACGATGGCGTCGGCGGCGCGCAGGCGGGCCAGGCGCTCCGGCGAAAGTGCGGCGGGGCGCACGCGTAGCCGCTCCAGGGGCTCGCGGGTCTCCAGACGGGCGATCACGCGATTGATGCCCGCCATGCGGTTGATCAGATCGGCGGCGCGGTCCGTGTCGGGCGCTTCGATGGCCAGCACGGGGGCGTACGTGCGCGAATCGCCCTGCACGCCCACCGAGTGCACCGGCACCAGCCAGCCTTCGGGGAAGCGGCGCACGGCTTCCTCCGCCTGCGCGCACAGGCAGCGGATGGCCAGTCCCGGACCGGGGAAGGGATGGCGGTTGAGCAGGTCCGCCGGCAGGTCCAGTTCCCGGCCGATATCCCGCACCTCGTCCTTGTAATAGTCGTGCAGAGGCTCGACGATGCGGCCCGCCTCAATCAGCTTCTGGATGCCGGGCACGCGGTTGTGATGCGTCTTGATGACGGCCGCCTTCTGGGTGCCGCCGGATTCGATGGTGTCCGGGTAAATGGTGCCCTGCCCCAGGATCCAGTGGCCGTCCAGCAGGTGGCGGGATTCGATGATGCGTTCCTGCACGCGCACAAACTCTTCGCCGATGATGCGGCGCTTCTGCTCGGGGTCGCAGGCGGCGGCCAGGGGGGTGAGGAACTGCGCTTCGGCATGCTCGATGGAGACCGTGCCGGACCCCAGGGCCTCGAAATGGCGGCGCACGAAGTCGGTTTCTCCTTCGCGCATCAGGCCCGTATCCACGTACACGCCGCGCACGCGCTCCGGCCCGAGCGCGCGCAGGCAAAGCGTATAAGCCACTGTGGAGTCCACGCCGCCGCTGACGAAGAAGAACACGTTGCGTTCGCCCACCGTGCGGCGAATCTCCTCTTCCAGGGGAAGCGCGCGGCGCCGCGTGTCCCAATCGCGCCGGCAGCCGGCGATGCCGAACAGGAAATTGGCGAGGATTTCTCGCCCGTGGGTGGTATGCACCACTTCAGGGTGGAATTGCAGGCCGTAGAGCCGCCGCGCGGGCTCGGCGATGGCGGCTATGGCGCAGGTGTCCGTGCGGCCCAGCACGGAAAAGCCCTCGGGCACGGCGGCCACGGCATCGCGATGGCTCATCCAGATCTGTTGCCGCCCATCGGCGCCGGCAAAGAGTGGTTCGCCGGGCACGCATAGCTCGAAAGTGGCCAGGCCATATTCGCCCTTCTCGCCCTTGCGGACTTCGCCGCCCAGCAGGTGCGCCATCAGTTGCTGGCCGTAGCAAATCCCCAGCACCGCCGGGCCGGCGGCGAAGATGGCCGGGTCCACAGTGGGGCTTTCGGGATCGTAGACGCTTGAAGGCCCGCCGGAGATGATGAGCGCTTTGCGGCCCGCCAGTTGCGCGGCGGGCGTCTCACTGGGGCGCACTTCGGCGTACACACCAAGCTCCCGCACTTTGCGGGCGATGAGATGGCAGTACTGCCCGCCCGCGTCCAGAACGGTTACCTGTGGCTGGGGATGCAAGTTGATTCGCGCGCCGGCGCTACTCCCGCGCGGCGGCCATCTGGCCGCCCATGCGCTGGACGATGATCTTCTTGGCGGAATCCAGCAAGGCCTTGGCCTTGGGCATGGCGTCGATGGCCCGCTCCACCTCCGGGTCGGTTTCCACATCCACCTTCTGCGCTTCGTCCAGGTCGAAAGCCGTGATGTACATTTCGCGCTTAAGGTTGCGCTTGACCCAGTCGGTGTCCTGGGCGAACTCCGCCTCGGTGAACTGCACGTTCTGCTTCAGCAGGAAGTCGTGAAAATCGTTCAGGATGGTGTTGTCCGGGGACCAGTCCTTGGACAGCTTGGTGTCGTGCGAACCGAAGTAGTGCTTGGTGAAGTTGAAGAAAGCGTACTTGCGGAGCAGTTCCACCTGAAAGCGGTCCATTTTGGGCGCCACGTACTTCTCATCCGGCGTGATGCCGCCGCCGCCGTAGACCGTGCGGCCGCTGTCGGTCATCTTCACGTCCATGGGGTTCCGGGCGTTATCGTCTTTGTGATAGTAGTAATCGAAGAAAGATCGATTGCTGTAGTCCCGCTGGATGAGGCGCCCGCTAGGGGTATAGAAGTGGGCGGTGGTGAGCGCCAGGCCGGTGTTCTCCGAAAGCGGGTAGACGGTCTGCACCAATCCCTTGCCGAAGGTGGTCTCGCCCAGCACCCAGGCGCGGTCGTGATCCTGGAGCGCGCCGGAGACGATTTCCGCGGCCGAGGCGGAGTAGCGGTTCACCAGCACCACAATCGGATAGTTGTGCCCGTGGTTGCCGTTCTTGGCGATGTAGGGCTTTTCGGCCGAGGCCCGCCCCCGGTGGGAAACGATCGTCTGGCCCTTTTCCAGGAACTTGTCGGCCACGGCCACGCCTTCGTTGAGCAGGCCGCCCGGATTGCCCCGCAGGTCCAGCACCAGGCCCTTGATGTTGTTCTCGCCCATGCGCTTCAAGTCGTCTTCAAGCTCACGGCTGGTGGTTTCGTTGAAGCTGTCGATCTTGATATAAGCGATTCCCGGGCGCAGCCAGAAGGCCACGGGAATGCTCTTGCGGGAGATCTCATCCCGGGTGACGGTGAAGCTGATGGGGTCCGAACTGCCTTCCCGCGAAACCAGGATGTTCACCTGCGTGCCGCGCGGGCCTTTCAGCAGGTCAGCCACCTCGGTGGTGCTGAGGTTATCGGTGGGCTTGTCGTTGACCCGCAGGATGACGTCGCCCGGGCGCAATCCCGCGCGGTAGGCTGGCGAACCTTTGAACGGCGCGATCACGATGGTCTTGCCGCCCCGCGGCGCCACCTGCATCCCCACGCCGAAGTAGTGCCCCTTCTGATCTTCGCGCAGCAACTGGTAGTCCTTGGGATCGAAGAAGTTGGAGTGCGGATCCAGGGTGCGCAGCATACCCGGAATGGCCCCTTTGTAGATCGCCTTGTCGGGGCTCACCGGATCGGCGAAGTTCTCCTCCACCAGGTCATACGAGCGGGTGAAGGATTTTAAACTGGCGCGAATATCGTCGGTATCGGATGCCGCCGAGGCGACCTCCACACGGGGTCCGTAAACCCCTCCCACGATTGAACAAACCGCCACAATCATGGGAATGAGAAAAAAGGAGCGCCTCTTCACGGCCATGCGACTAAAAACCGTCCTTCAGTCAAGTATACCCCAGCCACTTTGTTGGACGCGGGAGCGGCGGAGAGCAAGTACGGCGAAGTGTGCCGCCGGGGCAGTGCGGTTACCGGCTGGCGGCGACTTCCAGGACGGCGTACCACAGGTACTGGATGAACTTCTCGAGCGAGCCTTCGGCCAGGCGTTCGTCGTCGGCGTGAGCGCCGCCGGCTCCGCTATCGTCGACCACCGGGCCGACGCCGTAGGCCTGCACCCCTTTGGCCCGGATCTGGGCCATGTCGGTAGCCCCGGCAAGCATCGCGGGCAGGGTGACGGCCGTTGGAAACATGCGCCGCTGGGCGGTTTCGAGGGCGCGGAACATTTCCGTGTCCAGTCGCGAGGGGGGCGTGGCCGGCCGGTCGGTCTGGTGGAACGGAACCAGTTGCACGGCGGGGTCGTTGATGACGCGGCCCAGTTGGCTATACAAGCCGTCGATATCTTCATCCGGCAGCGCGCGGACATCCAGCCAGGCGGTGCCTTCCGATGGAATCACGTTGTTGCGGAATCCCGCATGGATCATGGTGGGCGTCACCGAAGTACGCAGCACGGTGTAGTACCCGGGCTCGTGTTCGAAAAAGTACCGCTCGATGGCCGGCGCCTGATTGGGGTCCAGGATGCCCCGAAAGCGCACGGCTTCCTCGGGCGGGCTGATGGCGGCCAGCCGCTCGAAAAACGTGCGCGTGGTTTCGTTCAGGCGCATGGGTGGCTGCCAGCCGCCGAATTTCGCGACCGCCGCCGAGAGATGCACCACGACGTTATCCGGCACCGGCCGCGAGCCGTGCCCGGCGGTGCCGTGGGCCACCAGCCGCACCTGGCGGGGCACTTTTTCGGTGGTGCTCACCTGTACATAGCGCACCCTGCCCTCGTGCGCCACCGCCGCGCCGCCCTCGGCCAGGGCGTACTCGGCGGCAATCTCCGGCCAGTGCTCCCGCACCAGGAAATCGATGCCCACCTGGGTGGTGCCTTCCTCGCCGGCCTCTGCCAGATAGATCACATCGCGGTCCAGTTTCACGCCCGCGCGTTTCAGCAGCAGCAGGAGCATGAGCCCGGCTGTGGCGTTGTCCTTGTCGTCCTGCGCGCCGCGCCCGTAGATGAAGCCGTTCTTGTGGATGGCCGCGAAGGGATCCACGGACCACTTGGCCCGCTGCACGCCCACCACATCGGTGTGGCCCATGATCAGGATGGGCTTTTTCGAGCCGTTGCCGCTCAGGCGCGCCACCAGGTTGGCGCGGGAGGGTTCCAGGGCCAGAAGTTTCACCGGGACGCCCTCCCGCTCCAGGACCGATTGCAGATACTTCGCCGCGCGAGTCTCGTTGCCCGGGGGGTTGCTGGTATCGGTGCGCAGCAGTGCGGAATAATGCCGCAAGGCCTCCTCGGCCGCCTGAGCCCAGTCCACCGGATACCGTTCGGAGGGCGCGGCGGAGGCGATCACACAGAGTGAGAACATCGTCGCGGCGAGCTTACAGGGGGATGTTGCCATGTTTTTTCCGGGGTGAGGTATCGACTTTGTTGGCCAGCATGCGCAGGGAGCGGATCACCCGGGGGCGGGTTTCCCGAGGCTCGATCACATCGTCGATGAAGCCGCGTTCGGCCGCCACGAAGGGGTTGGCGAAACGCTCGCGGAATTCCTCGACTTTCTGGCGGCGCACGCCGTCCTGGTCCGCGGCGGCGGCCAGTTCCCGCCGGTAGACGATGTTGACGGCGCCTTCCGGGCCCATGACCGCGATTTCGGCGGAGGGCCACGCCAGGTTGATGTCCGTGCGGATGTGCTTGGAGCCCATCACGCAGTATGCGCCGCCGTAGGCCTTGCGGGTGATGACGGTGACCTTCGGCACGGTGGCCTCCGCGTAGGCGAACAGCAGCTTGGCGCCGTTGCGGATAATGCCGCCGAACTCCTGCGCGGTGCCGGGCAGGAACCCGGGCACGTCCTCGAAGGTGAGGATAGGGATATTGAAGGCGTCGCAGAAGCGCACGAAGCGGGCGCCTTTGACGGAAGAATCAATATCCAGGCAGCCGGCCAGGTAGGCCGGCTGATTGGCCACGATGCCCACGGCGCGGCCGTCCAGGCGGGCGAAGCCCACCACCAGGTTGCGGGCGAAGTGTTCGTGCACTTCGAAAAATTCGCCGTCATCCACCACGCGATGGATGGCGTCCTTGATGTCGTAGGGTAGCGTGGAGTCCTGGGGCACCAGGGTATCGAGCTGCGCATCCATGCGCTCCACAGGGTCGGTGGAGGGCCGGCGGGGCGGGTCTTCGCGGTTGTTCTGGGGCAGATAGCTCAATAACTCGCGGATCATGCGCAGGCATTCGGCATCGCCGGAGGCCATGAAGTGCCCCACGCCGCTCACCGAGTTATGCGTCAGGGAGCCCCCCAGGCGCTCCTTGGTGACGTCTTCATGGGTGACGGTTTTGATCACGTCCGGACCGGTGACGAACATGTAGCTGGTCTTCTCCACCATGAAGATGAAGTCTGTGATGGCGGGGGAATAGACCGCGCCTCCGGCGCAGGGCCCCATGATGGCGGAGATTTGCGGCACCACGCCGCTGGCCAGGGTGTTCCGCAGGAAGATATCCGCGTAGCCGCCTAGCGAGAGCACGCCCTCCTGGATGCGCGCGCCGCCGGAATCGTTCAGGCCGATGACGGGGGCGCCGTTCTTGAGCGCCAGGTCCATGATCTTGCAAATTTTCTGCGCGTTGGATTCGGAGAGCGAACCGCCGAAGACAGTGAAATCCTGGGCGAAGACGTAGGCCAGGCGCCCGTGGATATAGCCGTAGCCGGTGACGAAGCCATCGCCGGGAATCACCTGGTCTTCCATGCCGAAATCGCGGCAGCGGTGTGTAACCATCTTGTCCAGCTCTTCGAAGGTGCCTTCGTCCAGCAGCAGCTCGATGCGTTCGCGGGCGGAGAGCTTGCCCTCCCGGTGCTGGCGCTCGCGCCGCTCGGGCCCTCCGCCTTCATCGGCCGCGGCATGGCGGCGGCGCAGTTCGTCGAGCCTGTTCATTTCCGTTTTATTGTAGCCGTGAATCCAGTAGTTCAAAGCGTCCGTCGCGCAGCAGGGTGTAGCGCCGTCCGCGCCACAGGATGGTGTTTCCGAAAAAGCCGGCGATCCAGGTCAGGGAGCTGGCCAGATCCTGAACCGGCACAAGCCACCAGAAGCGGCGGGTGAGGGGATCGCGCAACACCCAGCCTGCGGTGGCCCAGGCGGCCGCCGCGCGGAGCACCGCAGTGGCCAGCGCCAGCGGCCACCACTCCGGCCAGAAGACCCACAGGAGCAGCGCCAGCGGTAGCGGGTTGGTGAAAACCTGGCCGATATAGCCCCAGGGCCGCGAGCGGCGCGTGCTGCGGTTCCAGCGCAGGCGGTGCAGCAGGTTGGCCCCCAGCCGCTGGCTGCCGATGTGATGCTCGATCACGTACGAGGAGAGGATCACGCCGCAGCCCGCCTCGGCGGCCAGTTTGCCCATGACGAAATCCTCGGCCAGGTAATCCTTAAGGTGCTCGAAGCCGCCAATGCGCGCCAGGGTCCCGCGGCGCGCGGCGATGGTGGGGCCGAGGGCAAATCGCATGCCATCCAGCATGCGCGCCACCAGCACGCCGGCCAGAAATTCCGTGTTCAAGCCAAGAGCCTCCAGCAGCGACCAGAAGCTGCGGCCCGGCACGGCGCGGTAGGGGCAGGTCACCAGGCCCGTATGCGGGTCCTGGAACTCCGCGGCCAGGGTGCGCAGCATGTCCGGCGTCACGCGGATGTCGCTGTCGCTCATCACCAGCAGGTCGTGCCTTGCAGCCTCCAGCATGTGGGTCAGGCTGAAGACCTTGGCGTTGGGATACGGAGGTTCGCCGGTGACGAGCAGGCGCGCCGGCACGCGCGGATATTCGCCGGCCAGCTCGTTCACGAGCGCCACGGCGGGGTCCTTTGGACTGCGTACGGCCAGCAAAATTTCGAACTCGGGGTAGTCCTGCTCGAAAAAACTCCGCAGGTTCTGCTCGAGGCCCTCATCCACCCCGGAGAGCGGCTTGAGCACGCTGATGGGCGGAGGGGAGCGCAGCTCCGGGGGCCGCGCGGCCAGGTACCGCCGCGCCGCGGCCACGCTGAGCAGGCAGTAGACCAGCGAGCCGGCGACCAGGGCCAGGAGCGGAACGAGCAGCAGCACGTTTTCACTGTAGCAGTGCGGCTCCTGGGCGCAGCGGAGTCTTAGGCTTTCCTAGCCCAATGCTGGACTTATACCAGGTAGGTCTATGCCAACCCTCTACGTAGAAAACGTTCCCGAGGAACTGTACGAAGCGATTCGCGCGCGCGCACAGGCGAAACGGACTTCGATCTCCGCCGAAGTGCTGGCGCTGCTTGCGGAGAATGTGCCGACCCCGGGAGAAGTAGCTCGGCGGAAGGCCCTGGTAGAACAGGCGCGCAGGCTGCGTTCGCGGCGCCCGGCGGCGCCCGGTCCGTTCCCCTCAACTGAGGAAATGCTGCGCGAGGACCGGTCCCGTTGACGGCTTACGTTCTCGACGCCGGCGTAGCGGCGAAGTGGGTGCTGCCTCCCAAAGACGAGCCCCTGGCCGCGGAGTCGGTGCGTCTGTTGCAACGTTTCGCCGCGGGCGAGGTCCACTTATCCGTTCCCGATCTGTTCTGGCCCGAGATCGGCAATGTCCTCTGGAGATCGGTGCGGCTGGGGCGAATTACCGAGCAGTCGGCCTACGCGGCGATTGACGGGTTTCAAACGCTGGGGATTAGGACCACCCAAGCCAGGCCCCTTCTCCGAGACGCGGTGACCATCGCCGTGGGCTTTGAACGATCGCTCTACGACGCTGTTTACCTGGCGCTGGCCATGGCGTCTGGCCGGCCGCTGATCACCGCTGACGAACGGCTGATAAATGCGGGCGCCCGGCTGTCCGTGAAGTGGCTGGGCGCGCTTGCGTGAAGCGAATTCTTATTTCCGCCTGGTAGCTGCACATTCAGGAATTGTATGTTTACACGCAGCGAAGGCCCGGGTCCGGGTTGTGTCCCGTCTCAGGGGGAGGGATAACATCTCAGAGACATCTCCGGCATCCGCGTTTCCGAATCGCCCGGAGCAGAGACTGGTGTGGAGAAAGGAAGGTGAAGGGACGTTTTGAGTGTGCGTTTAGGCGTCCGCCTGGCTGGGGCTGCTGGTCTGTTTGTGGAACGGTTTGGATCGGCCGGGGCGGTCCGGCGCTATCAGACTGCCCGATTGCAAGAACCTGGATGCGCATGAGCCGCAGGAGGCGATCTTCAAAACGGGTGAAACAGACTTCGGTTGGCACGCCAGTGCTCCCGCCCGTGCCATAGCGAAGCAGCCGGTTCGGGACGCAATCCCGAGCGAGAAGATCCTCTTCCGGCAAGGCGCGCAAGTCGGATTTGAGGGTGATTGGAACGCGTCTCAGGTCTTCCAGGGTGCGGACCTGGTCGGGATGGATGCCGGCGTTGTCGAACCGGCGGCGGTAGTACGGAACTTTAGCGTAGGCGTGGCGGAGCAGGGCGTCCACCAGGTCCACACGTAGGGTGACTGCTTCACCCAAATCCAGCGTCATCGGTGCGAGGTCATTTGAGGATGAACCGGATCTCGAGCGTTTCCGAGACACAAGACCTCGCTAGGGCCGTGCAGGCTCAGCAGCAAGTCTGCCGGTACGATTGCATGCGCCTGGAACTGTACCGGGAAAGAGAGCAGATTGCGGACCGGATCGCCGTGGCCCGCTTTGGTTCCGCGCTGGCCTTGCGATTCGAAGACGTCGGCTACTTCAACCGAGTGTACAGTCCGGACGAGGCCATCTACGATAGGCTCTCCGAACTGGAGGAGTTTTGGGGCGGAAGCCCCTTCGGCTGCGAGTTGGTCGGCCCGCCCGGCGAGGATGGCCAGGCCGGCGGCAGGCCGATCCGGCGCGCCGGTTGGCAGCCCGCCACCCGGTTCGCCTGGATGCATGGCGATCCGGAATGGCTGGCTCCCGTGCCGGCGGGAACCTTCGACATCCGCGCGCCCGAGCCTTGGCAGCGGGAACAGTTCCTGCTCGCGTATCTGCAAGCCTTCGAGGCCGCGCAACATCGCATTCCCGCCGCTCTGCGAAACATGCGGCACCTTTTTGACCGGCCCGAACTGGATTTTCTCCTGGCCTGGATCGGCGGAAGACCGGCCGGTGTCGGCATCACCATGTACGCGGGCCGGGCGGCGCTGCTTTGCGCCGGAGCGGCGCGTCCGGAATTTCGCGGAAGAGGCTGTCACACGGCGCTGCTGCGCGCACGAATCCTCCTGGCGCGAAAGCGGCGCTGTGAGGAGATTTACTCCTGGGCGGTCCTGGGCGGCCGAAGCCACTCCAACCTGGAGAAAGCCGGACTGAAGACGGTGGGAACCACAACCTGCTGGCGATTCGTGCCGGAAAGCCGGCGATGACTCCCGCAATCGCGCCGTGTCGCTCGCCGCTGGCCCACACCAACGGCTTCACGCCGCGCGCCGGCTTCCGGCCCTTCAATCCCGCGGATGCGGAGTCCACGCTGGGCGCACGCTTTCGGGAAACGGCGCTGCGGCGAGGCAACGCGATTGCTCTTGTGGACGGCGGCGCCCGCATCAGTTATGCGGACCTGTTGCTGCGAGCGGAGACGATTGCCGCGACGCTGCGCTCGCGGTGGGGTGGCGCGGGCGGCATCGTGGGTATCTGTTTGCCTTCCGGCCTGCCCACCATCGAGGCCATGTTAGGAGCGCTGGCCGGGGGCTTCGGTTATTTCTGCGCAGACCCCTCGCTGCCAACGGCGCAGATCGCCGGGCTGCTGGAGGCTGCTGCTCCTTTGACCGTGCTCGGCGACGCGCCGGCGGACGGCAAAGCTCGCGGTGTCCGCGCGGCCGATACGCGCGGTCCCGGCGGGACCGCCGCGATGTATGCCACCTCCGGATCCACCGGCGAGCCAAAGATCGTAGCACTGCCCCATCGGGCGGTGCTCTTCGATATCGGACGCCAAACCAACGATCTTTGCCTCGGTCCCGATGACCGCTTCGATTCGCTGTTTTCGTCGGCATTCAGCGCGTCCCTGGCGACCGTTTTCGGTGCCTTGCTGAACGGCGCGGAACTGCATCATCACGATCCGCGCCACCAGTTGACCGGGCTTTTCGACTGGCTCGCCGAACGCCGCATCACCATCAGCACCATGACGGTTTCGATGCTCCGGCACATCTGTATGGCCCGGCGCAGCCGGCCGGGCTGCCCCAGCCTGAGGCTGTTGTCGGTGAGCGGAGAGGCTCTCAAGGCCGGCGATGTCGAGATGTTCCGGTCGGTGTTTGGCGCTTCGTGCGTGTTACAGAACGCGATGGCCTCCACCGAAACCCGCACCTACGCGCAATATTTCGTCCCCGGTCGGGGCCCGGTGGAGAACCCCGTGCCAATCGGGTGGCCGGTGGCCGGAAAGGCCGTGACCGTGATGGACGAGACCGGCGCTCCGGTTCCGGAAGGCGGCGAAGGCGAAATTGTGGTGCGGAGCCGCTACATCGCCACCAGCTATGCGAACGACCCGCGGCGCACCGCCGAGAAATTCCAAATTCAGCCCGATGGCACGATCCGCTATCGCACGGGCGACCGCGGCCGGCTTCGCGCTGATGGAAGCCTTGTGTTTCTGGGCCGCACGGATTCGCAGGTGAAGGTCCGCGGCCACCGGGTCGAACTGGGAGCCATCGCGCAAGCGATCGAGTCGCATCCCGCGGTCCGGAACGCGGTGGTCGTGAGACGCGAAGACGCCGGCGGCCACGGCCGGCTGGTGGCTTACGTCGCGCCGCGGGAAGATACCGATTTGACGGAGGGCCACCTGCGCGGCTTCCTCAGGGAGCGGTTGCCGGCATACGCGGTTCCCGCGGCTTTCGTGTTTTTGCCGGAGTTGCCCTGAATGCGAACTTCAAGCTCGATCTCCACCGTCTTCCGCCGCCGCCCGCTCCGCGCGAGAAAGAAGCCGGGCCGCACTCCGGCGGGACTCTGGAGGTCCTGCGCGCCATCTGGGAGGAGGTTTTGCAGCGGCCCGGCGTCACCCCGGACGACCGCTTCGAGGATTTGGGCGGCGATTCGCTCAGTGCGGTGCGCGTGCTGGTCGCTGTAAACGAGCGCCTCGGCTGCGACCTTCCCCCCGACTATATTCAGCGCCACCCCGTGCTTCGCGATCTTGCGCATTGGGTGGACCGTATCGCCGGCGGGGGGATTCGGCCGGAGACTTCGGTGGTCTTCCAGAGGGAGGGCGAGGGCTGCCCTTTCTTTTTTGTGGCTGGCATCGGCGGCTCGGTCCTGGGATACCGGCGTGTCGCCTCAGGCCTCGCTGCGCGGCATCCAGCTTATGGATTAGCCCTACCTTCCACGGATCTGGCGGGCGCGGCAGTTTCCGTGGAGTCGATCGCGGCGCGGTATGCCGCCGAGATTCGGACGATCGTTCCCCGCGGCGGGCGCGCGATCGTGGTGGGCCACTCCTTTGCGGGCGTGGTGGCATTTGAAGTCTCGCGGCAGCTTCGGAAAAACGGCCATTGGGATCCCTTGCCGGTTGTCATCGACATGCCGGCGCTGAACGCTCCCGGAACGTATCGCCGCTCCACTGCCAGGCTCGTACTGGACATGGTGTGCAACCTGCCGGCGTGGGCAGCTCACGAAGCGTTGCACTTTCAGGGCCGAAAATTCCTCGCACGCGCGCGCGGCAACCTCGATCGGCTCCGTCGGTCCTTTCGCGGCCTTGCGGCGCCTGCGGAGTTGGATCCCAGGATCTACTTCGGCCAGGAAAAGCTTCCGGATGCTTACCAGGCGTTTCTGAACGTGATGTACCGCGCGATGCTCGCTTATGTTCCGGCAAGATACGAGGGTGAGGTGATTGTGTTGCGGACGCGCATCCCGACTCTGTGGCGCACGACCGATCTCCAGATGGGCTGGCAGAACGTGGCGGCCGGCGTCGAAGTGCGCCAGATTCCGGGGTCGCATGGTGACTGTCTGTCGGAAGAACATGGGGAAGAATTAACGCGGGTGCTGCGGCAGTGTGCCGTCCATTTCGAGGCGGAGGCGAGACCGCTGGATGTCTCTTTGCTTTGAGTGGATGGCGAATGCTCACTTCTCCGCGAAATATCCCGCGCGCGCCCGCACGATCGCCCTCGGATAGCGCCTCTGTGCCTCCGGACTGAGTTCCACCCGGATCGCATGGAACTCGCCGGGCTTGCCGCCGGGCGGAGCATCGTAGGCCAGGGCGTAGCGGGCGCGCAGCCGCTCGATCATCTCCGCGAAAGAATTGCGCGATTTGCGCTCCTCGATGAGTTCGCCGCCGGTCTCTCCAGCCAGCTTGAAGACGTCCGGGGGCGTGAAATCCGGGTTCCGGTAGCGCCCGGGCTTCCCCGGATCGGGATGCAGTTGCTTGCCGATCAGGATGGCGTTGAGCACCGCGTCGGCGCGGTACAGTTCCTGGGTCACGGCCTCGTCCGGCACCTGGTAGTTGAGCATCTGGTTGTCGGTCACAATGAGGATCGCGCGGCGTCCTCGCACCGGCTGCTGCTCGAGGTATTGAGCGGCGGCGATGATGGCCGCGTTGATGGCCGTCCCGCTGCCCAGGCTGCGGTCCTCGACGGCCTGGCGGATCTGTGCCTGCACCGCGGCGAAGTCCTGGGTGAAGGGCTGGCGCACGGCGGCCTCGCGGGAGAACAGCATCACGGCCACCCGGTCGCCCGCACCCAGCGGCGCTAGCGCCGCCCGCGCGCTGGCGGCCATTTCCTCCAGGAAGCGGTGCATGCTGCCGCTCACATCCAGCAGAAGCAGCAGGTCCACGTGTTCGGCTTCGCGCCCGAAGTGCGCGAGCTTCTGCGGCCGGCCGTCGTCAAAGACCAGGAAATCGCCGGCGCCCAGGTCTGGAATCAGGCGCCCGCCGGCGCCGGCCACCTGCACGTCCAGGCGCACCAGCGAAATGCCGCCGCGAAAGACCGGCGTTTCCGTGGGAGTCTGCTGCGCGGCCAGCGGAAAGCCAAGTAGGATGAGAACGAGCGGCATGAAAAACATCATCGTGGGCACGGCCGGGCACATCGACCACGGGAAAACGGCGCTGGTGAAGGCTCTCACGGGCATCGACGCGGACCGGTTGGAGGAGGAGAAACGGCGGGGCATTACCATCGACATCGGCTTCGCTCATCTCTCCCTGACGCCCGCCCTGCGCCTGGGTTTCGTGGATGTGCCGGGGCACGAGCGCTTCGTGAAGAACATGCTGGCCGGTGTGGGCGGCATCGACCTGGTGCTATTCGTGGTGGCCGCCGACGAATCCATTAAACCGCAAACCCGGGAGCACTTCGAGATCTGCCGGCTGCTGGGCATCCCGCGCGGCATCGTGGTGATCACCAAGGCGGACCTGGTGGACGCCGATCTGCTGGAGTTGGTGCGTCTGGAAGTGGAGGAATTCGTGGCCGCGTCGTTCCTGGAAAGCGCGCCGGTAGTGGCGGTGAGCGCGGTGACCGGCCGCGGCCTGGAGGAATTGCGGCGGGAACTGGAGCGGGTGGCCTCGGAAGTGCCGGAAAAAGACTCCGCGGGCCACTTCCGCCTGCCGGTCGACCGGGTGTTCACGGTGAAGGGATTCGGCACGGTGGTCACCGGCACGCTGGTCTCCGGCAGGGTCCGCAAAGAGCAGGAAGTCGAGGTATATCCGCTGGGGCGGCGCCTGCGGGTGCGCGGCCTGCAGGTGTATGGCGAGCCCGCGGCTGAGGCCCGCGCCGGCCAGCGCACGGCCTTGAACTTGGCCGATGTCGAACCTTCCGAACTGGCCCGCGGCATGACGCTCTCCGAGCCCGGAACCTTCGCCGCGGTGCGGCAAGCGGACTGCGTGCTGGAACTGCTGCCGTCGGCCAAGCCTTTGAAACATCGCGCGCCGGTACACTTCCACGCCGGCACGGAGGAGATCGAAGCGGAGGTGCGGCTGTTCGGCGCCGCGGCGCTGGCGCCGGGAGGGCGCGCCTACGCGCGCCTCGTGCTGCGCGAACCCGCCCTGCTGCTGCCGGGCGACCGCTTCATTTTGCGCATGTTCTCGCCGGTGGTCACTATCGCCGGCGGCGCGGTGGTGGATACCGGCGGGGTGCGGTACCGCCGCACCGACGACGTAGCCGCGCGGCTGCGCGCGCTGGCCTCGCCGGTGCTGGCCGAGCGGCTGGCGCTGCTGGTGCGCGAGGCGCCGTACGGCCGGAGCGTGGCGGAACTGGTGGCCCGCACCGGCCGGCTGGCGCGGGAGATCGAAGCGGCCGCGGCCGCCGCGCCGCTGGTCCTGCTGCGCCAGCCGCAGCCCTGGCTGCTGGACCGCGCCTGGTTCGCCGCCGCGCGCGGCCGCCTGGCGCACGCCGTGCGCGCCTTTCACCAGCAAAACCCCCTGCTCCCGGGCATCGGCAAGCAGGACCTGCGCAGCCGGGAGCTGGCCGGCTCGCCGCCTTTTCTGATCGACGCGCTGCTGGCGGAGGCGAAAGAGCTTGCCGTGGAGGGTGAGACGGTGCGCCTGGCCGCGCACCGCGTGGTGCTGAAGCAGGATGAAGAGCAGGCCCGCGCCGCCATCGAGCGCGCCTTCGCACAGGCCGGCCTGGCCGTGCCGCAGGTCGCCGAGGTGTTGGCCAAGTCCGGCGTCGAGCCCGCCCGCGCCCGCACGCTGCTGCAAATCCTGGTCCGCGAGAAAGTGCTTGTTCGCGTCAGCGAAGACCTGGTCTTCCACCACGCGGCCATCGGAGGACTGCGCCAGTTGCTGGCCGCGCACAAGTCCGAGCGGTTCAACGTAGGCACCTTCAAGGAGTGGACAGGGATCTCGCGCAAGTATGCCATCCCGTTGCTGGAGTTTCTGGACCGCGAGCATGTCACCCGCCGCGAGGGTGACGAAAGACTGGTCTTATGAACTGGGAGACCGGCGCGCGGCGAGGCATACGTCTGGCTGCGTCCGCCGCGATCGCCGCCGCGATCCTCGCGCTCTACTACCTGTGGCTGCCGGTCAACCACACGACCGTGGCGCTGAGCCTGCTGCTGGCCATCCTCGGGTTGGCCACGCGCTGGGGGCTCCCGGAGGCCATCCTGGCTTCCTTCGTCGCAGTGGCGGGCTTCAACTTCTTTTTCCTGCCGCCGGTAGGCACGTTTACGATCGCAGACCCGCAAAACTGGGTGGCGCTGGTGGCCTTCCTGGTGACGGCCATCACCGCCAGCCAGCTTTCCGTGCGGGCCAGACGGCAGGCCGCTGAGGCCATCGGGCGGCGGCGGGAACTCGAGCGGCTCTACGCATTGGGCCAAGCCATGCTGATGACCGGCGGGCTGCGCCCCACGCCGCGCGACTTCCTGAACCTGGTGATGCGAACGTTCGAAGCTCCTGCGATCGCCTTCTTCAACAAGGCGGACGGGGAATTTCACCGCTCCGGGCCGGCGGCGTTCGGCGAGGAAGAGTTGCGCGCCGCAGCGGAGCGGGACGAGCCTCTGGTGGACGAGCAGAGGGGCACCGCCCTGGTGGCCGTGCGGCTGGGCGGCACAGTCTTCGGGAGCCTGGGACTGGCCGGTGTGCGGCTCTCGAAAACAGTGCTGAAGGCCCTGGCCAACCTGGTGGCCATCGGCCTGGAGCGGGCACGCGTGCTCGAAGAGGCCAGCCGGGCCGAACTGGCGCACCGCAGCGAAGCCTTCAAATCCGCGCTGCTGGACGCGCTGGCGCACGACCTGAAAACTCCGCTCACCTCCATCAAAGGTTCGGTGACGCATCTGCTGGCCCGCGGCCCCGGGCCCGAGGAGCGCGAGTTGCTGAGCATCGCCAACGAAGAAACCGATCGTCTAAACCGGCTGGTGGTGGAAGTGCTCGAGATGGCGCGGATCGAGGCCTCCAAGCTGCATCCCGACCGGCAGCCGCACAGGGTTTCCTCCCTGGTGGCGGGCGCTTTGCGAGAGCTGGAAGGGACCCTCCAGGGTCACCCGGTGAGCCTGGACCTGCCCGAAGGCCTGCCGCCCGCTGAGGTAGACGGCGACTTCATCCAGCAGGTGATCAAGCAACTGCTGGATAACGCCGTAAGGTACTCGCCCGGTGGCTCACCCATCACGATTGCGGCGCGGTTTGCGGGGGGCCGGCTGGAAATCCGCGTGGCCGACCGGGGGCGGGGGATCGACGAGCAGGAGCAGGCGCGCATCTTCGACAAGTTCTTCCGCGGGCGCGAAGCGCGTGGAGTGCCCGGCACGGGCCTGGGGCTTTCCATCGCCAAGGGCATCGTGGAGGCGCACGGCGGGCGCATCTGGGTGGCCAGCGAGCCGGGAAAAGGCTCGGTGTTCGGCTTCACGCTGCCGGTCTACAAAGGGGAGGTCCGCGCATGAGCGCCAAGATCCTGGTGGTGGATGACGAGCCGCAGATCCGGCGCATGATGCGTGCCACGCTCACCGGCAGCGGCTACCAGGTGGATGAGGCCAGAACCGGCGAGGAGGCCCTGGAGAAGTTCCGCGCCTACCTGCCGGACCTGGTGCTGCTGGATCTGAACATGCCTGGCATAGGCGGCCTGGAAGCCTGCCGCACCCTGCGCGCTTCCTCCGACGTGCCCATCATCATCCTCACGGTGCGAAATTCCGAGAAGGACAAGGTGGAGGCCCTGGACGCCGGGGCGGACGATTACGTGAGCAAGCCCTTCGGCATGCAGGAATTGCTGGCGCGCATCCGGGCGGCCCTGCGCCGCGCGCCCACGGCGCCGGAAAGCGGGCCGCGCAGCTTCGCCACGCGGGATCTGGAGATGGATTTCGAAACGCGCCGCATCCGCGTGAAAGGCAAACCCGTACGGCTCACGCCCAAGGAGTTCGACCTGCTGCGTTACCTGTTCCTGCAAGGCGGCAAGCCCGTGCCGCACCGCGAGCTGCTGCAAGCCGTGTGGGGTCCGGACTACGGCGACGAATCCGATTACCTGCGGGTATTCATCAACCACCTGCGCAAGAAGATCGAGCCCGATCCCGGCAAACCGAAGTACATCCTGACGGAGCCCTGGGTGGGCTACCGCTTCGCCGCGGCGGAAGAGGGGTGAGGGCTATCGGCGGGCCACCACTTCGGCGGCCAGCACCAGCGGATTCTTCGTGCGCGCATTGCGCGTCGCGCGCACGATCGAAGCTTCGCGGAAGCCGGCGACCTGAAACTCTTCGAGGAAAGCGCCGCCCTCCTTCGCGCCGGCGATTCAGGCAAACCAATCGGTCAGATTCGCGGTAGCGGCAGGGGGCGGTGGCTGGCGAAGGATGAGCTCGGCTGCATACACGGCGCCGCCCCTCCGCACCACCCGGGCCAGTTCGGCGAAAATCGCGCCGCGCGCCGGATTCAGGTTGAAGATGCCGTTCACCAGGGCCACGTCGATGGAGCCGGTCTTCACCGGAAGCCGCTCCCCGTCCGCCTGGCAGAAGAGAAGGCTCGCGGCGCGCGCGGTCTTCGCCGCGGAAACGGCGCGTTTCAGCATGGCGGCGCTGAAGTCGATTCCCAGGATCCGACCTCCCGGCCCGGCGCGCCGCGCCGAGATGAAACTGTCCAGGCCGGCCCCGCAGCCTAGATCGAGAACGGCGGCGCCGGGCGGGATCGCCGCATTTAGCGAAACACCTGCCACTCCGGAGAAAGCCTCCACGGATTCATCCGGGATCTCCTGCAGCCACTCGCCGCAATACCCCAGGCTTTCGGCAAAAGCGCGCCCGACCGGGAAGGCGTGCCCGGCCTCGGGCGCCTCCGCCGCTGCGGAGTACGCCTCGCGCACCAGTTCGCGGACCCGGCTCGCGTCCATGCACCTATTGTGGCCAAAATGGCCTCGAAATGTTGCGCAATGGAACCGAGCCGCGACCAAAGGAAGCGGTCGAATACGCCATAACAAAATCCCAAGCCTTCCTTAACGACTTCTTAAGGTCCGGCGATCTAGGCTGAACATGGATGGCTACCATGCTTAGCGCCACAGCCGGATCCCGTCTCCGGACCGGCAACCATTCGGAACACGCCGGCCGGCTTCAGGTCATCATCCCCTACACCACGCCGAAATTGACTCGCGCGGCTTTGGCGGCCGCCGCCGGGATGGCTCGCGGACTCCACATCGAAACGATCCTGCTGGCCGTGCACATCGTGCCATACCCGCTACCCCTGCACTATCCCGATGTTCCGCTGGCCCGCCTGCGCGAACAACTGGAAGCCTTCGTGTCGGCTAGCGGAATGTCCTGCGGAGTCCGCCTGGTTCTGGCCCGCGACCGCGAGCAGGCCCTCCGGCAGATGTTGCGCGGCCGGGCCCTGGTGGTGGTGGCCACGCGGAAGCGCTGGTGGCGAACGCGAGAGGAGAGAATGGCCCGCGGGCTTTCGCGCGCCGGCCATGGCGTTGCGCTCGTAAAGGTTTGAGAGGTTGCCTGAAATGCTGGATCTGGTGTTTATCGTCGTAACGCTGGTGTTGCTGGCCGTGAGCTGCGCGTATGTGTACGGCTGCGACCGTTTGTAGAGGTCTTCCATGGAATATCTCATCGCAGGTCTGCTTTCGCTGGGGCTGGCGGTGTACCTGGTGTACGCCCTGCTGCGCCCCGAACGTTTCTAGAGGAGGCGCACGATGACCGCCAACGGATGGCTGCAAATTGCCGTTTTCTTCCTGGTCATACTGGCCCTGACCAAGCCCCTGGGGATCTTCATGGAGAAGCTCTTCGAGGGCCGGGGCACGCGGCTCGACCCGCTGCTACGCCCGATCGAAAGAGGCATCTACCGGTTCTGCGGCATTCGCGAGGACCGGGAGCAGCGCTGGACGGAGTACGCCATCTCGCTGCTGGTGTTCAGTGCCGTGACGCTTCTGGTCACATACCTGATCCAGCGCTTGCAGGGCTGGCTTCCGCTGAACCCGCAGGGCCTCGGCACGGCTCACGCGGCGCAGGGCGCCGCAGCCATGACGCCGGACCTGGCCTTCAACACAGCCGTCAGCTTCACGACCAACACGAACTGGCAATCCTACGTCCCCGAGACCACCATGAGCTACCTCACCCAGATGCTCGCGCTCGCCACGCACAATTTCTTCTCGGCGGCAGCCGGGATCGCCGTGGCCATCGCCCTGGTGCGTGGTTTTGCGCGCCACAGCGCGGAAGCGATCGGCAACTTCTGGGTGGACCTGGTGCGGGCCACCGTGTACGTGCTGCTGCCGCTCTCCGTGGCAGGCGCGCTGCTGCTGGTTTCGCAAGGGGTGATCCAGAATTTCCACGGGTACACGGCGGCCACGACGTTGGAAGGCGGCGCACAGACCATCGCGCAAGGGCCGGTGGCCTCGCAGGAGGCCGTCAAGATGCTAGGCACCAACGGCGGCGGCTTCTTCAACGCCAATTCGGCGCATCCCTTCGAAAATCCCACGCCGCTCTCCAACCTGCTCGAGACACTGTTCATCTTCCTGATCCCCGCGGGCCTGACCTACACGTTTGGGCGCATGGTGAAGGATACCCGCCAGGGATGGGCGCTGTTCGCCGCTATGAGCGTACTGTTCTTCGCCGGCGTGCTGGTGACCTACGCTTCGGAACAGGCGGGCAACCCGATGCTCGCAGGCCTGGGGGTGCAAAGCCAGGCCAGCGCCTCCCAGCCCGGCGGCAACATGGAGGGGAAGGAAGCGCGCTTCGGCATCCCGGCCTCGGCGCTGTTCGCCGTGGTCACGACGGACGCCAGTTGCGGTGCGGTGAACTCCATGCACGATAGCTTCACGCCGCTGGGCGGCCTGGTGCCGCTGATCAACATCGAACTCGGCGAGGTCATTTTCGGCGGCGTGGGCGCCGGCCTGTACGGCATGTTGATGTTCGCCATCCTGGCGGTGTTTATCGCGGGCCTGATGGTGGGCCGCACGCCGGAGTACCTGGGCAAGAAGATCGAGCAGAAGGAAGTCAAAATGGTCATGCTCGCGGTGCTCACCCTGGCGGCCAGCATCCTGTTATTCTCCGGTGCGGGCGCGATCATTCAGTTCGCCAAGAACAGTTGGGTGAATCCGCCCGGACCGGCGGTGGCGAATCTCAACAACGGCGGCCCGCACGGCCTCTCGGAAATCCTGTATGCCTACAGCAGCGGGACGGGCAACAACGGCAGCGCGTTTGCCGGGCTGAATGCCAACACTCCGTGGTTCAACACCACCATCGCGGTGGCCATGTGGGTGGGGCGCTTCCTGATGATCATCCCGCTGCTGGCGGTGGCCGGCAGCCTGGCGCGCAAGAAGGTGGTGCCCGCTTCGGCTGGCACGCTGCCCACGCACGGTAGCCTGTTCGTGGGTCTGCTGGTGGCGGTGGTGGTGATCGTCGGAGCGCTCACCTTCTTCCCCGCTCTGGCGCTCGGACCGTTGGTCGAGCACCTCCTCATGCAGCAGCACAAGTTGTTTTCGATGGTGATGTTCGGGTGGTGGAGCTAAATCATGATCGTTACTCAGGAATCGAGTCCCGTCACGCTGATGCCGCTGAAACGGCGCCGCGCGCGCCCGTTGTTTGACCCCCCGATTGTCCGCCGGGCGGTGCGGGATTCCTTCGCCAAACTCAACCCCGCGCACATGCTGAAGAATCCGGTGATGTTCGTGGTGGAGGTGGGAGCGGCACTGACCACCGGACTGGCGGTGCGCGACGCCTTCGGCGGCGCCGCGGACCTGGTCTTTACGCTCCAGATCACGCTGTGGCTGTGGTTCACGGTACTTTTTGCGAATCTCGCAGAGGCCATGGCCGAAGGCCGCGGCAAGGCCCAGGCCGACACCTTGCGCAAGACCAAGACGGAGACCGTCGCGCGGCGCTGCAAGAGCGGTAACAGGGTGGAGGAAGTGGCCGCCAGCCAGTTGCGCCAGGGGGACGTGGTCATCTGCGAAGCTGGGAACCTGATTCCGGGCGACGGCGACGTGATCGAGGGCATCGCCAGCGTGGACGAATCCGCCATCACGGGCGAGAGCGCCCCCGTGATTCGGGAGTCCGGTGGGGATCGCAGCGCCGTCACGGGCGGCACCAAGGTGCTCTCGGACTGCATCCGCGTGCGCATCACCTCCAACCCTGGGGAGACCTTCCTGGACCGCATGATCGCCCTGGTGGAAGGCGCCCAGCGGCAGAAGACGCCCAACGAGATCGCCCTGAACATCGTGATCGCCGGCCTGACGCTGGTCTTCCTGCTGGCGGTGGTGACGCTGCTGCCGTTCGCGCAGTACAGCGTGGCCTCGGCGGGCGCGGGCCGGGCGCCCAGCGTGACCGTGCTGGTCTCGCTGCTGGTGTGCCTGATTCCCACCACCATCGGCGGCCTGCTCTCGGCCATCGGCATCGCCGGCATGGACCGGGTAATGCAGCACAACGTGCTGGCCATGAGCGGCAAGGCGGTGGAGGCCGCCGGCGACGTGAATACCCTGCTGCTGGACAAGACCGGTACCATCACCATGGGCAACCGGCAGGCAGTGGAGTTCATTCCGGTGGACGGCATAGAAGAAGCGGAACTGGCCGACGCCGCGCAGCTCTCTAGCCTGGCCGACGAGACGCCCGAGGGCCGCTCGATTGTGGTGCTGGCGAAGGAAAAGTACCGGCTGCGCGGGCGCGAGGTGGCCGAGCACGAAGCCCACTTTATTGCCTTCTCCGCGCAGACGCGCATGAGCGGCGTGGACCTGGACCACCGCTCGGTGCGCAAGGGCGCCACAGAGTCCGTGGCCGAGTTCGTCCGCGGAAATGGCGGTATCATTCCGCGGGAACTGGTGGAGATCAGCGACCGCATCTCGAATTCCGGGGGCACGCCGCTGGCCGTGGCCGACGGCCCACGCGTGCTCGGCGTGATCCATCTCAAAGACGTGGTCAAGGGCGGCATGCGTGAGCGCTTCGACCATCTGCGCGCTATGGGAATCCGCACCGTGATGATCACCGGCGATAATCCGCTGACCGCCGCCGCCATCGCCGCCGAAGCTGGCGTGGACGATTTTCTGGCGCAGGCCACGCCCAGGGACAAGATGGACCTGATCAAGAAGGAACAGGCCGGCGGCCGCCTGGTGGCCATGACCGGGGACGGTACCAACGACGCGCCCGCCCTGGCCCAGGCGGACGTGGGCCTAGCCATGAACACCGGCACCATGGCTGCGAAAGAGGCAGGTAACATGGTGGACCTGGACAGCAATCCCACCAAGCTGATCGAGGTCGTCGCCATCGGCAAACAGCTTCTGATGACGCGCGGCGCACTGACTACTTTCTCGATCGCGAATGATGTGGCCAAGTACTTCGCCATCCTGCCGGCCATGTTCATGGTCACCTATCCGGTGCTGGGTAAGCTCAACATCATGGGCCTGCATTCACCGGAGAGCGCCATCCTGGCCTCGGTGATCTTTAATGCCTTGATCATCATCGCGCTCGTGCCCCTGGCGTTGCGGGGTGTCTCTTACAGGCCCATGAACGCTGCCGCCCTGCTGGGGCGCAACCTTCTGGTCTACGGCGTGGGCGGCATTATCGCGCCTTTTCCGGGGATCTGGCTCATCGACCGCCTGTTGGGGCTGCTGCACCTGGCATGAGGAGAAATTTCATGTGGAAACAATGGATAACCGCGATTCGCGCAACGGTGGTTCTGAGCCTGCTGACCGGCCTGCTGTACCCGGCGCTGGTCACGGGGCTGGCGCGGGTTCTCTTTCCGCGGCAGGCCGGCGGCAGCTTGATCACCGTGAACGGCAAGGTCGCCGGCTCGGAACTGATTGGCCAGAAGTTCACGCGGCAGGAATATTTTCGCGGCCGTCCCTCGGCCGCGGGCGACGGCTATGACGCCGCCAATTCGGGCGGTTCGAATCTGGGGCCCACCAGCCGCAAACTAATCGAACGCGTGCAGGCGGATGCCGCGGCGTTTCGCCGGGAGAACCCGGATTTCCACGGTCCCATCCCGGCCGACCTGCTGACTGCCTCGGCGAGCGGCCTGGACCCGCACATCAGCCCGGCTTCCGCCGAGGCGCAGGCGGCGCGCGTCGCCCGCGCCAGGAGGGCGCCGGAGGAGCAGGTGCGGCGCCTCATCGCCGCCCGCACCGAGGGCCGCCAACTCGGCTTTCTGGGCGAGCCGCGAGTGAACGTGCTATTGCTGAACATGGACCTGGATCGCGCCTGGCCCGCGAACCGCCCAAGGTGACGCATGCGCACAATTTCCGCCTTCTTGATTGCGGCGGCCGCCTGGCCGCTGCCGGCGCAGGATCAGCCTCTCACGCCCCGCGAGCAGATGCTTCTGGAGGAAATCCACAAACTGGAAGCGCGCGTAGCCGCGCTCGAAGCGCGGGCGAATGCCGGCCCCGCGGAGCCTTCGCCGGACGTCCCGCAAAAAGCCGCCGTCGCTCCGGCAGCCCAACCGCCGGCGCCCGCACCCCCGGCCGCGGATAGCGATCCGCTGCGCGTTCTCCGGGGCACCACCATCAACCTGATGCTGGACGGCTACTACGGATATAACTTCAATGATCCGGCCGGGCGCATTAACCTGCTGCGCGCCTATGACGTGCTGAGCAACAGCTTCAGCCTGAACCAGGCCACCATGGTGATCGAACGCGCGCCCGACCTCCAGGCCGGCCGCCGTTTCGGCGTGCGCGTGGACCTGCAGTACGGCCAGGCCACCGAGACCTTGCAGGGCAACCCCGCCAACGAGCCGCGCCCCCAGGTGTACCGGCCGATTTTCCAGGCCTATGGCACCTACATCGTTCCTCTGGGCAGCGGGCTGACCGTGGATTTCGGCAAGTGGGCCAGTTCCCTGGGCATCGAGAACAACTACGCCAAGGACCAGATGAACTACTCCCGCTCCTACCTGTTCAACTTTCTGCCGTTCTACCACTTCGGCGCGCGGGCCAGCTACAACCTCTCCTCGAAGCTGAACGTGAGCTATTGGCTGGTCAACGGCGTGCAGCAAAGCGAAGACTTCAACGGCAACAAGTCCCAGGCCGTGCTGCTGAACATCAAGCCGGCCAAGAGCGTCTCGTGGAACGTCAATTACTTTACAGGCGTCGAGAACCGGGACACGCAGCAGGTGGTGTACCCCGGCGTGCCGGAGTTACCCACTCAGCCTGGGCTTTCGAGTCTCCCGCTGCAGACGCCGGGGCGGCGCCTGCACATCCTGGATACCTACGCTACGTGGAGCGTCTCCACGCGTCTGACGCTGGCGGGGGAAGCGGACTATGTGGTGCACGATTTTGCTGGGGCGCCCGCGGCGCGCGTCAGCGCCGGCGCCGCGTACCTGCGCTATCAATTCTCGCGGCGCTTCGCCATGGCGCAGCGCGCGGAGTATCTCTCCGACCGCGGCGGGTTGTTCAGCGGGGTCACGCAAGCCCTGAAGGAAACCACCTTCACCATGGACTACCAGCCCGTGGAGGGCTTTTTGGTGCGCGGTGAATGGCGCCGGGACTTCTCCAACCGGCCCTTCTTCCTGACCTCCAGCCCCGGCCTGCTCAAGAAGGAGCAGAACACCGCCACGCTGGGGCTGATCTGGTGGTTCGGGGGCAAGGAGGGCGCCTGGTAGGCTAAGCTGAAGCTGGCCCCGCGCTATGGCTTACGGCGACCACCCGCGCCCTGACCCGGAAGCGCTGCTGCGCCGCATTCAGGTGGAGGAGCGCGAGGCCCGGCACGGGCGCCTGAAGATCTTCCTCGGTTACGCCCCTCGCGTCGGCAAGACCTTCCGCATGCTGGATGAAGGCAGGCGCCGTGGGGAGCGCGGCCAGGATGTGGTGGTGGGTGCCATCCAGGCCAAGATGGATCCGGAGCTCGAGCCCATCCTGCGGTCCCTGGAAATCGTGCCCGCCGGGCGCGTGCTGACCGCACAGCGGATTTACGATGTCATCGATGTTGCGGCCCTGCTGCGCCGGCGCCCGCAAGTGTGCCTGGTGGATGAGCTGGCCTACGACAATCCGCCGGGCAGCCGCCACGCATACCGCTGGCAGGATGTCGAGGAGCTGCTCGAACAGGGCATCACCGTCGTGACCGCCATTAATCTGCAACACATTGCCGAGCAGCAGCAGGCCATCGAGGGCATCACGGGCAAACGCGCCGCGCAAACCGTTCCCGAGCAATTCATTCGCAGGGCCGAGGAGATCGTGCTCGTGGATGCCGCGCCCGAGAACCTGCGGCAGCGCGAAACCCAATCCGCCGCGACCGATCCGCGCCGCCTGTCGGCCCTGCGCGAACTGGCCATGCTGCTGGCCGCCGATGTGGTCGAGTCGCAGCTCCACCGCTACCTGGCCACGCATGGGATCGAGATGCTGCCGGGCAGCCAGGAGCGCATTCTCGTGTGCGTGACGCCGCGCAGTAACGCGCCCGCCATGCTCCGGACCGCGCGGCGGGTGGCGGACCGCTTCCACTGCGACCTGCTGGCGCTGTATGTCCGCCAGCCGCACCTCAGCCGGGAGGACGAAAGCGTGGTCGAGCGCCACCTGGAGCAGGCCCGTGCGCTGGGCGCCCAGGTCCACACCATCGACGCCAAGGACTCGGTGCCCGCTATTCTAGAGTTTGCTCGCGGGGCGGGCGTCACGCAGCTCTACCTGGGACACAGCATGCCCGGCCGCTGGCAGGAATGGCTGCGCCGCAGCCCGCTCGACCGGATCATGCGCGATGCCCAGTGCCTGGACATCCATATTTTTCCGCACGCTCCCGCGACATGACTGAACCTGCCTCCCAGCCGCCGGGCAAACTCACGATCTACCTGGGTTATGCCGCCGGCGTGGGCAAAACGTACCAGATGTTGGACCGGGGCCAGGAACTCCGCGGCCAGGGCGTGGATGTGGTAGTGGGCTACTTCGAGCCGCACGGCCGGCAGGACACTATCTCCAAGGCGCAGGGCCTCGAAGTGGTGCCCCGCCGCACCATCAGCTACCGCGGCACGAGCTTCGAGGAGATGGACACGGAAGCCATTCTGCGGCGCAATCCGCGCGTTTGCCTGGTGGATGAGCTCGCCCACACCAACGTGCCCGGCTCGGAGCGCCTGAAGCGCTGGCAGGACGTGCGCGCTTTGCTGGAGGCGGGCATTGAGGTGCTGACCACGCTCAACGTGCAACACCTGGAAAGCCTGAACGATGAAGTCTGGCAGCTCACCGGCGTGCGGGTGCGCGAGACCCTGCCGGACTGGGTGGTGGACGAAGCCGGCGAGATCATCCTGGTGGACGTGACCCCGCGGGCGCTGCGCCACCGGCTGGAGCGCGGCGTGGTCTACGCTCCGGATAAGGCCCGGCAGGCCCTGGAGCGCTTCTTCACGGAGCCGAACCTGAACGCGCTGCGCGAACTGGCCATGCGCCACACCGCGCACGAGATCGAAGACCGGCTGGCGGAGGAGCCTCGGCAGGAAGCGCCGGCGCCTTCCGGGCGCATCCTGATTTGCCTCACGGCCAGCCCCTCGGCGGCCACCCTCATCCGGCGCGGCCGAAGGCTGGCGGACTACTTGCGCACCGATTGCCTGGCCGCCTACGTGACGGCGGACCGGGGTCTCCAGGGTCTTTCCTCGCCGGATCGCGAGGCCCTGGAGAAGCACCTGAACTTCGCCCGCAACCTGCGCATCGAGACTCACATCCTGGAGGGCGGTGACCCGGCGGAGACGCTGGTGAATTTCGCGCGTTCCCGCAAAGTCAGCCAGATCCTGATGGGCCAGGGTGGCAAGATCCTGCATCGCGTAGTGCGCCTGGCGCGGGACATGGAAATCACCATCGTCGCCGACCGCCGCCGGAAATAGCGGCGGGCGGCTTTGCTACAGTGTGGGGAAGTGCGCTTCTTAATCATCGGCAACGGCGTCGCGGGGGCCACGGCTGCGCTCACGCTGCGGCGCAGGGAGCCGGATGCGGCCATCACGCTGGTGGGCGGAGAGAGCGACTTTTTCTTTTCCCGCACGGCGCTGATGTACGTGTACATGGACCGTCTGTCGCGCCGCGACCTGGAACCTTACGAGCGGCAGGCGTGGGACCGCCAGGCGATCCGGCGCGTGCGGGGCCGGGTCGTGGATCTGGATGCCGCCAACCGCACCGTGCGCCTGGCTTCCGGGGACACGCTCTCCTACGACCGCTTGCTGCTGGCCACCGGATCGCTGCCGAATCGCATTCCGTGGCCGGGTCTGGAGGCGGCCCGCGAAGGCGTGGCGCACTTCGTCACCCTGCAAGACCTCGCGGAGTGCGAGCGGCTTACGCCCTCGACGCGCGAGGCCGTCGTGGTCGGCGGCGGGCTGATCGGCGTGGAACTGGCCGAATGCCTGGTCTTTCACGGCAAGCGCGTGACCTTCCTGGTGCGCGAGCCCTGGTATTGGCCCGTGGCCCTGGGAGGCCCCGAATCGGCCATGATCTCGCAGCACCTGCGCCGGCGCGGCGTGGATGTGCGCCTGGAGGAGGAGGTCGCGGAGGTGCTCACGGAGCCCGGCGGTCGGGTGGGCGGCATTCGCTCGAACGCCGGCCGTGAGTACCCCTGCCAGATGCTGGGTGTGACCATCGGTGTGCACCCGGCCGTCGAGTGGCTGGTCGGAGTCACGACGCCGCCTGCCTGTGGCAGGGGGATTCTGGTACGCCCGGATTTCGCCACTTCGCTCCCGGGCGTGTGGGCTGCCGGAGACTGCGCCGAGATCCAACTTCCGGGCGAAGTTCCCCTGGTGGAGCAGATCTGGTATAGTGCGCGGCGGCAGGGTGAACTCGCGGCCCGCGCCATGCTGGGCGACCCCATCGAGTACCGCCCGCCGATCTTTTGCAACAGCGCCAAGTTCTTTGAGATCGAGTACACCACGGTCGGCATGGTGATGCAGGCTCCCGCGGACGCTGAAGAGTTTTACTGTCCTGTCCCGGGGCGCGAGGCCAGCATCCGGCTGGTGGCCTATCGGGGGGCGCTCATCGGCTGCAACCTCCTGGGGGCGCGCTGGAATCACGCGCTGTTCGAGCGCTGGATTGCCGAGCGTCGCCCGCTCGATTACGTGGTAGGGCATCTCGGCGAAGCGCAGTTCGACGTCGAATTCGGCCGCCTGGATCTGTCCTGCATCCGGGAGGCCTTCCGCCAACATGCTCAAACAAGGCAAAGCCAACCGGCTGGCGCATGATCTGACGCACCGCGGGGTGACGGCCTGGCTGTTGAGCGCCGCGCTGTTCGCCTTTTATCTGGCGCTCTACTTCACCGAGGGGTTTACGGGCGTGGCGCGGGCCCTGGGCCTGCCGGACAAGTGGACCCTCTACGGCCTGTTGTACACGCTGGCCATCCTGGCCGGCGGGGTCCACGTGCTCCGTAAGTACCGGCACAACCGCTATCAGGTGGTGCGCACGGCGGTGGTGATGTTCGTGCAAGTCACCCTGGCCTTTGCCGTTCCGCAGATCCTCAAGTTCTTCCACCAGCCGGAATACTACTTCAGCTATCTGTGGCCGCTGAAGCTGGAAGATCTGACGCCCGGCATCGTGTTCCAACTGCCCTTGCCGTACATCCTATATAGCTTCCTGGCGGCGCTGCTGCTGGCGCCGGCGCTGGCGGCGCTATTCGGCAAGCGCTGGTACTGCTCCTGGGTGTGCGGCTGCGGCGGCCTGGCCAACACGGCCGGCGATCCGCTGCGCCACTTGACGAGCAAGTCCAGTGCGGCGTGGAAATTCGAGAAAGTGGCCATCCACACGGTGCTGGCGGTTTGTGTGACCTTGACCGCCCTGCTGTTCGTCACCTGGGGGTTGGGTAGCCGCCATCCACGCCTGTCCGCCTTCACTTACCATTTCCAGTCGCTCTACGGCTTGGTGGTGGTGGCCATGCTCTCGGGCGTGATCGGCGTGGGGCTGTACCCCATCGGCGGCACGCGAGTGTGGTGCCGCAATTTCTGCCCCATGGCCGCGCTGCTGGGCCTGGTTCAGAAAATCGGCCGCTATCGGATTACGGTCAAGCAGAACATGTGCATCTCCTGCGGGCTGTGCAGCAAATACTGCGAGATGGGGATCGATGTGCGCGCCTACGCCCAGGCTAACACCAGCTTCACGCGGGCTTCCTGCGTGGGATGCGGGCTGTGCGCGGAGGTCTGCCCGCGTGGAGTTCTGCGTTTGGAAAACACGGCGACCAAAGCGCCCCAGGAATTCGTACTGGTTCGGATTTCGGGAGTGCGCTGAGGAACAGAACTTCCCTCCCGCCTGCGAGTCAGGACGACGGGGTCCCGTTAGGTTGTGTGATCCCCTCCGGTCAGCCGGATAGCCGGCGGCAACTTATGCCGGAGCGACGGCTTGCCCCTGCGGGGCGGCCAGCATGGTTCGTACTTTGGCCGTCAGTTGCTCCAGCGAAAACGGCCGCTGTAAAACGGCATATTCTGGATGTACCTCTGAGACCGGCCGTTTGCCCACCTTCATGAGGTGTTTGGCCGGCACTGTGATCAGCACCTTGAGTTGCGGATGCGCGGGCTTCAACTTTTCGGCTAACGCCAAGGCATCCATTCGCGTGACTGCGGCGCCGGCACAGAGTAAGTGAATCGGCCCCCGATGCGCTTTGGCCGCATCGAGGGCCTCCATGCCGTCCCCCGCCTCAATCACGTTGTATCCCTGCCCCGCCAACACCCGGGCCATCAGGCACCGGAAAGCTTCATCATCTTCGGCAAGTAGGATGTTCCACATGATGGCCGTGATTATACATCCGCCGCCTTACCTGGGCCGGCCGCTTTTAGCCTTTGGCCGGCGGCTTGGCCGTTCCGGCTCGGCCAGGGAGAACTGAAGCTTCTTATCAGACTCGTCCACGCGGTCGAGGCACACGCGCACCTGGTCGCCGATAGAAAACTCCCGCCGCGTGTGCTGCCCGATGATCTTGCGCGTATTTTCGTGATAGGTGTACCGGTCGCCCGGCAGGAGGTCGATGGGCACCAGTCCCTCCACGAAGAGGTTCTCCAGTTCCACGAACAGTCCATACCGGGCGGTGCTGATCACCAGGGCGGGGAATTCTTCGCCTACGCGCTCGATCATGAACTTGACCTTCTTCCACTCCACCAGTTCGCGCTCGGCCTCGGCCGCCCGGCGCTCGGATTGCGAGCACTCCTCGGCGATGGCTCGCAATTCACTTTCACCGGGGGCCGTCCGGCTGGCCAGGCAGGTCCGCAGCAGGCGGTGCACGATCAGGTCCGGATACCGCCGGATGGGGGAAGTGAAGTGCGTGTAAGTATCCGCCGCCAGCGCGAAATGCCCGGTGTTATCCACGCTGTAACGCGCCTGCTTGAGGGAGCGCAGCATGAGGTAGCTCAGAATGCGCTCTTCCGCTTTGCCCTCGATCTTCTTCACCAGCCGCTGGTAATGGCGCGAGGAAACAGAGGCGCCCGCATCCGCCACCACGATCTCTTTGTGCACCTTGCTGCCGTCGCGCCGGCGGTCCGTGATGCCGAACTTCTTGACCGGAATCGCGCCCACCCCCAGCGAGTAGCCGAAGTGCGCCGCCACTTCCTCGAACTCCATCACCCGGCGCGGATCGGGCGTTTCGTGAATCCGGTAGAGCGAGACCTCCAGGTGGGCCTCCAGGTGCGAGGCCACCGCTTCGTTGGCCGCCAGCATGAATTCTTCGATAATACGGTGCGCGATATTCCGGGGGGCCCGCGCCACACCCGTCATGGCGCCCCATTCATCGAACTCGATGAGCGGCTCCGGCAGGTCGAAGTCGATCGAGCCGCGCCGCTCCCGCCGGCGGTTCAGCAGCAGCGCCAGCTCCCGCATGCATTCGAACCGGGGCGCCAGCGCGGCATAGCGCTCCCGCAGCCCGGCGTCTCCTTCGAGCAGCAGGTGCACATCGGTGTAGGTCATGCGCGCGGCGCTGCGGATCACCCCCGGGGTGAATTCCTGCCGCACCCGGTCTCCCTGGTGGTCAAACTCCATCAGCACGGAGAGCGCCAGCCGGTCCACGCCCGGGTTCAGCGAGCACAGGTTCGTGGAAAGCTGGAAGGGCAGCATGGGCACGGCGCGGTCCGGAAAATAGACGCTGGTGCCCCGCAGGCGCGCCTCGGCGTCGATGGGCGTGCCCGGCCGAACATAATGGCTCACGTCGGCGATATGCACCTCGAGCGCGTAGTGGCCGTTGGGCAGCCGCTCCACCCACACGGCGTCGTCGAAATCCCGGGCCGTTTCCCCGTCGATGGTCACGATGTCCTTCGAGCGGAAGTCGCGGCGCCCCGCCAGCGCCGCTTCCGGGATCTCCGGCGGGATGCGCTCGGCCTGCTCCAGCACTTCCGGCGGGAATTCGTGCGGCAGGTGATGTTTGCGGATGACGATCTCGACGTCCACGCCGAAGTCGTCCGGCTTCCCCAACACCTCGATCACGCGGCCCACGGCGCGCTCGCCCTTTTCCGGGTAGTCCAGCAGTTCCACGTTCACGATCATTCCGGCCAACTGCTCGGGGCCGGTCACTTCGATGGGCCGGGCGCCGATGCGGTCCACCGCGGGCGCGGGCGGGGGAATCTCCAGGCCTTCGGGAATCTCGATCCAGTGCCGTAGCCGCTCGTCGTGCGGCGCCACGAAGTAACCCCGGCGGCTGGCGCGAAACTCGCCCACCACGGTGGGGTGGGCGCGCTTCAGGACCTTGAGGATTTGTCCGTCCGCCTTGCCGTCGGGCGCGATGCGCGCCAACCGCACCAGCACCCGGTCCCCGTGCATGGCATGCTGCGCGGAATCCGCCGGAATATAGATGTCGCCGCTGACCCCGGCGACCGGCCGGTCGGAGATTAAGAAAGCGTAACCATCCCGGTGGACGCTGAGCCGGCCGGCGGCATACTCCCGGCTGCGCGAGGTGGCCACGTAATGGCCGGCGCGCGTCTCCACAAGCTCCCCGCGGGCCGTGAGGCGGGCGAGCGCCAGTTCCAGATCCTCTCGTCCGGAGCCGCGGGCATGGAATTCGCGTACCAGTTGCTTGAAGTTGGCCTTGGCGTGCGGCAGGCGCGAGATATGTTCGAGCAGCGCCGCGTCCGTCATGCTCTCCCCATCGTCCAATCATATCGGGTATTTCCCGTGCAACACTTCGCGCCCGCACGGCGTCATTCTCATGCGGTGCCCGGGATTGGCGCACGTGCCGGTCCCTCGTGAGGCTCTATGAGACACCTGGCGCTGTGGCTGATGCCCGCCGTCCTGTTTTGCGGTCAGGGCCGTTACGCCCGCCTGGGCGACTTTGACGGCAACGTGGAAGTGCAACTGAACGCAGCGGATCCCTGGCGTCCCGCACTGCGCAACCTGCCCCTGCCCGAATCTGCCTGGCTGCGCACGGGGCCGCAAGCCCGCGTGGAAGTCGAACTGGATGAAGGCAGCGCGGTGCGCCTGGGGGCCGATTCGCTGTGCGAGCTTTCCGACTATGCGCGGCTCTCGACGGGGCAGCGTATCACGCTGGTTTCGCTCGATCGCGGCGTGGCGTACCTTACCGGCGCCGCCGCCGGTCGCGACGCCTTGATGTTCGCTGTGCCCGGCGCCCAGGTGACCATCCGCCGCGGCGCGCGGGTCCGCCTGGAGGCGCGCGAGACCTGGAGCCAGATCGCCATCTTGGAAGGCACCGTGCGTTTCTCCTCCCCCAGCGCCGAACTGGATCTCAAGGAGGGGCAGACCGCCCGCATCGAGCCCCAGCATGCCAACCGCTTCTACCTCTATAACGAGATCGCTCCCCTGGACACCGACCGCTGGAACGAGGAGCGCGACAAGATCCTGGCCGCCGCCAGTTCCGGGGCCCAGGTTCCCGGGCTCCAGTACGGGCTGAGCGACCTGGACACGGGCGGCTCCTGGATCCAGATACCCGAGCTGGGCCTCGTCTGGAGGCCCACGGTGACCGAAGGCTGGGCGCCTTTCCGCAACGGCAAATGGCTCTGGTACGACGCCTTGGGCTATACCTGGGTGAGCGCCGACCCGTGGGGCTGGCTGCCCTACCACTACGGGCGCTGGACGCGCAACGACACCGCCGGCTGGATCTGGGTGCCGGGTAAGGGCAGCGTCTTTGAGCCCGGCGAAGTGTATTGGATGCGAGGAAACGGCCTGGCCGGGTGGGGGCCCCTGGCGTCCGGGGAGGATTGGAAGCCTCCCGCGGTGCCGCGCCTGTATCTGCATGTACACTCCACATTCGCCCGGTTCGTTCCGGAAAACCGCGAGATCGATCCTGCCGCGGCGCCGCCCCAGATCAAGGAGCCGCTGGCCACGGCGTACTTTGCGGCGGTGCTGCCTTCGCCCTCGTTTCCCGCGGCGCGGCTGGAGGCCGCCCGCCCGGTGCTGCGCGCCGGGAGCACGCGCATCGTGCCGGTGCTCGATGGCGTGACCTTCGAGCCGGCTTCTGCCGTCCAAGCCCCGCCTCCGCCTCCCGAAGCCCCGGCTCCCACGGAAGCCGTCGTCAACCAGCCCCCGCCGCAGCCCATCGTGATCGTCAGCCAGCCGCCGGAGCCGAACCTTCCGTCGCCCGCCCAGACCTTCTACGCCGCCCCGATTTACACGGGAATCGTGATCGTGGATCCGCCCGAGCACCACCACGACCGGCCGCACCGCAATCCCCCGTCGCCACCTCCGTCCGCAAAGCCGCCGCAGCCGCCGCCCAAGCCTGTGTCCGCCCCGCCCATCCCGCGAGGCGAGCAAGCTCCGCACCGCGATCCCGCGCCCTCGCCCAAGCCCGCGAGCCCGGTGCACCGCGATGCGAGCTCCGTAAGCCGCGCGGATTCCTCCAACGCTTCGCATCGCAACCAGTGAGGGGGGTGATCGCGAATGGAAGTCAAGGTCCGCCGCAGCACGCCGGCGAAATACGGTGTGCCCGTGCAAAGAGCGCGAGCCGGCCTTCTGCCTGCCTATTTCTTCAGGAGCTCCAAGCGCACGAGGTCTTCTTCGGTCCAGCGGGCCTGGCGCTCAATCATCGACTTCAGCGTCTTAACCGCGAACGTATCGCCTCCGCCGTGTGGGGCGATGGTAACTGAGCGGCCGTCTGGATGCCGGTAACGCTGGTGGGATCCCTTCTGGCGGACAAAAGAAAAGCCGTCCTCGACGAGGGCGGCGATTATTTCCCGGGCGGTGACCGACCGCAAGCCGCGGTAGTCGATGGCCATGGTCTAGACGGTGACCGCAATGCGGGGCGTTTCCGGTGAGACTTCCTCGACCTCGACGGAATTCTCCGGGCCTTCCGGCAGCGGCCTCCCTTCTTGGACCTGTTCCTCGACAATCAAGTGCACGACTTCCCGGATATTCTTGAGCGCTTCCTCACGGGTGTAGCCCCAGGTGGAACCGCCCAGACCCTCTAGCGCAGGACAGTAGGCATGCCAGCCCGAAGGATTCCCATCGAAATCCTCGTCTGGCTCCACGATGACTTTGAAGCTATACGTCTTCATGCCTACTTATTGAGCATACGACAAGCCGGGGGTTAAGCGCGACATAGCAGTGGAGATCACGCCGCCAGGCACGCCTCCCAGTAGTCCTCAAACCGGCCGTTGAGATGGCAGCAGCGGGGTGCCAGACTCGCGGACGGTCCAGAACATGCTGGACTCTCTGAGACGGGATGCGATGACCGCCCGGAAGCCGACTACTTCCACCGCGAATGCGGAGCGCATGCGATATCCGAAGTTCCGCCGACAACACCTGTTCGTTCGCTCCGGCGTTATTGAAGTTGGCGGCAGAGGTAATGTAGATAACATGAGTCTGTGGCGGCTCCTAGCCGCTATTTCTAAGAGGGACCCACGTGACAGACGCGCCGGTCAACTGGTCGGATGAAGAGAAGGCGTTGCGAGAGCTGCTACGCGCTTTAAGAATCTGTTTGACTTGGTCTCGAGAACGCGCGGAACAGATTGCATGCTTAGACCTGGACGACTACCGGGGTTACTACGAGGATCCTGAGGAAGATGAACACTTTGCACTCACCGCCTTCGACGAGGACGTCGACAACGCCGAAGAAATCTTAACGTGGCGAGCCACAGTCGTGGCTCATCTCGTGGGGGAAGCTCTGTCCGACTATGCCGCAGCCCACAGCTGCCTTGATGATCCATGGTTGGCTTGGAGAACAGAGTCGTCAGAAGAATCAGGTGCGGCGTTTGTGCGTGCTCTAACGGAGGAAGAGTTCTATTGTGCGCGGGTTGCCTACCATGTCCATTCGGGTCTAAGGGTCGAGCGCCCGTCAAGCATCCCGACTGACGGAGATCTCGAAAACATCCCGGGACACCTGGAAACGGATCACGGCGGGACATGGCGTGATTGGCTCGATATCCTGGGCCCACCCAAAGACGATGCCGGCCTGCATCCTGCCATCGCCGCCGCGCATCGCGATCTCACGGAGGGACGGAGTCGCCCCAACGATGAGACGGCCGTCAGAATCGCCGAACTTGCAGATCAGGTATCAGCTTTCCAGATGCCCACGATCGAGCGGCTGGAAACCATTGGTGCAAAGATTGACGCACTGGGTGCTCCCGATAGGTTCAAGGCTGAAACGTACCTCAAGGACGTGCTCGGCATCAACGTCGATTCGTCTCTCTGTGTCGATGCGCGGACCGTGCTGCTCGACGCCGAACGCCGCTTTAGGGATCCAGAAACGCTGGACTGGAATTGTGTAATCTCTCAGTTGGCCAAGGCCTTCGAACTTCAGGTGAAGCAGCTATTCGTCCCCTCCTTAGCCAAATATCTGAAGAGCCGGAAGGTGTTGGTTTTCCCAAATGGTGAATCCCGCCCAGAGCACCGTTCCGATCGGCCGCCCGAAAAGATGCAGCCGATCATAAGGAGGGGCGAAGCAGTGCCGAAAATAATGTTGGGGATGATTAGCATCGCGCTAACTTCATCGAGACCTGAACTGAAGGAATATGGAACCAGCACGGGACTTGACCTGGCACGGTTGAAGAAACTGATCGATGATCTGATCCGGGATCGAAACCGCGGCACGCACGAAACCGGCATGTCCTTCGCTGAGGCGTCGCGACTACGAGAAGATTGGCTGGGGGTTAAGATTCATGGCGGCGGCATTTTTGGAGTTTTTCTGCCGATCGCTGCGAAGGACTGTGATCGGTCGCCGTGACAGGGACGGGCGTATTCCGGGCTATGGCGTAGTATCCTGTCTATTTCATGGAACTCCTGACTGTGCGCCTGGAAATCCCCGAGGAAGGCAATGTCATCCTGGGGCAGACCCACTTCATCAAGACCGTCGAAGATCTCTATGAAGCCATCGTCAACTCGGTCCCGCAGATGAAGTTCGGGATCGCTTTCAACGAGGCCTCCGGCAAGTGCCTTACGCGTTCGGAGGGAAACGACGCGGCTCTCCGGGAGATGGCCGTGCGCAATGCCACGGCGCTCGCGGCCGGACACATTTTCGTCATCGCCCTGCGCGATGGCTTCCCCGTAAACATCCTCACGCGCATCCAGGCCGTGCCCGAGGTTTGTTCCATCTTCTGCGCCACCGCCAACCCGGTGGAAGTCGTGGTGGCCCAAACCGAGCAGGGCCGTGGCATCCTGGGGGTCATCGACGGATTTTCCCCCAAGGGCGTGGAGGGGGAAGCCGACGTCCAGTGGCGCCACGATTTCCTGCGCAAGATCGGGTACAAGCGCTGATGATCGCGACCGAACACCAGCTCGAAGATGTCCTCTCGACGCCGCGCGAGGCCGACGCCGCGGCCATGGCCGCGCTGGATGGGGACGTGCTGATCCTGGGCGTGGCGGGCAAGATGGGCCCCAGCCTGGCGCACCTGGCCAAGCGCGCCTGTGAAGCGGCCGGCGTGCGCAAACGCATCCTGGGCGTGGCCCGCTTCTCCAGTCCCGCCGCCCGCGAGCAACTCGAACAGTGGGGCATCGAAACCCTGGCCTGCGACCTGCTGGAGCCCGGCGCGCTGGAAAAGCTGCCCGATGCGGAAAACGTCATCTTCATGGCCGCGCGCAAGTTTGGCTCCACCGGCAACGAGTCGCTCACCTGGGCCATGAACAGCTTCCTGCCGGGCCTGGTGGCGCAGCGCTACCGCCGCTCCCGCATCGTGGCCTTCTCCTCGGGCAACGTGTATCCGCTCGTTCCGGTGCTCCACGGTGCGCCCACGGAGTCCTGCCCGGTGGCGCCCGTGGGCGAGTATGCCATGTCCGCCCTGGGCCGCGAGCGCATGTTCGGTTACTTTTCCCGCGAGTACGGCACGCCCGTAGCTCTGCTGCGCCTGAACTACGCCGTCGAACTGCGCTATGGCGTGCTCGTCGATATTGGCCTCAAGGTCTTTGAACGGCGCCCGGTGGACCTGCGCATGGGCCATGCCAACGTGATCTGGCAGGGCGACGCCAACTCGGTCTGCCTGCGCTCGTTCGCCATCTGCCAGTCGCCGCCGGCGGTGCTGAACCTCACCGGGCCGGAAACCGTTTCCGTGCGCTGGGCGGCGGAGCGCTTCGGCAGCCACTTCGGCATCGTTCCCATCCTCGAAGGCACGGAGTCGGAAACCGCCCTGCTCAGCAATGCCGGGCGCTGCCATCAACTCTTCGGCTATCCCACGGTCAGCGTCGAGCAGATAATCGAATGGATCGCCGCGTGGATCGGCATGGGCGGCGCGATGCTGAACAAGCCGACTCACTTTGAAGTGCGGGATGGGAAATTCTGATGTCCTGGCGCGAGCAACTCCGCAAGGGCGCGGTGATTCCCGCGCATCCTCTGGCGCTCACGGCGGCTCGGAAGCTGGATGAGCGCCGCCAGCGCGCGCTGACGCGCTATTATTTGGCCGCCGGAGCAGGCGGCGTAGCCGTCGGAGTGCACACCACGCAGTTTGAAATCCGCGATCCGCGCTTCGGCCTTTTCGAACCCGTGCTGCAACTCGCCATGGAGGAGCTCCGTGGGAAGAACGTCATCAAAGTGGCTGGCGTGGTGGGGCCTGCCGCGCAAGCCGTGCGCGAAGCGGAATTCGCCGCCGGATGCGGCTACGATGCCGCTCTGGTGAGTCTCGGCGCCCTCCGGAACGCCTCGGTCAAAGAGCTGCTGGAGCACGTGCGCGCCGTGGCCGAAATCATTCCGGTCTTCGGCTTCTATTTGCAGCCCTCGGTGGGCGGCCGCATTCTGCCCTACGAGTTCTGGCGCCGCTTCACGGAAATTCCCAACGTGGTCGCCATCAAAATCGCGCCCTTCAACCGCTACCAGACCCTGGACGTGATCCGCGCGGTGGCGGAATCGGGCCGCGCCGGCGAGATCGCGCTATACACCGGCAACGACGATAACATCGTCCTCGATCTGGCCACGCCCTTCGAGTTCGACGGCCGCAGCCTGCGCATCGTGGGCGGGCTGCTGGGCCACTGGGCCGTGTGGACCCGCTGTGCCGTTGAACTGCTGGACGGCATCCACCGCCAGCCGCTGTTCCCCGGCCTGCTCACGCTGTCCGTGGAGGTGACCGATAGCAATGCCGCCATCTTCGATCCGGCCAACAGCTTCCATGGCTGCATCCCGGGCATTCACGAGGTGCTCCGGCGCCAGGGATTGCTGTGCGGCCGCTGGTGCCTGAACCCCGCCGAAGAGTTGTCCCCCGGGCAGGCCGAAGAGATCGACCGCGTGTACCGCGCCTACCCGCACCTCACCGACGACGCTTTCGTCCGCGAGCACCGCGACGAATGGCTGCGCTAGCCCGGCGTTCGCCGGTAATCCGGCGGCGCTGGCCGAAAACCGGGTGAGAACCGGCGTGCTCCGCCGTAGTCTGGAGCCATGACAACCAGATATCGCGACTATGCAGCCCGCCGCCATCCCAGCGGCGGCATGACGTTTGGCTTGATCGTCATCGTCGTTGGCGCCCTCCTGCTCCTGAGCAACCTGGGGATCTTCCACATCCACGACATCTTCCGCTTCTGGCCCGTGGCCATCATCGCCGCCGGCCTGGCGGCGGCCCTGGACGCCCGCGACACCGGCGGCCAGATCGCTGGCGGCATCATCGTGCTCCTCGGTGCCTGGCTGCTGGCCGACCGCCTGCACCTGCCCTTCTTCCGCTTCCACGAGTTGTGGCCCCTGCTGCTGATCGCTTTCGGCGTGCTGCTGCTCTGGCGAAGCGTCGAACGGTCCGCCGGCGGAGGCCCTTCGCCCAGTCCCGGCGATGGCAGCTTCCGGGGGCACGTGGCGTTCGGCGGAAGCCGCCGCCAGCTCAACACCGAACAGTTCACCGGTGGCGAGGTGGAAGCGCTCTTCGGCGGCTATGAGATTGATCTGCGCAAGGCCGTCATGGCCGGCGACGAGGCGGTGCTGATCGCCAAAGCTATGTTTGGCGGCGTGGAAATCATCGTCCCGGAAACCTGGAGCGTGTCGGTGCAGGGCCAGGCGGTCTTCGGCGGCTACGAGGACAAGACCCGCCAGCCGGATCCCGGCACCCCCGGCATGAAGCGCCTCATCGTGGCCGGCTCGGCGGTCTTCGGCGGAGTCAGCATCCGCAACTAGCACCCAATATGACTGCGGGGCCGATTTTGACTCCTGGCTTCTGGCTTCTGACTCCTCGAGCTGCTGCCCTTCTGGTTCCGGCTCGTCCTGGTTAACCAGCGGTCCTCCAACCCCATGCACCCCATCCTCACCACCCGCGCGCGCCTGGGCCTCTATCTGCTGGCCTGGCTGCCGATTGCCGGTCTGCTGGCGGCGGTGCTGAATGCCTCCGGCGGCCTGGCCTTGCCCGAAGCCGCCGCCGTAATCCTTCCGGCCTGCCTGTTCTTTGCGGGCCTCTGCCTGGCGCCGTGGTACTCCTGCCGGGTGCTGCCGCCGGCGCCGGGGGTTTTCCGGCGCTTGTTGCCGGCCCACTCCGCCGCGGCCGTGGTCAGCAGCCTGTTTCTGGTCAGCGCGGCCCAAGGCCTGGCCCTGGTGCTCTCCCAAATCCCGGCCTTCGCCGGCCTGAACCAGCGCTTCAGCCCGCATCTGCCGGTGGTTTTCGCTATGGGCGTGCTGCTGTACCTGATGATGGTGGGGGTCTACTACGTCATCCTGGCGGAGCAGCAGTCCCGCGAGGCCGAGCGCCGGGAACAGGAGGCGCACATTCTGGCCCGCGAGGCCGAACTGCGCGCCCTCAAGGCGCAGGTCAATCCCCACTTTTTGTTCAACTGTCTGCACTCCATCAGCGCGCTTGCCACCAGCGACGGCCCGCGTGCCCGGGAAATGTGCGTCCGGCTTTCCGACTTTCTGCGAGCTACCCTGCGACTGGGCGAGCGCGACGCCGTGGCCCTCGCCGAGGAACTGGAGCTCGCCCGCGGCTACCTCGCCATCGAGCAGATCCGCTTTGGGGAGCGCCTCCGCCTGGAAGAGGAAATCGATGCGGAGTGCGGGTCCTGCCGGCTGCCGCCGCTGCTGTTACAGCCGCTGGTGGAAAACGCCATCAAGCACGGCATCGCCGGGCTGCTCGAAGGCGGATGGGTGCGCATCGAGGCGCGCCGCCGCGAGGGGTTCCTGCAACTGGCCGTGGAGAATCCGTTCGACCCCGGCTCCGCCGCTCCTCCGCGCAGCGGCCTGGGCTTGGCCCTGGTGCAAAGACGTCTCTCCGCGCGGCATGGCGCCTCCGCCCGCCTGGACGTCCGCATCCTGGACCACCGCTACCGCGTGGAGCTCTCGCTGCCTTGCGAAAGCAAGGCCTTGAGCCGGGCGTAGCCCGTCCGGCTGACCGGCAATTGCGTGCCGTCGTGCAGCACCGCCACGCGCGTGTCTTTCGTGTAGGCCTCGATCTTCGCCACGCGCTCCAGGTTCACGATCACCGAGCGGTGGATGCGCACAAAACGCGCCGGATCCAGGCAGGCTTCCAAACTAGTGATGGTCTGCTGCTTCAGATAGCTGCGCCGCTCGCTGTGCAGGGCGATGTAATCGTCCTGCGCCTCGGCGTAATCCAGCTTGTCTAGCGGAATGACGTGTACTCGCGCCCCGTCTTTCACCACCATCCGCTCCAGGAAACGCGCCGGAGGCCGCGCCGCCGCGGCCAGTTCCGCCGGCGACGGCAGGCGCGCTCCCACGCGCTCCTGAGCGCGCGCCAGCGCCGTCTCGAAGCGCTCCGCGCTGAAGGGCTTCAGCAGGTAATCCACGGCGTGTGCTTCGAAGGCCCGAATGGCGTACTGGTCGTAGGCCGTGACGAAGATGACCGCGATCGGCCGACCGAGCAGCTCCAGCACCTCGAAGCCATCCAGCTTGGGCATCTGGATATCCAGGAACAGCAGGTCCGGCTGTAGCTCCGCGGCGGCCTTCACCGCCTCAAACCCGTTGGCGCACTCGGCGAGCACCCGCACTTCCGGGTGCGAAGCCAGCATCTCCCGGATCACCCTTCGGGCCAGTTCTTCATCGTCGACGATGAGCGCGCCGATCATTCAGCCTTGGGCGCGGCCAGGGGCAGGTTGTCATCCACCATACGCTGGGTGATCAACTCGGAGATCACGGCGCTGAGGTGCGGGCTGCGCAGCGCCCAGACGTACGCTTTCTGCGGCCGCCGGAGTGGTCCGGGTACGGCGTCCTCGATGAGCTTCACGCGGCGCGGATCGTCCGGCGCCCCGTTGCGGCGCCCGCCGTATACTGGGCGCGCCACCTTCATGGCGATCACTCCCAGGTCTGCTTTCCGCGCCGCCTCCAGCGCCCGGTCCACATAGGCATGGTTCACGATGTTGTACGCCACCATGGCCGCCGAGTAGACCTTGGCTTTCACGGCCGCCTCCAGGATGCCTGCCGGATCCGTGTGCGCGGAAACACCCAGGTGCCGCACCTTGCCGGCCTTCTTGAGGATCTCGAACGCCTCGAAGATCTCCGGGTAGCGCAGCACCTCGTAGGGCGTGTTCGCCCCGTGCGGGCACATCATCAGGTCCAGGTGGTCCGTCCCCAGGTGCTGGAGACTGCGGTCGATGGAATCCAGAATCAGTTGCTTATAGTTTTTGCCGCGGTCGATCTGGCGGCCGTAGCGCGCTTCCATCACGTTGGCCAGGGCGGCCTGCTCGAGTTCCGCGTGCTGGCCCTCGAAGTAGCCGCAGAAGTAATCCGGGGCGTCCGCCTGCCGCCGCTCGATCTCTTCCCGGGCGGCGCCGCGCAGCTTGGCCTGCTCGCTCGCCGCCAGGCTCTGGAAGATCTCCTGGTAGAGCTTGTCCCGGTTGATATCCCAGAGGCTCACCTTGGTGTTCAGGAAAAACCGGTCGCGCGGGCGCGCCCGGAGCACGTGGGAGTAGCCGGCCTCGCTCTTGCCGTTGCCGTAGCCCGTCTTTCGCAGTTGATGGGGTCGGCGGCAAGCTAACTCATTCTGAATCAGTGAAGGGGTCTGAAAGGTCTCCACCACAAATCGTGCGTATTCGGAGAGGTCTTGGAGGTGAAACTCAGGCGGCG